>Ga0210003_1001438_pt1 | contig 21070 bp, 20 predicted proteins | sample LantaG_FD_182804 | JGI IMG/M metagenome (GOLD analysis project Ga0210003, IMG submission 182804) | Deep subsurface microbial communities from Baltic Sea to uncover new lineages of life (NeLLi) - Landsort_02402 metaG (SPAdes) (version 2) | ecosystem: Environmental > Aquatic > Marine > Oceanic >... | reverse complement strand
CGCGCCCCCTTCTCCCACTCCAGCTCACTCGCCAGCCGCATCCCCGCCCACTCACAATAAGCCTGCGCCCCCCACCAGCTCACCTGCACCACCGGGTGGTTAGCCCACCCCTCTTCGTCATCCACTAACTCCTCCCACTGCTTGTCCTCCGCTCCCCGCACCCGGTAGCCCTCTCCCACCTTCACCACCTGGCAGTTCGAATCAAGCTGTATCCACTTCCCCAAGTCGCTCTGCCCGGGCCGCACCTCATCCAGAAACCGCGCATACTCCACGTTCCGTACCGGGTACTTCCCCAGGTAGTAGTCCGGCAGATAGGCGCGGAATTGGGGCTTCTCGTCCGGACTCGCGTCGTTGTCAGCCTCCCCGGACCCGAAGATCGCCTCCCCCGCCGGCACCAGGATCAAAGGGTAGCCGTCTTTCGGATTGTCCAGGAAAGGAACCGGGCCTGACAAGGCAGGTCTCCTATCTCTGAAGGTCGAGCTTGACTTCCTGAGCGGCGGCTGCCTCGCGTTCGGAGAACGAGGCGGAGCGGGCGCGGCCCTCGCGCAGCCAGTTGCGCAGGTATTCAATATCCTCGCGCTGGGAGCGGGCGAGGGGGACGATGTCGTTGAGGGAGGCAAGGATGTCCTGGGAGCTGAACTCCCGTGCGCCGTCGTCAAAGGCAGCGTGCATGGCGTCAATCACGGCCTGCTCGATTTCGGCTCCCACAAATCCTTCGCTTGCGTGGGCGAGGGCGTCGAGATCGAAGTCGCGGATGACGGGGCGGCGCTTTCCCAAGTGGACCTTGAATATCTCGCGGCGCTCCTCGGTGGTGGGCAGGTCGAGGAAGAAGACCTCATCGAAGCGCCCCTTGCGAAGCGTTTCGGGCGGGAGGCCGGCGATGTTGTTGGCGGTGGCGACGATGAACACCGGCTTGGTCTTCTCCTGCATCCAGGTGATGATCGTGCCGAAGACGCGCACACTGGTGCCGCTGTCGCCTCCCCCACCCCCGCCGCCGGCGAAGGCCTTCTCCATCTCGTCAATCCACAGCAGGCAGGGCGAGACGGTCTCCGCGAGACGGAGCGCCTTGCGGATGTTCTCCTCTGACTGCCCAACCAGGCTGCCGAACACGGCGCCCATGTCCAAACGTAGCAGCGGGAGCCGCCAGAGCCCTGAGACCATCTTGGCGGTCAGGCTCTTGCCGGTGCCCGGGATCCCGATGAGCGCGATGCCTTTGGGCGTGGGAAGGCCGTAGTCCGCCGCCTCCTGGGTGAAGGCTTTCTCGCGCACCCGGAGCCACCCCTTGAGCACTTCCAGACCCCCCACATCGCCGATGGTCTCGGTGGCGGCGTAGAACTCCAGCGCACCGCTCTCGCGGATGATCTGCTTCTTCTCTGCGAGCACGATCTCGATGGCCCGCTCATCGAGCTTGCCGTGCGTGACGATGGCCTTGGCAAAGACCCGCTGCGCCTGATTGCTGGAGAGACCGAGGGCGGACTTGATGAGCTTCTCGCGCGCCGCCGCGGAGAGGCTTACCTCGGCGTTCGAGTCGCCCGTGAGCTTGTCGAGGATGCGCTCCATCTCGGTGTAGTCGGGAGAGGGAAACTCCAGCACGAACACATCGTCCTTGAGTTCGGGCGGCACGACCGCGGCGGGTGAAGTGATGACGATGGTCTTGCGGGTGTATTTGAGCGCCTGGGCGAGGTTGCGGAGCTTGCGGATGATTCTGGGCTGGCGGTCCCAGGCGTGGTGGAAGTCCTTGAGGACGAAGAGACCCTCCTCCTTGGATTTCTCGATGTGCTCCAGCGCGGTGAGGGGGTCGGCCTTGGGACCCTCCGCTTTCGTGCCCGTGGGAGCGCGGGCGGTCAGGCCATCGGCGAAGTCCCATGTGTAGAGACAGAGCTGTCTCTCCCGGGTGATTTCGTCAAGCACTGTCATCGCCCGCTCTTCCTCGTACGTGATGAGGTTGATGACCGTGAAGCGGGAGCGAACGTAGAGTTCAAGCTCGTCTTTGAATGCCATCTCAGTCTCCTTCTTCGGGCGCAACTGATGCGACGGCGCGGCTGTGCCGCCATTCTACCAGTCGCCGTGCGCCCAAGCAAACGGGGAAGGGCCCTACCAGGGGGGCTGGTGCGGCGGTGGCAGTTGCCGCGGCAGGGGCGGCGGCCGCGGCCGGCGGCGGGGGCGTGAAGGGTCGGGGGATAGCGTCACCAGCGTCACAGGCAGCGACATGGTCAGGGACCGGGCGGGAGCGGCCTGGGCGGGTGACGATCGTCTCGCGGCGCGTCGTCACCGCCAGCGTCACGAGGCCACGGGTGGCCTATGCGCCGGGCACGGCTGGAGGTGGGTTATCAGGGCCGGTGACTTCGACCTGATGCTGCCACGATATGATCCTGTGATGCGGCTGCTGAACCCGTCGCCACGGCGGGTTCGGGTGAGATACACGGGTTACGCACGGCCGAAATCGTCGCGCGTCATGGACTCAAGGACCGACGAGTACGGCGGTCGACGCGGCCCCGAGTTGGTGGCCTGGCTAGCAGAGTGGTTTCCGAATGCCGACATCCGAATAGGGCTTCTCCGCGTACAGCGACCGGAGCGGCCTAGGTGCGGCGCGCGCTGGAGGGACGGTCACGCATGCAGGGCTCCGGCGGTCTGGGATGCGGTAAGGGATCGGCCGGTCAACGGGCGATGCAAGCTGCACGGCGGCCTATCCACCGGGCCGAGGACTCCAGAAGGCAAGCAGCGGTGTGCAGACGGACGGCATGCCTACTGGGCGGCACGCAGAGCCGAATCAAAAGCCCCCGTGCAATGGCACGTGGGCTTGAGCTGGTAACCAGGGGAAGGGGGATCACCAAGGACTGCCTGGCAGTTCGAATCGCCGGGCGAACTGCCCTCCGGGCTAAGGGTGACAGAGAACCAGTCTCCGCATCGCCTCCAGAACGGCCGGATCGTATATGTCTTCGTCGTACCCAAAGTCGACGTCAACGCCACCCCGGACGCTCCCTTTCCGGGGAAACTCCAGCACGATCACAACGCTCTTGCCTCGTGCCTTGGCTTCCGCCAACGCAAGTTGGTCACTGAGTGAGTCCTCACCCTTGTGTTGAAGCAATGAGTCCAGGCCAACCAGGAGTGCTGTTCGCTTCCTCTTCTCTGGCTGGAGTTGCTTGAACGCCTTGTCGATGCATGCCCCCAGATTCGATACGGGCATCTTGATCTCAAGGTAGAATGGGTTGCCGCCGGGCATGACCAAGAAGTCAGGTTCTCCTTGTTTCTCATGCAAGTCCTCAAACTGCATGTCGGCTTCCACGAGTCGGCACATGCCATGGGCCTCATACAGGAACTGGCGGAAGCCGGCGATGTCGCTCTCGTAGTAGGTGCTACCCTTGAAGAACTCATCTACTCGTGCATGGAGCGCCGGTGCGTACTTGGGGCACCTTATCCCAAGGAGCCAAAGGACATAGGCGGTTTCGCCGTAGTCAATGCCGGGGACCTCGGGGGGCCGCAGATCCTCCTCGACGTACTTGCGGAATTGGCGGACCTGCTTACACAGCCCGGAGTTGTCATCCTTCTCTGCACATCGAGCATAGTGGGGATTGGCGCTCAGCACTCGCTCAACTATGTCCTTGTTGACGAAATCCCAGTTGCGGGATTGGTTCTCTTTCATCAACTGAAGCCACTCTGTGTGGTATGGGCAATACATTGAGATTCTCCTGCAGGGACATCGCCGCCGCGTGATCTACGCAGCTACCGTCCTTCGCGACGACGAGGCCTTTCCTTGCACAGCATCGGGAGATGTCCGGTCCCATCGTCGTAGGCGTGAAAGAGCCTGCATTCAGTCCCGCGTGGGTCATCCGCAGGCAGGCAGATGACCGCCAGATCGCGAAGATGCAGGCCGTGAACGCCGCGCGTCGCCCAGAAGCGCTGGCCTGATGAGTGCTTCACTGGGAACCCGAGGGCTGCAGCAGCGAACGTGCCCATGCGCTCTGCGAGAGTGCCAGTCTGTTTCTGTCCAGAGCCGGTGCTCCCAATACCCACAACGCGCTCGTCGCCTGCTGTCACGATGAGGTAGGCGCCTGGGCCGGCCGGGACCGAGTCTGCACCCCCGTCGGCAAGAATGGCCGCGAACCCGACCGCGCTTAGGGCCTGGCCGGCCATGCCAGCAACGCGGAGAAGATCGCGCGCTGTCATCTCACGTCGGGCTCCAGCCATCAGTGCCTCAACCCCCTTTGCCGGGGCACGCACACCGCGGAATCTCGCTGAAGTGCGTGAAGTCGCCGATCACATGCCAGCGGCCGGGCCTGCCCTCGTCCATGAGGGCGGAGTGCTGCTCGCAGAGATGCACTATCCGACGATCGAGCCATCCCTTATGTGGCATGGTGATATCGCCGTGGTATGTCTGGAGTTCAAAAGTCCTGGTGGCCTCCTTGGCACATGCCTGGCCGCCACACTGGCAAAGCACCGCCGCCCTGCCGGGGGTCGAGAGGCACACTCGGGTGCCAACGTCCGCCAGCCATACTCTCTCTGCCTGAGCCCTGCCGTGGGGCCCCAGCCGGCACACGCGGCGCTGTACCTCGTCCAACAGAGCCAGGCGGCTCCCGAGCATCTCCTCGCCGAACTCCGAAAGCACAATCATTGGAGGGCTACCTCGACGCCTCTTCGCCCGGCGCTCTTCCGCCAGGTCACAGATGAAGCAGACTGTCCCCCAGAAGCCGAGATGCTTCTTGTAGAACTGGTTGGGACACCCTATCGTCCGGAAGTACGCCGGTAGCTTTCCCTGCAGCCCGACCATCTTGTCAGCAGTTGTCCGCTGGTCCAAGTCCTTGACCGTGCTCACGTGCACCACCACGGCATCACAGCCGCCAAAGCCGGCGCCGGCGCGAGCCCCAGCGCCGTCCGTGTAGCCAGTGTCTGAGGTAATCCCTACGCGGACCTCACGCTTGTCGTCGACCAGCCTGAACGCGAGTCCGAAGCCGGTAGGGCTACGGCCGACACTCTCTCCTCGCCCCTTACGGTAGGCCTCGTCCACCGCGTCTCGGTGGCCGTGAAGAGGCGTTGGCGTGAGGTAGATGCCTTTGTCAGTGCTTGTCTGGGCTATGAGCCCTTCCTGGCCGCTCTGTGCCACGACCGCACGTTCGTCAACGTCGTCATTTCGAAGCAGTGAGCTTCCCCACCGCTGCCGGCCGCTCTTGCTGTAGAGGACAGCGACTTTCTTCTTTCCGTAACCACCGGCCTCTTCCCCACGGACCTTGAACAAGCTGAGGAGCGGCTCCAGGTCAGCACAGTGGTCAACGTGCTGGTGAGTCATGATGAGCGTACTGAAGTCATAGGCAGCGCAATCTAGCTCGTGCACATTCCGGATGAACCCGACCCCTGGATCGATGGCCACTCGGTGGCCCTGCCACTGCAGGAGGTAGCCGCCACCTACGGTCTCATGGCCGCGCTGTGTGAGGAGTGGCGTGTAGGAACTCCAGCGACGCAACACGACGAGTTCATCAAGACCACCAGTATCGGGTCTCTGCACACCGAAGTAGTGCTTCAGAGCGGCATCCGTCGCACCGACCGGATAGGAGAGGCGGATGCGCAACAGGCTGTGCGGCCCCCACGGCTCATCTTGGTTCAGGTCACGTCTCACCATGTCCACGAAGCCCTCGATGTCTCGGCGCGTCGAGTCATCATGGGGCGAGCAGTCCACGGCGTCCCGGAGCGCGTCGGTGATCTCGTTCACCCACGCGTCCGGCCTAGCGGCCTCTGGTTCCCGGATTCTCAGGTGGAACAACGCGCGTGCCCGCTGCGAAAGCGGAGGGGCGTAGGTGAGTACCTGTCCTCCTGGCACGTCGCGTCGCGCGGCGGCCACGGCCTGGTCCGCGAGTTCGACGGCATGCCTCAGGAGAAGCCGCTGACGGCGGACGGAGGGAGGCCTAACACCTAGCGGACCCAGGCCGGCCCGCATGTACTCAAGACCGGCCAACCGATTGTAGGGCGGCGCGTACGTGTTGACAAGGGAGATCGCCTTCTCGTAGTACTGCTGCGCCAGGCCCCAGGCTGTGTGGATGTGCCTGTCCCGGAGCTGGCCCTGAGGCTTCTTCGTCGTCAAGTCCATCCGGAGCTGCAGAATGGAAAGGTTACCAAGTGAGTGAGCAGCCAAAGCCTTCACATGCGGAGACACACGACGGGCACTCTGAAGCTGCACGTAGATGGCCTGGGCTTCGGATAGGGAACTACGTGCCGCCCGGAGGAGCGCCTTGCGGTCCGCATGGGGCTCCTCGCTCTCATCCAGCAGGACGTCGACTTGACGTCTGAGGGTATGCGCGAGCAGGAGCTTGCACAAATGCCTATAGCCCGCGCGGGCGTCCGACGGAGCGAGTTCACACAGTGCAGCACGAAGGCTTCCATCAATGAGCTGATAGTCCTGGTCCAGCCAGTAGATGAACGCTCTAACTAGCAATGCCCATCCGTCTTGGCCCTCTGAAACCGCTTGGCGGTACGCCTCATAAAGGCCATCGCGTCGCCGCCCATGGCCGGCTCTGAGAAGCGTGGTACGGACCTTCTGCTCAATGGAAACCTTATTGCCCGATGCGCTCACTTCTGCTTCCTCCGAGAACATGTGCCGTGTCTGTCTCCTGCTGCCGCCCATGTGACCCCGCCAGTGTAGAGTGTCAGCAAGACTGAGACAAATTCGCCCCTTCACGAAGCTACACCTCGCGGGGCCGGAGAGCCTACGCCCGGCCTAGAAGCGATCCCCCCTCATCGAGCCGGCCCGTCATTCGCCTTGGGCCTACTCCGTACTTGAGCCAACGCCTCGGCTATGACCTTGATGCACAACTCCCGCGCCTGGGCGGTCGTTACTCCGGGCGGCAGGTGATGAAAAAATGGGAACGTCGGCCCAGGCTTGCCATTCTTGCGCTTCGCTTCATGGATACTCAGCCCGCAAGTATCTCCCGGGCTGATCAGATAGCCCTTCCACTCGACAACACTGTCGTCGCTCATACGGCTCTTCCTCTCGCAGGGCTATTCCCACCAGCTGCACTCTGAATGCCGCAATCCCTATTCGGCTAGCCTAGCGAACGCTGGTGATGATGGCCCCCAGGGTTAGCTGGACCTTCCGGCGTACCGCGCCGAACCCAGCCGATCGTTCCCCGGCGTCCTCATTCATGTAGAGCGACCGGTTCACCTCCACCGTGATTGGGTGGACGCGGGCATCCTTCCCATAGAAGCTCCAGGGCACCATGGTGCCGGCGTACGGCCGGTTCAGCCAGACGCGCCATCCCAAGGACCCGAATGCCTCTAGTGCCGTCTGCTGAAGCTGTGCAGGAGTGTGGTAGTCGTCGGTACCGATACAGATGTCTGGCCGCACCGGAGACTGGTTGCGGATGTCGAGCGCCCGTGAGACCGCATCGAGGGCGCTTTGGGGTGCGGACGAGTTTCTGGACAGGACGCGCTTTCGTAGATAGAGAGGACAGCAGGAGCATCATACTTGCTCAACTGGCAGCGACGGTTGCGCTGGATTGCTCACGTCAGGAATTCCAGTAGGCGCGAATCACCATCTTGCTGGTTTCCGTGACGGATAGGTCGGGCAGCGCGTTCTCAAGCTGTGCCGCAAGCCGATTCGCCGTGAGGCTGTCCGCCTCGACATCGAGATAGAGTTCCCCCTCGCTGAACTCGTCCTGTTCAACCTGACGGACGCCCGAAAGACGCCTGACAGCATCCTCTATCTTCTGCGCCTGAGACGCGGTCTGGACTCCCAGAACGATCACCTCAATCTGTCTCGTGGAGCCTGCAGGCAGCAGCATGAGCCGTTCGCTCAGGCGCGCTCCGACCTCGCCAGCGGCGTTCTCAAGCGCCACCTTGCCAGCGATCTCCTCGGTCAGGTCAACGCCGCCGGCCTGCGCGCTGTCGGCAGTCAGAATCTCATTGGTTGCCTTAGACACCGCTCGCAGTTCCACACGAGCGCGGCAACTGATCATCCCAGCGGGAAGCTCTGTCGCATCTTGCACAGGCCGCTGGCTGAATGCCTCCCCAATCACCAGTACGTCTGCTTTAGTCTTGCTGAGCAGTACCTTGAGGGCGCTCACATCACCGCGCCAGGCCTGCATCACCAGCGAATCATAGCGGTAGTGACCAGCGAAGTCGCGGTCAACTACACGGTAGCCAGCGTCAGTCAGTGTCCGGATAAGAGCGGTTTCCGCCGCCGGGTCTGGAATCCTCGGTCGCCGTAGATGTGTTTCAGGAATGAGGACCGCTATACGCCACTGCCGAAGAAGGCCTGCCTGCCTGAGCATCTCGACGATGGGTACTTCGGAGACTGCTACGCGGGCCATCACCCAGTAGATGCCGTTCCGTTCCCCTTGGCTCAGGACCTCCACTTGCCCAAGACCGGCGGCCTTCGTGCAGATCTGGTCGAGGGTCAAAACGAAATCCTCAGTCCGCGAATCCGACCTAACATAAACGCCGCAGACTCGCTCAACAGCCTCGCGTAGCGCTTGCTGACGAGCGTCATCGTAGGACACGGCTGACTGTCCGCGAACAATCACAGCGACTGGCGGGGCAGTAGGCGTCTGCCGTCCTGCCCCGGCAGCATTCTCCACGACGTCTTCGATAAGACAGAACGCCGGTTGGGCTAGGGCGGATAACGCCATCAGAGCGGCAGCGACAGACAGGAACCGCAGGCTAGGGGATGTGCCCATCTTCCTACCCTATCCACGTTCTCGAGGTTGTGCAATTACCCGGAAGCCACGCTCGACTCTCGATACCCAGTCTCTGTGCTCTTTCCAACTCCAGACCAGGAGATCCTTGCGCCACTCGCCAGGCGCTAGTTTGGCCATTTTTTCGTCGACGCCTCCCTTTGTGGGATGGGCGAGACAGATAAGCCTTCGCTCAGTACCGAGCGGCTTTCCGTCAATGTCATAGATCACCTCACCATCGGTTTCGACTCTGAATTCAGAACGCTCGGTTACACCTCGCTTTGAGCCAAGGTTGATGAGGAAGTAGCCATCTCTGCCAGGAACAACCTTCACAACCGCACCCACCAGCGGCGGGACCAAAGTCTCAACGAACTTCTTGGCTGCCTCCTGAATGGCCTTTGGAACCAGCGATGAGGCATCAACTGTTGAGTACTCGATTTCGGACCCCTCCACCGAGTCCTCTTTCCAGATGCTGCCATCCATGGCATCAATGGCCTTACAGTGCAGGCTCACGGTCGCGGTAGTGGAGTAGGTGGCAGTTCCCTTCTTGCCAAAAAGGCCACCAAGAGCGCCACTGCTCGTTGATGATCCCGAGTGAGATGATACTGACTCCACAGAGCCACAGACCACGATCTGAACGCCGGTGAACTTACCGAGTTTGACGGCCGTCGAAGGGTCCACGATCCCTGTCAATGCGAGCTTGTGCTCCTTGAGAACGGTTGCGAGTTGTGCCCGGTCGTACACGGTGAAGCGGCCGCTGTTGACCAGAGCGGAACTCATGGCTCCCACCGCCGTTGAGCCTGCACCGTGCGGGCCGTTCTGAACATCAAACTCAAGGACTGCGACGCGCGGCTTCTGCGGGATCGTAGGAGACTGGCCAGCACCGAAGGCGGATACGACAACGCTCGACAGCAATGCCGTAACGACAAGGACGAGTACGGCTCTCATCAGGCTTCACCCCCTGTAGCGTATTATCGCCTGCCGCTAAAGAAAGCGGCCGCAGAATGACTGGCGCCCATTATGCCACTATCGTCAACCACGGTCAACTAACGCACCCGGCTCGCTGACCGCTCGGAGGATGCACCTATAGGACGCGATGGTTGGCCGAATTCTTGCCAGCTTGGCATCCACTTCTCGCCTCTGGGTCCGGCGAGGCAATGCATGCCGTCCATGGGCACGGCCCGCCGGAGATTTCGCCGACTTGCGGATGCAGGGCTGTAGGAGTAGTATTGCACGGCTCATGCTGTATTCGGCGCTCGGTGTGAGGGGAACTACGGTGCTGCTGCCCGGTCAGAGAATAGGCAACTTCGAGGTGGTGCGCTGGTTAGGGCGTGGTGCTTTCGCCGACGTCTACGAAGCGCGCCAGCTTCTTGTTTGTCGCCCAGCCGCGCTTAAGGTCCTGACGTCCGACCAACGCCCCAGCGAGGACCAACTCAGTGAGGCGCGAATCCTGGCATCGTTCTCTCACCCAGGCATCGTCCAGATCTACGACGCCGGATTCCATCCCGACCCCGAGACGAACAGGACGTACGTGTACTTCGCGACAGAACTCCTGAAAGGGGGGACTCTGCGCGACCGTCTGAAGGCTTGCCGTCGACTGCCGGTGCCGCAAGCGGCCAGGATTGCTCTCGAGGTCTGCGATGCACTCGCCTGCGCCCACGATAAGGGCGTGATCCATCGCGACGTTAAGCCCGATAACGTGTTGTTGACCGAAGAAGGCGCCGCCAAGCTAGGGGACTTCGGCGTGAGCCGGCTGCTTCCGGAAGGGCAAGTCGCTAGCAGCGTCGTCGGCACCGCTCCCTATATCGCACCAGAAGGTTGGGAGGGCGCCACTCACCAGTCTGACATCTGGGCCGTCGGAGTCATGCTGTACGAGATGCTCTCAGGAACTCTTCCCTTCACCGGCAGAACGCCGGTCGAAATGGAGCGATGCATCAGGGAAGATGCGCCGCGGCCGCTGGGCGAGATGATTCCCGGTCTGCCTTTGGCCCTGGAAGGTGTGATTCGGCGTGCACTTGAGAAGGGCCCTGCTCGCAGATACGCTCGGGCGAATGACCTGGCCGACGCCTTGCGACCATACGCTCTGGGCACGGTTGGCCGCCTGGAGGAACAGACTCTTCCGCTGGTCACCGAGACGCAGACCGCTAACCCTCCTTCCGCAGCAGACTCGAGGCGCACCTCCGCAGCCGCAACTCGGAGGAAGCGGAGAAACACATCGGCACCACAGCCAGGCCGGCGAATACCGGTGTCTGTAGGGCGGAGAAGGTTGATCATGGTCGTTGCTGGGTCCATTTTGGGTTGCGTCGCGATCGCATTCCAGATCTGGCTCAATCCGCCAAGTCACAGCGGCTTGACCGGTTCGCCATCTGCCCGGACCACGACCGGCTCTGTCGCTCAGAGCTCGCGTGCCAGTACGGGCCAATCACCTGCTCTCGCCCATCCCCCGAGCATTCGTCCGACCCCAATCGAGAGGTCTGCCTCTGGGTCAGGGACTATAGCGTCCCGACACGGATCTGATCGCCCAAGTGTAGAGGCCGTGGCCAGCAGCGTCCCACCCCAAGCGCGTACCGGAACCGAAGCACGGCGAGAGCAGGCTGAATCATTGTACGCACAGGCTCGCGAGAGGCTATCGGTGGGCGAGCGGGCGGAGGCAGTGCGCCTGCTCCGCAGTAGCGTCGCTGCTGACCCTCGATACGCTCCCTCGCACATGCAGCTCGCGATCCTCTATTCCGAATCCGACAGCCGGGCCGCGATTGCCGAGCTGGAGCAGGTGGTGATTATTGAACCGGATCGAGTAGGGGCGCGGAAGATGCTGGCGCGAGCCTATGAGCAGGAGGGCCAATCCGAGAAGGCATTTGACCAGTGGCGGCGAGTGCTAGAGCTTGACCCGCGAGACGAGGAGGCGAAACGCGCGGTCGAGGCAGCTCACTCCGAACGCAGCCCGGAATGAGGCAAGAGACTTGTCGAAACACGCGTCTCAGAAGAAGGAATCGATCAAGCATTCCACCGGCGAGACTCTGGTGGCTCCTGAAGCCGGCCGAGCGTCATCCTCGGTGAGCGACTTCGTGTCTCGGCTCGTCGCGTGGGATGAAAGTGCGTGGCGGTATCTCTGGCAACGCTACGCAGGAATCATGCTGGGATTCGCTCGAAAGCTCATCCACACTCGCAATTGGGTGCCGCTGATCGGTCAGGAGGAAGACGTTCTGCTCGAGAGCTTCGAGCGGCTTCTCAAGGGGATCGGGCGATTCCGGGGGAGCAGCTACGCGGAGTTGGAGGGATTCATGCGGCAGAATCTCCGGTTCACGTGTCTGCAGAAGCTGCGCGACATCGGGCCATACGAGGAACCGTCAGATCCGATGGATTCGGGCGACGGGCGAGCCGCGGATTCGTTCACGGTGGCCGAATGTGAGCATCTGCTTCGGCAGGCCGTGCAGAACCTTCCTCGCGAATTGGCGGATATTGTCTACATGAACGTCAAAGGCTATGATTCTCGAGAGATTGCCGCTTCGCGCAATCTCTCGCGCCAGGCCGTTTTTGATCGCAAGCACCGCGCTCTGCAACTGCTGCGTGAGTATCTTCTCGCACAGCGGTTCTGGGAGCACTGCTCATCCTACGTCTCCGAGATCCGACTGATCCCAGGGGGAGACAGCCATGCCGGGTAAGTGCCCCTCTGGGGTTGATATCGCTGCGTACCTTGAGGGAGCATTGGACGCTGATTCCTGCCGCGCCACAGAAGCACACCTAGCGGTATGTCCGACCTGTGCTAATCACGTGGAAGGCATGCGGGTCGTGGAGGACCTCATTCGCCGGCAGTCCTGCCCTTCCCAGGAAGTGCGATTCGCTGCCTTGGTCGAGGGACGCAGTTCGCCGCAAGCGAAATGTGCGCTGGATCATATGGAGGCTTGTCCGCTTTGCCGACGCGAGCTTCAACCGCTCCCGCAAGACATAGGTCTGGATGTCCTGCCCGAGGAGGTGCCTGCGTCCCTCGAGGACGCCTTCTTTCGGCGCTTCTCGGGGCCGGTGAGTGTTGCACTTGGCGAGGTGCCCCTTGCTGAGGCCGCACCTCCATTAGTCGCGCATCGGCAACTCGCTGAAGTCCAAGTTGATCTGCGATTTGCAGGGCAGTACTCCGGCCTTTCTGTGGCGGTAGCATTGCGGGATCGCCTCTCTTCGCGGCCCCTGGTGGGAATCGTCGTGAATGCGCGAAGCGAAGATGACAAGGAGCGAGCAGAGGCGGTGACCGATGACCAAGGCATTGCACGGCTGTCGTTGCGGAGTCTGAAGCCATCGAAGTACTCCCTTGAATTGTCGCTGGAGACGCCGGTCGCGCTCGGTCTGGAGCTGCATAGATGAGGAATGAGACCGAAGCGCTCTGCGACAAGTGCGGCCAGCCGGTCGATCCACTGAATAGCGCGGCCGTGTACCAGGCAGAGACGGGGGAGATGTTGTGGGATCTCGCCACCCTCTCCCAGCCGCGACACCTCGCCCTTGAGGGGGTATGTGAGGGAAGCCCATCCAGGTTCCAGCACATCACCGGGGTATCGGATGGGCGTGGCTTTCCGGCCCCTACGCCCCAGAGCATTTCTGCATGGCGCGGTGCATGTTGCAGGATCAATAGCCCTAGGTGCCCCGGGTGGTGCAAGGAGCGAACTGGTAGAGCGAACGGCATATGTTCATCCCAAGAAAAAGGGGAGAACGCGCGTCCCTACCATTAGATTACAGATGGCGAGGCCGGGCGACGCCCGGCAAGAAAGGGCGGTGTCGGATGCAGAGTAGGGCAAGGACAGCAGTTGCCTGGCTGGCGGTGCTAGTGCTCGGGGTTGTGATCGCTGCCGGGGCGCAGCAGACCGTGGAGATCCAGCAGATTGTCAACATCCAACCTGTGACACAGCAGATTCACGCGACCCACGGGACGATAGACTGGACCAACGGTGTCATCGAGGCGGCAGGCACGGGCGCGCCTCCAACAACGGCCGGATTCAGTGACGCGCAGAGGCGTCTGATGGCCAGGCGAGCCGCCGTGATCGAGGCGCAAAGGAATCTGGCAGAGACGATCAACGGCGTTCATCTCACCTCGCACTCCACCGTCCAGAATTTCGTGCTCCAGGACGATACCATTCGGACGACGCTAGAGGCGTTCATCCAGGGCGCGCGAGTAGTGAATGAGCGGCCACTTGCCGACGGCAGCTATGAGGTCGTCGTCCGGCTCGGGATGTACGGGCCCGCAAGCCTGAGCAAGGCAGTCGTGCCCGCCATGATCACTCAGGAGAAGAAGATGCAGATGGGGGGTGGCCTGCCCGCACCGATCATGACCATACCTGCGCCGTCGGCGCCTGCGGTTGGGGCGTCGGAGTCCAGCGAGCCAACGGGTGAAGTGGCGGGCGCTCAACTCCCTGTGGGGCCGGTCACCGGGATAGTCGTCGACTGCCGGGGGCTGAAGATCGCCCCGGCGATGAGCCCAAAGATCATGGACGAGAGTGGGAGGGAGATCTGGGGCACGATGCAGATCGACCCAGAGGTCGCCATCGACTTCGGGATCGTCGCTTATTTCCAGACAGTAGATGCCGCAAGGGCGAGCACTCGCGCCGGAAACAACCCGCTGATCGTAAACGCGATAGGAACCAGCGGGATATCCAAGGACTATCCGGCCAACGCGGTGGTCACGGTAGGTGACGGGGATCTGATCCGGACAGAGAACGAGAAGACAAGATTCCTCGAGAAACTCAGAGTGTGCTTTGTGATCGACGAGCAGTGAGTGAACGAACTCGGCTGGGCGTCCCCGGAGGAGTTCGGCCGCCCAGTCGCGCTCTTGGGTGAATCCCTCATGCTGTTCTGGAAGGAAAGGGTAGTGCAGACAAGCTACTTCAAGGGACGGGCGTCGGTTGTGTTGATGACAGTGGCTCTTGCGGCCGCAGTCGGCGCGTTCGCCAATCTGGCGGCGGCAGGCTTGCCGCCGGTGGATCTCACGCGAATGGATCCCGCGTCGAACAACGGTTTCTGTCAGAGGCCAGACAGTGAGGTCGCCATCAGAGGCAAGGTGTATGACGGCTACATCGGGTTCTGCTGGTACGGAGACACCGAGTGGGCGACCTGGCGAGTCCCCAGCGGCTATGCGACGTTCCAAGCATATGTTGGTATCGACGACGAGTCTAGGCGGGATAAGGCTTCGACCTTTCGCGTCCTCATTGACGGAGACCTTGCCAAGTCGGTCAAGGTCGAACCGGGGAGCAAGGCTGTGCAGCTCTCGCTCGCGGTCCCGCCAGGGAGTTCGCTCAGATTGGAGATGGAGCGCCGCGGCGGCGTTTTCGCTGAGCCCAGACTGCTGGCCGGCCCCGCGCATGCTGCCACCACCCCTGAAGCGGGCGGCGGCACCGCCTCTGCGTTATCGCCCTTCGTCGTTGACCCGCGAGACATCGACCGGCTGGCGGCGAGCCTTCGCCAGAAGGTAGACGCCAATGCTGTCGTTCGGCAGCGATTGGCGAACGGGCAGGTTGCGGTGTCGACTTTCAGCCTGATTGACGTCTCGTCTCCGTCTGTCGCCCAGAACGTCGCGGAGGACCTCTATACGGCAATGATCAACAGTGGGTTTGCGCTGGTGGAGCGCGGTCAACTCGATAAGGTCCTCAGGGAACTGAAGATCCAGAACATGGGGCTGGTCGATCCGAAGACCGCACTGAAGATCGGACAACTCAGCGGCTGTGATGTGATCCTACTCGGCAGCATCTCCGACCGGGGACAATTCGTCGCCATCAACGCCCGACTGATGGATACGGCGACGGGCAAGTCCCTTGTGGCCGACCGGATAGAGATGCGAAAGATGCCGATCCAGCGAGGGGGATGAGATGGTGTCCCTGCGATCAGCCCCGGCAGCGCTAGTAGCGCTACTGACCCTTGCTGCGGTATTGTGCCCTTCGTTAGCAGGCTCTGGTGCTGGGGTCCAGGTCGAGGATAAGACGGTACTTGTCGAGGGTGTAGGCGTCAGCGACGATCGGGCGAAGGCGCGCGATGATGCGATCGCTGACGCGCAGCGGCGCGCGGTAGAAGTGGGAGTCGGGCTCTACGTGAAGTCAGAATCGCTCGTGCGGAACTTCGTGCTGCTCAGCGATTCCATCTACTCGCACGCCGACGGGTATGTCGCGTCGTACGAGATCGTCTCAGAACGGCAAGACGGCGATGAGTGCCGAGTCGCGATCCGGGCGCGGGTACATATGGGGAAGATCGAGGACGATCTCGCGCTGCTATGGGGCCGCCTCCAACTTGCCGGCAGTCCGCGCGTGATCGTCGCTGTTGGGGAGTCGAAGCCGGGCGATGCTGGCGAGGTCGCCCGCAATACTATCACGGGAGAGCTGGTTGGCTACGGCTTCAAGGTGCTCGACCCAGGCCAACTCGAGAAGGCGAGATGGCGACGCGCTCTCCGGCTCATCCAGTCAGGCGATGCCCGGACCGCCAACATCCTTGCGCTTCAGGAGGCGGCGGACATCGTCATCGTTGGCACGTCCAGCTACCGCGCTCTGGGCAAGGCCGTGCCCGAACTCGACGTCTACTCCTCCGAGGCCGCGGTCGACGCACGCGCCATCCGCGTTGACACCGGCGAGATCATCAGTGCTGTCCGGGGAAGTGCCGGCCCAACTGCTGCCTTCCGCCAGGATCAGGCGGTCGAGGAGGCCGTGCGCGCAGCCGCGGAGGACTGGGCGCGCGGGAACTTGGGCGCTCTGGTGCGAGAAGCCGTTGATCCCACAAGGAACTACTCACTCACGGTCAGCGAAGGCAGCCTCGCCGAGACACGGGCTTTGATCCGAGCGCTAGTCGACCTCCGGTTCGTGCGGGATGCCCAGCTTCGCGCCTATGACGAGGGGACCGCCCGGATCGAGGCCAGATTCGCCGGGACGGCACAGACCCTGGCCGGCGAACTAGAGATGCTCGACAACCCCAGGCTGGAGGTCCGTAGCATATCGGCTCGAAACCTGATGGTCCAGGTCAAACGCTAACAAGCTTCGGGCGCGCCGTGCATATCCGAACAGGTGCCAGGTGCGCCGCGACTGGCGTCGCGCCGATGGAGGGACTATACAGATGAGAGGACGCTACCTGATCGTGCTGTTGTCTGCACTCGGTCTTTTACTCGCCGCCAGCCCGCTGGTCGCGGGCGTCGCCACAAGCCGCCCCTTGGACGAGACGGTTAAGCGACTTGCTGGCTCTTGGGAATACCGTGATGATGATATGAGCATTGGCGGCCGCATCTACCATGGGTGGGGCCGACCGAACTACTCGGTGGTCTTCGACGTACGCGGCTGGGACTGGTTCGTTGCGAACGTCGGCATCAGCGACCGGTCTGGCGATGTCAGCGCCTTGATAGTGAGGGTCAATGGCGAGTTCGCCGGCCGCTATTCGGTGAAGAAGGGACAGAAGGCAACTCCGGTCAGGATCGCTCTCACCGGCAAGGAGACTCTCGGCCTGGAGATGGATCGGATGCTGGCTCTGGGAGAGCCGATGCTCATCAGAGGCAACACTCCCGCGCCCATAGGCGGCCAGCAACCCTCCGCCTCTGCAACCGGCAATCCCGGGTACCTGATCAGCATAGACCCCAAGAGCATTCAGAAGTTGGCAGAGGACCTCCGCAAGAACCTGAGCCGAGATCCGGGACTCAGTGGCACATCCGTCCAGCTGGCCGTGTCGTCCTTCCGCTTGGTCACCGGCATCCCAGGCTGCAACCTGGATGATGCCGTGGCAGTGAATGTCCGTGAGGACCTGAGTGGCGCACTTGTCAATGTTGAGCCGCCGGCCTTCCGGCTGATTGAGCGTGCGCAGCTAGACAAGGTGCTGTCCGAGTTGAAGCTCCCCCAAACGGGGCTGATCGACAGCGCAACCGCCCAGAAACTCGGCAAGATGGTGCAGGCGCAGGCGGTCCTGATCGGCAGTATCTCCGACCGTGGCCCAGGCAGAGAGGTCGTCATCAACGCGCGACTCATCAACACCCAAACCGGCGAGTGCAGCGTCGCCGCTCAGGTCTCCATGCGGCGCTATGTCCCACAGGAGGTCGTCGTGGAGGTTCCACGTAGCTCTGGGGATGAATCTTCTCCCGTCGGCGACATACTCGGCAGCGTGCTTGAGGACGCTCTGAGAGGCAAGCTGCAGCTGAGTCCATAGGGCTTGTCGTGCTCTGCGGCAATCGCTCCTCCGCGCACGGGGAGTGTGGAATGCCTCGATGCCGATCCAGATATCAGGCGAGCACGAGGCCCTGTCCTGGGGCGGCCAAGCGCTAAAGACGTCGATCTTGTGGCGGGGGATTCCCGGGCCCGGCCGCGCCGCATCCTAGACCGCATGCCGACCCCAGTATTCCTGGTCCTGCTATCCATGCGGAGCGCGCTTTGGGTCGAGCACCGGTCTCGCCGGTGCAGCTCCGGTGCCCGCAATCTAGCAGAGACCTCACAGGAATCGAGGGGGGCAATCAAGGTCGTGAATCCAGAGGCGCACTGGTTGGTAACCCAGCGTGCTCAGTCGTAGCCGCATGGACGCGGAGTTAGTTCATCTGGTGTCCGCTCGAGGTGCAGTTAACCGCCGTCTTGAGGTCAATCAGCTCCACCTCCCGGTTGCCGCCATCTGCGTTCAGAACCAGATCGTTGCGACCGCGGACGCGAGCGGCCTCGAATGGTACGTCGAAGCGCCGCTCCGGCTCGGCAGTGCGTGGGAGCTCCTTCCCGTAGCGACCAACGTACAGGAGTTGACCGCGACGAGAAGGGCTTCAATGGGGCCACGGCTTGGTAGCCGTGGAGAGCCCGGAGCAGCGCAAGATTTATGTAGAGTGTTAGCGAAGCTGAGACAAAACGGCTCCTATGCTAGGCTACACTCGGGGGTCTTTCTGACTCCTCGGTCAGCTGAGTATTGACCATTTGTCGGTAGTGCTCCCGACGAGCCACTGAAGTCCGGATATTGGCGGGAGTGAATTGGCGTCGTCGTTTCTTGTCAATTGGCATCCAAAATTGACCCACCATTGGCGGCCAATATTGACCCACCCCTGCATGGTGGTTTAGTGCGCCTTTCCCTTGGCGCTGCGGGTCTTGATCCTCCAGCTTTCGTTGCCGGTTTCGATGATGTCACAGTGATGGGTGAGACGGTCCAGCAGAGCAGCGGTCATCTTGGCGTTGCCGAAGACCTGGGGCCACTCGCCGAAGGTCAGATTGGTGGTGACAATCAGCGAGGTCTGTTCGTAGAGCTTGGACACCAGGTGGAAGAGCAGCTGTCCGCCGTTGCCGGAGAAGGGCAGGTAGCCGAGTTCGTCGAGGATGACCAGATCGGCGCGGGCCAGCATCTCCGCCGTGCGGCCGCCTTGGCCCGCCAGCTTCTCCTGTTCTAGCCGGTTGACCAGGTCCAGCAGGTTGTAGAAGCGCACCCGATGCCCGTCCCGGATGGCTTGGCGGCCGATGGCGATGGCGAGGTGGGTCTTGCCGGTGCCCGTGCCGCCGACGAAGATCACATTCGTGTGCTGGGCGAGGAAGGCGCCTTCACCCAGGGACTTGAGGCGGGGCTCTTCCCGGGGCAGGGCGCTCCATTGGAAGCTGTCGAGGTCTTTGGGGACGGGGAATTTGGCCTGACCCATGCGGTAGCGGATGCTGCAGGCCTGCCGGTTGGCGGCCTCCGCCAGCAGCAGCTCGTGCAGGATCTTCTCCGGGGTGGCGCGCTTCTTGAGGCCCAGGGAAACGATCTCATCATAGGCCGCCAGCATCCCCTTGAGCTTCAGCTGCGTCATATGGGCAAGGATGTCATCACGCAGCATGGCGGCCCCCTTCCAGCAGCCGGTCGTAGCGGCTGCAGTCTGCCAGCGGAAGGTGGCGTAGCGTGAGATGCTCCGGCAGCTGCTCGGCGGGCGACGCAGGTGGCGGCTCCGTCTGTCGGGAGAGCAGGTTGAAGATGACATCGAAGCTCACCGCGCCCAGGACGATGGCTTCGCTGGCGGCCTTCTCCACCGCCTCGCAGCCATGCGTCTTGATGGCGTTCAGCAGGTCCACGAATTCCCGGTCGCCTCCCGGACGCTCCTTGAGTTCGCTCCAGACGGTCTGGATGGGAGCCGGCAGATCCCAATCCTGGAAGGGTGCGCCGTTGCGTAAGGCCCCCGGCTTGCGTTCCAGCACTGGCAGATAGTGCCAGGGGTTGTAAATGGTCTTGTCCCGGCCGAATTGGCGTCCGTGCTCGCCTACCACCTGCCCGCCGCTGAGGACGACTACCCGATCGGCATAGGCGCGTACCTGCGCAGTGCGCTTCGCCCGGGCCGAGTCGACGCTGTAGTGGTTTCGGTCGAAGGCCACCAGGGAGGTGGTGCTGACGCGGACCTCCCGTTCCACGAAACCATCAAAGGCCAGATCCATCTGGATCAGCCGGGGCCGCTCCTCCTGCTCCCAGACCTCCCAGATAGTGCGGGTCGAGTCCTCCGGGTGAGTCTGGGTCTTCGCCCATGCCAGGCACTCCGAGAGCAGAAACTCATTGACCTCTGCCATATCCTCGAAGCGGCGCCGCTGGGAGAAGAAGCGCGTGCGCGCGAGCCCCACCTGGTTCTCCACTTGCCCCTTCTCCCACCCCGCCGCCGGCGTGCAGGCCACCGGCTCGAACAGATAATGCGACGCCATCGCCAGGAAGCGGGGGTTGAAGGTGCGCTCCTTCCCCAGCAGGATCTTGCTCACCACCGTCTTCATATTGTCGTAGATGCCCCGGCGACACACTCCCCCGAAGAAGCTGAAGGCCTGCCGGTGGGCATCCATCACCATCTCCAGGCTTTCCCGCAGATAAGCCACGCAGATCGGCAGCCGACTGTGGCAGAGCCGAACGTGGGCGATGCTGACCTTCGTGGTCTGACCCCCCAGAATCAGCGTCTCCGCACTCCAGTCAAACTGGAAGGCCTCTGCTGGCTCGAACCGCAGGGGGATGAACACATCGCTGATCGGCCGGCGTCCCGCCTTCCAGGCCTTCGCCTGTCGGCACACACTGTTGTAGGCCCCCTGATAGCCGCGCCGCTGTAGCTCTTCAAACAGCATCAGCGCATTCCTACGCTCGCGCACGGGCCGTTCCAGATCCTCCGCCAGCAATTGCTCCAGCTCAGCTACAAATGGCCCCAGCTTGGGTTTGACTTGCTGCTGACGCTGGTATCTGGGCTCCACTTCGTTGCCCCGCAGGTACTTCCGCACGGTGTTGCGAGACAAACGATACTTCTTCGCGATCTTTCGCACCGACTGGCCATCTCGCTTCGCCAGCCGTACTTTCAACACGGTTTCCACAGTCATCATCTCCCTTGGCCGCTCCCTTCATCCCGGGGGTCTTTCCCCAGTTCGGAAGCAGCTCCAAGGGTGGGTCAGTTTTCGACGCCAATTACCCCCCAAAGTGGGTCATTATTGCACGCCAACTCACAACTCAGCATGCGGTAG
>Ga0210003_1001437_pt1 | contig 21076 bp, 37 predicted proteins | sample LantaG_FD_182804 | JGI IMG/M metagenome (GOLD analysis project Ga0210003, IMG submission 182804) | Deep subsurface microbial communities from Baltic Sea to uncover new lineages of life (NeLLi) - Landsort_02402 metaG (SPAdes) (version 2) | ecosystem: Environmental > Aquatic > Marine > Oceanic >... | reverse complement strand
TTTGGGATGTAGAAGTTGGTGTAATTGCCACTGTAGACGCTATATTATTGCAATATGCACCGTTGGCTTCAAAATTGAAACCAACTAGGAATATAAATAGCAAAGCTAGGGTTAGTAGTAGATTTTTTATTTTTTCTTTATAATATCCCATAATTTATCTTTAGATGTTTTTATTATATCACCTTGACCGTAAGGTCTTAATTGACTCATTTGTTTTTTTGTTGAGCTTGAGTAACCGTTTTCATTCTCAAACCATTGACCGTCTTTATGGAGGTATATCGGGTACCAATCATACGAAAACACTACATAACTTCCATTATCATAATATTTAGAATGTGTATTACTACCTTTAAATGGTATTTTATTTAACACCAATTCCCTACCCTTTATATTGGCAGTTTTTACCTTTCTTTTAGATATGTCCTTTCTAATTAAATCAGGTTCAGAATCAAGAGTCCTCCAATTATCTTTATGTAACTGATATATTTCAAAAGACTCCATCCCCTTAATTGCAAGATGCTTATTAAGGAACTGAAGTATTACCTCATATGAAGTGTCACCATTAAAACCTTCCTTTGAGAGTAAGTTTAGAACTTTTCTTTGGAATTTGTCTTTGTTAACAGATACCTCTTCATTTAATATGTCTCTAATTAATTGTTTCATATAAATAAATATGAGGAAAGACTGTTATATATAATATTTATTTATTTATTTTTGAGTGAGGAACCCCGTTTTGTAAATATTTTTTTATATTCTTTTTAGCTTTCATAAGGTTAGTTTTAGATGTATTGGTGGATATACCTAACTTTTCAGATATCTCATTATGGGGTAAACCTTCTAAATAATACAATTCAAAAACTTTTTTATATACCGGTGACAAATATTTCAATACCTCCATTATTTTACTAATAGAATATTCTGATTCTTCATATTCGTCTTCAGAAGATTTAATCATCGAAAAATCAAAACCCTCATCACCACCATCACATATCTCTATTTTACTTTTTTTAAGTTCATCTATTATGTTATTATTTATTACACACTTCACCCACGCCTCTAAAGATCCCTCACCATCATATTTTGAAATATTATTATATACTTTAACAAATCCGTTTTGACAATAATCTTGAGCTTTACTAATGTCTGAAGTATATTTTCTACAAACGACATTTAACATCTTATCCCATAAACTAATATAAAGTTCCCCAAAGTCAATATCTTTACATCTAGCATCTATTAATGTAGTTTCCATAATAATTTATTATTTAAATTCATTTAACATCTCCATTTCAAGATCCAATCTATCTGAATATTTAATCTCGTTAAAAAGTGCATCAACAGTTTTTTCCATTTCATCTGATAAATTAACTGAAGATTTTAAAGAAATAATTATATCTAAAGCTTTTATCTAATAGTTGATCAGTAGTGACACTTTTTACTATTTTTTGATTGGTTTCGCTATGACGTTTATACCACTAATATCTGCTATTGGTTCGTACCCGCCCTCTAACATTTTTTCATACTTACCACTAGGTGAGTTAGGTTTCATACCAGTTAACTTTACGTCTTTTGTATTTTGATTATACATTAATGTTTTCATATCTAATTAATTTTATAAAACAAATATAAGAAAAAATTTTTAGACTGCCAAAACATTCTACTAAAAAATTTCTATCTATCTTTACCGAAGGTACTTATGGTTTAATATTTTAAGATAGATTGTATCGAGAAATTATTGCTTTAGAAACTATATGAGTTAGATTAGATTTTTTAATTTCTTCCCATACATACTCTATTGCTTTTGTATGGTCGGAAAACCCACCTTTATATAGTTGGCGACCATGATATATAGTTGCTTCTACAGAACCTTTAGATTTTACTTTTTCACCTTTACTATTTTTTTCTTGTTTTGGAATCACTAATCGATGTCTTACATCTAAATACCCTACTTTACAAACGAATTTACCGCCTTTTGTTGCTTTAGTTTTTATACCCATTTTTATTTTTTATGATTTATTATTATTGTGATATAAGTATAGGGGTAATAGATTGAAAAGACAATAGAATACCGTAGGAAAGTTTATGAAATAGTAACGATGTTAGATTAGAGTTGTATAATGACTCTAATAAGCTTTATTATCTGGTAAAGTACCTAAAGCTGGTATAGCTCTTCTTCGAACACCACCATAACCACCAGACGCTCCACCTCTTACCACAACATCATATATTCTTTTTAACATTTCTCGATCATCTTCTGTGAAAGATACTGGTCTAGAATTAGTGTCAATATATTCTTGTTCGGATATCAACTTATTAAGTTGGGTTTCTGTTAATATAATTTTCATATCTGTTTATATATAAATATCACATAATTATTTAAAAACAAATATATTATATTAAACTTATCTTACTATATATTTATTAATATAGTTTCTAAAATTTTATGGAGTTTAATTTTCACGTAAAAAATAATTTAAAATTTAAATTAATGGTTATCATAATTTCAATGATTAGCCCAATAATAATGCTAATATATGATAATGAAATACCCTCCCTGTCTTCTTACTGGAAAACACCATTACAACCATTATTTTTAATAAGTAACTTATTAACTTCTTTAATGTTTATTAGTATACCTAAGTGGAAATTATCTGGTGTGTTATTATTACTTTTAACTTGTTTTTCGATAGAATATTATAGTTCATTTCATGATTTGATTGCTACCGCATTTTTTATATGTAACTTATACCCACTTTATTCTATTAAAAAATATAGAATTTTTGTTTTTATATACCTATCTGGTGTGGTATGGTACCCCAATCTAATGTGGTTTGAGTTACATGGGGTATTAGTTTTATGTCTTTACCATTCATCTGTTTTAATATCGTATAATAAGATACAAAATAAAAGAAATTAACTATTTTAAAATTTATATGGTTCGATAAATAACCCATTATACTTTTTAATCCAAGACATTTTTTCTAACCCATAACTATTATTTATCTTTTCTAATATTTCAACCTTTAAGTCTATGTTTCTATTAAGACATTTTACAATCTCCGTTAAAAAAATATCTGATGGGGTTAAATGGTTTAAGTTCATTTTTATAACATAGTATTCATACCATACTTAGTGAGTATTAACAACCCCTTTTCTTCAGATATTTCTACTACAATGTTATGATAATTTTTTAACTCGTTATGGTGAACTACCTTACCGTTGTTCTCATCTATGAACTTTATAGTTTCACTATACCTTTCTTTAGATATGTTTACATTTACATTACTTACGTTATTATTCATCGATACACAAATTACTTATTATTTAATTCTTTAAGGGTGTTTTCCATAAACCATTCCACCAAACCATCTCTTTGTGGTGTTTCTAAACTATTGACATACTCATGTTGATCAGCACCTAATTCCACCGCCATCGTAATGATTTCCCTTAAATTGTCTTTAGGTTTGTTATTTTTAAACCCAACCATTAATACATCAATTAACCACTGATGTTCATCATGACCCTTTGTAGCTAATAACCTAAACGATATTTCTTCAGCTAACCTTATAATTTCTTTTTTACTCATCTACAGTCTCTTTCTTTTTTTCTAAATAACTATAAAATGATTTACCAGACGTATCCGCATCAGGATGTATCTCTTCGTCATTATAGTGTATGGTTGTAATTAAAGAATTCTCATAATCATTAAATAATATATCTTTAACCCCCACTCTTAAATTAGAAATATCAAACTCTTTCCCATCTTCTAAATTTATCGTACCATACATAATCCATCCTTTTTCATTAGATATTGTAGTGATTATGTTTTCAGTACCATCATAATGACATACCTCTTCACTATCTACTTTAGCGTTATATGGTTCATCCTCTAGTTCCCAAATATTATCTATTTTAATCTCTTTATCGCCATCGATAATATATAAAGTGGCACCATCTACATTAGCACCATAAACATGTAGGTAATCATCACGATCAAACCAATCATAACTATCTGGCAACACTTCTGACAAATCACTTATGAAATTACTCAACGATTCATCATCCTCCTCCATCTTATTTTCTAATATTTCCACTTCCTCATCAGTGAATTTTCCCTGAACTAACTCCATACCATACCCTACTACTCTAATTTCTACTGTTTTACTCATATATTTTATTTTAGTTTATATTCAATAGAGTTATTAGGTACCTCCTTACAAGTAATATGTGTATCACAATCCACATCATATGATTTAATAGAAGGGGATTTTTCCATATCATCAAAATATTGATATCCCGGACTATCTGTGTTTTTACTACAATAATTATTACCCATTATTAATATCACTAATATTATTATAAATTTTGGTTTGTTCATTTTTGTTTTACTTGTGGTTTAATAACTTCATCGATGATACCATATTTTACGGCTTCTTTAGCACTTAACCAAAAATCCCTAGAAGCGTCTTCTTTTACTTGCTTAGCACTTTTACCGCAGTAACCACCTAATAAAACAAATAATTCTTCATTTACCTTATTCCATTCCTTCCAGTTAATTTCTGCATCTATAATATTACCACTAACACCACCTGAAGACTGATGTAACATAGTCGTAGAGTGTCTAAGAGCGGATCTTTTTCCTTTAGTGCCAGCACCTAATAGTACTGACCCCATTGATGCGGCGAGACCAGTATTCACTGTTATTATATCACATGAAATATATTCCATAACATCAACCATAGATAATCCTGATTTTACTGAACCTCCAGGAGAATCGATGTGCATTGTAATATCATCACTACCTGTATTACTAAGAAACATCAATTGTGCTTGAACAATAGTGGACATTTTATCATTTACAGTACCAGCCACCCAAAGCAACCTATCCGCCATTAACCTAGAGAATATATCAATCTGAGTTGCCCTCATTTCTCTCTCTTCCAGAATATATGGTGTCATTGAATTCTCTATTTGTTGTTTAATATAGTGTATATTCATCGAGCTGACATTATGGTCACTCATAGCGTATTTTTCAAATTCTTTTCCGTAATTCATTTATTCCTTTTTTTTATTTAGTTATTTTGGTTTAGTAACTGGTTTTAGGTGTGTAAAATCTAACTCTTTATTAAGGTCAATATTATACCCTTTCATTTTTCTAAACATCATTTCTGACAATGTCTCATCACCCAATTCTAAACTGTTATTATCATATAGCTTTAAACTATCCAATATAGATAACATACAAGATGCCATATTATGTCTTTCTTCTTTACTGAGTTTGAAGGATTCAAACCTTTCAACGAAAGATTCAACGTCTCTTTCTAATTCATCACGCCTTTCAGTTCCCCCTTTGTTGTAAACCTTACCCTTTATTCTTCTCCAATTTTTCGTATACATAATTTTGTTCTCTACCCCTCTTTGGTATGGTTTATTAATCTTTTTAATTCGTTATAACCAATAAAATCTTCAAATTTTTTATAGTATAATTCAACATAGTTTAATGCGAAATTAAGTTGTTCTTCTGTTTCACAACTACCAATAACTTTAATCGACTTATTTTTAGCTTCAATCTGTTTTATTATCTCCATTTTCAATAACTAATTTTAATTTTTTTATCTTATCACACCATTCATAGTTCTCACCATCTACGAAATAACCTAAACATTTATCTAAACTTTCGACCCAGTCTTCTTTTTTAACTTCAGAAGTTATAGTATAGTCTCTATTAGAGTTTACTGTTGTGAAAACATGTGTTAGACTCAATCCCTCTGCGACACTTTCCTCAATAGCGCTAACTATCAATTTACACACGTGATCTTTATCACCTATTAAAAACTTTTTTTCTTCATCGTCATCATTAAAAAAAAATTCTCTTTTCATCTTATAGTATTATAATATATATATGTATATATATTGAAAGTTTATTTATTATCCAAATCTATTTCAGTAATTAAATCACTTAACTGGTGATCGTTTAAAACAAATGTCTCTTTTAAATCTAATAATTCTGGAGATTCGTTAATATAATTTTCTTCATATTTATAATAATTTATTAATAAATTATTCATTGACTCTATGAAATCGTAAAATACCGTCTTATCTCTAGTGTTTTTTAATATCTTTAATACACTTTCTTTATCATCTCTATGTATTTTATCTATTAAAAGGTGTGTACTACTATTTATAATACTAATTTTTGTTTTCAATATATCATCATCTAGACTATCCCTTAACAATTTAATTTTGTCAACCTCTGATTTCAAATCACTTATATTATTATTTTCTAAAGCGTTTTCACCTTTTAAATATTTTAACAAAGCATTCTTTATTGCGTTATTTCCCATAATAAACAATTATAGTAATTATTTTTTAAATAATCAATAGGTGGGGAAAACTTTAAACCTTTTATGATATTTATTAAAAAAACTTTAAAGTTATGGATGAAGAAATAAATGATGTAATTATTAAATTAAAATCATCACTAAAAAACAAATATGGTGAAAATTTTAATAAATTCTATCTAGTTAATTTTAACGATGATAAATGGGAGGGATTAATCACTGTAAAAGATGGAGAAGGAAAAAGAGATGGTGAGTATTATCTAATAGACAATGAGTCTATAATAATTGACCCAGTAACTACACACTAACAAAAATGGGGGTAATATATATTATCCCCATTCTTTTACTAAACAAACAACTATGTTTTACATCATAGTTTCAGTTAGGGTCCACAACATTTTGTTTACCTCTAAATTTTGATCGATTGATCGAATAGCTCTACTTCTAGAGTTTCGAACCTTACCATTTTTTTTAGGTGTTACAGTTAAAATCCCACCTTGTAACATATTCTCTTGAACTCTATTAAAGACACTCCATAAATCATCACCAGAATCCTCTCTTCTACGAACTTGTAACATCTGATTAACGTCAACCATTTTATCTTCACCCCATCTTTGTTCGGCAGCTATTTTAGCAAAATCATACTGTTGACTTTTACTAAGTTCTTTAGACATCATATTCTGAACGTTTCCTACAATGTGAGGGATTTTCTCCGTAGTCATAGATATAACTTTAAGTATGTCATTTTTTTGGAATCCTTTATGCATCACTCTGAACTGATCGAATGTTTTATCTGCAACTACTAACCCATTACTACAAACCAATCTAAAAAGTCCAACGTGAAATTTAAAAGATGATGTACCATCGTGAGAGTTGGTTAAGACTATCTCTGGATGTGTGTCACCAATGTTCTTTGACATTGTATCGTTATTCTGATTACGAAACCTTATCATATGTTTCTTATAAGGTGTCTTATCTTCAAAACCCTTCCTACTTTTAGTTTGTACCGCCTGTGTTGGTACCCAACCTTGTTCCCCTAAAATGTCAATCACTTCGGTTGTGGGGATAAACCTGTAAATGTGTGATAGTTTTGACGACTGTTTTTGTGTTAAAGCTGCTGGACAACTTTTTTCGATTTCATTTAAATTTAAATATTCCATAATTGTTTTTTATTTATTTATACAAATATAAGGCAAATATTTTAAACTGCCAAACATTCTTCCATAAAATGTGGAATTTTTCTATTTTTCCACTTAGAAAAGTATTTTTTCTCTTTAATGTAGTACTCTCTGTAAGACTCCACAGCATTACCAATTTTACATTCTTCTGGCATTGCTAACCTAAACGGTGTTATATCACCCAATTCTTTCAACGGTGGGTGATTAACAATACACCACTCAATTATGTCTTGTGATTTATGTCTTTTACCGTAACGATGGGTATATTCTAAACATAGTTCAATACCTAAGTCACATAACCACACATAGTTTTCTATACACTCTCTACTCCATATAGAACAAGGATGGTTTTTATGTGATAATTTATATGGTACCTCTAATACTGATTCTACCATATGGTGAACACCGCATAATAGTTGTGCGGTTTCTAATATCATTTTTACTACGTGCTTATCGTTGTGATACTCTGCACATTTTTTTGGGTCTTCGTCTAATATAAAAATATTCATAGTACAAATATAGTAATTTAATTCCAATAAAAAAATTTTAAACGTTTTATTTTAATATTTATTAGTTATATTTATATAATATGGGTAAATTAAGTAAGTTTGAGTTAAGTGTACTAAGGTATTTAGATGATATGGTTAAACACCCATCACTTAAAGATAGAACAATGGAAGAACTTGAGACACATATGGGGTTGTCACAAGAAGAATCAATAGATATATATCGGTTATGGTATTACAACCAAAAAGAAGGGGTTGACTATGCAGAAATGGAAATAGATAGAGGTGATACACCATTAATAAAATTCACCAATAAGATGGGTATTTTAATAAAACCTGAAAGGGAAAAGTATCTGGACGATATGTTTGACAACCATAAAGATGAATTAGATAAAATTTATGGTGATTGGTTCCATATTGGTTGTGGAGGTTCTTACAGAGACAATATGCCGTCAATAGAATGGACTAAAAGCGGAGCACAATTAAATTTAAGTCAGGAACACTGGGAAGAACATTTTTCAGGTTTAGATGATGACTCAGTATATAGATATCATGAAGCATTCAATCATTATGAAAGTTATTACGATGAAATGAGTGACGATGAATTAGATTATATGGATCACTTTATTAATGGTGAAACTATTGAACATTTAAAATATATCGCTATATTATCTGGTGAATCTAATTGGCCGGGTAAAGACTCTAACCCTACTAATGGTGATGAAGTTAATATTTTTTTAAAAAAAGTACTACCTACAAAGTATTACAATGATGTTACAAATGAATACTTATCATCGTTATCTATGGAAACTTCTAGAACTAGACAAAACGCCACTAAGGAACACTATATTGATGAGGTAAAATATGATGTTAGTAGTAGTTGTACGTGTGGGTATCATTGTATTACCATACCATATGAAGATTTATTATATATTATAAAAAATAATGAATTAGTGTCATTTTCCGATTTAAAAGAATCCGTAATTAATGGTGAAATAGACTTAAATGAATGGTCTGATAACAATTTAGATGATGACGGTTTAAACACTATTGTACACGACTTAAACTATGTACTTGATCGAGTAATAGAAAAAATATCAGAAGATGATGAGTTAGATTTAAAAACCCTTTTAAAGGAAAGGGAAGAAATGATAAATATGTTAAATAAATTAGGTTTAAAAAATGTCGCTAGAACCAGCGGTGGTGGGTGGTATAGATCTTCTGACGGTAAGATAGAATTATTTACTGATAATATTAACTATAAAGATAAAAAAATTAAATTCACTTATGAAGGGAAATCCCATATAGTACCTTTTGATGATTTTCCTAATTGGGTTTATGGTAGTGTATTAGATTTAAACGAAAGTATTAAATATAGTAAAAGAGTATTAAATGAATCTATAGAAAATATCACAAAGATATCAATATTCGATTTTGACGGTACCTTAATGAGGACACCGCACCCAGAAGAAGGAAAAAAAGAATGGGAAACTTTTCACAATGAGGATTACCCACACATAGGTTGGTGGAGTAAACCTGAGTCTTTAGACGATGCGGTATTTAATATCGAACCTATAGAAAGTACAGTCGATGATTACATAAAAGAAAAAGAAAATCCAAACACGTTAGTTATTATGTTAACAGGTAGACTACCTCATCATCATGATCAGATAGTTGAACTTCTATTGTTACATAATATAGTTTTTGATGAGTATCATTACAAAGAGACTGGAGACACTTTAGGTAGTAAATTACATACTATCATCAGTTTGTTAAATAGGTACTCTAATGTGTCTTCTATAGAGATGTGGGTGGATAGGGAGCCACACGCAACATCTTTCAAAGAATGGGGAAAAGAGAACGGTGTTAATATTGAGGTGAACTTGGTTAAATAACTTCTATTTCTTATTATTAGGTAAATCACCTAAGTGGGGATAACTTTCGTGTATATACTCCATCACTAAATCGGAATCGCTATACTTACTTTCCCATATCTCCACATCAAAACGGAATTCATAGTACCCCGCTTCTTCATATTCATCTAATTCTTCACCGATTTCATTTTCGTTGAAGTAATTTTCTTCACACCATGAGTAGTATTCACTATCTACTATTTCTCTGTGAGTTGTAACGTCATCATCACCTATTTTAAACTTAACAGTTAAAATTTTATCTGTATCACATAAAACTTCTAAGATTTCATCTATCACATAATTTTCCATATACTTATTTTTCGTAATAAATATATTAAAATTTAATAATTCTCAGTTTAAGTTTAAATTTTTTAGAAATATCTATCATATGTTTGGTACCTTTACTCTTACCATCCCAAAAAACAACTGCAGCATCTGATGTATTTGCCATCTCTTCGTTTCTTTTATATCCAGCACTTTTGCCGTATAAATCCCACATTGCGGGGTATTTTTCTAGTTTATGATGGTTTTCTCCGGCATATCTTTCTCCAAGTTTATCCGCACCTCTGGCGGTTCCAGAAATAATCGTAACATCATCTTGGTTTTTTAATATGACATTCATTTTCCTTTCTAATGAATTATAATCATTAAAATCTCTACTTCCCGCTATTATTACTCTCATTAAGTTCAATTAGTTTATCCAAATAACTTTTGGCTTTTTTTAAATCTTCGATACCGTTTTTTTCCTTCCACCTTGTAACATATTTAACTATATTACCTTCAAAAAAATCTAAGTTATGTGAGTAGGAATAGTCCCACATTTCAATTCCTTTATTATAGTGGGTGGGGTGGTGTACTCTTTCTTTTTTATCCATATAATTTTTGAACAAATATAGGTATATTTAAATAAAAAGTCAATGGGTTTTATTACGTTCTATATATATTATATTCAAATCCTTCACCATTTATAGGGTCTTTAAAAGTTATACGATTTTCTTCACCATCATAAGTTGCTAAAATATTACCTAAACTCTCACCAGCAATATATTCTGATACTACACCTTCTTCATCTATTGAAATGAGTCCCTCTAACTCAGATTCTGCTATAGAGAAACCAGCAGATTCTATATATGCAATAGGGTCATCCGAATAATCTTGTAGGTATTCTTCACTTAATGATACAACCGCCATTTCTTTTAAGGGTTCACCCTCATATTTAAATATCATTTCATTTGACTCCTTAATAATTTCTTCTAATTCATGTATTTCTGATTCTATTTGTTCAATATAGGAAAGGTGTTCAAAAATAACAGTTTCTAATTCATGTAAAGTATCTGTCATCTCACTTATATCTACATTATACATCTCACCATAACCATCATCATCATCATTATCGTAATCTAATGAAAACCCTAATGTTTCAATCTCTCTCTCTATTATTTTTTTTTCTTTCTCTAGTTTCTCAATTTTAAATTTAACTATTTTATACTCACCAACTTTTTCTTTTAATTCTTCCGCTTCGTATTCTCTATCCTCTATTAATCCTTCGTATTCGTTAGTGACATATATCATATCTCTAAGTTCTTCATCACTATAATGAAGTACATCATCTTTTGCTCGTTCCTCAGCGTTATATTCAGCCTGTTCTTGATTTATTTCAATATGCCCTTCCAACCAAGTTTGATCAAAATATTCATAACCTTCATTATAAATAGTATCACGAACCCATTGTTTCGCCGCAAAAACAGAGTGTCGATAATCACCAATTCTATAATCCTCACCACCTATAGTATCTCTGTATTCAGCTAAATAACCATCTGAAGGGTGACCTACTATCTCCAAAAAATAAGGGTTAATCTCTAACCATTGTGCCAAAGCGATTTTTTCTTCATCGTAATCTTCTTCTTTTGGTAACTTAATATTGTCCACAATTAATTCACATTCCCCATTTTTATAATTTTCAAAAGAAAAATTACGTTTATAAAGTTTAATAATTTTAACTATTTCCTCGTCATTTTTTAAATATAATTTTTCTACTAAAAAATCATACACATCTTTAATGTTAATGGGGTTAACTTTTTCTTCGCACATATGAACCAACGCACTCCTATCAAACCTAGTTACTTTAATAGGTTCAACCTCCTCATTTAATATTTTTCTTAATTTTAACATCTTTAATTATAGTGTGGTTAAGTCTAAATCATTATCTTCCTCCCATTTTTTTAAGGAACCCATATCAAATTTACCTAACTCAGAATTATAACCACATTTATGACACAAAGAAGGATCTGTATCGTCCTCTTCAATATCCCAACTCCAATTACAATTCCGACAATTCATATTACCCTTCTTTTTCTTTTTTCTACCTTCAGTTAAATCCTCACCCGTTTCTGGATCTTCTTTTGGTAATTCCTGTTTGGTGGGCATAATCGACATATCCTTTTTATTTAATATCTTTTCTAACGCTATCGGTATAACTGAGGATACTACACCTAAACCTACCACACCGACAATTTTTAATAAGTCAATTGATTGGTTCTTAAGGAATTTTTTTTCTTCTTCTGAAACTTCTTTTCGGTAAACTAATCTTTTCAATATTTTCGCAGCAATTGCAGTTTCTTTCCCCTCTCTTTTTGCCGCAGATAAAAATTCTGACCACCCCTTTTTAAATTTCTCCCCAAACTCATTAATGGGTTTAGATTCTTCAGGTTCTTCACTACTAAATAAACCAGTAGATTTCCCATCAAATCTCATTTCATTTAATAGTTTCTGGTATTGTTTTTCTGTTAATTTTATTTTCATAACTAATCTACTCTATAAATATAGTAACTTTCTCCATCTATATCCTCATAATTCTCGTCACCATCATAATATGCTAATACCTCATGACCTTGATTTTCGGCTAAACTGTGAACAAACCCCGATTCATCGAAATAACAAAAATATTCAATTGCGTCTGATAAGTCATACCCTAAATTATTGATAAACCAATCCACACCCTCACTTTCAATTTCTTCAGTTAAATCTGAAACTCTCTGTTCCCTAACCTCAGATGTTGCAAGATCTAATAGTTCCTCAATTTCTGTCTCAACTTCACTTATCTCATCATTTAGAACATCCATTTCCGAATCCTTCTCCCTCCACTCTTCTTTTAACACATCTTGTTGGTCAACTATCTCTTGATATTCGGTTGTTTCATAAGCTTCGTCATCTTCCTCTACCATACCATCTAACTCACTTTGCAATTCTTCCACTTCGTTTAGAAGGGTTTCCATAACATCCCTAAGTTCAGTAACTTCGGATTCCATAGTGTCCTTCCTATCTATCATCTCCTCTTTATCGTAACCAGCTTCCTCAATGATTTCATCGTCTCCCATATCATCTACCCTAACATCTACCTCTTCTTCCGCAAAACTAGACACATCCTGCAATTCAATAAAATCGTCCAGATCATATCTATTCATATATTCTATACCCTCATTTTCGAAATAGTCTTGAGCCCATTCTATCATAGAACGATCCACATCATCCGAATCACCAACCGCATACTTACTACCATCTGTTAAATCTTCATATACCAATAAATCGAAATGTGACCCACCATCATCCGATATTAAAAACGGTGGTAAATCCAGATGCATTGATAGTGCAATGTGTGGTGGGGGATAAGAAGAGGATAAAGAATCAAATCCAGATAAAGCATCGTCCGGTAAATCTTGGTAACTATCCTTCACATCCCCATCAAATACATGATTATATTCATAATATAAATAAGATATCTCTTGAGCTAATTTATCATCATTAATCTGAAAAACATCACTTACCTCTTTCCAAATTGGTTGGTAATTGCTAGAATCTATTTCCATTCTAGATAACGCATTTAACATTCTTTTATGGACAGGTTTTATCTTTCTAACTTCCTTCGGAGGTTCTTCTTCCTCTTGTTCTTGTATAATCTTATATAATTTCATTAGTAATCTATTTGTATCATATAATAAGTATCACCATTATCTAAAGAAACTGATTCTACGTTTTCATATGGTGATAATTGCCAAATTTCAAAATTATCAAATTCATCATCATTAAATTCTTTCCAAGAAAATTGCAACCAATGGGGTAAATTTTTAAAAGCATCTAGATGACTACTTACGTAACCTAGTTCTTCTAAATATTCTGTTAAATAGTTTTCCAATCTATCGTATGTATCATCATAAATCAACTCTCTCACATTTTCTCTACCTTCCTCAACAATTTCACCCATCCTAAGTTCATATTGACTACCGTCTTCTGAGGAAGACAATTCACCCCATTCTTCTTCCATTTCTTTATATTCCTTCACTAATTCATAGTTAACTCTGGATCCATTATGGGAAAGATAGTCAATAATTTCTTCATCTGACATATCAGATTCGTAATGATTAGATTCTTCACCTGATATTATTCTCTTATCTGTATCACCAACAGAACAATATGATAAATATGTTTCAGTGCCAAAGTTGTGGAATACGTCTTCTTCGGAGTACCAGTAATCGTCAATATAAACTTTTATTGCCTCATTCACCTCAACACTATTACCAAAGGCGACCCACTTATCATCTTTATAGATGAAATATGATGGTATGCCGTAATGATCAAAATCCAGACGTTCAATTAAAAATGGTAAAGTTTTAAAGTGGTCAGATAAAAACATCACCCTCTTCCCAAACATTTCTATTTGTTCTTCATAAGACAATCCAGACCTAACATTTTCAATGTTTTTATATTCACCCTCTTTATTATAATTTAAAACAAATAAATAGAATAAATGTGTCAAAGTTTTTTCATCAAACACCATCACATTTTTTAAGAATGAATAAATTTCACCATATAGTGAATTAAATTCTACTAGGTCAACTAACTCCGTAGGTAATTCATTTCTATCGTAAAAAGGAAGTAAAACATTATCATGAATAATTTTTAGAAGTTTCGCCTCTTTAATTTTAAGTTTATACCCTTCTTTACTAGGAAAATCATCTTCAGTAAGTATATTTTTAAGTTTTAAACCCATTAATGTTTACTATTATAGTTATAAATATTATAATTTACCTTAAATATATATTTATTTAATAAATTATTATGTTAAAAATAGAAATTAAAGAAAAAAATATAGAAAGAGCCTTAAAAGAACTTAAAAGAAAGTTCATCAATACAAAGGCTTCAAAAGAATGTAGAGATAGAAAAGAACACACTAAAAAATCTATCGAAAGAAGACAAGAAATAAATAACGCTAAGTATTTACAAAAAAAATACGACTCAGAAAATTAAAAATATGTTACACGAAGAAGTAGTTGAATTATTAAACAGCCAAATATGGTTAGAGAACAGAGCATCATTTTTTTATCTAAAGTTATCTGTAGAGTTCAATAAGAATGGGTATTTTGGGATTTCTCAATTCTTTCTTAACCAATCTAATGAAGAGAGGGAACATATGATCATGATATTCGAATACCTTAAGGAACAAGATTCTGAACCCGTAATACCCAACTATAATTTTTTAGAGGAGGATGAGGGTGATGATGAGTTTAATATACTTTGTTTATTTGAAAACTCTCTGGCTGGGGAACGTGAAGTTACAATGTCAATAAATAAAATATTATCCAAATGTAAAGAAGTCGGTGACTATACAACTGAAAATTTCTTACAATGGTTTGTTACTGAACAAAGAGAAGAAGAAAATAAATTCAAAGAGATTATTGATAACTTAAAAATTATCGGTAACAATACTTTGGGACTGTATGAAATGAATAAGGTGTTAGGTAGTGGTAAATAACTACATTTAGAACATTTGGTCACCTAATAGATTATCTCGATTAGTTATTTCTATGACTACTTCTGGGTCTTCAAACACAACCTCTCTTAATAGAATTTCACTATCACTATCAGTTTTTTTATCTTCAGAACTAATCAACATTCCCCTATTTAGTAATGACACATCCTTATAAAGTCTCAACCTCTTTTCATATTGACTTTTTAATAAATCACCATTTAATTCTGACTTTATAATGTCCGCCAATATTCTATGGTAAGAACTTGGTTTCTTATTACATGTAGATAACAATTGTTTTTCCACATATACAATCTCTTCAGGTTTAAGACGTAATTCTAAAGCAGATGTACTGTGTTGTGTCGTAATTACAATTATTTTAACACCATCGTTTTTTATTTTTTCAATGTACCCCTGACTAGGGTTATTAATACAGTTTTTCAATTTATTTCCCGCCCAATGTATCTCTATCTCACTAATCAATTCTTTAACAGAGACACCTTTAGGTAGTTTAATTTGTTTAAGAAATTTTATTTCATCCACTAAAGGTTTATCCATCTCACTTTTATAAGTTTTTAGTGTGTTAGAAATACTTTCATATGTAGGTTTAACTGAAGTGTTACCCTTACTTAATACCTCAGATATTTTCATCTCTACCCATTCACCTTCTACTGAAATTATTTTATTAATAGTTTTAATTAGTTTTAAAGTTTCTTGTAAATTTAATTTATATTTTACTATACTATCTAAAATATTAGAATACTTACCCAAAAATAATTCAATAACATTTATATGTTCTTCAGTAAAATCACAATCACAATAATACGGGTCTAATAATGTAAGTAATTTAGTCCAATTACCTTTCTGTAAAACAATTTCACATTTATTAATTATTTTGTTTTTTATCTTACCATTAACTAACTTATATGACCCCATAATTGTTAATGGGTTATACGTAATAGTGGTCAATATCTCCGTAATTTTTACGTGTGGGGTGTTATATTTATTAGGTACTAATGTCCACATTATATCATTATACGATGCCCATTTTTCTAATATTTCTGTAGGGATACTATTATGGGGGTTTAACCAGTTAGTAACGTGGTTTTCGTCTAATGACACTGACATAGGTCCATTATATAATTTCCACATTTCTTTTTTATCATCAAAAAAACGAACCATCGTAAAATAAGGTTTTATGTCCTTATAATGTTCAATAAACATATCTCGATACTTATGACTAAAATAAGTTCCGAAATATCTTGGGTTTAATCTAACTCTAGTTTCACGTATTAAAGGTTGTGAAAGTAACTCCATACACTTTTCTACATCACAGTAACAATCCAATTCTTTTTTCTTTTTAAATAACCTAATGGCTGTATGTGCGGGAGTATAGATAGCGGTAACATCTAACTGTCTAGTGTTTAAAAATTCTTCGAATTCATCTGTGTAATATAATTCATTTGTTTTTAAATCTATACCAACTTGACAACAGTTGAAGTCAAACCCATTTAATATATAACTATAGTTTCTTAAATTATCTCTATCACTAACCCTACTGATAGTTATCCAATTTAATAGCCCATCCCGTTCAACCTCTAAAATTCTATAGTTACTACCATGATCATAACCCAACTCCCCATCATAATACCCAGTTTGGATTATTAATGATTGTGTTCTCGTAGGTGTTCTACCTCCGTTGTTTAAAGCTGGTTCTGGTTCAAACGGATCGTTTTTATCTTCTGACTCAATGAATATATCTAAATCGTTAATTGGGTATGGTTTACCATACTTCATAGATAGTAAAGTATTAGCTACTGCTCCACCAGCCAAAAATCCATTATCAGGAATCAAACATAACTCACTTAGTTCCGTAAGGATTTTACTGACAATATTTTTATCTTTTAATATGTTATCCATTTTTACCACCATTAACTATTACCACTATTTCATACTTACAATTACTATCCGTATTCGAATTCATTATCTCACATAACTTAGATACCTCATCAAAATTATTAAATTCTAATACAACACCTAAACTATCATTTATTAATGTAGAGATATTTTTTTCTATTATAGTCTTCCTTACTTGATACGCATTTTTATTCATCTTCATCTTTTTTCTTTTTATGTAAAAAATATAGCGGTATTACTATACCCAAAATCATTAGAACATATGTCATTGTTGGGAATACTAATAGGAATAGCTTAAACGCTGACACCAATAATATTACCATCAATACTATGTTTTTTATTTTATCCTTATCAAAATCAAACATATAAATTATTATCTATTAAATACTTTGTTACTTCATCCTTAATTTCTTCAGTTTCGTAACCTTGTTTATTCATACTAAGTACTAACTCTGTAATACTTTCACTAATCTCAACATAAAATTCTTCATCACCATATAAATCATAAGAACCATAATCATAACTCATAGGGTTATGACTCTCACTAATTACTGACTTAGGTATCACTTTATTGTGTATATACTTTTCAAGTCCCAGTTTAATGATTAGGTTTTCACCAGCTATTAATGAGTTACTAACCTCTTCAACTATCACATATTCCGAAGGTGTATGTTGTCTATGGTAACCACATCCTAAGTTTAAACAATTAAAATCATACTTAGTAGCTAACTGATTAACGTCTGTAAATGGATCAATACTAAAATTAGTATACCCAGATTCATTTAGTGTTTGGGTGATTTCTTCTTTAAACTCCTTGTCGAATAATTTAACACCACTACTCACTTCACTAATCCAATTATCAGATGGTGCGTCAAACTGAATGGCGTACCCCACATTTTCAAAAAACTTATCGTCAGCTTGTTGGGATCCTAACATACCAATCTCTTCTTCCACAAAGAAAGCCCCTTTAAGAACTCTGAACCTGTTAAACATTTCCAAACAAACATATACACCACACTTATCATCTCCACCGATACCAGTTTTTTCATTAGTGATAGGGTGTTTAGCGGTAAGTGTAGTTAATTCACCCTCACCATCTTCATTATGTGTAGAAGATTCTATAATTAGTTTTGTTTTTGATTCTATTAATTCAGTATGTGATCTGTGAACAGTATCCATATGTGAAACAACACAAGGGTAAGATTCACCTTCCGTCATTACCTCACTACCTGAAGTTAAATAAAGATTACCTTTTTTATCGGTATAGTAATCAATCCCATTTTGTTTCGCAAACTCTATAATATAGTCTCTTACCATACTTTCATTACCTGAAATTGATGGTATTGACAACACTTCTTTTAAAAAATCTAAATTCATAATTGTTATTTAATACAAATATAGACTATTTATTTCAATTATCCAAATTTTTTATAAAAAAACCACTTAAATGTTTACAATTTTTAAAATTTAAAGATATTTATATATAAATAATAAAATTTAAAACAATTAATTATGATTTTAAATGATGTAACATTCAGAGGTTGTGGTTGTAAAAAAAAGAAACCAGTAGTTAAACCTACTAACGAAACTACAACTACTACAACAACTACTACAGCTAGCTAATATTAAGTTAGTTGATTTGATGGTCCCCTAGTCGGTGAAACTGACCAAGGACTATTATCTAACATGTTGGCGGGACCTCTTGTTAATGAAACAATGTCTTCCCACTTTGTAGAGCTCCCACCACTGGGTGCGTCTCCACCATCTTGCTCATCAATATACTCTTCATCTTCTACACCTATACCATATTCGGTAACTACAAAACCAAACTCTTGATCTTTATCGTAGTAACCTAAGTAAACACCTTTATTGTCATAAGCGACAACTTCATCTGAGTGGTTGTCAAACCTTAAATCTTTTCTATTATCTACCCAATCTAAGATACGATCATACCATTCTTTAGGTGTACTAATAGTTTCACCAAATTCCTTTAGTAAAACCTTCTTATATTGTTCCTCTGTTATTATTATTTTCATTTTAGATCTATATTATCTATTATTTCATCTATACCATAACCAGAAATATGGTCTAGTACCATATCTTCCATTATATCAGCGTCCTCACTATCGTAATCCAAATCAGGGTTTCTCCACTCATTACTATATTCGTCTATTTCCATACTAATATATTCACCTCTTTGTAGGTTGTCTAACGCATCCTCCTCTGAAGATGCTTCTACCGTTACATATCCAGGTATATGTGTTCTTCCACATAAATATACAGGTAAATCGGTGCTTAGAGTATACACACCTTTAAATTCCAATTCATTACCAATTGAATCCCTATAGTCTATAAAGTCTAACGAACTAAAATCTTTAACCCAACTATTCCATATAGTTAACGCTTCATTATTAGTGAGCCCCATATCTCTAATTAAAAATTTTACTGTTTCTTCTTTTGGTGACATATTGTGGTGTTTATGTATTAACTCCATTAACCTAGCCACTTGTGGTGTAACAGTATTAAACCTACCTTTATTATCCTCAGATAATAATCTTTTATATTGTCCTTCCGTTAATCTTAATTTCATCTTAATCTTCTATGGTTATATTGTCTATTACATCGTCTTTATCCAATTCATTTATTTGATTACCTAGATTTTCTGCTGCCCAGTTGTGGTCAATCTCCCAATCTAAATTACCTTCGTCATAGTCAACCAGACCACCATCATCCATTAAATCCTCATAGTCTCCCCCTTCTAGAAGTGAATAAAATTCTTCAGGGGAGGTGGCGTATCCGGTATACGAACCATCTACCGTACCATTAGCATAAGCCATAACAGGAATATGACCCTGCCAACGGAATTTACCATAATATTCTAAAGGTTCCCCAATAAATTTTTTAAAATCACCAGTTTTATCGTCAATATTTTCATAATTATGTGTTAATATAATCGCCTCAGCTTCAGTGAAGTTAAATTCTTCCATAAATTTACGGGTGAGTCGTTGTGGTTTACCGGAGGATGTCATTTGGTATATATATTCAAAACATTTGGCGATAAACCCATCTATTTTATTACCTATATTTTTAAAGTCCACTTGACCATCAAGAAAACTTTTATTATCCTCTGATAATAATCTTTTATATTGTCCTTCCGTTAATCTTAATTTCATTATCCCCAAGTTATCTCTTCCTTATCTATTAATTTATCAAAATCATTAAATATCTGATCTCGTGTTACGTCATCATCTAAATGCCAATATACATCACCCGACCACTCTGGGTTAATGTCTATATCGTTAATGTTGTATTCATTCTGTTCTATTTGATCAAAAAATTTATCGGGACTTGTAGAATATCCCTCAATTGACCCATACCCTGTACCTGTAACTTCACCAGTATAGTGAAGAGGTACATC
>Ga0210003_1001436_pt1 | contig 21081 bp, 9 predicted proteins | sample LantaG_FD_182804 | JGI IMG/M metagenome (GOLD analysis project Ga0210003, IMG submission 182804) | Deep subsurface microbial communities from Baltic Sea to uncover new lineages of life (NeLLi) - Landsort_02402 metaG (SPAdes) (version 2) | ecosystem: Environmental > Aquatic > Marine > Oceanic >... | reverse complement strand
CTTCTTCTTCTTCTTCTTCTTCTTCTTCTTCTTCTTCTTCTTCTTCTTCTTCTTCTTCTTCTTCTTCTTCTTCTTCTTCTTCTTCTTCTTCTTCTTCTTCTTCTTCTTCTTCTTCTTCTTCTTCTTCCGCTCAACCTCTTTCTTCTTTCCCCACCTCTATCCTTCCGCTCCCTCTTTCTCCATCAACAAAACAGGCTCTTAAAAGCAGGAGCCCGGGCTGATAGCGGTGACTACGACGGTCGTACCGCGCTCCACATCGCCTCCTCCGAGAACGTTCTCAACGCCGTAAAGGCCCTTGTCGAGGCCGGCGCCGACGTCGGCGTCGCCGACCGCTGGGGCTCGGCGCCGCTCGACGAGGCCGTGCGCGTCGGCGCGCGCGCCGTCATCGACTTCCTGCTTTCGGTCAGCGCTCCCACATACAAGGGCGAGCAGAGGACGTCTGAGTTCCTGAACGCCGCGAGCGCGGGGGACTGCGACACGCTGAGGCACATGCTGCAGCACGGCGTGGAGTGTGTTTGTTTGAGTTTGTTTTGAGTTTTTTTCTTTTCTCCGTCGAGAGTCGCGGTTTTTTCTTTTCTTTCTTTTTTTCGTTTCTTCGCTCACTTTTTTCTTTCTCTCATTCCTCCAATCACCCTCCCCCCTTTTCACCGCAGAGTTAACGTAATTGATTATGACCAAAGATCGGGCCTCATGCTCGCCGCCGGCGCGGGCCACGCCGCCGCCGTCAACACCCTTCTGGGCGCTGGCGCCGACGCGGGCCTCAAGGACGCGTTCGGCGGAAGCGCTCTCCTGGAGGCCGTCGGCGCGCGCCGCCGCGACCTCGTCGACCTGCTGGTCTCGAACGGCGCGACGCTCGGCTGGGACGAGAACAAGGCGGCCGGGGAGCTGTGCTCGGCCGTGGCGGAGTCGGACGCGGCGCTGCTGGAGCTCTACCTCGCGGCCAAGGCGCCGGCCGACTCTGGTGAGAGGTTTTTCTTCTTTTTTTCCCCGTTTTTTTTTCCAGGTCGAGGTCAACTTTTTTTTCCATCTCACACCCCCACTTTCTCCCGCCTCTCTCTTCCACTTCCACTTCCAATTTTTAGGAGACTACGACCGAAGACGCGCGCTGCACATCGCCGCGGCGGACGGCAAGCTCGACCTCGTCAAGATGCTCGTCGAGAAGGGAGAGGCCGATCCTGCGGTCAAAGACCGCTGGGGGGCCACCCCCATGCTCGAGGCCGTGAAAGCCAAGCACCCAGAGGTGGTTGCTTATTTGGGATCCTTGCCCGGGGGACGAGGCAGGGAGCTGGGCGTGTCGGAATCTGACCTGTCTGGTTTGCTGTGCACGGCCGTGCTCGACGACGACCTCGAGGCGCTGAGGCTCTTCGGGCAGTCGAAAGCCGCCAAGTTGTGTGCGGCTGACTATGACGCTCGGTAAGGAAAAAGAGAGAGGAAGAGAACGCGAGAGAGAGAGAGGTGGTGGAGAGAAAGAGAGAGAAGCGGCAAACGGCCCGAACAACGGAAAGAAAAAAAAACACTTTTCTCACCCCTCTCTCTCACCTCTCTCTCCCAACTCCACCCCCGCCACCACCAACAACCAAACAACAACAGTACCGCCCTCCACATCGCCGCGGCCGAGGGCAACGTCCCCGCCATCGAGATCATCCTCGAAGGAGGCGCCCAGCCCGGCCCTCGCGACCGCTGGTCGGCGACGCCGCTGCTCGAGGCGGTCAAGTCGAAGAAGGCCGCGGCGATCGACGCGCTGCTGGCGCGCGGCGCCGCGGCGACAGGCCTGGGCATCGACGAGAACGCCATGTCGGGCCTGCTGTGCTCTGCGGCCCAGGCCAAGGACGTGGAGCTGATCGGCTTGTTCATCAAGGCAGGGGCGCCGGTTAACTCGGGCGACTACGACGCCAGGTGAGTTTGTTTTTTCTTTATCTTTTTTTTCTTTCTCTGTCTTTCGAGCCCCCGTTTTCCTTTCTCAAACTCACACGAAAAAAAAAACAAATCCAAAATAAATCCAAAAAACAGGACCGCCCTCCACCTCGCCGCCGCCGAGGGCAACACCTCGATCGTCGAGGCCCTGCTTCGCGCCGGGGCCAGCCCGCTGGTCAAGGACAGGTGGGGCGCGACGCCTCTGGACGAGGCGAAGCGCGAGGGGAGGAAGGAGACCGTGAAACTGCTGGAGGCGGCGCTCAAGTGAAGATACCCTTTCCCCTCTTTTTTTTTCGTTTTTTGAGCTCGCCCCCTTTTTTCTTCTTCTTCTTGTCCTTCTTCTTCTTCTTCTTCTTCTTTCCCTTACTTCCATAATTCAAAAACAAAAAGGAGACACCACACACCCCGCACACGCACGCAAGCACACACAAAAAAGAGCCGAGAAAAGCGTCCGTGGACTCGTTTCTCCAGCGCGCGCGCCTTTTTACCCTTTGGCGTGCGCACGAGAGAGAGAGCTAACAGAGAAACGGCGTTTTCTCCTTTTCTTTTTTCTAATCTTCTTTTTTTCCCCTCCTCCTCTGCTGCTGCCGCTGCTCATCCTTGATCAATAAAAAAAAACGTTTACCTTTTCTTGCCGTTGCCCATCCATTGCCTGCTCTCTCTCCTACTAATTCTACTATCCATCGCGAACGGCGCCTGTTTTATCGTTCTAGTTGTTGGGGGAGGCATCAGTAGCACGTCATGCTTTTTCTGTTGTTACAAATCAAAAATTTCAGATTTTCTTTCTTTCTTTCTTTCTTTCTTCTTCTTCTTCTTCTTCTCCTTCTCTCCTCGCCGTCACCGGAGCACGTGCACGTCGATGATCTCGTCGCCCTCCAGATCCAGACTCTCCGCCGTCTCGGTCTCTCCGTCCACGGCGTCGCCGTCGAACTCGAAGCGGAGGAGGTCCCCGGGGTTCGGCTTCGGCGCCGGCGTTGGCGTCCTCGCTCCTCGCCCGCGGCCGCGCCTGCGGCTGCCGCTGCTACGCCCGTTGCTGCCTGCGCTGCCTGCGCTGGCAGGGCGCGAGGTGCCTGCGGCTCCAGCTGCTGCTCCTGAAGCCGGTCTGGAAGACGCGGCGCGGTACTCCTCCCCGAGCCACCTGTCGAGAAAGACGGAATTCAAGAAAGAAGCGGTAAAAGGTTTGAGAGAAATGTGAGAAGAGTTTCGTCGACAGCTTTTTCGAAAGAAAAAAAAGAAAAAACTTTCTCTCTTCTCTTACCCTCGCTCCACCGCGGCTTTCACAAACGCGTCGAACGCCCTCTTGAGCTTGGCAGAGCGCGGCAGCGACACGGACAGCTCGCGGTTGCGCCCCTGGAGGCGCATGCGGATGGAAACCTTGTCACTGTTTGCGGCCGCGGCATCAGCAGGGGCGGCAGCAGCGCCGGCGGTGGCGGAAGGAGGCCTCCCCCCTTGCCGCTGCTCCCGTCGCAGGCGCTGCTGCTCGGCCTCGAGCGCCGCCGCCCGCGAGGCCACGGCAGCTGCATCGAGCACCCCTCCTGCTCCTGCTCCTGCTGCTCCTCTCACGGGCATGGGGGCAGTGGAGCCCCCACCCTCCTCGACCTCGTTCTCGCCCGTCGCCCCCAGTCCCGCTGCCGCCGCCGCCCTCGTCGGCCTGTTGCTGATGTTGTTGTTGTTGATCTGGTTCCTCGCGAGAGAACGAGAGGTCCCTCCTCCTAGTCCTCCTTCTGGTGCCGTCGCTGCCGCCTCTTTCGCGGCGTTCAGGGCCTCCCTGATCCTTTGCACGCGGGGGTCGACCGAAGCGGCCACGACGAGGCGGGTGTCCTCGATGAGTCCCCTCTGGAGTGGGCGGAGCCTCGCGGCCTCGACCTCTGCCTCGGTCCTCGCTCCTGCTGCTCCGTCGTTGGGCGCACCAGGAGCGTTAAGAGCCCCAGCTGCTGCTGACCGCCCCAGTCCCAGGTCGCCGTCGTCGTCGGAGAGGTAGAGCGGGTCGCGGTGCCGCTGTTCGAGTCTCAGCGCGCGGCCGATGGGGTCGTCGTTCCCGTTTCCGTTTGTGCCGCCGCCTCCCATTCCCCCCCCGCGCGAAGGCCTGCCGTTCCTCGCCGCCGCAGCAGCAGCTCGCGTCGCCACCTCCTCCTCCTCCCTCTTCCTCCTCGCTGCGGCCTCGTCGCCGCCTTTGACATCATCGTCGCTGCTGTCCGAGAGCAGCCCGGCGCCGTCGTCGCTGTCGCCCGAGGGCCACGCCCAGATGGCGGCCGCGGCCTCGGCGCGGTCCGCCGCCGGAGGGGTGGCGGAGGGGGCTCGAGCGGGAGCGGGCGAAGGACGAGGAGGAGGAGGAGGCATCTGCCGTTGTTGTTGTTGTTGTTGTTGTTGTTGAGAGGTCGGCGGCGGCGGAGGCGCGCGGGTGCGCTTGCGGGTGGGGGGCTGGGTCGGAGGGAGAGGTTGCTGAGCAGGGGTGTCTCCTTCTCCGCCAGTCGAGGTCGTCGTCGCCATCGCTCCTCGCCCTCCTCCTCTTCTCGCCGGCCTCCCTCCCGCTCCCTCGCCCTCGCTCCCGCTGCCCAGGAAGATGGGCTCGTCATCAGAGGGAGGTGCCGCCGCTGTCGCAGCAGCCCTGCGCGACGCCGCTGCCGCAGACGCGGCCTTCCCTCGCGGAGGCATTTTTGTTTTTTGCGCAATGCTCCTGCTCTTTCGTTTCGTTTTTTTTTCGAACTCGATGGCTCGAAGAGTGAGAACGAGGTCGGTCGAGCAAAAAGAAAGAAAAAAACCACTTCACCACTCGAGAGAAGAAAACTCGAAAGCAAGCTTGGCGCAGCAGCACGAGCTCGTGCTTCCCCCTTTGCCCCGTCTCAGAGCCCTCTTTTCATCTCGCGATGACCAGCGAACAGGAGGACGTCTGGGCTCGCCTCGCGGCGCTCTCTGCTGCCGACGACGATGAGGCGTTGACGACGACGGCTGCCGACGGCGGCGACACCGACCAATCATCCATGCACTCTGCCGCGGTCTCGCTGTGGCGCGACCTGGCCGCGGCGCTCTCCGCTGACCCAGGTTCGTAGCAGTCGATGAGCTCTTTGCTTACAGATTCGAATTCGAGCACGAGATGCAGTGTTTTGGGTTGGAGAAAGAGGCAAAAAGGCATTCGCAAGCCCTTTCGATCGAAGGCAATCGATCAAGACGCATCAAGCCGCCTTTCTCAACCTCCCTTCCCTTTCTCAACCTCGAGCTCTCTCCCAACACCAACCCCAACAACAGCCTCCGTCGCCTCCCACGAGGACCAGCTCGCGGCGCACGCCCTGGCCTCTCTGCCCCTGCTGACGACGGACTCAGTCGCGCGCTCGGCGGCGAGGAGGGCCCTTCGGTCGGCGACCTCCTCCTCCCCCGCGGCGGCGCGCTCGCTCGTCGCCGCGCTCGCCAGAGCGTCCAAGGGGATGACGGCGCAGAAGGGCTCGCTGCTGCCTCCCTCGGACGCGGCCCTGCTCGGAGGGTGGGCGGCGATGGCGGCAAGGGGGTTATCTGCCGAAGACGCGGCCAAGGCTGCCCCGGCCTTGGCGTCGCTGCACGCCTCTCTGTTGTCGTCGTCTTTGTCTTCTTCTTCCTCTGCTTCTTCTCTTTCTTCAGCGACAACAGAGGCGGAAGAAGTGAAGAAGCAACACCAGCGCCGCGCTCGCGGCTGCTCCGTTTCCGGAGTCTCTGCTGCCCTGAGGGCACGACCGGAGCTCGTCGAGGCCTACGCCACGGCGGCGTCCTCCTCGCCGGCGCTCGCAGCGGCGGTGGCGAGAGCGACAGCAGCAGCAGCAACAGCAGCAGCAGAAGAGAGGAAGAAGGAGGAGGAAACGCCTTCCTCTCCCTCTTCCTCTCCCGTCTCCAAGCTCCTCGACGCAGCGCTGGCAGCGCGGGACCCGGCGGTCGCCGCCGCCTCCATCGCCGCCCTGAGCCCGGCCATCGCCTCCATGAGCGTTGGGGACCTGGCGGCGGGCCCGCTCCCGGCGGCGGCCCGCGCTGTCAAGAGGTCGGCGGAGGCCGGGCTCTCGGCGCTGGCCGCGCTGCTCCGCGCGACGTCTGCCGAAAAATTCGACCTCGGCGGCTCCGAGCTCACGGCAGCTGCTGCTTCTTTACCGAAAGAGCTGGTCGACTCTGCGATACCGGGCCTCAGGGCACCCAACGCCGCCGTGGTCGCCGCGGCGGAGGGCGCTCTGGCCGCGCTGGCGGCGAGGGTGAAACCAGGAGGCCCTTCTTCGCCCGCCGTCGCTTCGACTTTCGCGCACGCCATTCTCTCCGCTCTCGGTCTTGGAAGCAGCGGCGACGCCTCCGCGTCGTCCCAGCAGAAGCCCCGAGCCGCGACGGAGCGCGCCGCGCTCGCCCGCGGCGCCGCGGCCCTCAGCGCCGTCGGAAAGGCCTCCGCAGAGGTCGCCGCCGGCGCCGCCTCGGCGCTCGCCGGCGCGGCGGAGGCAGAGGCCAACGACGACGCGCGAAGGGAGGCGCTCCTCGCCGCCTGCGCCTGGGCTTCTGCCTCTTCTGACGCTTCTCCTCTCCTGCCTGACGCTCTCCTGGCCACGCTGGCGTCGTTCGCCGCGGCGTCGGGCAAGGAGGGCGGGGCGGCGAGGGCGGACGCGCTGCGGAGCTGCGCGAGGCTCCTGTCGTCATCGAATGCTTCTTCCGCTGCTTCTGCCGCCCCCGTCCTCCTCGCGCCGCTCTCCAAGGCCGCCGCGGAGGGCGCGGCCAAGCCGGCGGGCAGGGCCGACGGGATCGCCGCCGCCGCTGCCGGGGTCACTCTCGTCGAGGCGCTCTTGGAGAAAGAAGGAGTTGGCGGCGAAGAAGAAGCTTCTTCTTCTGCTGCCGCTGCTCTCCGCTCCGTTCTCTGCCCCTCCGACAAGAGCAGCGAGTGCTCCCTGCTTGTCCCGGCGGGGCTCTCCAAGCTCTCCGCCGACGACGCCGAGCTCGCCGCGGCCCTGTGCGGTGGGCTGCTGAAGCCCAAGGTGCTGCGGTGGCTCTCTGAGGAGGGGAGTGGTGGGAACGCTGCCACGTCCGCCTCCGCCGCCGCCGCCGCTCGCGCGCTCGCCGCGCTCTCCCTCCACTCCTCCGCCAGGGTCCGCCGCGCCGCGCTCTCCGCGATCAGGGGCGCCGTCCTCCTCGACGGCGAGCGAACGGCGACGGCGCTCCTGCTCGAGTCGCTCTGGGCCTGGCAGGCCGCGCCCCTCTCGGGCCGCGCGCCAGGGTCGGCAGAGGGGGGTGAAGGGCCCGCTGCCGTGCCCGCGGGGATAGTCCAGGTCGCTGACAGGGTCCAGGCCGCACTGCGCGTGCTGCTGGTTGCCGCCGTGGTTGCAAGAGGGGAGGGGAACGAGAGTGCGCTCTCTCCTGCCTCGGCGGCGAGGCTCCTGCTGATCGCTCACCACCCGACGGCCGCGGGCGCGCGCCGCGGCAGCGCCGGCAATGACAACGCCTCCTCTTCTTCTTCCTCTTCCCCGGCTTGGAGGGCAGTGGTCGGGTCTCCGGGCAGCAAAAAACCCCAAAAGACCCTGGCCGCCGTCGCCTCGGCCCTGTCCAAGGACCCGAAGGCGGCGGTCGCGGTGCTGATGGAGGCCGCGGGCGGAGGGGACGCGGCGGCGAGGCGCGCGGCGCTCGGGGCCCTGCCGGCCGCCGTCGCCGCCGTTTCCGCCGCTGAGATTTCTTCTTCTGCCTCTTCTTTCGATTCTCTGTGGCGCGCCCTGGTCGCCGCTCTCTCCGCGGCCACCGACCGCCGCGACCACGACGCCCTGTCGGAGGACGAGGTCAAGATCTTCCACACGCCCGAGGGGGAGCTGGCGCTCGAGGCGAAAGTGACGGTGCCGACGGGGGGACTCAATGGCTTCTCGAGCCGGGGCGGCGGTGCCGTCGCGATCGGCAAGCGCGCCGCCGACAGCGGCAAGGTTTCTTCTTCTTCTGTTTCTGCTGCTGCTGCTCCGTCTCGTTCTTCTTCCTCTACAAAACCAAGCAAGTCGGGATCTACCCTCTCTTCTTCTGGTGCTTCTGGAGTGAAAAAGGACGCCGCGGCGATCTGGCTCGAGCAGCAGCTCGAGGGCGAGGCGGCGGTCCGCGAGCGCGTGGCGGCGGTTGCAACCAGCTTGGCGCGCGGCCTGGCCTGCGTCGGCGCCGTCGCCGCAGGAGCCCCCGCGGCGAGCTCCAGGAGCCTGGGAGACCTGTCGGCGCTCGTCGTGCCGCTGCTGGCCTCCAAGGTCGTGGGAGGGGAGGCGAGGGAGGCGGCGGTGGGGCTCGCGACGGCCGCTCTTTGGACGCCGAGTGAAGAAAAAGACGAGCGAAGAGGAAAAGGCTCTTCCTTCGTCTGCTCTCCCGCGGGGGCCGCCGACGCCCTGGCCATCGCCGCCCGCGGGGGACCCGCCCCCGCCAAGGGGACGCAGGCGATGGGCGCCATTGTATCCTTGGGCAAAGCGGCGAAGAGAAAGAGCAGCAGCGGCTCGAACAAGACCTCTCTTCCCCGGCCCGCGGCGGCGCTGCTGCTGCCGGCGCTCGCGCACGTTTTGAAGACCAAGCCCGCGAAGGGCTCGGTCTCCGCTGCGGCGATGCAGGCCGCGGCCCTGGACGCCGCCGAGGCCCTGGCCCGGGACCACGCGAGAGGGAGCGACGCAGGGGAGTACGCCCGCGTGCTGTACGCTGCGCTGGAGAGGATGCCCGGGGAGGGGGACCGGCTGGCGCCGCTGCTGGCGGAGCTCGCGGCGCGCGGGAGTGAGGGAGGAGGAGGAGAAGGCGGCAACAACAACAACGACGACGAGTCCGTCGCTGCCGGAGGAGCTTCTTCGCTTCCTGCCGCCGCCGCCGCCTCTTCTTCTTCTTCCTCCTCCTTTGCTCCCTCCGCGTCGCTGGACGAGCGCGGCCTCGCGGGGATGCTGGCGGGCCTGCGCTCGGGTGCCCCCGCCGTCCGCCGCTCGGCGCTGACCGCGCTCGCCTCTTCTCCCGCGCTCTCCAAGGGAGGCGGCGGCGTCGCCTCTCTGCCCGTCGGCGCCGCCGCGACGCTCTGGGCGGCGCGCTGGGACCCGGATTCGACCAACGCCGCGGCGGCCAGGGCCGCGTGGGACAACGCGAGCAGTGGTGCTTCTGACTCGTCTCCTCCTCCTGCGGGCCTCGTGGAACCGCTCGTCGCCGCGCTCGCCGAGGCCGCCGCGGCTAGCGGGAGCGGCGAGCGATCCGACCTCGTCACCGCGACGGCGGCCGGGATCGCAGACTACCTCCTGTCGCGCCGCTCGCTCGACGACACCTGCGACGCGCTCGACGCGCTCCTCGCCCTGGGCTCCTCCGAAGAAGAAGACGGGAGCGGTTCTTCTGCCCTCAAGCGAAGGGCCGCGGCAAAAGCTCTCGGGGCCTCTGCCAAGGCTTTGACGATCGACCAGGCGGCGGCCGTCGTCGAGTGGCTGCTGCGGGGCCCGATCGCCGACGAGGAGGCCGGCGACAGCTGGGTCGAGGCCGGCGCCTGCGTCGTCAAGGGAGCCGGCGCTGTCGATATTATTGCTGACGACGTCACTTCTGACTCCGCTCCTCTCGAGGCAGCTGCGGCGGCCATGGCGGCCAAGGCGGCAGAGAGGCTGATCCCGGTGATAGAGGCCGGCGTCGCTGCGGCGTCGAGGACGACGGGAGGCGACGAGCACGCCGCCGACGCCCTCAGGGCTGGCGGCGCCGCGCTGCTCGGCGCCGCCGCCTCCGCTCTCCCCAAGGGTGACCCGCGCGTCTCTTCTGTCGCTGACGCCCTGCTCGACGTGCTCAGGATCCCCTCTGCGGCCGTGCAGAAGACCGCGGCGGACGCCCTGCCGGCCCTGGTGCCGCGGCTCGCCGGAGGGGAAGCAGCCCAGAAGCAGCTCGTCGAGACTCTTCTCAAGCGCGCCACGGCCGGTAAAGACTACGGCGAGCGCCGGGGCGGGGCCCTTGGGGCTGCCGCTGCCGTCAAGGGTGCCGGCCTGTCTGCCGTCAACGGGTTTGGCGTGCTGGCTTTTGTCAAGAGTGCGCTCTCGGACGAGAAGGACCCCCGCGCGCGAGAGGGCGGCGCGCTGCTCTTTGAAGCTCTTGCCGAAAGGCTCGGAAGGCTGTTCGAGCCCTACGTCGTTTCGCTGCTGCCTGCCTTGCTCGACCGGCTGGCCGACACCGCCGCTCCAGCACGAGAGGCCGCCGAGGCCGCAGCCCGCGCGGTCACCTCGGGTCTGACCTCTCAGGGAGTCAAAATGTGCCTCCCGAGCTTGCTCGACGCCGCCGCGCCCGGCCGCGCGTGGAGGACGCAGGCCGGAGCGATCTCCGCTCTGGGAGCCATGGCGCACTGCGCCCCAAAACAGCTGGCCACGGCCCTTCCAGTGGTGGTGCCCCGCCTGTCCGATGCGCTTGCCGACCCTCACCCCAAGGTCAGCGCCGCTGCGCGTGGCGCCCTGCAGGAGGTAGGTTCCGTGGTCCGCAACCCCGAGGTGAGGGCGCTCGCGCCGGCGCTGCTGTCGGCGCTGGCGGAGACCGGCGGAAGTGCTGGAGGCGGAGGGAACGAAAACGCCTCCTCTTCCGGGGGCGGTGGCGGCGCAGGCGTCGCGGCCCTCGACGCCCTCCTGGCAACCACCTTCGTCAACGCCGTCGACGCGGCCTCGCTCGCCCTGGTCGCGCCGGTCCTGCTCCGGGGTTTGCGCGACCGCTCGGGCGACGCGAAGCAGCGGGCGGCGCGCGTCGCGGGCGCGATGGCCTGCCTCGTGGCCGAACCCAAGGACATCGAGCCGTACGTACCCTTGCTGGTCCCTGCCCTCCGCGGCTGTTTGGCTGATCCCTTGCCTGCGGTCCGCGCCGCTGCCGCCCGCGCCCTGGGGAGCCTGCTCCGCGGCGTCGGGGAGAGCGGCGGCCTTTTAGGAGATTTGCTCCCCTGGCTGATGGACTCGCTGCACGCGGGCTCGTCGTCGGTCGAGAGGTCCGGCGCCGCGCAGGGGCTCGCCGAGGTCTTGGCTGTCTTGGGGCCCAAACACGCCGAGGCTCTGCTGCCGTCAGTGCTCGCAGGGTGCCGCTCCAAGTCCCCCGCCGCTCGGGAAGGGTCGCTGGCCCTGTTCCGTTTCCTGCCGACGGCGATGCCCGACGCATTCCGGTCGCACCTCGACCAGGCCTTACCTGCTGTTTTGGGAGGCCTCGCCGACGACAGCGAAGGGGTGCGCTCCGCAGCGCTGGCCGCGGCGAGGACCGCCGTCGACCTCTACGCCAGCGAGGAGCTCGAGGCCCTCCTGCCAGCCGTGGAGTCGGGAGCGACTGCTGCCAACTGGAGGATCCGGCAGTCGAGCGTCGAGCTCTTGGGCGATTTGCTCTTCCGCGTCTCGGGCATCGGAGGCCGCGCGCGCGCCGACGGAGGAGGAGGTGGAGGTGCTGCTGCTGCCGCTCCTTCTTCTGCCCCTTCCGCCGCGGCTTTGGGCAACGACGACGAGCAGGAGGGGCACGCGGTGGAGGCGCACGGCGCGGCGATCACAGCGGCCCTCGGCGCCGACAGGCGCGCCGAGGTGCTGGGCTTGCTTTACCTCTGCCGCTCTGACGTCGCGCAACCCGTGCGAGGCGCGGCGCTCCACGTCTGGAAGTCGGTCGTCGCCAACACCCCTCGCACGCTCTCCGAGGTCCTGCCCGCCATCGTCGACGCAGGTGTGGCGGCGCTGGCCTCTGGCGTCGAGGACAGGGCGGCCACGGCCGGGAGGTGCTTCGGGGAGCTGGTGCGCAAGCTCGGGGAGCGGGCTCTGGAAGGTGCCCTTCCTCGTCTCGTCGAAGCTCTTTCTGCCAAGGAGAACCCGGACTCTGGCATCACTGCCGCGGCAGCCGCGTCGACCCGCCGGGGCGCCGCCCTGGGCCTGCGGGAAGTCATAGATGCGACGCCGAGGCTGCAGATGGCCAAGCACTCGAAGGAGCTCGCCGCGGCGCTGCAGGGCTCGCTCGCCGACGCTGACGCCGGGGTGAGGTCCGCCGCCGGGGCCGCCTTCGGGGCTCTCTTCCGGGGTGGGGGCGGAGGTGGTTCGAGCTCGTCGAGCAGCTCTGCTGCTGCCGGAGGAGACAGGAAGGGCGACCGCGGAGAAGGAGGTCCGGGCGCCGGCGGAGGGCCCTCGCTCGACGGCGTCCTCCCCGGAATGCTCGAGTCCCTGTCGGGCACCGAGCCGGGGGCCTCCCAGGCTCTCGAAGGCCTCCGCGTCCTCCTGGGGGTCCGTCCCGGTGCTTTGGCTTCGGTGGTCCCTCGCCTGCTCGCCAGGGCGCAGCAGGCAGACGCCGCGGGCCGCTCGGCTTGCAAGGCCATTGGGAGTCTTGCGCCGTCGGTCGCAGGACCGGGGCTGCACTCGCACCTGGGCTCGATCGTGCCCGCGCTGCTGAGGGCCTCTGCCCTCGGTGAAGGAGAAGACGGAGATGAAGACGCCGCTTCCACTTCCCCTGCCGCTGCCGCCTGTGCCGCCATCGACGCCGTCGCCGCCGCCACGGGCGAGGACGGCGTCCACCTCTTGCTGGGAGCGCTCGAGGCCGGGCTCGCGTCCGAGTCGCCGAGCGAGCGCGCGGCGGCCGCCTCAGCGCTGGGACGCTACGCCGCGTCGCAGCCCAAGGTCGACCTCTCTGATGCTTTACCTCGCGTCCTGGCCTCGCTGGTTGCTTTACTCGCCGAGAGGGGCCAGCCCGGGGTGCTCGACGCGGCGCGCGGGGCGCTGAAGTCGGTCGGAGCCGCCTTACTCGCCGCAGACAGCGCTGCGTCGTCGCACGCGCAGGCGCTGCGGGAGGCCGTCGCCGACGCCGTCAGCGCGGCGCGCGGCGGCGCTATTTCCGCTGCTGCGACGGGCGAGGACGGCCAGTCTTCCTCCTCGAGGTCCTCCTCCCTCGTCCTCCCGGGCCTCGAGGAGCCCGGGGCCCTCGCCCCCTTGCTCCCGATCTACCTGCAGGGAGTGCTTCAGGGCTCGGCGGAGCTGCGCGAGGTCGCAGCCGACGGGCTCGCCGAACTGCTCGAGGCTTCCTCGCCGCTGGCGCTCAAGCCGCACGTCGTCGCCATTGCCGGGCCTTTGATCCGCGTGGTCGGGGACCGCTTTCCCGCAGAGGTCAGGAGGAGCGTGCTCCGGGCCCTGGGCGCGCTGCTCGAAAGGGGCGGCACGGGCTTGCGACCCTTCGTGCCGCAGCTGCAGACGACCTTCGTGCGCGGCCTCGGCGACGCCGCCGACCGAGGGGTCAGGCAGGCTGCCGCGGTCAACCTGGGCGCGCTGGCGGCCCTGTCCGCCCGGGCCGACGCGCTGGTGAGGGACCTGGCCGCCGGGGCGGCGGCATGCCCCCCGGGAGGGGAGAGGCCAGCAGCGGGAGCGGCAGGAGCGGGAGCGGCGGGAGGAGCTTCAGCAGGAGCAACAACGACTCCGGCGTCCGCCGCAGGAGGTGCAGAGCCCGTGCTAACTGCCCTCTGCGGCGCCCTGTCTTCCGCCGCTGCTCCAAAACTCAGCGCCGACGCCGTGAAAGCTGCAGCGAGGGCCTCGGCGCAGCTCCTGGCTGCTGCCGGGGCCTTACTCGTCGAAAGCTGCTCGGCGTCGTCGTCGCTGGCCTCTGCCGAGGCCGTCGTCGCCGCCGCCGCCGCCTCGTTCGGCGCGGCCGTCGCTCTGCTGCCGCCCGAAGAGGCGTCGCCGCTCCTGAACGAAGGGCCGCTCGCCTGGGCAGCTGTTTCTGGCTCGACTTCTCCTCCCTCTCCCTCTCTCTGGCCTGCCCCTGCTGCCGCTTCGGCTCTCGCGGCGGTCGCGAGGCGCGCCTCGGCCTCGGTGCTCTCCCGCGTCGAATCGGGCGGAAGCAGGGCCAGCGCCGCCGCGCTCAACCTCGCCAAGGCGGCCCCTGGGGGCGGCAACGCCTCCTCTCCCGCCACGGCGCTCACTCGGGTCTCCGCCGCCCGCGCCGCAGGCTACCTCGCGGCAGCAGAGGCCGCCGGGGTCCTCCCGAAAGGATCGGCGCTCAACAGGGACAAATCGGCTGCTTTGGTCTTGGCGGCGCTGGCTTCCCCGGACCAGGACTCGGAGGTCATCCGGGCGGCGATGGCGGCGATCCGCCGCGCCGCGTTCGTCAAAATCGGAGCGGCAGACCCCAACGCCGGCCCCGACGCTCTCAAACCTTTCCTGCCAGACCTCGCTGCGCCCCTGTGTGGTCTTCTGGCAGCTGCAGCTGCAGGAGGCGGTTCCGGTCCGGTCAAGCTGGCGGCAGAGAGGACTCTGGCGAGGCTCCTCCGCGCCGATGCGGGGAGCGACCGCGCCGTGGAGTTTTTGGCGAGCTCCGGTGCTGGTCCTTTAGCGAAAACCTGGCTCAGCCCCGAGGCCGTGAGGAGGATGGGGAGGCTGCCGCTGGACGACGAGGCCGACGGGGCTGCTGACTTCGGGGAGCCGTAGAGAGAGAGAAGGAGAGAGAAGAGAGAAGAGAAATAGTTTTTTTTTTAGATTTCCGGTTTCAGTTTTTCAAGTTTTTTCAAAAAAATTACAGTGTTGCAAACGAGTCCTTTTCCCTTTCCTTTTTCTTTCTTTTCTCATTCCAGAACCAGCCGTAGCACGAACAGCCTCTCCTCGTCCGCGGACCTCTCCGCCACGACTTCTCCGCAGAGCCCGTGCGAGCGAGCGACCCGCAGAAGATCCGAAACGTCGTTCTCGGCCAGCGCGACGACGAGCGCGACGCCTCGATGTCGCGCTTTGGAGAGGAACCGGGCTATCAGCGGCAGCGCCCTGTCGACGACCTCCCTTCCCTTATTCCCGCCGGCCCACGCCGCAGCGATGTCTGTTCTACCTCCCTCCCCGGGGCGGAAGACCTCGGAAGGAGGGGTCGGCACGTAGGGCGGGTTGAACAGCAGGAGGTCGACGGCGCCGGCGAGCCTGGGCAGGAAGGGCGCCGCGAGGTCAGCGAGGGCGACGTCGACGGAGGCGACCGGCGCCGCTCGGGTGGATTCTTCTTTGGCTCGTTGCGAATGCGCCCTCAAAGTGGCGCAGGCGTCCCTGGCCGCGAAGGCGGAAACGTCGACCGCGAACAGGGCCGCTTGCCGTCGCCGCCGTCGCCGTCCCCTTTTCGAAAGTTCTTCGTCTCTCTCTTCTTCTGTTTTGAGCCCCCCCGTGGAATGGAAGATGTGCCTGTTGGCGATCAGCCTGGCCGCGGAGGCTATGACGTAGCCGCTGCCGACGCCGAGCTCGAGGACGCTGTTTGGTCGAGGTGGAGGTAGAAGGAGAAAGTGAGAGAGGAAGAAAAAACAGCAACAGAGAGCGCGCGCGAGAGAAAAAAACAGAGAGACGCCACCGCTGCTACTCTACCACTCACATCCGCGGCGTCTTCCCGTTCTTTCCCTCGTCGTCGTCGTCGTCGTCTCCCCAGCGCTCCGACTCCAGGGCCAGCGCGTCGGCGAGGAGGAACGAGTCCTGTCGTTGTTGGGGGCGATTCGGTTTTTGGAGGAGAAGGAGAGGAGGTTGAGTTTTTTTTTTTTTACTAGAACAGGGTCGAGCGACGTTTGCTTCAGTCATCTTGTTTCTTCTCCTTTCTCCTGCGCAATTTGCGATCTTCCAACGCACGTCGCTGGGCTCGTAGGTCTCTCCCCTCTCGGCGACGACCAGGAGGACGTCGGCCAGAGGGGCTCGCTGCGCAGGCTTGGCGCAGAGAGGAGGAAGGGGAGAAGGAAGAGGCATCGGAACGAAATGTTTTCGATTTCTGAAACACACAAAAAAGTTTTTTTCTTCGTTCAGCTTGAAAAAACGACGAAACCTCTTCCTTTTCTTCCCGTTTCAGAGGCCATGCTCTCCTCTATGGCGCACTGAGCAAGAGAGGACATCTATCTTGTGCACTTAGAGAGAAGGGACACCGGCTCCTCTGACAGAAAGCGTACGAGAGCGAGTTTGAGATAGAGAGAAGAATCGAGCGAAATGTCGACGTCGTCGTCGATGCCTCTGTCGATGGCTCATCTTCATCATCGACTCCTCCCTCCTCCTCCCTTGATGCGCCCGGGCCTTTTGCGTTCTCGCCTCCCAGCTCCCACGGGAGCGCTGAGAAGGCACGCGCCGCAGCAACCAGGTACGTAGCAAGACGAGAACATCGGAATTGAGAGAGTAGAGAGAGGGAGAAGAGGGCAGACGAAACAAAGCAAAAAGAAACCGAACTTCATCGCTCACCTCTCTCTTCGACCCTCGACCACCAAAACAAACGAACAACAGCCCTGCCTCCGCTCCCGGGCAACTGCTCCCGCTGTCGCCTCCTTCAGCGCCGGCACCCCATCAGGACAGTGGGGGCCCTGCCGGGTTCTTCTTCTTCTTCTTACGAAGGCGAAGGCGACGAGGAGGCGAAATACGATGAGAAGAAGAAACGGAAATGGGCCCTCGACCCTGCCGTCGCCGCCGCCGCAGCGGCCGCGGCGGTCCGCCTCGCCCTCCGCGACGCCGCCTCCGCCGCGGCGCGCTCCCCCGTGGCGCAAGCGTTGCCGCCCTCGCCAGCTGAAGCGGCGGCCGTCGCGAAGGAAACCACGCGAAGGCTCGCCGTTTCCCTGAAGCAGAGCTGCGCGAAAATCTTGGCGAGGGCCTGGCTCCTGCTGCTCGCGTGCCTCGCGCCTCCGAAGCAGCTCCTGACGGCACTCCGCTCCCGCTACGCCGACAGCAGACCTTTCCGAAACCTCTGCAAGTCCCTGGCCGTGGTCTTGGGCTCTTTGTTTTTAGTGCAGCTGTGGATAGACTGCCTGCTTCTGCCCGACCTCAACCGCCGCCACCTCCCCAGAGCAGAGGCGGCGATCTCCTCTGCCGCGGGACGGGAGGTCTCTCTGGGGGCCGTCCGCGGTATTTATCCGAGCAGGCTCGTCTCCCGCCTGGGGAGGGACGTTGTCGTGGTGGGCCCCGTGCGCGTGGGGCCCGGGCCGGCGGAGGCGTCGAGCGCCGAGGTCGAAAGAGTGCGAGTCTCTCTGGGGCTGGGCGTTTCTGGAAAAGAGGTCAAGACCAAAATCCACTTGCGGTGCGACGGCGCTTCGGTGGACCTGGTGCAGGGGGGGAACCTGTCTTGGGCGGGTTACCCGGACGACCTGGAGGTCGAGGTGGTAGGGAAGGCGACGACCGGGGCGGGAGTGGCGAAGAGCGGCGGCGGAAGTGGAGGGAAAGTAGTAGCGGCAAAGAGGGTCGTCGTCTCGGCCCGCGACTGGCTGCCTGGCCTCAGCGGCGCCGCTGTTCCTGCTTCTCCGTCGGCTTTTCCGTCTTCTTCTTCTCTTCCTCCTCCTCCTGCTGCTGCTTCCCCTTCGTCGTCTTCATCGTCTCGGAACGCGCCTCCTCCGCCGTTCGCCTGGATCTCTCCCTCTTCCGGCAAAAAGGGGGAGAAGGCGGCGCAAGCCGCGAAAGCTGCCCCGACTCCTCCTTCCACTGCCACTGCTGCTGCTGCTGCTGCTGCTGACGCCAGGGCGAAGAGCCTCTGGGGCTCGGCGGCGCCCGTCTTCGAGTTCGACGACTCCGCCTCGACCTCGAAGGCGGCGAAAACGAAAGCGAAAGCGACGGCGACGACGACAACGGCAACAACCTCTTCTTCTTCTCCTTCTTCGCGGGGGCTCGCCGGGATGACGTCCTCGGCGGCCTCGCTGAAGGGAGGGGACGCGCTGCGCATACCCGTCGTGGCCGACGAGAAGAAGCCTGCGGCGAAGGAGGCGGCGGCGAAAGAGGCTTCTTCTCCTTCTGCTGCTGCTCCTGCTGCTGCCTCTGCTCCTTTCCCGAAGGACGCCAGCTTCTCTTTCGATAGAGGAGCCGAAGCAGCGAAGGTCGCTCCTGTTCCTGTTCCTCCCTTGCCCTCCTCCGTGGCGGCGACGGCTGCCCGTGCCGCGGCGGACACCGCCGCGAGGCTCCGCGCCAAATTCGAGGCCGCGGTCGTCCGCAAGGAGGAGGCGAGGGCTGCTGCGGCGAAAGAGGCGGCGGTGAAGAAGCAGGAGGAGAAATCTTCTTCGTCGTCTGCCGCCGCCTCCTCGCCCGCGCCGCCTTCGGCCTCTACTTCCCTGCTCGAGGGCATGCGCTTCGAGTTCGCGGAGGACGCCGCTGCTGGATCGGCGCGAAAGAAGAAGCAGAAGAAGACGGAAACGGAGACAAAGAAGAAGGAGAAGCCGCCGTCGCCGTCGCCATCGTCGTCGTCGTCTTCTTCGCTCGAGACAAAGGCGGAAGCGCCCGCTTCTTCTTCTTCTTCTTCTTCTTCTTCTTCTCCTGCAGCCAAAACGGAGGTCAGCAAGCCTACTGATTCGGAGAAGAAAGAGAGCTCCGCCTCCTCTTCTTCTCCGTTCGACTTTGGGACGTTCGAGCTTGCTCCTGCTCCTCCTCCCGTCGCCGCTGCTTCTGCCGCTGCTTCTGCTGTTCCTTCGACTCCGGCTGCTCAACCCGTGGCCCCCTCTTCCGCCACCGCGGAGCAGAAGCCGAGGCATCAGCACGCCCCCGCGAAGCCTGCGGCAGCAAGGCAGGCGGCAGCAGCAACGACAGCAGCACCGGCGGCGCCGCAATCGACCTACCGCCCGGCCGAGGCCTCTCCCTCTTTGTCGTCGTCGTTGGCGGCGACGGCCCTCGGCGCCGGCGGCAGGCAGGGGACCGGGGAGACGCCCTGGTGGGTCCCGAGCCCCGTGCTGAGCTCTCTGAGCCTGAGCAACGCCATGCTGCGGGTCCACTTCGCCGGGGACTCGCCCCTCGTCGCCGGAGCAGCGGAGGAGACTTTTTCTCCTTCTTCTCCGCCGTCGTCGGCGGCGGCTTCGTCTTCGTCGTCGTCCTCCTCTTCTCTCCCGCTCGTCCGAGGGCTGTCGAGGCACCCGCGCCTCGTCGAGGGGATCACCGCCAGGCTGCGTCTCTCCGGAGACTACGACCAGCTCGACATCGAGCTGCAGGGCTCGGCGCACGAGCGCGTGCCGGAGGCGGACAGGTGCACGATGCCCCCCGCGGCGGCGTCCAAGGCGGAGAAGGGGCTGAGCAAGAAGAAGGGCAAGACAGGAACGACGGCGGCGGCGGCGAAGGCGGCGAAAGCGAAAGCGACGACAACAACGACGCCGCAACCGTTGCAAAACCCCCCGGTCCGCTCCCTCCGCCCGTCGGCGCGCAGGGCCCCCATCGTCCAGGACGGCGTCACCCCTCCGGACGCCGAGGAGGCCGCTCGCTACGCCGCGGGGCAGAGGGCGAAGGGGTCTTCTCGCTTTTTGGTCGCGGACGCTTCGACGACGGCGACAAATGCCGAAGGCGGCTCCTCCTCTTCTTCCTCGTCGTCGTCTTCCCTCCTCCGCCGCTGGCTTCTCCAGCGCTCCAGGCCCGACGGCGAACTCGTCGCCAAGCCCACGGGAGGCAAGCTCAGCGTGAAGGTCTCGGCGCGGAACCTGCTCTCGCTCTTTGCCGAAAAGGGAAGTGAAAAGGAAGGAGAAGGACAAGGACAGGGAGGAGAGAAGATATCGGAAGAGCAAAAATCAGCAGCGCTTCCTTTCCCGGAGCTCTTCATCGCCGTCCGAGGAGAGGACCTCCACGTCCCTTTACTCGAGCGCGTCCTTGACGTGCCCATCGACGCCTACGCCGGTCGGGTCACGGGCGAGGTGCTCGTCTCCTTCGCCGGGGATGACAGGCGAGGGATCGCCGCCGAGGACGCCGGCTCCGGCTCCTGGGCTCCGGGCGCTTTGCCTCACCTTTCGGGCCACGTCCGCGGTCACGGGCTCGACTTCCACTTCTGGGGGTCCCCGGACGACTGCGAGGACGTCGAGGTCGAGCTGGCGATCGAGGGGGACACGCTGTTCTTCCAGCGCGCCAGGGGCAGGTTTGGCGCCGCGCCGCTCGACGTCACCGGCGAGGTGAGGCTGGACGGCGGCGTCGTCAGGGTTCCTTCGACGACGACTTCTGCTTCTCCCTCTTCTTCTCTTTTTTCTCTCGGCGACAACAACAGCAGCCGCTCTTCTTCGCAGCAGCTGATGCAGGTGAACGACGGCGGCCGCTACCGTCTCGCCGCCGACGTCTCGGGCGACGGCGGCGTCGAGGTCAACGCTCTGAGGGAAACCTTGGGTTTGAGGCCGCTGCCCGTGCCCGTTGCCGGTGCGATCGCGGGCTCGCTGAGGGTTTCTGGAAGGCTGGAGGAGCCCGTGTTCTCCGGGACGGCGTTCGCGGTGAGGCCGCCGCCGACGGTCGAAACGGGAGGAGGTGAAAACTCGACCTCGTCGTCGACCTTTGCGGTCGCCGTCGAACCTTCGGAGGCCCAGGACGCCCTCTCCTCGGCGCCGGCGCACGCCGTCGGGGCCTACGACCGCGTGCCCGTGGCCTCGGCCGAGGCCGTGTTCTCGATGGACACGGCCTCGGACACGTTCACGCTGCACTCGCTCAGGGCGAGTCCGCTGCTGTCGAACCCGAGTTTGGTCGGAAGCGAGAGCGGTAACGTCGGCGGTGGCGGAGTAGAAAACAGCGACGCTGCCGCTTCTTCTTCTTCTTCTTCCCCTTCCGCCCCTTCCGCCCCTTCCTTCCTCCCTTCTTATGGCACCATCACGGGCTCGGGAGTCATCTCCGTCTCCGCGCAGGCCGAGACCGACCCGAGAGCGCTGCGGATGGAGTTCAAGGGGAGGGACATCCCGGCCGACGCCTTACTCGCAGCCTACCTGCCTTCTTCCTCGACTTCTTCCACTTCTTCTTCAACCGCCCCCGCCGCTCCCTTCGTCCCCAGCTCCAACCCGCTCTCGCTGATTTCGGGCACCTCCTCGCCTTCACTCCTGGGGCTGGCCTCGGGCTCGGCCACGCTGACGGGCTCGCACGTCGACGCGACGCTGCGAGCTCAGTGGGAGGCGCCAGAGGCCGCCGCGAGGGGAACCGTCGAGCTTTCGCGGGAGGCCATCTCCGCCGCCGTCGACGCTCCCGCTCTGGCAGCCAGGGCCAGGCTGCGCGTGCGCGCCCCCTCGGTCGAGGCGCAGAAGCTGGCGCTGACGCAGAGGGCCGCGAGCGAGCTGGCCAAGCCGGACGTCAGGGGCGTCGAGGTCGAGGCGGACTTTCGGGGCCTCGACCTCGCTCCGCTGATGACTCTTCAGGAAGGCGGAGGAGGAGGTGCAGAATCGTCGAATTCACCCGCTGCTGCTGCTATTGCCGCCAACTCTGCGACGAGGCAGAGGCTGAGGCTGGCTGGCACCGCCGCGTTCCAGGGCGCGTTCGATGATGACGACGACGATGAAAAAGTGGAAGAAACTCACCACCACCACCACCACCACCACCACCACCA
>Ga0210003_1001435_pt1 | contig 21085 bp, 34 predicted proteins | sample LantaG_FD_182804 | JGI IMG/M metagenome (GOLD analysis project Ga0210003, IMG submission 182804) | Deep subsurface microbial communities from Baltic Sea to uncover new lineages of life (NeLLi) - Landsort_02402 metaG (SPAdes) (version 2) | ecosystem: Environmental > Aquatic > Marine > Oceanic >... | reverse complement strand
GCAGTGTCGATAAGGGTAGTATCAGTACCACCGGTTGCCTCACCGGAATCCCATGCAGCTCCTCCAGTTACCGGCAGCGGGTTGGCCGCACTTATATCAGCGCCGCCACCGAAAACAGCCCGTAATAGCCTTCTTGCGACTGATTCTAGCATAGTTGCACTCCCTCGGCACTAACCTTTCCGATAATAGCACAGGGTTCGTGATAAATCGCCTTAATAAACTGCTCCATCACGCCGTCCTTCTGAAATTCCTTGTGGTATAAACCAGTGTTAGCCTGCCACACTTGGGGCATATCAGCTTTGTTTGCTCCCAGGGGACTGGCTCCTCATGGCCACACCATTTACATCTTATTACCTTAGTCAACGGGAGAGGTGGTGTGCCTACAGCTTCCAGTATTCCTGTCCACTCTATCCCACCCTCAAGATTGCCAGCTCCCAGATTGGTTACCTGAATGTCCAATGTATGCGAGGCTGAGCCAGTTGGATCTATCGTCGCAGTGGTAATGCCAACTACTCTGTTTTCGTAATCTGATTGCCCCCCGGCCATGACTCCCCCGCTCATAACCAGATAGTCATCAAAATACACCCATGCTATAGCATCCTCGGTAAAGCCACCACCAGCGGCTATAAGCGTCAGAGTATAGCCTTCCGGGACAGTAAATGGCAGGGCAAGTCCGGTCACATTATCGACATAGTGAGCTGTGGCTCCTGGGGCTAAAGGTGGTTGAACCCAAGCAAAGGGCGATGGTATGGTGTAAATATCTCCAGGGTTCCACTGATCGCTGACACCACCAGTCAGGGCAACCACAGTAACCGTGTTTGCGGTATTGGCTATGATGATGCCGGAGCTGCCGTCAGTAACATTAAATATGGGTAATCCTACCAGTGCATTAACAGTAAAGTGGGCGGCAGCATCGGTCATAATGGTTGCGTGGATTGCGGCGGTGTGCGCACCAGTGTAGATGCCTGTAAAGACAACACCAAATATTTGGAGGGTTTGTTTGTAGGCAAGTCTGAGACCTCGCCTTTCACGAGCGGATGAAACTTCTTTACTATAATCAGGCTTGCCTATGCCTCTTGTCTCAACGGGGAATATTCCGGCCATCACTCAACTCCTATAACGGTGACTGCGCAAGATATCGCGTGCTGTTCTCTTCCGTCGGCATTTCTAACTATCATCCAGATTTGCTCGCCTTTGGTGATAGGTTCGTCTACAGTGAGCACAGGGGTGGCATCGTTAAGGGCAACGAAGTTATCTACTAAGTGAGGGTAAATCCAGGTATCTTTGTGTCCGACGGCAACGTCCACGAGTGCGTTACATCCATCCGGCCAATGTGGGATGAGCTGGACTATTTTCCCTGTTACCGGTGAGGACTTGTGGACCCTGGTGCCTGTGTTGGGTTCAAGGGATACTCTTAAATTTACGTCTCTGGTAACTACACCCATGGTTGGCATGCCCTCCTTCTCCAAGAGTTGATTCAGGGCGAGCTGGGCATCAGCAACCTGGTTGTGGACATAGTCCACCCGCTCATCAATTGTGGTTAGTTCCTCAAAGGGGAGTCTGCGCTCCGGATATACCATAATGCCTCCCTTTTGAGCTATTCGTGGTCCCAGCCGATAGTTATCAGGCATCCTGCATCTACGGCATTAGCATAGGCCTGTAGCTCCCCCAGGATATTGAGGTCTTTAAGCTCGTCTTGGAGCGATACGCAGCCTGTTATAACCACCGTGAACGTGAGGCGGTCTATATCCTGGACCACTGGGATCGGCACCCCATTGGTTACTGCTGGTAAAAAGTGGTCCCGGATAGTGATTGCCCTATCGGCTGCCCCGAGGCTGTTATCCACCATGATGAAGCTGGGCTTGCATTTGGCATTACGCTTCTCCGTAGCGTAGGTTTGCGGAGCTCCTACTGCTTGGGCTGAATATGTTCTCGATGCCATCTTTTATCTCCTTCTTGAGAGGTTACTTACCTTCTCAACCATCGCTCTCTCTCTTTATATAAAGTTACCATCTCAAGGAGCTGTAATAGTCGATTTTTAATGCCTTGGCAAGCTGCTCGCTCGTTGGCGTTATCTCTTTCAGGTAACATTTATTCACGAGCAAACTCAATGTGCACTTTTCAAAGTCTACCCCGTTGTCGACGAAAACCCTAAGAATCACGGGCTCCAAATCCTTCACCGTGTAGATGAAAATTCGTTTATCTTCGTAGGGGCTGTCCTCGGGCTTGCGGGCACCAAGATAACGCAGGGTAGCTGAGGCAACATTAGGAACCATCCCTGCCTGCTCAAGCCGGTGGACATACTCCCCGGCGGGGATATAGAAGTGCACCATGTAGTTGCCTGGCTTAAAACCGAGCAATATCTGGTAAAGGGTCTTGGTGTTTTCAGGATAGATGTTCTCTCCGCCCGCAGAATTGGATAGATCCACATCACGGTAGTCATTGGCGGGAATGATGTAGCTCAAATCGTAGGGGACCTGGTTGGTCTTCTCAACCTGGAAGGTTTTGCCCTTGACGTGGGGCAGTGTCAGTGGCCACTGGTCGCTGAAATGGGCATAGAAACCCTCCTGCAGGATTTTGGGTACCGGTGGACTGACTGTAGCCAGCGGTTGTGGCTTAAGTTCTAGCATAACTCACACTCCTTCTCTCTCCTCTCCGGAGAACAAGTTTAGTTGGGCGAGTACCAAGCTCTCGCCCACGGCTGCTATTCTATTTTAGCTTAATATTGCATGGGCACCAGGGCTAACCGGCAGATAGTGTATTCTCCACTCAATTGTCCCAGTTGGGCCAGTCGTGCCACCAGAAATGGTGCAATCTATAGTCTCTCCATCTGGAATCATCACGGGTTCACGTAAATTAGCCAGCGGGGGGCCGGCTACATCCAGGGCACCGCCACTGGTAGGAACACTATACCTTTGCCCTGCTATGTCACCGACAACGGCTACTGGGGTGGCAATATCTCCACCACCGCTCTCAATGCTGCAGTCGGCAAGTGGTCCACCAGGAAGGCCCACTATCACCTCACCCTCGATTGATGTCAAGAGAATATCGCCCACTGCGGTAAACATGGGGGTCGTAGCCGCCGGGTAAATCTGTGCTGGCCTCACTAATCGAGGTCCCAAACCTAACTTATCCCACCAAGCCATAAGTTACCTCCTCTTTTCGGATAGAAGAATATTTTATGCTAGAGCTACGTAAGCACCTTCTTCCATGGGTAGATAGCATATAGTCCACTTAATCTGGCCGTCATTGGTAGCCGCGCCAGTAATGGTGACGCTTATATCGGCTGCGTCTGGAATAATGATGGGCTCGTGTAAATCGGTAAACGGAGGAGCCACAAGCAGTGCACCCCCAATAGTGGCTACGCTATATCTCTGTCCTACTGCGTCTCCGCCAATGGCTACCGCAGTGGCAATATCAGCCGTCTCTGTTGTAAGGCTACAGTTGCCGCAGCCACCGGCAATAGCATCCGCTTCTACTTCGCCGATTATTGAAGTCAAGAGGATTTTACCATGAGCGATAAACATGTTCTGGTTAGCGGCCATTGGCCAAAGCTGTGCTGGTCTCTCTAGCGTAATTCCCTGGCCGAACTTATCCCACCAAGCCATATTTGCCTCCTTTTGTTAGGGAGGGGGTATTGCTACCCCCTCCCTAGTCTAACCTTATGCTGCTTGTATAACTGCCCCTGCGTCAAGAGGAATGTAGTGAATTGTCCAGCTCAACTCCCCGGTGTTATTGCCGGCGCAGTCAAGGTCCAACGTTCCTGTCTTGAGAACAACCCCTACCGTCTGCCCTTCCAGAGTACCGGCAGAAGCAGGGGGTAACATAGCGTCGATGTTAATACCGGTAATGCCAAGCAGGTCACCAAGAACATAATTTGCCGTGTCCAAAACTGCACAGATGTCCCTGGGTGTTCCAGCGGTTGGAGTCGCAGTCAACTTGGTATCGTTGCCCACAGCTCCCATAACCACTGTTACCTGGGCGATTATTGAGGTCACCAACACCCTACCTCCAACAATGTTGAAGATAGCTGCCGCTGCGGTCTGTGGCAGGGTTGCACTCACCCTCTCGACTACCTGGCCGAGTGACCTTTTCCCCAACCACAGGTCCCTAATCCATCTAAATATTGCTCCCATCTCTAACACCTCCTATGTTAGGTCTCAGCCACCAGTTTCCTGGTGCTGGCTCGGCACTAATTAAGATTTCAGTACCGGTATAGGTAACTATTCAGCTATTAACTTGAGAGAAGCAATCTCAGGTTGGAGCTCATCTTCACCCAGAGTCCGATCGGCCTCAGCTCATCTATGCCTGGGCGATAATACTTAACATTGACCAGGGCAGTTTCCTGCGGGAAGATGTACAGAGGTTGCTTCAACTCGACGATGGAATCGCCGACAAAGGGGTTAGCCATCTCAAAGTCGAGGTTCTGGATGTTGTATGCCTGAGCGATGTAGGTAACCTGTACGGCATCAACACAAAGTGCCGCTGCCGGATTGGCAAAGCCCAGGAGGGCAAATCCCTCAGTTGTTGCCATTGGCAACTCTTCTCCATGAGCAATGGCGCCGGCTCCTCTTTCAATGAAGTTGGTCGGCCCTGCTGCCACCATAGCTGCGGTGATGTTTCTTATCCAGGTTGTCCTGGCTGTCAGCCAGGCTGCAATATCAGGGTCCTGGAACTGCTCTGCCCTAAGCATAAGGGCATCCAACTGTCGTCCGGAGCCGACGGAACCCTTGAAGCCGGAGGCGCTCTCAACATTGACTGCCCGGATTAGGTTTACCAACCCGGCAGCGTTCTTGGCATAGAGGCTCTGGACATACTCATTCTGCAGCGTCAGAGCGATGTCCATCTCATCGGCAAAGGTTTTGATGTCGAGGTAGTCAATCTCCGACATCTTGTGTTCCCGTATCTCTCCGTTGGCAGTAATGGTTTTGACCATCTGCTCTTCGATGCGCCCTGTTTCCTTGTAAAGACCGGCGGCCTTTAGGGCTTCAACTACTGATGTTTGCATTACATTCCCCTCCTTGTTCTTACTTCTGGTATTACTCCGACGGACGGTGAAGAAATAATCTTTTGCTCCGTAGCTACTGGTCTTACCTCAACATTGGAGACATAATTACGGCTCAATCCGGCGGGAAGTCCAGGGAGCTCAGGCATCGCTGGTATCTCCGGGGGAGTTGGTAGGTCTGGGAGATCTACCGGGAAATCTGGGACTGTAGGGATGGAGCCAGTCACATCCAACAACATTGTGGAAACCTTTGGGGCTCCTGCAGGCAACCTTGCCTCAATTGCAGCCGGGAATTCAGTAACCTGAGCTAATAGAGTCTTGATATTCTTAATAGCCATGTTTACCTCCCTTATCCTGTACCTCGTCTGATTTGTGACCTGATGTCGTTGACGGTTGCAGAGCCAGCTCCAATAATAGCCTCGAAGAGGCCTACGAAGCTGCCTAACGTCTCTCCGGCGATGCAGCCCAGCAAGCGAGGTATCGCTGCCGGCTCTTCGGGCATGCTTGCCTTGAACGAGTCAAGGTTCCTATTGACCGAGGAGGCATACCCGTGGGCAATGCCGGCGACATTCTCGGCGGCTCGAGGAAGGAATTGAACTGCACCTACCACTCCGTCCGCAACACTATCGACCAACTCTTTGGGGTCTGGGAACTTTGGCATTTCTCCAGCCATATTTCCTCCTTGTTGGATTGAGCAGCCTTCTCAGAAAAGGACGGGGATGAGCCGTCTAACCTTCTCATCGAAGGCTGCTCATCCCCGTTTTTAGCATCCCTAGTATAACGATTTAAGTCTAACCTAAAATTAGGAGTTTGTCAAGCTATCGTTAACGTTTCTCGCATCACCTCCCTTTTATAGTAGTGGGGGCAGCCTATTTTGTCAAGGGCAAGAAGAGTGGAGGGGGTGGTAGGGGTAATTCTATCCGAGGTCTTGCCGTTACTCTTGCTTCAGGACTACCCATCAACCGTGCGTGTTTCTTGTTGAAGTGCAGGCAGGACCTGATTAGTTCGTCCTCTTCCACTTCGGCATTGCAAGCAAGCTGCTCGGTTAGCACATTGAAGGCTTCCCCTGCTGTCTTCCCATCCAGGATAGCATTCACACAGTTTGTGATAGGCTCCATCACTACCATGGCTATTTTGTCACTCCAGGGAGAAGAGGCTAAGTCTGCATCGACAATCCATACCAGGTCCTCATCGAAGCCGATGTAACTGGTTGCCCCAGCTTCTATCAGTGCTGGCCCGAGCTCCTCAGCTGTCTCGCAGGATATCAGAATCACCAGTTTATCTTTGACGTTTGGGATGGACGCGGTATCCATTATAACCTGGTCATTATGGCCACAGAGTTCACTGGGAGAACCGTGTCCAACTCCGATAATGATGTCTCCAGCATCTAGCAACAGGAAAAGCCCTTTTCTATCTATTGGTCCGATTAGCTGGGGAGGTATTGTCCGAGGCAGGACGTAACGGATTAAGTAACCGCTTGCTGACCTCGTAGGCAAATCATGCAAGGGAATCAGTAACATTAGTCTTCCTCTATAACCTTTCTGAAGTGCTCAAAAAAGGCGGGGCTTTTCTCTAACTCTTCAGGAATTTTGTCCACTGGCACCGCTGTAGGATAAGGCTTCTTATATCCCAGAGAAACCAGCGTTGGCTGGGACCTCTTCCCGGGGTGAGCTGCCAGGTAGCGCCTCATAGCAGCGGCTGCTTCTCTTCTGGCCTCTTCGGTCGGGGTTTTACGGAGTGCCTCTTTTAGAGCCTCAAGTTCTGCTGACATCAAAGCCTCCTGAAGTGGCATACAATGTAAACATCCCTCATCATGATAACAGATGCTGGGTTATAGTTTGCCTTTGAGTCGTTGATCATCCAGTAATCAAAAGCATAGCCGGGCAAAGAAACCGCGGTTATCCCGACCACGTCCAGGCGGTCATAAAGCTCTTGGTAGGGATCCAGGTACCAGTAGCCACCGTCTACCGGTTCGCTTGTCCCATCAATCGTATACTTCTCTGGGAGGGGTGCTTCGACAAGCTCTATTATTTTCTCATAGTATTCAGTCCGGGGTTCTCCTGGGACTCCCATAATCTTGCTATAGAGTCCATAATGTAGCCCCTCAGAGTAACCGCGGGGGAAAGTTATATCAACATAGGCAGTGACATGGTTGCCTGGCTCAGGACTATCGGGAACATTGAAAGGCTTGGTCCCGTGTGCAATTTCATTATGGGGATCAACGAGGGTCCAATTCCATAGCGCGGTATAGACAGTACCTGAGAGAGCGGGGCCGGCATAATCAAACTCCGTAGTTACTCTGATGATGTCACCGGCCTGCACCTGAATAGGCGTAGGATACACTGCCAGATTTACTTGATGTATTGTCATGGTTACCTCTTCGTATAGCCGGTGATTTCTACATTTACAAACAGGGCCATTGGCTCAGAAATATCTATGACCTCGTGATAGTCTTCGGTTCTGGGTTCTCCTGGGACTCCCATAATCTTAGAGTAAAGCCCATAATGCAGCCCTCCGGGGAAACCTTCAGGGACTGTTATATCAACATAGGCAGTGACATGGTTGCCTGGCTCAGGACTATCGGGAACATTGAAAGGCTTGGTCCCGTGTGCAATTTCATCAATTATTGGTATCCTTCTATACAGGGCGGTATAGAGGGTGCCTGTGGCTGACGGACCTATGTAGTCAAACTCCGTAGTTACTCTGATGATGTCACCCGGGTCTACCTTCAGGACTTCTGGGGGACTTGCTAACTTCACTTCCATGGCTAACCTCCTCATGATGCGACTTTTTCATAGCTTGTAATTCTTACCCCTGAATAATTCCCCGGAAGCTCCTCTCCGATATCAATCTTCATAATGTCGCTTTTGCCTACTACCGGCTGGACACCAATCATAGGTAGTGAGAGGGGGGCAGGGGTAGCAATAATAGAGATCTCATAGCTACCGAGTTTCTCAGGTTTCCAGTCAATAGTAAACTCTCCGCTGATGGGTAGAGGGAAGCCTCTTTCATAATTGGTTTCCTCTATAAACCCAGGTTGATACCACTCCTTCTTCCTTACCTCAGCATAGACCCAGGGAGGGGCACCTATGACGTCAAAGGCTTTGACTGTGCCCTCAATCCGGTAGGTTCTTCCGATTGAACCGCCTGCAGGGAGTGCTTCTGTTATCTCGATTTCAACGATTCCATCCATCGTATCTCCTAGTCCTCGAACCCTATCGCTCTGACGAGGGGCAATATATCGGTAGGCAGGAATTTATCGTACTTGACGAATTTCTCGTATTGTGCCGGCGTAAGAGACTGTTTCAGATTGTAGAAGTGAAGGTCGGTTAATCCCTCAGCTAAAGGGGTGCCAACGAGGGGGATAAAGCTAAGGACGTTTGCCAGGTCATGTCCCATTGCATGACCGATTGCGGCCCTTCCCTTCTTGTCAGGAATCGTCGGCAATTGGAAAGGAGGTAGCTCTCCATCGGGGAGCTGCACCCTGCCAAAGGGGGTAGGGATATTTGGCCCGCTGAATATCTTTTTTGCCAATCAGCACCCCCTTACTTCTTCCATGGCCAGCGAAGCCCTAGAGCTCGCGGGAGTGGAGGCCCGCTATCTGGAGGCATGGGTAAAAGGTCATTAGTGATTTGCCCCGCGCCCCTCCTGTTGGCGGGTGGTATTGAGCCTGAGCCGTAGATTTTTTCATGTTGTATCGCACGTTCTACATCCGTTCTTGGAGCACCTGCCATATCTATCTGTACCTCCTACTTGAGTATATTTGGCTGTGTGATGAGAAACCGAGGCAAAGGAGGACCTTCCCAAGGAAGACACGGCATCATATCTTTCAAGGTCAAGCCAGGGCCTGCCTTAGTTGCCACCCTATAGGCTGCAAAGGTCGCCATGGCGCTAGTGCCTCCGATGAGAAAAACGAGAGCTGCTGTCCCCGGAGCAATGAGCATTATTCCTCCCTCAAGCTGGACAGGAAGTCCATTAAGTTAGAGGGAGCTTTCGCCATCAGTTTGTTTGCTTGTTTCATCAGTTGAATCAGTTTCTCCAGTTTCTCAGTGGGGATAGAACTGATTTCACGGATAAGGACCGCTACCTGGTCAAGCTCGGGAGCGGATTTAGATACCTGTTCGGCCAAAGTTAATACCTCTTTGATGAGTTTGAGCTGTTTAGCATCGGGAAAGCTCTCCAACGACTTAGTAATCTGGGAAAGCTTTGGTAGCCCAAGTTTCTTTTCTAGCTCTTCAACCATTCTTGTTGAAACCACAACACTCCCTCCTTCTTACAAGTGTAAGTCTAGAGAGAGACATTGTCAAGCCTTCAGTGAAGTCTTGAGAGTAGCCTGAATGAATTCTTTACTGATAGGGGGGCATAGTGGGAGGTTTGATTTGAAGTCGCTACCCCACAAGTAGGGCTGAAAGAGGGCGCTCAGCCTCTGGAAGATAGCCTCCAGAGGCGTCGGTTTGAACTCCGGCAAGAAAACGACCCTAACATTTATAGTTTCACTAATCCAGTCAAGGAGCTCCTGCAGAGTAGAAGGCTTGGGATTAGTGAGCCAGTAAGTGCCTGTATTTGTAATATTAGCTATTGCCCCAGCAACCTGGTTTACCTGAATGAGATTGAGGTATCCTTTAGGATTTCCTCGGACTCGAAAGGCAGGCTCAAGTATAGGGAGGCGCATCTCTCCTTCTATCTTCCAGCGGATGGCATCTGCCCTGCGGTGGACCCGTACAATACCAGATGCAAACTGGACAAAGTGCCCAGGGAAAGGTGCATCTTCCGTGCCCATAATAATTGCAGGCTTGAATACAGTAACGTCTGGAATATCAGACTCTAGCACTAGCATTTCGGCTTGTGCCTTCGACCTTCCGTAGTCATTATGATACTCGTAGGTGTAGGCTGTAGACATGTGGTAGAGGTGTCGTATTCCTCGTTTCACGCAGAGGCTGATAACATTCTTGGTCCCCTCCACGTTTGTTTGGAATATTGAGCCGTCTTTGTCTTTTCCCAGGCGAATGATACCGGCAAGATGGTATACAGCGTCAATATTCTGGGGCACGCTGTATAGCCCGAGGTTTTCTTCGGTTACATCGCCTACCAGGGGGACGAGCTTTGCGGACCCGATTGGAGGATGCCTGGAGAGAGCATAGACCTTGTGCCCCTGCTCAAGGAGCAAGGGCACAAGCACCGAACCGACGAAACCAGAGGCTCCAGTTACCAATACTGCCATGCTAATCTCCTATTATCTGACCTGCCAGGATTAACAGGGGGTATAGAGCGGCTACTATTACCAGATATCCCCCATATTTCCTGAAGTCCTTTTTCAGAAGGACGAGGAGGGATATCATCCCGGGGAAGGTGAAGAAAGATATGGCTGTCATTGGAGCGAGTATGTCCATGGCAATGAGAAGGACCTGGTAAATAAGGACGAAGAGAAACCACGACAGTACGTACCATTCCAGGCTTATTCCATATTCCCAGACCTTATAAGCGAGGCTTTTTACTCCCTTCTTTAGGTTTGCCTCTGCATCGGGCCACTCGTCAAATGCTAGCCCAAGGTAGCAGAGGATTACTGCGACCGGTACAGAAACCAGTAAGCCAGTGACCCAGGGAGGGTTAGGATTCACTGCGAACATACCGATGAGTACCGATAGCGGACCAACACCCAGTGCTAGTGATGTCTCGTGGCTCCAGTTGAACTTTCCCCACGAGTACCAGACAGTTACCAGCATGCCGGCTATCCCCAGCACTATCAGGACCCAGCTCACCGTTATTGCCAGATAGATTAGGGGTATCAGGGCAAGGATATACCAGCCAGTGGCATTGAGAGCAACCTCTTTAAGGCTGACTATCCCATTTTCAATGAGGTTCTGGCCGCCGGTATAGTCTTTCTCGGCGCTACGATCCTCAACCTCTCCCTTATCCAAGCACGTCCATGCGTAGTCCAAAAAACTATTCCAAGAATGCCCGCCTGCCATAATTAGCAAGCCCGCAACTAGAGCTATCCAGGCATTAGGGCAAAAGTCCCCGGCGAGTACGACTCCCAGTAACACAGAGCCACCGAAAAATGGGGCAGCAAACCATCTGGGTAGGGTGATAAAATAGGCTTTAGACTTTTCCTTGAGTTTCATGTACAAACCTCCTTACTTTTTCTACTATGCTGCGTTCAGGTAATTCTTTCAGCTCATGTTCCCAAATGACTAATTGGCGATAGCCATATTTGCCATATACATCTCTCCTTTCCTCTTCTGTTACGAAGGGGCGAGTACACTTTGCCCCATGCCAATAATCGCCAAAGAGCTCAATTATTAACTTTCTGCCATTACAGTTGATAAAGTCAGGATTAAGACCTCCCAAGATAACTTGCCCATCCCCTACAAATTTCCACTCATTGGGGAATGATTTTTTGAGCAAGGTCTCTAAAGCCTGTTCTAGGCGGTTTGGTCCTTTTCTACACGCAAGTAAGCGCCTCCGTTGAAACTCTGGGTCTTTGTTTAGTTGAGCAAACCGCCTATTCTCCTTAGCTTTTTGTGATAATAACTTTCTTGTCTTGATAGAGTGAGTTTTACCAAAGAACGGGTTTAATGGTCCAGGTAAGCCCTTCCTCGTATTTATTTCTTTAGAGTAAGTGATGCCTATATGGGCTAACCTATTTCTCTCTCTTGCTTGTGTCCTTGCCCATTGTAAAGGGAATTGTCCTTTTGGCGGAGCCGTTGCTCTATTAGCACATTTCCTGCCACAGTATTTATTTCCCTTATATTGGGGGTTGAATTCCGCACCGCAGTATTCACAGGTAACCGAAACAGCCATACAAAACTCCCATAACTAAGGCACTTGCCAGAGGAATGGTCAGGTTGTCATCAATGAAGTGCGTAGTAGGTGTATATTTCTCCACAAGAACCGCTACCCCAGCTCCAACTGCACCGATCCAGTAGGGATGAATGAAGTATGCGAGGGTGAGGCACACTACCAACATACCTATACTGCCAATAACCCCCTTAACCTCTCTCCCATAAACTTTGCTTCTTATCAATCCAGTTATCGCATCTCCGGCACCCATGAAGAGGAGTGGCACTATTGCCAACCAGGGCTGGCCGAATACCCCCCATAGAACACCGATAGTTACAATTCCTGTCGCGGGGAAGTTTACCTCGGCAAAGGCATTAGGGCGGCCTGAGCCGCCAACTCCACGAAAACTGGTAGGCCGGGCCCACCTGGCATAGAGTAGCAATAGAGTAAACGAGGTCGTTAAAATTAGTGGCCAGTAAAAGGTACTGAATAGCAGGGGGCAAAGAAGGAATGCCACAGCTCCTCCAAGATGTCCCATTTTTCTGCTAATGTACTGGGGGATGCCGGCATCATAAAAGAGATTTGCGAGATACAGCCCCAGCAGGGCCGCCCCGGCAATTAAGAGCGCAAACGGCAAGTTGGCTATCACCCGTCTCTCCTTTGTCGCATTTCCTCGACTGCTGCCTTTGCAATCGGTCCCATCTTATTGAATGCGTGCTTCTCCATGGCGTTAAATATTTCCTCGGCATCATAAAGAACACTATCTCCGCTAATCCTGATATCGCCATGCATATAAGCCTCCCTGGGGCTTATGCCAGGCTCTCCGGGGAACTGAGCTAGCCAGACCATGATCTCAAGCAAGGTATCATCACTCATCAAAATCTCATTGCGGATATCCTTCATGCTGGTTTCCTTAAAGATACCCTCAGGGGTTAGTCGCACGATAAAGGATCCCCCCTCAGGACCGGTGACGATTAGCCGGCCTTTACGGCCAACAACGGCCACTCGCTTCTCCGCCGGCAGGTCCCTGAGGATAGCCTGCTGCTCCCGCTTGTCCTCTAGTATGAAATTAAAGACTTTTTCTGCTATTGTGGCCATTTCAAAATCTCCTAACGACCGACTTTACAGTCTCCCTGGCGATTCTCTTATAGAATTTTGCTAGCATGGAGTCTTTAAGAACCAGGGGCTTGGCATCTACTACGCGCTGCGCTATCGTGTCGAATTCAAGATTAAGCATGTCCTGACTAGGGGTAAGCGGCACCTCACCCAATGTGGGGATACCGTGCTCAGCGCAAATATCTCCAATACTAACATTAGGTGAAATAAATGGCCAGAACTTCACCCCGGACGGGGCAATGCAGTAGGCCATATTGGCGACAAAGCCAACCACCGGCACTCGTTTTATCTTAATAAAATCGAGAGTCCTGACTAAATCAGCGACGGCGATATCGCTGGGTTGAAAAACTAAGACCGTGCCGTAAATATCGCCGGCCAGGGCATCGTAAAGAGCTTGCATGAAGCCCGACGAACTCGGGGGCGAATCAAGGATGAGATAATCAAGTTCCGGCCAGATTACATCTCGTACTACTTCCTGCATGGCCCGTATCAGGGTTACCTCATCCCATAGCACAGCTGGATTTTCGCCATAGTGACTGGCTAAGGTCAGTGCATGGAGACCATCAACCTCGAAGGGGATTAGTTTTGCTGCTACGGAATCCAGGCCCCACCGGGGGGGCTCGGACAGCCCCAGCGCCCTATGAAGTGTTGGAGCTACAAGGTCTACGTCCAGCAAGCCTACCTTATATCCGGCACGCTGTAATGCCTTACCTAGGTTTACCGTGGCGGTTGATTTCCCTGTGCCACCTTTGAGGCTTGATACCACTAACCTTCTCATTAAAAACTATTTTACCTGACACTTTAGCGTTTGTCAACCACATGATACCCTGCTCTATTGTCTGGACATTCGCACACAGGGGCTTGACATTCCATACTCACTAGACTATTATTTGTATAGGCTTGATAAAGGGGGGAGGGGAAATGGAAGAAGCTCAGGAAGAACAACGAGAAGAACAGGTACAACCAGAAGAGACACAGCCAACAAGGTCACTGAGATTAGAGATGCGGATTACTCCGGAGCAGAGCCAGCGTCTGGAGAAGCTCGCTAACTATGCCGCCCTTGAAGGCCTGATTCCCAGTGATCACCGCGGTAACAAGACCGCCTGGATAAACTACTGTCTGATGCTGGGGGAGGAAGCCCTGAAACAGCATGCCTATCAAAAGAGAGGATTTTAAGGAGGAATAAAAATGGCTGAGGGAAAAGCTCGAATATTAAGAGTGCTGGAGGCACTATTAGAATATCCAGACCCTACTAGCCCCGCAGATATTGGAAACAGTATTGGAGAAACACCACTCAATGTCGGCCACGACCTGTATGAGTTGGGAAAGAGGGGCTTAGCCGAGAAACCCAACAAAAAGAAGCCGATGTGGCTGATAACCGACAAGGGGCGTGAGACACTGGAGAATCCGCCTGCAAACTGGGGGAGAACCCTTACGGAAGATACTCAAGCGGAAACCTCCGAAGGAAACCTCCTACGGAAACCTCCAGACATAACTCTTCCCTCTCGCTCTGATAGTTTCAAGGAAATAGGAGAGCATCTTGGTATTGGCACCAGGGGAGATATCAAACTCGATGCGGTAATATATTATCTCCAGCGAACTGCTGATATGGAAGATTTGGATGCAGTATGGAATGCCCTGACTGAGATGGGGGTAGTCTCGGATGTTAAAAAACGATGGATAAAGCTCTACAGCCAAACATTTTCCGGTAAGAAAGTATCCGAGGAGCTTTCCAAAAAACTTGAGACCGAACCAGAGGAAAAGATATCAACGCGAGCTGAGAAAACTGAGGGTCCCCCGATTGCTAAGAGATTCAGTGTAGTCAATGGTCAGATAATTCCTGACTCTGAATCGGAATTAACCTTCTCCATGGCTCTGCAAAAGGCAGCGTCGGAGGGTGGTGCTTCTTCCGGCCAAGCGTCAGAAGTAGCAGAAACTTTTGCTAAAATGAGCCAGGACACTCTTAACACTATACTGCCTCTCCTTACAAAGGAGCCACCAGCCCCGGACACCGCAATGGTTCAACTCCTGCAGCAGCGCGTTGAGCAACTGGCTGACGATAAGCACAAGGCAGAAATGGACTCCCTGAGAGTAGAAATGCGGTCGGGTCAAAGGTCTCCTGAGGCAGACCAGCAGATACAAACTCTCAGCCAGCAAATCACCGAGATGAAAGAGTCTTTACACAATCGGGAACTTGAGCGAATACAGGAGCAGAATCAGAATCTAATTGCCGGGCTAGTTGGGGAGATAAATAAGCTCAAGGAGCTGATAGCAACTGGGGTTGAGGGAAAACAGGCCGAGTCAAAAATCGGGCTGATGTCTAAGACTCTGGATGTCCTTGCCGAAGAGGCGAAAGGCGCGCGGCAAGATATCAAAACAATGGCCCCGTCATTCCTCGGTCGGAGCAATCCCCCGAAGTCGAAAACCCAGACGGAAAAAGCAGGCTTCGGCGCGGGACTGGACAAAGGCATTGAAAAAGCCAAGGCAGCCGGGGCTCTGGAAGATGCCCTTTTCTTCAGGGGTCAATCTGACACTTGACAATCCCCCTCGCTAGAAGCAAAATAGCAGTAGGAGGTTGCCATGGTACGTCTACCAAAACTGAACCTCGAAAGCGTCTTCTCAATAGTTGACAAGGCAAGCGATGCCATTGATAATGGCTTGAGCCTCATCGATAAGGTCAGTGATAAGCTCGACCGTCTCGGAATTTCCGACACCCCCCCTGTAACGCCCACCAGAGCCACTGAGGGGCCAAAAGAGAAGCTTTTGCCCGCTACCACGTCCTCAACATCGCCTGAAGAAAAACCAGCGGAAGATATAGCTACCGGCTGTCTTCCTTGCGCCGTATCACATTTTAGTACCAGTGCCGGCCTACTCAACGAGGCAGTAAGGTTCAAAGGTGAAGGTATGGCCAGCAATGAGATTCTGGACAGGATTGCCGGCGCCATTGAGGAGCAGAACTCGCTGGAAAGGGTTGACCTGTCACCAGTTAAGATACAGCATCTTCCAGAGTGGGAAAGGCCGATAGCCGAGGAGGCTCTTGCCCAGAGCCGGCAGCTCCGCCATAAGCTGGAGGCTATCCAAGGTATAGATGAGTTAGAGCAAATCGCTGCTGGTACTAAGCGTTATTACATAGAGCTGAATCGCCAGTGGTACAAGGGGCGATTTAGTAAATTAGGCGCCGAGAAGGCCGAGGCTATAAGCCAGAGAGTCGGAGAACAATGAAAGTAGTCTGCGCCTGGTGTGGCAAAGACCTCGGTTCCAAAGCACCATATGAGGACAAGAGTATAACGCATACTATTTGTGCTGAGTGCAAAAAGAAGTATTTCCCCAACTTAGCGATGACTGTCAAAATAGGCAGCGCCAAGGTGCATCAGATACTGGCAGCGGGCGAAAAACAACTATCCCCCGAGGAATTTGATGAGCTTGAATCTCTAATCATCGACTTTGAAATTTATGGCCTTACCGCCTGGATAAATGCAGAGTTGGGGAAACTTATGGCTAAGATTGAGTGGGAGCTGGAGCTAGAGCCTTCTCAAGAGTGGGCAGAGGCTCTCCAGGCATGCGACTACGCTTTCCTGGGCAATGAACTGAAGGCTATGTGCTACGAGATTGGCGCATCTCCCATCGGGCATAAAAAACGGCTATGCGCTCGTCTATACAAGAGAAAGGTGCCTGAGATAGTGGCCGTGATGGACCCCTACATAGAGAAGCTGACCCCTGAGCGAATCAAAGAGGAAATCGAGCGGTATGCCCAAGTTGAGCGGCTGCCCCAGACAGAGCCCCTCTACGCTTCAAAGCTAAGAAAGGTCAAGGACAGGCTAGAGAAACTTCACCGGACGGCTCCGGATGAGTTCTACCGTAGAAAAAGACTGATTGAGCAAGCCATTGAGGAAAGGGAGAGGGGTAAGGGTAAGGTTAAGACTATGCCAGAGCTTACCCTGGATGAGCTGAGGGAGTTGCTAAAATTCACCGATAGGTTGTACAGGTAGGAGGTTATAGCATGAAGGGCGGCGTGACAAAAAAGCTTGAAGATGCGATTAAGGCATTAGACGGTAAGCAACTCAAGAAGGCGCTCTATCTGACTGAAGGTCATGAGAAACTTAGCCTGCAGCACCAGTATATTCAGGAGGCAGCCCGCACCTGCCTTGCCAATAAAGACAATAAGGAGGTTTGCCAGGCAGCTATCAATGAAGCCAAGGGCAAGGTTCAAGACACAATCAGCCTGCCCATCGATGACACTTCCGTTGAAGGATTGGAGGAGTATATGACAGAGCAGAAAGAACCTGACGAGCCGAAGCCAGCCGAGGCCCCTGTGATTCCCAGTGATTTTTTGGCTAAAGCAGAAAAGACCGATGAGGAGTTGTTTGAGGGGTGTATTGAATGCCACGTTGCCGTAGCCGCTTCCAGGTTTGCCGATGTCTGTGCCGAGAACCGGGAGGAAGCCGGCAACGGGTGCGAGATTATAGGTCGCAGCCTTGAGAACGAGAACACCGAGCCGATTGACTGGATAAAGGCAATGGTTGAGACGGCGGAGAATGCCCAGGGGAAAGCGAAAGAGGAAATGGTTGCGACTGTCTCCGAGTTGACAGAGTACCTGGAGCGCCAGGACAGCCCACTTCTGAAAGCGCTTGAAAAGGAGGAGGGCCATGCCTAAGAGACAACCATTATACCCGCATGTGCCGAAGGGTAAGAAACCGCAGTACCCCCACAAGACAAGTGTGACAATGGACATCCCTGACCAGCGGATTCAGGACCTGCTCACCAGTGCCCTAGAGGGTGGCAGTAACTACTGGTATATTATCAAGAAGTACAACTATCCGTCCGGTCAGACAAAACAGAGCCTGGGTATCGAGTTTCCCCACATAGAGTTGCCTTTCAAAGGGGGTAGCCTGCTAATCGGTGACCGGGAGGCGGAAAAGGGAGATACGGCATACGATAAGATACTGGATAGGGCAGCTATCAATCAGGGCTTGAAGTTGATGGCGGAGAAATACCCCAAACACTACGCTGATTTCCTGTCTGAAAATGATGATGCCACCACTGGTGACGTCTTTCTGCAATTGGCCTTATTTGGAGAGGTAGTATTTGGCTAGGAGGAAGAACCATGTCTAAACAACCATTATACCCGCACGTGCCGAAGAGCCGAGAGCTCAGCAGCTAAAGACGCTTCTGCACGAACTGGACCACTACTACTCCGAAGGCGTTTTCCGAATTTCCAGGAGGGATGCTGAGACTATCGCCGAGAGTGCTGCCTATGTTGTCGGTGCTCACTATGGCTTTGATACCGGCGTTAGGTCATTCCCTTATGTAGCCCTGTGGGCACAGGACGAGAAGGTATTGAAGGAAAACCTGGGCAACATACGCAGGGTAGCTACTACAATACTTGACGGTCTGGAGAAAGCTTGACAGACTAGCCCCAGTGTGCTAATCTTAGCAATGGTCGATGCGAAAGCCCTGTAAATTGGGTAACATACTCTTAAAGGAGGAGGCAAGCAATGGCAGGAATTCTACTGACCCAAGCTGGTAGTGCTATCGTCTATCCCTCAGTACCCTGGAGCAGAAGGCTATTCTCTTTGAAGACCCAAAGCTTCCCTAAAGGCGCAGTACCCCGTCACCTGATGGCCCACCTGTTCAAGGCTGGCGGCGACCCTGCTACCTGCGCTCGGGAAACCGTGGGTAAGGCCGGGGCCACACGAGTGTTAGCTATGAACGCGTGTATAAGCCGTTTGAGGAAGAGAGGCTAAGGCCTAGTAAACAAGCATAATAGCAAAGTTAGAGAGCTGGTACATAGCCAGCTCTCTTTCTTTAGAGGAAAGAATACAGTGTCCAAAGAGCTTAAAATCATCCTCAGGGAAACGCCTGTCGGATTGCCCCCGACACCAAAGCAGTCAGCTCAGCGGGAAAAATTTGCCCAGGCAACTAAAGAGGTCGCTAACGAAATGAAGGACACCAAGCTCAAAGGAGCTGCCAGAGTAAGAGCGTTCAACGCAAGAGTCAGTCAGCGTCTGAAAGCTCCTCAAGTGCCGGCACCACCATGAATGCTGTATTTATCAAACTAACCTCCGGGTGATAGGTCAACCTCACCAATTCAACTTCCCCTTTCGGATTTCGCTTTGACGTATCAATAATCACACCACCGAATCTCCACTGACCATCTTGGGTCCTCTCATACTCCTTGCAGCGGAAGGTAAAGTCGCTACCGCCCCTCTCCTTTCGGGTAAATACGATTACCTCGTAGCGCAGATCTTTTAAATATGCCTCCGGGATAGCCATTTCTCCCAGCTTACTTTCCCACTCCCTCTGCTTGTTCAAGTCTACCTTGTCGTTCATAGCCCTTGCCTCCTGGCTTTTCCCTCCAGTGTCCACATGGTTTGCAATCAACTTGGCAGCCAGCTTCTTCTTGTGCCCATTAGGACTTATCCCATTTCTTTTACACATCTCCTGCAACTCTTGGGTACTATGGTCCCTGTCCATATCCATAAGCCTGGCCTCTAGCTCGTCGGTGATGCCTCCATCAAACAGGTCTCCCACTTCTCTATTGAGACGGTCGCGGAGTGGCTCTTCCTCCTCTAACGCCAACCGTCCACCCCCTCGTCTTGCCGGCTGCCGCGGTCTGCCCTCCTCGGGGAGCTGGGCCAGGAGGTTCCTCAATTCCGTAGCATCATTCCCCGCGGCCTCTGTCACTTCTATCAGCTCAATTAGCTCTTTTCTGCTAAGCTTAGTCATTGGTTGCATCTTCTTAACCCCCTTTTCAGAAATTATACCACAGGGACACAGGTTGCCTCCTCTATGAACTACTTAAGATGAGCTTCGAATTTATGCATCCTATTGGGCCAATTATGCATTTCTAGATGGTCTACGGCTGCCTGTACTAAGATGTCGTCTGTTACCTTATCAATATCCTTTAATTCGGGGTGGATAGTCCATATAGGTATCCAGCTTCGCAAAGATATCGTCATTATAACTAGCTGTCCGATATCTCGGAGGCTTATCCGACGTATGCGGATCATTCACCTGTATGAATTTCACATCTCACCCAAAATATTCCGTTTGCAAATTGTTCAAGTCAAGATTAGTTGAACCACAAAAGAGACAATGCTTTGGAATTCTTTTCAGATTCTCAATTGAATTTATGTTCTGAGGTTTCCCATAAAACGTCAGGGCAAGGGGACTGACTGCTTTAGCTGTCAGTGGTTGACAACCCAAAGCCCTAGTGATGAAGAAACAATAATGAGTTGGGCGAACAGTATAATATTTGACGCTGAAATTAAATGTGATTCAGTAAACGTTGACCCTCGCCTTAAAAATGTCCCAGACCAGGTAAAGCAGTTCTTCATTTCGGCTACTCAGACGAACTGTAGTGGTTGTATCTGCCGGCAAGCAAAGTCAGGATTTATGTCTGTCTAGTCTACCTAATCTACTTCTTCGGCTACCGCTTCTTCCCCTAGTTCCTCAATCAATTCCTTGAGCATCCAGTTTGGCACACGCTCAGACAGATAGGCTACACATTGTTTGAGCCCTGGGAAGACGGAAGCCTCATTAGTATCGTACTCTCCTTGCCATAACGAGATATGATGTGTGGCGACAACATAGTTCCCAGTGGTAGTTTTGATCACTTGTACCTTCAGGGACCGGCCAGTGCCACTATACGATGCCGATGCGCCATTCAGCGAGCTCTCATTAGTAGCAATCTCTTCCCCTCTCACTCTTAAGGGAGCTTGCCCTGTTCTGCGGATAATGATAGTTTCGGACATTATTTCTCCATGAGACAACCTGCCCCACTCGCCGGCAGATACAACCACTACAGTATTTGTATACTGTCATTCCTTTTCTATTTTAATTACGGTTTTACCTCCTTTACTTAATATCCTATTGTCGCATCAGAAAGTCTAGCTATATTTATATCATATTCCTACTAATTATGGTTTGTCAAGTGGTTTTGCCAACTTTCCCAAAATATATTTTTTAGATATAAAATTGAAGCAAAAAAAGAGCCTAGCTCATTGGCTAGGCGTGAGCGTTAGGCGTGAGCGTTAGGCGTGAGCGTTAGGCGTGAAACCATAGGTGCATCAATCCCTCTGAGTCCTGAATCCTGTTGTAATCTTGGCGTGCGTGTTTCATTTCCCTACCTCCTTTTTGATAAATTCCAAGATGGTAGCCTTATCTTTGGTCTTATCAACATCC
>Ga0210003_1001434_pt1 | contig 21087 bp, 13 predicted proteins | sample LantaG_FD_182804 | JGI IMG/M metagenome (GOLD analysis project Ga0210003, IMG submission 182804) | Deep subsurface microbial communities from Baltic Sea to uncover new lineages of life (NeLLi) - Landsort_02402 metaG (SPAdes) (version 2) | ecosystem: Environmental > Aquatic > Marine > Oceanic >... | reverse complement strand
ATGCAGAATTGTGGCGGACAACGTTGGTCCTTCACAGTTATTTTTTGCATTCTAATTAATAGCTCATTTTGGGATTTTATAAGGAAGGAGGTGGCATCAAATCGTAAAACATTACTTTGGGCAAATACAGATAGATTATAGTGAAGGTAAGGATTTCTTTACCAATCGTTATGTATTTTTGACACCTTTGTTGAAGGAGGACTATTATGTGTAGAAAAATGGTTGTCTTAATTTCCTTTATTTTAATACTAGGATCTGTCAGCGACGCTGAGGACATCCAGTGGACCGATCTTGGAGCCGACCATCTCTGGAGCACGCCGGATAACTGGGATCTGGGCAGAGTTCCTACCCTGGCCGACGAGGTCCGGATCGACGTGCCAGCCGCAGCGGCACCAAACGGCCCGGTTATTCAGGATGGGATCGATGCAAAGGCTAAAGGTATCTTTACCGAAGCGGCCGGGGAACCAACACTGACTATCACCGGTGGAACTCTTGAGGTGGCGGAATGGATTTGGTTGGGCGATGGAGCGGATTCATTTGGCATCTGGGACATGAGCGGCGGCACCGTAACCGTTGCTAATGAATTCGAGCTGGGATGGGGCGGTGGAGCAGGCACTCTGACTATGACCGGCGGGACAATCAGCGCCGGAGAGGCTGTAATTCCTACGGGCAGCGGAGCTTTGGGGAAACTTTACCTTTATGGAGGCACTTACAACGTCACCAGTGCGGGCGGTCTCAGCGTTAAGGAAAACGGCATGATAGATATCACCAAAGGTACGTTAGTGTTGGAAGGTGACGATACGGCGAAAATTAACGACCTTATCGCGGCGGGCCAGATTACAGCCTACGGAAGCTCCGGTCTGTTCAGTCTGGATCACGACCAGAGGAATCCCGGCAAGACTACGCTGACCGCTGTTGAAAGAGTCCTGTTGTTTGCAGAGGATTTCGAAGGTCTGGAGTTGGGCCCGAACGTAGATGAGGAACTTGTCGGCGAGCAAGTCTGGACCGACACGCCGCCGGAAGGTTGGACCGTTGATGAAAGTGGTATTCCCGGGATCGGCGTCCCGGCTACCGACGGTGTGACCGAATGGGCAGGATGGGCCTTTGCCGACAAGGCGTGGTGGATAGAAGCTGCCGGTGACCAGGACCGCTCTCTTTTCGAGTTGGCAAGCGGCACCGTGGCTGTAGCCGACCCTGATGAGTGGGATGATGCGGATCGTCTGCCAATACCTATTTCTGCAGACCCATACGATACATGGCTCACGACGCCTGCAATTGACATCTTCGGTCTTGAGGCAGGTACGCTTAAGCTCACGTTCGATTCAAGCTGGCGTCCGGAGTTTGATGATAACTATCATCAGACTGCAACTATAACCGCCTCCTTCGATGGCGGAGAGCCTGTCGAGGTGTTACGGTGGGAATCTGATGAAGCAAGTGAGAACTACAAGCCCTATGCTACCAACGAGACTGTCGTTGTCGATTTGGATGTTCCACAAGACGCATCGAGCGTTGTCTTGGAGTTCGGTTTGTTTGACGCCGGCAATGACTGGTGGTGGGCGATTGACAACGTGGAAGTCAGGGGCATTCCCAGAGAAAAAATCGTCGTCCTTTCCGAGGATTTCGAAGGTTTGCCTTTGGGACCGAACGTGGATGAGGTAGTTGCCGGCGATGCAGTCTGGACGGATACACCGCCGGAAGGTTGGGCCATTGACGAGAGTGGTATTCCGGGGATCGGTGATCCGGCTACTGACGGCGTGACAGAATGGGCCGGATGGGCATTCGCTGACAAGGCATGGTGGACGGAAGCAGCCGAGGATCAAAACCGTTCTCAGTTTGTGCTAGCAAGCGGCACTGTCGCCGTAGCCGACCCGGATGAGTGGGACGACGCAGATCATCCGGAGCCTAATTCCGACAATCCCTATGATACCTGGCTCAGTACGTCTGCAATCGACATCTCCGGTCTTGAGGCTGGTACGCTTCGGCTCAAGTTCGATTCGAGCTGGCGTCCGGAATTTGATTCCGACTATCACCAGACGGCGAACATTACCGCCTCTTTTGATGGCGGAGAGCCCGTCGAAGTGCTTTTGTGGGAATCCGACAGCGGTAGTGCGAACTTCAAGCCGGACTCCACCAACGAAACTGTCGTTGTCGATCTGCAGAATCCCGCAGGAGCTAAGAGCGTCGTTTTGACGTTCGGTTTGTTCGACGCCGGCAACGACTGGTGGTGGGCGATTGATAACGTCGAAGTCAGCGGCCTTGCTCCGACAGTAGATTCGTCTCTGGTTATATACTATTCCTTTGATGAAGTTGGTGATATTGTCGCCGACCAATCCGGTAAAGGACATGACGGTGTCGTTGTCGGTGAAGTTACAGCAGAGGCCAATGGCATGTACGGTGGAGCAGCCAATTTCGCGAACGGTGGTTACCTCGACCTTGACGGCCCAAGTATTCCTGCCGAAGATATTCCCACGTCCGCTATGACGCTTGCCGCCTGGATAAACATGGCTAATACAGGTGGAGATCACGAGATATTCAACGCCAGGGCGTCCGATGAAACATGGGTTATTCACCCTGAGCCGAAGAGCAGTGGCGACATTAGATGGCTGCTTCGTTCTTATGGCGGGGCCACAATCTTCCAGATACGTGCTGGTACTATAACGTGGGATGAATGGCTGCATTTTGCAGGTACATACGACAAAGAATCCGGCAAGGCGGCTTTGTATATCAACGGTGAATTGATTGAGGAGCTTGTCGTTGAAAATCCTGTGGATATAGCCGGAGACTGGGGCATGGGTGCTCGCGTAGGATTAACTATTGATAACGGAAGGCCTTTCACGGGGCTTATGGATGAGTTCCGCATGTACACGCGGGCGCTGTCGCAGGACGATGTTATGGCGATTATACAAGGTCCGTGATTTCCGTTTAGACTTGGCGAATGTGTGACTTGAGAAGCGAATGTGGCCGGAGCAGGCTGTAATCAGTATATGCCAGGCCAAGTCGTTAGCCAATGATTTTGCATAAGTTCGGGGCCTATACTAAGTAATTCGGTATAGGCCCCGTTTGTTTTTTAGGTAATACAGATACTCAGGCCACTAAGGCCTAAACTTGCGATATGTGAACGATAGAGTAAACGGACTATGGTTTTCCGATTTAGAGATACCAATCGTAACTTAGCTCAGGAGAATCATAAACTTCAGTAAAAGGCCGCCCCATCGCCTCACAAAGCGATCGTAATCGTCGCATTCGCTCATATCCAACACTCTGGAGAAAATTGTTTCGCGCAATAATATCCAGCGTTACCGCTTCTTTCCAGACGGCTCGCCCCGCCATTACACCGCTGGCTCCCGCCTCACAGGCAACATGCACCTGCTTTAGAAAAGTATCATAAGAAACACCTGCGGATAATAATACCCATGGAGCTTTGCTTGTGTCCGTCAACTCCCGGCATGCATTACGCCAGATATTTTCATCCGGCTCGACGCTTACATCAACTGGAAATTCCGCTTTGAGAATATCAACACCTAACGGCACAAGATGACGAGCAGTTTCAATTACAACCTTTCGTCTCTGCTCTGGCGGCAAAGGCCCGTGCGAACCGTCGGAAGCATACGATAAAGGCTCGAGGAAGAAAGGAATGTCATTTCGAGCGCAATCGGCAGCCACTTCCTGAACAATCGCCTCTCGCTCGCCGGCTTCCGAGGCCTCAGGATTGTAGTAAAGCAGCATTTTTACGCCAGAGGCTCCCATACGAACCGTCTTTTCAACCGACCAATTCTCAACCAGGCCTGTCGTACGATTTAAGGGATCGCCCGTCGAACCGGTATCCAAAGCAACTATCAATCCTGTCCCGGCGGGCATCGAGCAGTCGGCTACACATTGACCGGCGGCCGTTTCCGGATCCAGTAAAACTGCGGTTGTCGCCGGCGCCAGGTGCCGCACGATATCTTTTTTTAGGGCTGTCAAAGCTTCGTCTGTCTTGCCCTGGGGTGATTCTTTTTCCAAAGAACGACGAAGCGGACCGCGGTGATCGACCGCCACTACGGCAAAAGTACCTGTCGAACCGGCCATCTGCTGCAACCTGCGCCATTTGCCAACGGTCATTGCCATGGTTTAACACCTCAGGGAATATGTACTCGATTCGATACCGATAAGAGTGTAATAAACACTACAAAAGGCTACGATTTTAGACGAAAATAAAGTTCTTCACTTGCCATACACACCGGCGTCACTCAAACAATCGCCGGTTTACACTACTCAACCTCGTCAAGGCGAACAGGACGATTTTCATCATACGATTTTCGTGCCGCACGAGCCATCACTACCGGAATTCGCCCATCAGTTCCTGACACCGGCGGGGGGGAATTATTGAGCACCGCCTTGAGAAACTGGTCGATTTCTTCCAGATAGCTGTCGACATAACGATCCATAAAGAAGTTCAACGGCAGATCACGCCGAATATTGTCCTTCGTCTGCATTGTCGCGGTATTCGGATAATTATTGGCAGTACTAATGCAACCTTTACTGCCGAAAATTTCCACTCTTTGATCATAACCATAAACAGCCTTTCGACTGTTATCGATTGTAGCAATCACCCCATTGGCAAATTTCAGTGTTATCATAACCGTATCCAGATCGCCAGCCTCGGCAATAGCCGGGTCTATCCGAACAGCACCGGCTACATACACTTCCTCGACCTCACTGCCGATTAAAAAACGGGCCATATCAAAATCATGAATAGTCATGTCCAGAAAGATACCACCGGAAACTTTAACGTATTCGATAGGAGGCGGGCTGGGGTCACGGCTGATAATATGCATTAAATGCGGCTCGCCGATTTCCCCTCTTTCAACTGCTTGACGAACACGCTGATAATTGGCATCAAATCGCCGATTAAAGCCGACTTGCAACAAAACTCCTGCTTTATCAACAGCAGCTAAGGCCCTGTCAATCCGGCCTAAATCGTGGTCTATCGGTTTTTCACAAAAAATATGCTTGCCGGCAAGTGCCGCTTCCTCAATAATTTTCGCGTGCGTGTCGGTAGAGGAGCAAATCAACACCGCCTGAATATCAGAATGAATTAGAATATCATGATAATCAGTGCTGTACTGCGCAACTTGGCATTCCTGCGCACACTGCCTGGCAGCTTTCTCAACGATATCGCTAATCATAATCAATTTAGCCTGGGCAACGCGATAACTCAGATGCCTGGCATGCAGTTGTCCAATCCGACCGGCTCCGATCACGCCAAAGGTCAATTGATTTGATTTTACCAACTCTTACACTCCTTTCGCTCGCAAGTATTCGCGGTTGCGCCGGGCACTTTCCTTCGGCGATCCCATCCCAGGCAAAACATCCTGCTCAACTACGACCCAGCCGTTATAATTTTGCTTCTTTAACCATTTCAGTACTGCCGGAAAATCGACACAACCTTGTCCGAGTTCGCAAAATACCCCTTGTCTAACTGCTTCAAAATAATCCCAACCTTCGCTGCGCGCGCTGTCGGCGATTTGAGGATGACAATCTTTGAAGTGCATATACCAGATACGTTCGGCAAAAAGTTCAAGGCCTTCCAGCACAGCTTTCGGATTATTCTCTCCCGAACCGTAAGCAAAGTGACCGGTATCGAATACAAGTCCCAGCAGGCCGGGATCGGTCATCTCAAGCAAATGGGCAATCTCGTCACGCCTTTCAATAAATCCGGCGCAATGATGATGAAACACTGTGCGTAAGGTGGTTTGCGACTTTACTGCCCGTGCTATTTCTTCAGCGCCACGGGCAAACACCTTCCACTGCTCATAAGTCAGGCTGATTTCGCTACTTGTACGCCCGGCATTGGCTGTCCGAACCGCATCGGTTCCATTATCATCGGCAAGAACCAAAAACGGTGGTTGTTCGTACTCGCCCCTTTCAGCGACATCAGCCAACAAGCGGGCAATCTTCAACGATTCAGCCACACCGGCTTTATGGGCATCGGCATCTTTCAATGCCACCGGCACAAACGCACCGAGCATTACCAGCCCGCGCCCGGCCAATTCAACGTGCAATTCCTCGGGTTTAGTGGGCATGTAATCCCAATCGCCCAGTTCGGTGCCGCCATAGCCTGTTTCTTTTAATTCATCGAGCATTTGCCCGTAAGGTACCGCTCCGCCCTCAAGGCCTTCGAATTCCAGAGAGCCCCATGAGCATGGAGCATTCGCGATGCGAATTGTTGACATGCAAGTCCTTCCATTTCTTCTTAGAAGAAAAACCTCTCCATTTTAACGTTCTTTTCCCATTCCTTGCGAGCTTGTTTGACGCCATCCATCTCGCTTACTTCGGCCACCGGCACATCCCACCAGCTTTCATAACCGGGCACACCCACATAACGATCATTCCGGACATAAATCACCGTGGTTCGATCGGTTTTCTTGGATTCTTTGAACGCTTCAACAAAATCATCATATGTTTTGCACTCGATAACATGAGCACCCAGTCCGCGGGCATTCATTGCATAATTTACTGGAAGTGCTTCAACTTCACCTGATTCATCGCCGGGAAGCTTGTTATCGCTGGGAAAAGCATAACGTGTGCCAAATCCTTCCTGACCCAACGAACGGCTGAGCCCGCCTATACTGTTAAAACCCTGGTTGTCCATCAGAACGATAGTAAGTTTATATCCTTCCTGTATGGAAGTGACAATTTCATTGCACAGCATCAGGTAGCTGCCGTCGCCCACCATGACAATCACTTCCCGCTCCGGAGCTGCCATTTTGATTCCCAGCCCACCGGCAATTTCATAGCCCATGCAACTATAGCCATATTCAAGATGAAAATTCTTCGAATGCCGGGTACGCCACAATTTATGCAGGTCGCCTGGCATACTGCCGGCCGCATTTATCATGACGGCGTCAGGTTCGCTCAACTCGTTGACAACGCCAATCAATTCACCCTGACTCGGCAGCGGCTGATTACGGATCGCGTAAATCCGGTCTACTTCTTCCTGCCATTGATCATGCAGTTGCTCGGCCTTTTGCTCATAGTCCTGCTCAACATGGTAATCTTCCAGCAATCCGGTCAGCTCCTCAAGAGTCACACGTGCATCCGCTAATAATGGCAAAGCAGCGTGCTTGTACGCATCAAATTCGGCAACGTTAATATTGACAAAACGAACATTGGGATTTTGAAAAGCAGTCTTGCTTGCTGTGGTGAAATCGCTATAGCGTGTTCCAATGCCAATGACCAAGTCTGCCTGGCGTGCTATACGGTTTGCGGCAAAGTTTCCCGTCACACCTATCGCTCCCAGATTCAGCTTGTTGTCATAGAGCAAACTGCCTTTACCTGCCATTGTTACACCTACTGGAATACCTGTTTTCTCTACAAAGTCCTTGAGAGTGTCCTGGGCTCCGCTGTAAATAATCCCACCCCCGGCGACAATCAAAGGACATTTGGAATCGCGTATCCACCGGGCCGCTTGCGCCAGAGCTGTGTGATCGGCCCTATTACGAGGGATGCTCCAGATGCGTTTTTTAAAGAATTCAACCGGATAATCATGTGCTTCGGTTTGAGTATCCTCGGGAAGTGAAACAGTTACTGCCCCGGTATCGGCCGGGCTTGTTAGCACTCGCATAGCTTCAGGCAATGCCGTCAATATCTGGTCGGCCCGGTTGATGCGGTCCCAGTATCGACTCACCGGTTTAAAACAGTCACTTACCGATATGTCCTGAGTGATTTCAGACTCCAACTGTTGCAGAACCGGCGCTACGTTGCGACGTGCGAATATATCACCCGGCAGCAGCAGCACAGGGAGATGATTAGTTGTCGCCACAGCAGCTCCGGTAATCATGTTCGTTGCTCCGGGGCCGATAGATGAGAGACATACGAACGTCTGCAGTCGATTTTTCATCTTGGCATAAGCAGCCGAGGCGTGCACCATCGCCTGCTCATTGCGTGTCTGATAATAGCGAAACTGTGGATATTGCTGTAATGCCTGCCCTATCCCCGATACACAACCATGACCAAAAACACCAAAACACCCCGCAAAGAGAGCATTTTCATCACCATCACGCTCGGTATACTGGCAGGTGAGGTACTTAATCAACGCCTGCGCCATCGTCAAACGAACAGTCTTAGCACTCATGTCAAAACCTCCAAACTTTTATTCAAGTCCCCCATAATCCTCGACAAAGGCCATCATCTCTTCATAGGTGGGCATGAAATTCGCACAACCGTGTTTGGTGACAACTATCGCCCCACACGCGTTGCCCATTCTTGCAGCTTTGTACCACCCCAGATCTTTAACGTACCCATAAAGAAATCCGGCGGCAAATGCATCTCCGGCCCCCAGAATATTTGTCACTTCAACTGGAAATCCCGGCGCATCGATTTGCTCGATTTTGCCCTGTTGATCCACCAGATGAACGCAAACACCCTGGCTGCCTTTTTTTTGCAGCAATGCTCCCGGCCCCATGGAAAGCATGTTACGAATCGCCTGGTTCACATCTCCCTGGACCTGTGTGTCCGAAACTGAATCTGTTAGTTCAATATGACTCACATCCGTTAACATAGCGGCATTAATCTCATCTTCCGTTCCGATCACGACGTCCGCCAACCGAAGCGCCGAACGTACTACCACACCAAACGCCCTTGGATCATGCCACTGATCGGGGCGAAAATCTATATCAAGAACAACTTTTGTTCCCGCTTGCCGGGCCAGCTCGGCAGCAAATAATGTTGCACTGCGACTCGGCTCCATAGACAAATTTGTGCCGGCAAACTGAAACACCTTACTATCAGAAACAGGCGATTTGAGAACATCATCTATCGTCAATGCAATGTCGGCACAATTATCACGATAATAGACAAGAGGAAAACTATCCGGGGGTTCTATCCCCAGAACCACTGCGCTGGTCCGCTTGCCGGGTTTACGGCAGATAAATCGTGTTTCCACTTGCTCTTCCTGCAGAAATTTCAGAATAAAATCCCCAACCGGATCTTCACCAAGCCCTGTCAACAAAGCAGTCTTTAGCCCCAGCCTTCGTCCTCCTACGCTTATATTCGTCGGCGAGCCTCCGACATACGCGGCAAAACCGGTAATATCCACAAACGGCGCACCTATGTCATTGCTGTAAAGGTCTATCGATGAACGCCCCATGTGAAGCGTGTCGTATGTCCGTTTGGTTTCACTCATATAATACTCCTGTAAAAAACAACTGATGCGCGACCCGGAGCAAATTAATATAACGGTAGCCGATTGTCTTTTAGCTTGTAAGTATCCTTAATCCAGGTGTATTTCGGATCATCCTGATTAGCGAGCATCTGGGCGCTTCCTGCTAATACATTCAAATAGTAAGTTGTGTATCCCGGGGCGCTCACCACCGGATGATAACCTTCCGGCACCAGAACGGCACAGTTGTTTTCCACCCGGACCAAAGCGTCAATGGGATAACCTGATTTATGAAGTGGCGACGTTTCATCCGTATAAACTCGCTGATAGGCATATCCATCGGGTTTGTCAATTTTATAAAAATACACTTCCTCCAGATCGGCTTCGAGCAGATGACCCTCCTTATCTTCCAGGTGGGTATCATGCTTGTGAGGTGGATAACTGCTCCAGTTGCCGCTGGGAGTATAAACCTCAACCAGCACCAGGCGATGAACAGGAGACCCCGAAGCAAGCAAGTCATTGATCTGACGACTAACATTATCGCCCCCCCGCACAGCAATCGCCACATCATCAGGCTTGATCAGCCATGGTTTGTGATCCTGATCGGTCGGCACCCAGGCTACAGCATATTCACCGCTTTGCTCGGCAGTTATAGTAAACTCGCAGCGCCGGGGCAGATACAATGCATGAGCCGCGCCTTGGAAAACATCCTTACGCGTGCCAATCCCTGACCACTGTCCCCGATTCGAACGAACAGTATAGCGCCCATTAAGATTCGCTATGACTAGTTCATTCTCACCGGTCGCAAATGACCAACTCTGACTTGCCGCAAGTCGTCTGACTTGAAAGGAAATATATTCCCAACCCGCCTTCTCCGGCGTAATTGACAAGATTAAATCCGGATCATCCGGGAAAACGCCGGGTTTCACTAAAATGTTATCCGCTGTATATTGCACTTGTTAAACTCCCTGAAAACTCCATACCAGGCCAAAAACCAACTTTTATTTGATAACGAATTTCGAATTATCAGTGACTCGGACACAATTTCTCCCGTCATTTTGCCATTTTCCTGACGTTTTCACAACTGTAAATTTGCTCAAATAGTACCACGAGAAAGTCTTGAAAGACAAATGTTTTCGTTTGTGATATTTTTTGTTAAAATTCGTGCATACATTCTTGGTTATCAAATAAAGAGATGGTACGGTAAAATATGTATTGATATGTCTTCTTTCCTTTAAGCACGGGAGTATAAGCTATGAAGAAGGTTATAAGTATAGTTGCTCTGGTTGTAGTAGCCGCTGTTTTTATCATTATTGGAATCGCCCGGAAAGGGAGCAGCCATAATGAACGTCGTATCGCTGTGATTCCCAAAGGGACATCATCGGTTTTCTGGGAGTCAGTGCATGCTGGGGCGGAAAAGGCAGGCGAAGAATTGGGCTATGAGATTTCCTGGAACGGTCCGGAGCTTGAGAGCGATCGGGAAAGGCAGATACAAATAGTCGAAGATTTCATTGCTCTGAAAGTTGCGGGGATTGTTCTGGCGCCCAACGGCAGCAATGCCCTCGTGCCCAAGGTGGAAGAAATGTTCGCCAGGAATATGCCCTGCGTAATTATCGACTCGGAAATCGATACAGACAAATATGTTTCGTTTGCGGCTACGAATAACTATCAAGGTGGTGTAATTGCAGCACGGCGGATGGGAAAGATTCTCGACGGAAAAGGTAAGGTGATAGTGGTGAAATTTATGCCCGGTTCAGGCTCGACGACCAATCGGGAGAATGGCTTCATTGATACCATCGAGAAAGAATTCACCGGTATCGAAATCGTTGACACGAAATACGGAATGGCCACTGTGGAGACGGCATTACAGGCAGCCGAAGATCTGCTGACCAAACACACAGAACTCGATGGTCTTTATGCCTGTAACGCGGGCACTTCGGTTGGCTCGGCACAGGCGTTGCAAAGTCAGGGACGAACTGGGAATATAAAGATGGTTGGCTTCGACGCAGAAGAGACGCTCATCGATAAGCTCAAATCCGGTGTGATTGATTCATTGGTGGTACAGGATCCTTACAAAATGGGATATATAGGAGTCAAGACTCTGGTTGACAAACTCAACGGCAAAGAAGTCCCCAAATCAATAGATACGGGTGTTGAGCTGATAACTTTAGAACGCTTAGAGGAACCCAGGATCAAGGCCTTGCTTAACCTGTAATGATAGCAACCACTCATAAAAATAGATTGTCCGGCCCGGAAATTGCATTGTGTATGAGGGGAATTTTTAAACAGTTCGGACCTGTGCAGGCTCTTTCAGAGGTCGGTTTCACGGTCCGCCGGGGTACGGTCCATGCCCTTGTGGGTGAGAACGGAGCCGGTAAGTCAACGTTAATGAAAATCCTGGCAGGCGTATATCAGCCCGACTGGGGATCGATTGAAATCAATGGAACGCCACAGATACTCTCTAAACCAAGCGAAGCTCTAAAGGCTGGGATATCGATGATTTATCAGGAGCTGGATCTGGCGGAACATTTAACTGTGGCGGAAAATGTTTTCCTGGGAATGGAACTGCCAGGACGGCTTCCTTTTATGATAGACCACAAAAAGATGACAGCCCTGACCGCTGAGCTGGCTCAGCGTTTCAATTTCAAAATTGATCCAGCGGCTGTCGTAGAAGAGCTTGCCCAGGGAGATTGCCAGATTGTTGAGACACTCAAAGCTTTGATGCGCAAGGCATCGATTATTGTTATGGATGAGCCGACATCGTCCCTGTCGGAAAGTGAAGCGGCAATACTTTTCAAGTTGGTCAAAGCTCTCCGCCAACAGGGGCTTTCAATCATCTATATTTCCCATCGACTGGAAGAGATTGTTGGATTGGCCGATGATGTCAGTGTGTTGCGGGACGGCCGGGTGGTTCATTCCGGGCCAATGGCTAAATTGGATATTCCCAAAATCGTCCACTACATGGTGGGAAGAGAGTTGAAGGATTTTTTCCCCACCAGAACTGTTAATATCGGCTCAACTCGTGTTAAGGTTAGAAACCTATCTTCCGGGAATGGAGTAAAGGATATCTCCTTCGATATTCGAAAAGGTGAAATTGTGGGAATGGCGGGATTAGTCGGCGCCGGGCGGACCCAGGTAGCTCAGGCACTATTTGGTGTCGACAGAAAAACTTCCGGTGCCGTCGAGCTTGACGGATGCCCGCTGGAGATTAACTCGCCGACTGATGCCATAGCCAACCATATTGCATTTTTAACTGAAGACCGCAAACGCACCGGATTATGCCTTGAACTTCCTTGTAGCTGGAATGTAACGTTACCGAACCTGGTCGCAATAGGCATGAAAAACGTCATCAAACCTGGCCAGGAAAGCAAAATAGTGGCAAATATTGCAAAGCGGATTTCCATTAAATGGTTGGGACCGCAAGCACCAGTTGATTCCCTTTCCGGTGGGAATCAACAGAAGATTCTTATCGCCCGCTGGTTGTTAGCTGAGTCAAAGTTCATGATTTTTGACGAACCCACACGTGGTATAGATGTAGGGGCGAAAAAGGAAGTTTACTCCCTTCTTGGAAAACTGGCCGAGGAAGGCAAAGCGATTCTATTTATATCATCCGAATTGCCGGAGTTGTTCGGAATCGCAGATCGAATTTTAGTGATGCGCCGGGGACGATTAGTGGGAAACGTAAATCCTAAAGAAATCACTCAGGAAGAAGTTATGCATTTGGCAGCGGTGGAGGCCACTCAATGAGTAAACTGGTAAGACAGCTACTACCCTTTGGCAGTCTAATATTAATAATCTGCATTCTCTCGGCTCTGAAACCGGACACATTCCTGACAACGGAGAATTTTCTAAATGTTCTTCGCCGCTCAAGTGTCAATGGCATTATGGCGGTGGGGATGACAGCAATTATTATTTCCGCGGGAATAGATCTGTCTGTAGGATCAATGATGGCTCTTAGTGGTATGGTTGGCGCCTGGGTTATGATCGTAATCGGTGGGACCAATCCCCAGGGAACGGCCCTCGTTATCGGCACCTTTGTCGGGATCGTTATGGGACTTGCCTGCGGTTTCCTGAACGGCGTGTTAGTTACCAAGCTAAAACTCCCTCCGTTTATTGTGACCTTAGGCACCATGAGTACTTTTCGCGGGATTTCTTATGTCATGAATACCGGAAAACCTTATAATGTTCCTCATTACAAATACCTTAATGAGGGAGTTGTAATGGGGATTCCCATTTCCATTTTGATCTTTGCCGTAATTATTGCCCTTGCCGGTTTCCTTTTAAAGTACAGTCGATTGGGGCGCTATACTTATGCTATTGGATCTAATAGAGAGGCGGCTTTTCATGCAGGCGTGAATGTAGATTCTTATTTGATACGCATTTATGCTCTAACGGGATTGGCTGTGGGAATAGCCGCGATGATCACTACCAGCCGAGCTGTCTCGGCGCAACCGACGGCCGGTGTTGCCCTGGAGCTTGACATAATTGCCGCAGTAGTAATCGGCGGCGCAAGTCTGTCCGGCGGCAGGGGCACAATAATCGGCACATTAATAGGAACGCTTTTAATAAGCTTTTTACGAAACGGATGTACATTATTGGACATCTCCACGAATGTTCAGTTGATAGTGATCGGGGCCATAATTATTGTGGCCGTTGCTGTTGATCAATTGGCGCGTTCCAAAGCAGCGTTTGGAGGCCAAACTGAGTAAATGGCTGCGCTCCTGATGATCCGGTTTCCAAATACCAATCGTAATTTAATTCGGGAGAATTGTAGACTTCGGCAACGTATTACTGCGATTGACCATGACATAGGTAGATTCACGATGTCCATTATAATGCATCGTGAAGTCGAAGGGCTGGTCAATAACAAAAAGGCGGTTGAGGTACACCGAAAAGCGGTGAAATGCCGAATTTATAGCTGAATGTCAGATTCTGATGGGGAAATAAGCCAAAATTGATGGCCTGAACTGTTGCAATCGGATGCAATATTTGAGTATCATAGAACGTGTACCTTACAGGAGTACAGGCTATGAAGTCAAATGGGAGATTCCGGATGAATAAAGATCATAAAGATGTGGCAACATCAACACATGTGGCACAGTTACCAGTAACTTCCATCACACTGATGTTTTTGATGGTCATCGTAGGATCTTGCCGAACACCGGATTATTCAAGCACCGAGCCAGTGGGCGAAATAAGTCCACAAAGATACGTCACACCAGTTAATCAGGTGCTTACACCGATCGGCATCCAGGTGGAACTGCCAGGCATGAGGCCACAGGCACTGGCGTTAAGTCCTAACAGTCGTCTGCTCGTCACTTCGGGCAAAACACAGGAACTGGTTCTGATCGATCCGCAGACTGGTGAAATCAGACAGAAAGTCGCATTGCCTTCGAGTGAAGCTCGGAATACTGACACCGTTTCGTCTCATATCCTCAAGCCGGATAAATCCGGCCAGCTCAGCTACACCGGTCTGATATTCAGCCCGGACGGTTCCCGCATTTATCTGTCCAATGTAAATGGCGACATCAAGGTTTTCGGAGTCGATCAAGAGGGGCAGGTCAGCGGTCTATTCTCCATACCCTTACCAGCTGACAGTGCTCCGAATCGCAAGGAGGAGATCCCAGCCGGTCTGGCGATTTCCCGAGATGGACGTCGATTATACGTGGTGTTGAATTTATCCAATCGCCTGGCGGAAATAGATACTACCAGCGGCGAAATGCTCCGGTCGTGGCCGGTGGGAGTTGCGCCCTATGATGTGGTCCTTGTTGGCGACAAAGCATACGTGAGCAACTGGGGCGGTCGTCTCCCGGATGAAGACAGTCTCACCGGGCCGGCTGGTCAAGGCACACGAGTACGCGTCGACGCAGTGCGTCACATTGCCAGTGAAGGCTCCGTTTCTGTGATCCGTCTCAACCGGCAAACTTCTGTCAGCCAGATTATGGTCGGTCTGCATTCGTCTGGTATTGCCCGTTCGCCCGATGGGCGCTATGTCGTGGTGGCCAATGCCGGCAGTGATACGCTGAGTGTAATCGATACGCATACGGACAAAGTGATTGAAACCATCTGGGCCAAACCAAGTCCGGCCGACCTATTCGGAGCGAGCCCCAACGCACTGGTGTTCAATCCATCTGGCGACACTCTCTATGTCGCCAATGGAACGCAGAACGCAATCGCCGTATTTCACTTCCGTCCCTTCAAGTCAAAACTTCTGGGACTGATCCCCGTAGGTTGGTTTCCCGGCGCAGTGACCTACGATACTACACGCCATCAGTTGATCGTGGCCAATATTAAGGGAGTTGGTTCGAATCATAGCCTCCGAGAAGAGCGAGCTGGCCAATTCAATACCCACCAATATCACGGAACCCTGTCCCTCTTACCGGTTCCAAAGGCTAAGGAGCTTGCGGCCCTGACACGTCAGGTGCTTGATAACTATCGATACCCCTTGTTGAAGGAAGCTCGACGACCAGCACGACCGAACCAACCGGCACGACCCATTCCGGAAAGGATCGGAGAACCGTCCGTTTTTGACCACGTTGTCTATATTATCAAGGAAAACCGGACCTATGACCAGGTTCTCGGGGATATACCCGAAGGAAACGGCGATCCGTCATTGTGTGTCTTTGGCGCCCGAATTACACCCAACCAGCACAAAATGGTGCGTCAATTCGTTTTACTGGATAACATCTATTGTTCTGGTATTCTCAGTGCTGACGGTCACCAATGGTCGGATTCCGCGTTCGCCACCGACTATATGGAAAAATCTTTCGCGGGTTTTCCTCGCAGCTATCCCGACGGCATGGATGACAGCGATGTAGATGCGCTGGCTTATGCCCCCTCCGGTTTTATTTGGGACAACGCTATCGCCCATGGCAAGTCGCTGCGAGTTTATGGTGAATTTGCCATAACTGAGACTTCATGGGCGGTTCCCGGCAAGAAAGATTCTCCCAAGTTTCTGGACTACTACCGCGATTTTATCGACCAGACTGATCTAATCAATATTTCCAGCCGGCCCGCCATTGAATCGCTCCGGCCCTATCTCAACACCCAGACGGTCGGCTGGGATATGGACATACCCGATGTGTTCCGGGCTGCACAATTCATCAAAGAATTGCGCGAATACGAACGCAAGGGCGAGTTCCCTAATTTGACTATCATCTGTTTGCCGAATGACCATACGTCCGGAACCAAAGCCGGCTCGCCCACGCCGGGCGCCCAGGTAGCGGACAATGATGTGGCCTTCGGACAGATAGTAGAGGCAATTAGTCACAGTACATTCTGGCCTAAGACCTGTATCTTTGCCATTGAAGACGACCCTCAGAATGGCTGGGATCACGTCAGCGGTTATCGCACGACGGCCTATGTTATTAGCCCTTACACAAGGCGGAATACTGTTGTCAGCACCCAGTATAATCAGACGAGTATCCTCCGCAGTATTGAGCTTATCCTGGGTCTGCCGCCCATGAATCAAATCGATGCCACTGCCACGGTCATGAGCGACTGCTTTACCGATACACCTGACTTCACTCCCTATTTAGTAGTGCCCACAAATGTTTCTCTTGACCAGATGAATCCGGATCCCAAGAAAATCTCGAATGCAACAATGCGCAAGGATGCGATCGCCTCCGCTACGCTGCCTCTGGAAGAAGTCGATCGATGCCCCGAGGATGTGTTGAATCGGATTCTTTGGCGTGCCATGAAAGGTCCGCGTGAACCGTACCCACAATGGGCTGTGATGGCTGATATCAGGGATTCTGATGCCTACTAACCATGAGGTTGATTCCAATCATGTGACTGTCGAGCTTTCGCAGAGCATACATAAATGATACAAAACCTGAAACAATCCGGAAAAAGCCCAGCAGTGGCGAGCAAAACTGCCGGAGCGCCAAGCAAAGCTGTTGTGAGTCAGCTGGATAGCTGACCTCCTCTGTCCAGGATGAAAAGATGTACACCATTTTGAGCATCACTGTTTGTAAAAGATAGTCAACACAGCATATAATGAATGCCCTTACTGTGATCTATACAAAGAGCAAGCTCGATTTAGTGAAGCAGAAAAACTTTTGCTCCAAGCCCTCGAAGGTCGCTGTCTTAAACTCGGTGACACTCACCCACATACATTAGAGTCATGGCACAACCTAATCGACCTCTACGAATCCTGGAACAAACCAGACAAAGCCAAAGAGTGGCGAGCAAAACTGCCTCAAACTGAAGCTATAGAAGAGTAAATAATCATCTTTTTCATGAGCTGAAAAACACCGAAATTTTCGAGTGACTTCTTGTCACCATTTTGACACTATAGATACAGATTTTTTGAAATTGAGTCCAAAAAAATGTCAAATATTAAGCCAAGGATGAATTTATAAAAAATTATCGGGCGCGCAAAGTATTCAATGACCGGCGTCAAAAACAAAGAGCTGGTAACTTTCTCAAGTTGCCGGCTATTTGACTATAGAGACAATCCGGGGCCTAAACCGAATCAATTAACTTAGGCTCCGAAATGCTACACTTGCTGATTTTAATTTGGAAATAACGGTATTTACTATTCAGCAGTCTCCCTCGGACGATATAATCGAATGTCATCAATAAACATCTTACCTGAACCGCCGGATACTGTCATGTTGCCCCTGGTACCCAGTCCTATTGCAATTTTGTAAACGTCGGTTAAGTTTATGCCATGATCGGCAAATGTCTGAAGTGGAATAATCCACTCGGTCCAGGTGCCTATCGTTGCAGTGGCCGGATCGTCATGTACCACTACGACAGGTGCTCCTGCGATGTTGGATAAGGCAACATACAGCGGCTCTGGGGCGTTAGTTGTCTCGCCTCTGAACCACAGCGATAATTCACCAATGTCTTCGATTGTCCAGTCACGCTGGTCGGCCGGAAGCGTTAATTCCACCTCGGAATACTTAGCAAAGTTTTGCTTGTTGTTGTCGTACCAGAATGGCATCGATTTGCCTCCGCCGTGGACGATAGTCATCTCCATGTAAGTATAACTTGTTTCGTCACCGACGGCAGAACCTGTCCCGTTACCGGGATAGGCCGGCTCATTATCATGCTCTGCGTACCCAAGTCCATCTTTCCACGACCACCATATCTCATTGTTACCAGCATCATAGGCCTCGAAGTCATCAACGATAAGGTAATCTGGCACAGTGAACATCCAGGTCGTTCCGACTGTCACGGTTCCGTCATCTGTAATCTCGTCTACTCGCCAGTAGTAGTCTCCGCCGCCAAACTCGACCATACCAACAACAGACAAGCTGGTCTGGGCCTGGTTGCCCTGATACTCAGGTGAGTCAGCGGTAGCATTGGCGACCGCGTCATGGTCGGTGCCGAAGTAGACACCGTGCTGTGATGCGCCTTCTCCTGCAGACCACCTCAGCGTCTCCGCCATAGTCAGGGTCGCCACGGAACCGTTGCCGGGGCTGGGTGCGCCTGCCTTAAGCGGGTCCTCGCCCTTAGTCATGATCTCGTTGACCTGTTCAGCGGTGACCGCATGGTTGAACAGCCTGACATCATCCAGGAAGCCTTTGAGAAATCGAAAGTTTCTATTAGGTCGTCCCAATCGAATCACAGCCAGATCAGCTACTTTGCCGTTGTGTGCCTGGAAGTCAGCTTGTACGCCGTTGAAATACAACCTGCAACCATCTGTCTGATCCCACGTTACCGCCACGTGGTTCCAACCGGTGCCGGCAAGCATAGGACCGTCCAGGTTGACTGGAGTGGCCCCTCCCATCCAGAAGCCCAACGCGCCGGAAGTTTGACTGTGGATATGAATCTCCTGATCGCCAAAACCCATACCGGCTTCTTCCGTTCCATACCAGAACATACCTTCAGAGTAAAGGTCGCCGGTCTGATTGGTGTTGACCCACATAGCAACAGAACCACTGGCCGTGGTGACAATGCGCGCCGGCAGTTCCACGTGTCCCTGATTGTCACCGAAAAACTCCAGCCCCACGTTGAACTGGCCGGGTACCCAATGAACCTTGTCAACAATTGTTCCGTGATTACCGTGGCCCGAAAAGTCGATCACTTCGTTACCTGTGCCGGTCTCGAACTTCCACCAGCCAACAAGATTAGGATCGGTAATGGGTATATCAGGCATTGTTTTGAAACTCCAGACATCGCCTGTGAATGTATTCTGGGCTTGGTTGAGCTCATCGACTCGCCAATAATACGTTTTATCTTTTTCAAGCGGCCCTGGGCTGAAGGTTGCAAGTAACTGCTGCTGCCCCCCCTCGGTGGCATTCGCCAGGGTGTCATAATCGTCGCCGAAGTACACGGTATGCATTACCGCTTCGAAACCGGACATCCAGGTCAGAGTCAGGTTGTCTGGTTCTATAAATTTGCCGCCATCAATGGGAATCGGTTCATAGGCTTTATTGGAAGGAATCGTGAAGCTCCAGACATCGCCCTTCTAGGGACTATTCGGGTCCGCATCATTGACCTCATCGATTCTCCAATGGTAAGTAGTGCCCGAGACGAGGCCGTCCGGGTAGGCGTATCCAAAAAAGCCGGCAATATAAAACTCCATGCCCAAAGCCTGATTACTCCTGAATACATCAGAGTCTCGAGTGCCGTTATTAGCATCGTCGAAATTATCGCCCATGTACACATCGTGTGAGACGGTAGAACTTCCCGGCGACCAGCTAAGGGTAATCCACACGGCCTCAAGTATGGCGCCGTCCTCCGGAATAGGATTGATGGCCTTCTTAACAACGCCCATCACATCGGCGAAGGTGTTCCCGAAACGGATTTCATCGGTGACTGAGTTGGTGCCGTCACACAGTGCTATCTGATTAAAGGCCGACTGGTCAAAATCCAGATTTGTGATCGATGCGATAGCCTCCGACTCCGCCGGTTCAGTGGTCAGATCGGTGACGTTGAAGAGGAAATACTCATCGGGCGTGCCATTGGGCTTCCAATTGATTTTGCCAACCATCAGACTTACTGCTGTTAATGGATTTGGTGTATATAAAACTCCAGATTCAACGGTTACATTAACACTGTCATTGAAGGCAGCCGCGCTGATGGGGCCATCGGAAGGATTGTGGATCGAGAGCCCAAAACCACTACCGGGGGTGGACATCGTATAGAGATCCGTATGATTGAGCGGCTGCGTTGCGAACATGAACATCGCACCTCGATTGGCGGGAGATCCCGAAAAGAGCAGGCTAAACCAGATCGTCGTGTTGTCTTGTGTGAGAGCGGCCTGCGATGCGGCGGAAATCGTTCGGTGTGCTTCAGCCCTGCCTGCACTGCCAAATCGGGACAGGGCACTACCGGCCACGGGCAGTGTTGAGAATGACAAACCCGAATCTTCGTTGAGAGGTTTTGGGTCTGCAAATTCTGTTAACCCGACGTAATAATCCCTGCCGTGGGACTTCGTTGCGACCCAGGGACCGTCAAAACCGGTTCCGCCGTTCAGGGTATCCAGCACTGCAGCCTCGTAAATAAATTGTTCCTCAATAACGAGATCCGCATTGACAGGAGTGGTTGTGAGGACAAGCGCAGCCATTGCCACAGCGGCGAGGCTCAATGCTATTCTGGTTCTGTTTCTTGTAATCATAATGCCCCTTTCAAAATAATTTTAAGGAAGCGACAAATCATTCTTTTCAATTTCATGATATTCAATATGTCTTCAAGTGGGACAATAATTTGTAATTTGGCACCATCTCCTTTCCTTAAGAGCCTGATATAAATCGCTTATTTAATGTCAAGACCAAAACAAAAGAAAGCAATTTGCTCGGCAGACACACTTTAAATACTCAGACTCCTATGCTCCTGTTTATACTAAATTATATACACTTTCGTCAAGAAAAATCGCCCGAATAGGCAATTTTTGTAAACGGCGGAGCAAAAGTGTCCCACCTGGCGGGCGGCTTAGAATTGTACCCCTGTAACTGAGAACCTGTGATAATCATCTGTAAAACGTAAGTTTA
>Ga0210003_1001430_pt1 | contig 21101 bp, 10 predicted proteins | sample LantaG_FD_182804 | JGI IMG/M metagenome (GOLD analysis project Ga0210003, IMG submission 182804) | Deep subsurface microbial communities from Baltic Sea to uncover new lineages of life (NeLLi) - Landsort_02402 metaG (SPAdes) (version 2) | ecosystem: Environmental > Aquatic > Marine > Oceanic >... | reverse complement strand
CCTGGAGGAGGGCCCCCTGCTTGGGCCAGAGCGCGCGGAGCAGGGCGTCGTACCTTCCCCCGACGGCGAGCAGCGGCGGGGCCGGGGGGAGCGCGGCGGCCAGGGCGGCGGCGGCGGAGCCCTTCCGGCCCCTCCGGGCGGGCGCGTTGGCCGCCGCGGCCGCCGCTGCCGCGGCCAAGGAGGAAACCGGCGCTCGGATCGAGAAGTAGATCCCGGAGAAGTGCTCCGCCGCGGGGGCCATCAAGGGATCGAGGACGATCCTCTCCCGGGGGGCCCCGGCGGCGGCGAGCGCGGCAGCCGTCGCGCGGAGCTCGGCGAGCGGGCGCCACGCCGGGTGCTTCCGATCCCGGTCCCGCTGCTGCCTCTGCTTCCCGCTCCCGCCGCCGCCGCCGCCGCCGCCGCCACCGCTGCTGGCGAAGGAGTCGACGCCCAGCTCCGCGGCGGCCCGCGCCAGCGCCGCCCCGGTCTCCCCCGGGACAGCCAGCGCCCACCGCCGCAGCGCGGTCGCGCTGCGGTCGCCGAGTCCCGCCCCGGCCAGCGCGGCCCTCGCGGAAGGGAACGCCGCGGCCCTGCTCCTCGAGTCCCCCGGAGGGAACGAAAGCACGGCCGCGAGCGCGCCCAGCACCGCGGGCACCTTTTCCCTCGCGGCGACCCCCGCCGAGAAGAGGCAGGCGCGCAGCAGCAGCGGGTGGTTGAGCCTGACCTCGAGGCCCGCCGGCCAGGGCACCTGCAGCGAGGCCGGGAGGGCGAGAGCGGCAGCAGCAGATGAGGCGTCGGAGGAGGAGGAGGAGGAGGGGACGGACGACGCGGCTTCTCCTCCCCCCGCGGCGGCGGCGGCTGCGGCGGAGAAGCCGACGACGGCAAACGCGGCCGCGATGGCGTCGACCGCGGCGCAGACCACCTCTGCGTCGGCGGCCGCGTTCCCTCCTCCGGCGCCCTCGTCTTCTCCCTGCGGCGCAGAGGCGGCGGAGACGACGTCGTAGTCTGCCTGCAGGTGCGCCCGCGGCAGGCCCCTGCCGACGCCGCGACGAGCCACGGCGCCGACCTCGAAGCGCAGCAGCGGTGTCGCGGCCGACGCCGGGAGCGAGACGCCGCCGTTTCCGAAGCCGTTCCCTACGCCAAAGCCGCCGCTTCCGCTCCCGGCCCCTCCTCCCCCTCCGACGGGCAGGCTCACCAGCCACTCGCAGAAGGGCCGCCTGAACTCGTACCGCAGCGCGAGCAGCGTGCCGCTCGGGCTGAGCATCGTCGCCGCGTCCGGCGGCAGGTCAGGAGGGGCGACGCCGAGCGCCGCGGAGGACATGGGCGCCGCGCCGCGCAGCCTCCACGCGGCCTTGACGGCGGCGGTGAGCGGGTTGGAGGGGTTGGCCGCGGTGAATTTTCCCGGGTTGCTCGAGGCGGCGATCGCCGCGATGTAAGAAGAGGACGAGGAGGAAGAAGCGGCGGCGGCAGCGGCGGCGGACGACGAAGACGAGGGGAGGAGGAACGGGGCACCGGCCATGTCCTCGGCGGCAAAGGCGCCATTCTTCTTGTTCCCTCCTCCCCCGCCTCCGCCTCCTCGCGAAGAAGACGACGACGACGAAGAGAGCGCCGCCGCCGCAGCGGGCGCCGCGGCGAACAGCGCGTCGATGACGCGAGAGGTCAGCTCCTGCGATTCCGGGGCCTGCAGCGACCGCAGCAGCGCCTCGGCGGCCTCGTCCTCGAGCTCGGGGGGGAGCAGGTCGGAGCGGAGGGCGTCAGCCGCCGTGGGGCGATCCGCCGGGTTGCGCGCGAGCATCCTGTGTTGAAAAAAAGAAAAAAAGGTTGGAAGAAAGCGTGAGAGCGAGTTTTCTTTTCCTCCTTCTCTCTCTCTGTTGCGCAACTCTCTCGGAAACCAAAACAGAAAAAAAGAAACGCACCAAGCAACGAGCCTGCGAGCCGCGTCCGCCGCGGCGGGCCCGCCGAGCTCCGCGACGCGCCCCGGCGACGGCCACTCCCCCGCCAGCGGGGGCCCGCCACGCTCCCTCAGCGCCCTCAGCGCCAGCACCCGCTCGTGCGTCGTGCGGAACGCGCCGTTGAACGCCTCGAACGCGACGACGCCGGCCGACCAGATGTCTACCCGCGAGTCGTAGGCCGACCAGCCCTCGAGGATCTCCGGCGCGATGTAGAGGGCCGTGCCGACGGCTCCCGTCGCGTCCGAGGCGTCGTTGTTGACGATCGCGGCGTTCCTGCTGCCTTCTACCAAGTCGCCATTGTCTTCTCCGTCGCCGGCGTCGCCGGCGGCGCTCTTCGAGAGGCCGAAGTCGCCTATCAGCACCGCGTCGCCGCGCGCCGAGACGAACAGGTTGGAGGGCTTGAGATCCCGGTGCAGGATGCCCTGCGACGAGAGGTAGGCGAGCCCGCGCAGGAGGCCGCGCACGGCGCGCCAGGCGCCCTCGCCGTCGAGCGAGGGAGAGGAGGGAGAGGAGGCGGCGGCTCCTCCCCCGCCTCGCTTGCCGCCGCCGCCGCCGTCGAGGACGTCGCGCAGCGTGCGCGGGCAGAGCTCCATCTGGATGAAAAGGGTCCGCCGCGTCCCCTCGGCGCGGGGATTTCCTCGTCCTTCAGTTTCATCGCTTGCGCTGCCTTCGTCTTCGCCGTTGGAAGAAGAAAAAGAAGAGTCGGAGGAGGAGGATGAAGAAGAGCTGCTGCTGCTGCTGCTGCTGCTGCTGTCGTCGACAGTCGTCGTCGCCGCCGCGGTCGTCGTCGCCGTCGCTGTCGCGCCTGCCTCCGTTCCCGTCTCGGTTTCCGTCGTCGACGAAGCGGCGGAGGGCTTGGTCTGCCAGAAGCCTCCACCAGCAGCCGAGGAAGAAGACTCCTCGCTCTCGATCGCAGAGGCCTTGCGGGCGGCGGTGGCACCGGCGGTACTCGAGTCCAGCCAGTGGCGCTCCGCCCGCTTCTCTCCCGCCTCTCCCGCTTCGTCTTCTTCTTGTTGCGTCTCCTTCTTCCCTCTCTTCCCTTTCTTCTTCTCCTTCCTCTTCTCCTCCTTCTCTTTCTTCTTCTTCTTCCTCTTCTCGCCGGGACCGGCGTCCTCGAGCCAGCAGTTGAAGTATCGGACGACGTTGTTGTGCTGCAGCCGCGACAGCGTGGCCACCTCGCGCAGGATCCGCGCGGCCTCGGCCGGCGAGGCCGACGAGCGGAGCGGGATCTTCTTGACGGCGTACCGCCTGCCGTCGAGCTTGTTGGTGGCCGAGACGACGACGCCGAAGCCGCCGCGTCCCAGGGTGGCGATTTCCTCAAAGTCCTGCGCGTAGCGGGAGAAGGAGGAAGACGAGGAGAAAGAAGGCGGAGACGGATCAGAGCTCAGCTGCCGGGGGCGAGCAGCAAGAGCCGCTGTCGCCGCGGCGGGCGAAGCGCGGAGGAAGGTCCCCGTCGCGTCGTCCCCGCCGCCGCCGCCGCCTCTTCCTCCTCCGTCCTCGGTGTTGCCTCCGAACGCGCGAGCCAGGGCCAGGTCCAGCGCGGCTGGGGGGCCCGAGAGGACCCCGGCGGCCCACGCTGGCAGGATGCCCCGCTCGGCGAGCTCCGCGGCGACCGCCGGGAGCGAGCGCTGCGAGAGCGGCGGCGGCGCCGCCGCCGTTGTTGCTGTGCCGTCTCCCGCCGCCGACCCGAGCGACGCGGCGAGCCGGAGGGCCTGGCAGAGGACGAGGTCTTTTCGGAGAGCCTGCATCGCCTCCGAGTTCGGGGCGCCGGTGGAGGCAGCCGTCGCCGTCGCGGTCGTCGCTGCCGCCGTCGCCGTAGTCGTCGTCGAGAGCTGCTGCTGCTCTTTTTGCCTCTGCTCTTCCTCTTCCTCTTCTTTCCGTTCCGCCTGCTCCCTCTGCTGCTGCAGGTCCTTCTGCGAGGTTCGGCCCCCGAGAGCGAGCTGGGAGAGCTGCCTGACGGAGCGGAAGATGGCGGCGGAGACAGACCTCTCCGGCGCGGGCGGCGGCGGCGGCGTCGGGGGCCTCGCCTTTGGCGCCGCCGCTGCCGGCGGCGGCGGACGAGCGGGAGGTGGCGGCGGCAGCGGAAGAGGAGCAAAGAGTGCGCCCTTGCCCGCGAAGGGGGGCGGCGGCGGCAGAGCGCGGCGGATCGCCGGCTCGTCGCCGAAGAGGCCGCCGCCGCCGACGCCCCACGCCAGCGCCGCAAAGTCGCCGCCGTCGCCGTCGTCGCCGTCTGCTCCTCCGTGCCCGCCGCCGCCGCCGCCCCCCGCGGCAAGGTTGGCCGTCCGACGCATCGCGTCGTCCCACAGCGAGGCGACGACCGCGGACGCGCTGTCGGCATCGTCGGTTGACAGCGGCTGCTGCTGCTGTGGCCGAGGCGTCGGCAGAGGCGCGCGCGCGAGCGTGGCGTCGGCGAGGAAGTCGGCCGCATGGGTCGCGAGCAGGAAGGCGCAGACCTCTCCGCCCGTCGGAGCGGCAGGGGCGGCGGCGCCCCCGTCCTCCGAGAGGACGTCGAACTCGTCCCGCTGCCGTCCCGCCTCCTCTGCTCCCGCCCCCTCTCTCTGCTCCGCCTTCTCGGCCGCGCCGGCAGCGGCAGCTTCGGCTGCCAGCGCCGACAGCTGCTTCTGCAGCTCCCTCGCCGCGGCCTCGGGCAGCCCCTCGAGGGCTTTCACGGAGGAGACCTTGAGCGGGCGGGAAGGGTACAGAGCCGGGTAGCGCACGCAGAGCAGCGCCGCCGCGGACGCGGCGTTGGCGGCGGCAGGAGCCTTGAGCCTGGCCGCCGCCGCCTTTCTCGCCCGCGCTGCCTGGAGCGCTGCCGACGACGAAGAGCTTCCGTCGCCGCTCAGGCTCGCCTCCTCCCCCGCGGTCATCGCCGCCGCCGCCGCCCCCCCCTCGTGCGCCGTCACGCGCAGGCTGAAGCCTCTGCCGTCGGCGTCGCGGGTGAAGTCCTCGGCGCCGTAGATGGCCTCGAGCGCCAGCATCTCGTCGGCGGCCTGGGGTTGCGTTGATTTTTTATTTTTTGTCGTCGAGGTCGGAGTACGTTGAAGTGAGAGAGAAGTGAAATGATGAACGCGCGTCGCCTCCTCCCTAGACCTCTTCCTCGCAAAGCTCTGTTCGAGCTTACAGCCACACGCAAGGCACGGGAACAATGCTCTCCTCACCTCTGCCGAAGTCGGCCCGACGTCGACCGCCGGAGCGGCCTTGGCCTTCTTCTTCTTCTTCGGGCGAGGCATCGTCGCATTTGTGAATGCAAGAAAAAACCCAGCCCACTCGACATTTTTTTGTTTTCCCTTTCCCTTGCCGTCTATTGTTACACACACACGAGCACGCGCTCGTCTCCCCCTCCCTCTTTAGCGGCTCATCTACTCGATTTCGTCGTCGGCGTCTCCATATTCGTCGTCATCGACAGAGCCTCCACCGAATCTCTGCAGCCGTAGGATCTCCCTCCCGCGCTCGACACTGTCGTCGCTGCCGCTGCGGTTCCTTCCCTCTTCTTCTTCCTCCTCGTCCGCTGCTGTCTCCTCCTCTAATTCCTCTAATTCCTCCTCTTCGTCGTCGTCGTCGTCATCGAGGACGACGCGGCTTCTTCGCCTCGCGGAGGTGACGTTGTTGGATGGAGGATTCCGGCCGTTGTCTTCCTCGACCTCATCTTCTTCTTCTTCCGCGTCCTCTTCTTCTTCTTCTTCCGCGTCCTCTTCTTCGTCGTCGTCGTCCAAGAAAATAAACGCACTCGCGTCGTTCCTGTTGCTCCTCCTCCTCTGCGCCACCGCCGCCGCGGCTCGGATCGCAGCAGCCGCAGAGACGGCGGCCCTGCCGCGGCTGACGCGCGGAGGCGGCGCCTCGGGGCGGCGGAGGAGGCGAGTGGCGGCGTTGGCGTTCGCAGCAGCGACGGCGACACGTGCGACGGCCGCGGCGGCCTCGACCGCGACCGACGTCACCCGTGTTGCTCCTCCCCCTCGCTTCCTTCTTCTTCGCCGCCTCCCGCTTTCGTCATCTTCTCCGTCGCTGGTGCCGCTGCCACCGCTGTTGCTTGACGCGGCACTGTAGTCTTCTTCGCCCTCCGATGCTTCTTCCTCCTCCTCCCCCTCTTCGCTCTCGGGAGAGGCGCGCCGCTTTTTCCCGCCCCTCTGCCGCCTCTGCCGCCGCCGGCGCTGCTGCCTCTGCTGCGGCGGCCTCTGCCGTGCCGTGGCAGCAGCAGCAGCAGCCGCAGCAGCCGCAGGGACGGCGGCGTTCGCGGGCATCCTTGCAGGCGCAGGGGCTCGAGAGGCCCACCGAGCCTTCGCGGCGACCGGAGCAGCCGCGGCAGAAGGAGCGGCGGGCGGAGGGACGGCGGCCTCCGTCGCCGTCGTTCTCGTCTTGGTCGCCTCCGCGGCCGCGGGCGCCTCGCCGCGTCCTCCCCTCCCCCTGCTGATGCGGCCGCTCCCTCTCGGGAGAATCCCCATGATAATCAGGTCGGCGTACTTGGCCGTCTCCCTCAGGGAGCGCGCCGGCGGCGGCGAAGGAGGAGGCTGAGGAGCCGGCGCCCGCGGAGTCTTCCTCGCGCCGTTGCCGCCGCCGCCGAGGTTGCCTCCTCCTCCTCGCCGCGGGGCCGCGGCCCAGGCCGCGCGCGCTTTGTCCACGACCGCCGCGGGAGGAGCAGCAGCGGCGGCGGAGGCGGCGGCGGCAGCATTTTTCTGCTGCTGAGATGCGGAGGGAGAGCGAGCGGCCTGCGAAGGCGCGACCTCTGCCTCGCCAGCGTCTTTGCTGCCGGCGGCGGTTGCTCCGGCTCGCCCGCCTCCTCCTCCGCCGCCGAAGCCGGAGCCTCCTCCGAAGCGGCCCCACCTCCCCCCGCTTCCGGCGTCGTTCTCGTCCCCCGAAGCCGAAGGGAAAGAGCCCCCCGAGGATGACGACCCCATCCTGTCTCTCCCCCTCCCGCGAGAGGCGCCGGCCCCCCCGCCCCGGCCGCCGCCGGCCCCGCCGCCGCCGGCCCCGCCGGCGTCGAGCGCCGCCGTCAGCAGGGCGAACGCCGCCGCGGCGGCCGGCGCGGGGTTCTTGTCAGGGTGCAGCGCCCTCGCCGCGCTGCGGAACGCCCTCTTGAGCTCGCGGGGGCTGGCCTGCGCGCTGGGGCCGCTTCCGGGCGGGAGCAGCGCGGCCAGCGGGTCCCGCGGGCGGGCCAGGACGGCCGCGGCCAGGGCGGCGGCGGCCGGGTCGGAGCGCGGGGACGGCCGAGCTGGGGCCATCTTGCTCGAGTTGAACCTTTCGATGCCTCCGTCTCCCTTTCTCTCTCTTTTGTCACTCGCGCGCGCGTCTCTCCCCCGATCCTTCGAGAGCAGCGTTTCGTGAGTGCTGCGATGCCTTGCTCTCTCTCTCTCGCGCGCGCGGCGAGCGGGAGTCGAGGCGCAGGGTGAGGGCGCGAGAGCCCCGCTCGAGAGGGAGACGGAGCCGAAGAAGAGTGAAAGCCGATGCTTCACTTTTCTCGTCGTTTCATTCTCTATCTCCTCCTCCAGACACACGATGCAGCACTTCGCTGCCGCGAACACGCGCACCCAGCGCGAGAGGCGCACCCAGCCGGCGCAGCAGCAGTACGACTTCATGGACTCGGACTCCGAGGACGACGACGAGGCCCCGCCTCGGCGAGGAGCGGGAGCAGGGGGAGCAGGAGGCCGACTCCGCCCCGTCGGCGATGCTCAGGCAGCTGCAGCCGGCGCGCCCCGCGACGCCGCGGCCGTCGTCGAGGACATCAAGCAGGCCGTGTCGCAGTCTCTGAGGCAGTCCTCCCAACGCGAGTGGGGGCTCGTCGACGAGGTAACAATCGAGAGAGAGAAGAAGAAGAAGAAGAGAGAGAGAGGCATTCGTTCAATTCGACCGGGACGTCTCGTTCTCACTTTTTTTTTTCTTAACCTCGACACACCACCACCAAACAAAAACAGACCTACGACCAGCTCCTCGAAAACCTCCTCAGCGTGGGCGAGTCCCTCAAGCTCGCCGGCGCCCCGCACGACGACGTCGTCGGGGCCGCGGAGAAGCTCCTGGCGGTCCAGAGGGGCTCGCTCAGGCGCTCGACGGCGCTGCTGCTCGAGGCGCAGGACTACAACCCGTCGCGCTTTGTCGCCGGCAACGGCGAGAACGAAGAGCCGGCCGCGGCGGCGGCAGCGGCAGCAGGAGGGGCCGGGGACGCGACGGACTTTGCGGCCAAGCTCTCCGCCGCCGCCGCCGGGGGGAGGAGCGGGAGGAGGAGGGCGAGGGCGAGGGAGGCCAGGAGCGAGGCGAGCGGCTGCGGCGACGGCAGCGACGACGGCAGCGACGACAGCGTCGGCGGCGTCGACGAGGCCGAAGCTCTCTGCACCCGCGCGCGCGACGCGCTGGCCGACCTCCGCCAGCAGGAGGACCGCCTGAACGAGCTCCGCGGCTTCGCGCCGGAGCAGCAGCGCCGCCGCCGCGCGCGTGGCGACGACGACGAGGTGATGGAGGTCCGCGGCGGCGACGCGGGGGGAGGCGCCGGCGCCGGCAGGGATGGGACGATGGCCGGCGCCCGCAACGCGCGCTGCCCGCTCACCACCAAGCTGCTGGCCGAGATCGACGACCCCGTCGAGGACGCGGGCGGCTTCGTCTACGAGCGCGCGGTGATCGAAGGGTACGTCCTGAGCGAGACCGCAAAGCGCTCCTTTGGCGGAGGGCGCAGGGGAGGGGCCACGGCGGCGATGCCCGCGCCCGGGGCCGCGGCCTCCGAGTACCGCGCAGACGTGGTGGCGAGGGCGACGAGCGAGGGCGTGTTAGCCCCCGTCGCCGGGACCAACCACATGGTCTCTCTGGGGACGCTGCGGCCGGCGAGGAGGCTGCTGCGCGAGCTCGCTGCGAGGAGGGCGCGCGCGGCCGCGGCGGGAGGTGGCGGCTGGGGCGGCAGAGGGGAGGAAGGAGCTGGTGCCGGCGCCTACGGCGACATCGATATCTCGCTGTGCTCGCTGTCGGCGTGAAGCAATCAAATGAATGAACGCACGAAGTACAGAAAGAGAGAGAGAGGAACGCCCTGCCTTTGTAAAAAAAAAAAAACGTTTTTTTAGGTTTTTTTGTTTCTTCAATTCTTCTCTCTCCCTCTCTCATACAAATTCTCTCTCTTTCTCTCGCTAATCATATCACATGGGCAGGCTCTGCGCCGGGGCCACCCTGTTCAGCGCCCGCTTCACCCCGGGGGTGTCCAGCAGCGGGCCAAGCACGGGGGCCCTCCTCAGAAACCCGAGCACCGTCGGGAAGAAGCCGGCAAACAGGAGCCAGAAGCCGTAGGTCTCGACTGCCATGCCCGTGGCGGCCCAGCCCATGAGCACGAGGACGATGCCGCCGGCGAAGATGGACGAGCCCTGCAAGAAAGAGGGGGAAGGTTTCGACCGAGGGGGGGAGGGAGAGAAGCGAGGGGGCAGAGGTGAGGCAGAAGGGGGGGAACGACGAGAGGGACAAGGAGGCAGAGGGTAGGAATTTCATCCTCCCTCTTTCTCTCTTCCAAAAAAAAACTCTGCTCCTCACTCTCATGTTCTTCCTCCTCGTGAAGAACCGCAGCGTCGCCCTGGGACCGATGCTCAAGGCCACGCCGCTCAAAAAGAGGACGTTGCCCATCGCGAGCAGCCCTCGGTCGAAGAAGAAGGCGACGCCGAGGAAGGTGAAGAGCACGCCAAAGGCGGTGAGGCCGACGCCGATTTCTGTTTTTTTGGTTTCGTTTTTTTTTGTTGCGGTGCGGTTGCGTGCGCGAGGAACGAGAAAAAGGAAGAGAGCGCGGAGAGAGAGGGGAAACGGGAGGGAGAGAGAGAGGCGCGTGAGTTTTGGAAGGCCGGGGTCGAGAGGAAAAAAGGGCGCGCCACCGCCGCCGCCGCGCGACATCGACGGGGCGAAGAAGGAAAACATCTCTCATTCCGAAGCGCACTCCGCCTGTCGTCGAGCATTCTGTCCGACTTTCACGAGCGCGGATCCCGGAGCGGCAACCGCCCCGTGCCTTGCGCGGGGAAAAGCACAAGGGAAAGCCGGAGGCAGGGCGAGGAGGAAAGCCGACCGAAAACGCAATGAGAAAAAGTTTGCTTTTTCTTTTCCTCGCCTGGGCGGCGAGCAAAGAGAGAAAGACAGTGGCCAGAGGCTGAAAAACGAATCGGGCGTCACAGCCTTTTTCCTCGAAGAATTTTCTCGCCAACCTTCTTCTTCTGGTCCCTGGTCTTCTTCTTCTTCTTCGAAAGGTGCGTCGTTCTGGTTCAATTCCCCCCTCTTTTACGCGGATGATCCATCTGTGTGTTAACCGTGCCCGTGGCTGCTGGCCGGGGATTGAATCGCGTCGCCCTTGAGGGAAATCGAGAGAGGCCTCTCGGTTGCGTGTGCCACCTCGGCGCACCCATCAACATCTCATCATCATCGTGTGATCAGAGCTTTTCCCGCCCTGCCGTTTTCTCGCCCCTTGCGAATCTCTTTCGATGCGCAAACCGCGCCAAGTGCAATATTTGACCTTTTCGCTTTGCTTCGCCGGAGCAAAAGAGGAAATAAAATATTCGAGCTCGCAGAGCGAGAGAAGGAGAGTGGGACGAGAGGGACACTGAGAAGAAACTTGGGCGAAGTTGGGAATCCTACCTGGAAAGTCCCTCCCCCAAAGTTCGCGCCTTTCCTGCACAGACTTTCCCCCGCTTGTCCTCGCGATTGCACTGTCGTGGACCCACATTGAGCCCTTTGAGCGGGCGCAAAGGTATCGTGCTCGGTTTAGCTGCGCGCACTTGCGAATTGGTGAAAGCAACAGAAAAAAAACAGTCGCTTTGATGGGGTTGTCGAAAACGTCCCCCATCCTCCACCTCATCCTCTTTCCCTCCCTCTTCCTCGTTTTCTCTGCCTCACGCCGAGCTCCCCCCCCCCTCTCTCCCTTCCCGAAAGCTCAGATGATCTACTCCCGTCGCGCCCTCCTGGCGCTCTTCGCGGTCCTGGCCCTCTCGTCGGCCGCCGCCGGCGTGCTCGCCGCCCCCGACGCCCCCGAGGCCCCGCCGGCCCCGGTCTCCCCGCTCCGCGCCCGCCGCGCCGAGCGCGAGGCCGAGGCCGAAGCCGCCGCCGCCGCCGCCGCCCCGGCCCCGGCCCCGGCCAAGGCCAAAAAGGCCAAGAACGCTACCGCTGCCGCGCTCCCGGCCACGGGCAAGGAGAACACCAAGTACTTTGTCAACGCGCGCTCGGCGCTCTACACCCCGGCCGCCAAGGGCAGCGACAAGCCCGGCACGCTCAAGCTCGAGGGCGTCGTGCCGACCATCCTCGGAGAGGTCAGGTCCAAGGACGGCGCCGAGTCGACCGTCGGGCGCGTGAATGCCGCGCAGCTCTTCGGCAAGGACAAGCAGCGCATGCCCGTGTTCGACAAGAAGGGGGGCGGCCTGGACGTCGTGCTGCTGGGTGCGTCGAGCCTTTGCTTTTCCCGTTTCCTCTATTCCTTTGCCATTGCGAGTTTTTTGAAGTGGAGAAGGAGAAAGGGAGCTCTTCTCTCTCTTCTTCGAGAAAGAAGAGAGCTTCGAGCAAATCGGCGCGCGAGATGCTCAAAACCTTTATTTCTTTTTTCCCCCCTCGCGTCGCACTTTTCCAAAAAAAAACAGGCGACCGCGGCAAGAATGCCACCTCCCTCTTCCTCGTCCTCTCCAACCCGCGCGGCTTCAAGGAGGGCAAGGACTCGTCCGTCGAGTTCGACGCCGTGCCGCTGTCGGCGGCCCAGGAGGAGGCCGACACCGCGAGTGACATCATCTCGGTGCAGGGACTCACGCGCCCGTCGCGCGTCGCCGACGCCACGAACGGCCAGAAGATCCGCCTCGAGCAGGTCGTGTCGGTGATCGCGGCCTACTCGCCGCACGGCGACGCGATGCTCAAGCGCTCCAAGGACGTCGTGGCCGGCACGTACGAGAAGCCCAAGGCCTCGATGAAGAAGGAGAAGGCTGAGAAGAAGAAGGACGATGACGACGCCAAGGCCCCCTCGCCGGCCCCGCTCGCCGAGAAGGTCAAGAAGACCGAGGATGCCGCGGCCGCCAAGGACAAGGTCGAGGCTGTCGGCGCGGGCCGCAAGCTTCTGTCATTCGCCGACCTCAACCCCTCGGCGGGCCGCCGCCTGCTGCAGGACGACAAGAACTGCGGCATCTGCGAGTATGTCAACAAGTCCGGGGCGTGCCAGGCCGCTCCCGCCTCGCTGGACTGCGACGGCATCGTCGGGATGTCGGGCGAGTGGGCCTGCGGGACCTGCGAGAGTGAGTTTTTTTTAAAAAATGATTTTTTTCTTTTTGTCCTGTCTCGACCTCATCTCTCACCCCGAAATTGAATTCTTCTCATCCCTTTCATTCCAAATAAACTCAACAGCCTTCACCTGGAACGACTTCCTCGGGTACTGTGAGACCGTCCCTGGCTGCTAGACGCTCTCTTTTGGCTGCCTCTCCGATAAAAAATGCTAGGGCGAAGATGAGGCAAAACGGAAAAAAGTCGAGGTCCCGAGGAGAGGATGAGCTCCTCTGCTTGGTCTCTCTCTTTCCCTTGCCGCTCTTTTTCCTCCGCCTCTTCCACATAACTAATTTGCACAACACCCTCTCGCGATTTCTCCCATCCATCTCAATAAACCATAACGGTTACCCGTCTTACGTATCATTCCTCATTCAAAAAAGAAAAAGGAAGAGACAGAGAGAGACAAGTGAGAGACAGCAGCAGCAGCACGATAGGTTTTACCGCGCTCTCGAACTCCTCTTCCTCTCTCTCCTCCCTTCTTCTCCCTTTCCCTTATGTTGCTCGTTGTTTTTCCGTTGTTTTCGTCGTCGTCGTGTAAGAGCTTCGATGCCCCAAGGCAGAGAGAACGCGAAATAGGGAGAAAAAGGAAAGAGAGAAAAGAGTCCGGGTTGAGAAAAAAAACTGTAAGTCACTTCTCTATAGTGTCTCTCTCGTTCCCCTCCTCTCTCTACTCTCAACAAAAGCTTCGCGCTCTCCAGAGGCGAGCAGAGCACCAGCCGCGTTGTCCCTCCTCTCCGGCTCAGGCCGCCAACTGGCGCGCAGGTGATTGCAAAGAGAGAACGAGAGCAAGAAAGTACTCGAGAGAGCGAAAGGGCATTGAAACCCGTCGGCCCTTGATTTCCTTCGGCCGCTCACTCCAAAATTTGCTCTATCCAACTTCATACTCTCTCTTACATATGCACAGCATCTACGAAATGATGCGGCAGGGGCTGAGCCTCGCGAGCCAAGGAGCATCATCGGGGACAGTTGGAGCGCCCCGCGGCGTTGCCATCAACAAGAGCGACGTCAACGTTGCGTCGGCATCGACTCGCCTCCTCTCTCTTTCTCGTCGTCGCCATCCGCTCTCCTCCTCCGCTCGAGGCTTCTCGAGCTCCGTCGCTGTGTCTACACCTTCTTCACAGTCTTCTTCATCCCAGAGCGTGAGCGGTCAGCGAGAAGAACGAGAGCCCGCGGCCGGAGGAGCGCTGGAAGATGTCGCCGATTCAATGTCACCGTCGTCGGCGTCTGCGTCGTCACCGCCAGCGTCGGCGCCGGCGCCGGCCTCTTCCTCTCCTCCTTCTCCTCCTTCCTTCTCGGAACCTCGCCGCACGCTCGACGCCCTGGACAGGGCCTACTACGCCGAGGGCGCCCCTCTGATCTCCGACGACGCGTACGACTCCCTCAAGGCGAGGCTCCTGGGCTCCTCCAACGGCGAGGAGGGAGGACCGGCGGGGGGGAAGAAGAAGAAGAAGGGGAAGGTGACGCTGGGTCCTCTGCCCGCCAACCGGGCCGTCGGCTTCCCCGTCCCCGACGCCTCCTCCCGCTCCCCTTCCTCGCCGGTCGCCAAGGTCCGCCACCCGAGCCCGATGCTGTCCCTGGACTCGGTCAACAGCAGGGAGGACCTGGAGGCCTGGGGAAGGAAGGCGGAGCTGAAGCTGGCGAGGGCGAGCGAGGACGACGAGGAGGAAGCGAGAGGAGGGAGGCAGCGGTCGTCGTCGAGCGCTTCTTCTTCCTCTTCTTCCTCTTCCGTTTCTTCTTCCTCTTGGGTCGTCGAGCCCAAGATGGACGGCCTCGCGCTCCGCCTCGAGTACAGGAAGGGAAAGCTGGTGCGGGCCGCGACGCGAGGGGACGGGAGAGTCGGGGAGGACGTCACCGCGGCCGTGCTCCGAGCCCTCTCGCCCTCGTCGTCGTCGCCGTCGTCGTCGTCGCCGCCGTCGTCCTCGGACTCCTCCTCCTCCTCCTCCTCCTCCTCCTCCAAAGCCATCCCGCTCTCCCTGCGGTCATACAGGGGAGACGCGGACGTCCGCGGGGAGGTCTTCATGACGCGGGCGGCGTTCGAGAGGGCCAACGAGGAGGCCGCGGCGGCGGGGCGCGCGCCGTTCTCGAACCCGAGGAACCTGGCCGCCGCGACGCTCCGGGCCGGCCGCGGCGGCGAGGAGGGGCCCGCCTCCGCCGCTGCCCTGGCCGCGGAGAGGCGCTCCCTCTCCTTCGCGGCCTACTCCCTGGCGCTCGGCAGCGGGGACACCGGGGCGCGGGGCGAGGCGCGGGACGGGGCGGGGAGCGGAGGGGCGGGAGGAGAGGGGGGCGACGCCGGCGGGACGCCGGGCACGCACGCGGGGTGCCTTGAGTGGCTCGCGGCGCAGGGCGTCGGCGTCCCCGACCCCGTCTCTCCCGCTCCCGCCGCCGCCGCCGCCGCCGCCGCCTCCGCCGCCGCCGCCGCTCCCCCGGCATCCTGCTTCGCCTCGTTCGCCGAGGCCGCGCTCGCGGCCGAGGCCTGGATGGCGAGGAGGGCAGAGCTGCCCTACGACGTCGACGGGGCCGTCCTGAAGGCGAACGACCTGCGGTCGCGCCTGCTGCTCGGCGCCTCGCCCTCGGCGCCCCGCTGGGCGGTGGCTTGGAAGTTCCGGGCCGCCGAGGCCGCGACGCGGCTCGAAGGGGTGTCGTGGCAGCTGGGCCGCAGCGGCGCGCTGGTCCCCGTCGCCGAGCTCGAGCCGGTCAGCGTCGGCGGCGTCGTCGTCGCGCGCGCGTCGCTGCACAACGCGGCGACGCTCAGGAGGCTGCGGCTGCGCCGGGGCGAGATGGTGGTCGTGCGCAGGGCCGGAGACGTGGTGCCGCAGGTCGTCGGGGCCGTCAGGGTGCTGGAAGGGGAGGGGGCAGGGGAGGGAGGGGAGGGCGAGGGCGAGGACGAGGCGGGTGCCGCGTGGCTGCCGCCGACAGCGTGCCCCGCCTGCGGCACGCCGCTCGTCGCCGTCGCCGTCGCCTCCTCCCCCTCTCCCTCGTGTTCCGGCGACCCCTCCTCTCCTTCCTCTCCCTCTTCCTCCCCCCCCTCCGCCTCCGCCGACATCCTCCGCTGTCCCGCCGCCAACACCTGCCCGGGACGCGCCCTCAGGCGGGCGCAGCATTTCGCGCAGCACGTCGTCGCCGACGCCCTCGAGCGCAGCAGCGGCGGCGGCGCGGGCTCCCCGGCGGCCGGGCCCGCCGGCGGGGCCGGCCCGGCGGCGGTCGCGGCGATCGTCGCCGCGGGCCTCGCCTCCGACGCCGCCGACCTCGTCTCCCTCACGCCCGAGGCCCTCCTCGCGGCCGGGCTCCCCGGGTTCGGCGCCAGGAGGGCGGCCAGGGTCGCGCGGGCGCTGTCCGCCGAGGGGGCCGCGCCCGGCGCGGTGCTGGCGGGGCTGGGCGTGCCCGGCGTCGGCCGCGCCGCCGCCGACGCGCTGCTCTCCTCGCTGGGCTCGCTGCGCGCCGTGGCCTCTGCGGGGGTCCCGGAGCTCGAGCGAGCCCCGGGGATCGGGCCCGTGACGGCGGCGGCGATCGAGGCGTGGTTCGCGGTGGACGACAACGCGGGGATGGTCGAGCGGCTGCTCGAGCGGGGCGTCGGGGCCGCCGACGTCGAACGCACCGCGGCGCCGCTGCCGCCTCGGCGGCCTTCGACAGGCAAGAGCAAGAAAGGACCTCCTTCTTCGCAGGAGCAGCAGCTGCTGCTCCCTCTCTCCGGCCTCTCCTTCGTCATCACCGGGACGGTCCCCAACGCCACGCGCAGCAGGCTGAAGGCCGCGGTCAAGGCCGCGGGGGGCACCGCCGCCGCCGCGGTCTCGTCAAAGACTGCGGCGGTCGTCGTCGGCGACGCTCCGGGCAGGGCGAAAGTCGACGCCGCCGAGGGCCTGGGTGTCCAGGTGATCCAGGCTTCCGACTTTTTCGATGCCGAGGGCCGGGTCGTGTGGAGGAGGAGGGAGGAGAGCTGAGAGGGGAGAGGAAAGGGGGCGGAAGGAGAAATCGGGGTGAAAAGGAAAGTGAAAAACGAAACGATTGAAAACAAATGAAAAAAAACATAAAATTACAAAACGTCTTCTCCCTTCTCTCCTTTTCACGGCGCCGGGTTCGGGTTCCGCGCGTGCACCGCGTCGCACTCCTCGACGATCTCCCTCGAGAGAGGCCCCGCTGCCGCGGCAGCAAAGGCGGCGCGGACGTTCTCGACCGACGTCGCTCCGAAAACAGCGGCCCTTCCTGCGCTGCCGCCGCCGCCGGCTGACCGGGAGGGCCTCGAGTAGAGCGCGAACCGCAGCGCGAGCTCGGCGCCTCCCCCCTTGAGCCCGTGCCTCCGCGCGATCGCCACGTAGTCCCGCACGGCCTCCCTGACGCGAGGGGCCCTTGCGTACCGCCTCCCCTCCTCGGCGTATTCCTCTCGGTAGCGGTTGAGCCTCGCCAGCGGCGGACCCCCCCGGACTCCTCCCTGCTCGTCTCCGGTCTCGTACTTCCCGCTCAGCAGGCCCGCGGCCAGCGGGCCGTAGCCCAGCAGCGGGACGCGCGTCGCCTCGCAGGCCTCGGCCATGCCGTTGGAGTCGAAGTTGCGGGCGAGGAGGCTGTACGCGTTGGAGACCGCGGCGACACCCGGGAACAAAAGCTTTTTTGGCTGCTGCCGGCTGCAGCCTCCTCCTCCTCCTCCTCCTTTTCTCCTCTCTCTCCTCCGCCTCCGCCTGCTCGCGGACGTAGCAGCAAGTAACCCAGTGGGCGTCTCGTTCGAGAGGCCGACAGCCCGGAGCTTTCCAGCGGAGATCGCGTCGAAGGCGGCGCCCAACACGTCCTCAAAGTGCCGCTCGGCCTCGGCAAAGCCGTCATCGTCGTCTTCGTCGTCTTCGTTTTCGTCGCCGTTTCCGGACTCAAAAAAGGACCGAGCCGGGTCGAAGTCGACCTCGCCGAACATAGGGACGTACCTGTCGGGCCAGTGCAGCAGCAACAAATCGATTTCCTCTACTCGCAGCCTGCGCAGGCTGCCCTCGAGGGCCCGCGAGAGATGGTGCCCGTCGAGCCGCGGCGGGCCGCCGCGCAGCCAGGGCTGGTCGCCGGGGCCCGAGGCTTTCGTTATTAAAACGGTGCGCTCCCTCCGGTTGCTCCGACCCCCCGCGCGGAGCCAGTCGCCGATGATCCGCTCGGAGTCCCCGGACGTGACGCTGGCCATGGGGACCGGATAGGCCTCGGCTGTGTCGAGCGCCAGGAGAGGAGTTCTTTTCCCGGCCCCCGCCGCCGCCGCCGATGCCACCGGCGCCTCCTCCGCGGCGGCGCTCATGATTGCGTGGGACTCGCTCGGGCTCAGCGCTTCACCGAACTGCATGGTCCCCAGGATCAGCCTGGGGACGCAGACGCCGCACTGGGCCCCGAGAGGGATGCTTAAGTGGTCGGCGTCGCTGGGGGCTGCGGCAGCAGCGAGAGCAGGAGGTCGAGGGCATCGCTGCTGCCGTCGCGGTCGCCATCGGCCTATGCCGTCGACGCCGTTCTCGCGCACCTCACTGTCGGGGCGCGCACTTCTCGAGTTCCACGTCGACGATAGCATAGGAAACATCGATGCGGTCCGCTAGATATACGAAATCAAATCGGATTGTCGAAGGGCTCGGGCGTGCGACCAATTGCGAAGAAGCAATTCGTCGCCACGCCGGGCGTCGAGAGGAGAAAATGAAAATAAACGTAGAAAAAGAGAGAAGGCGTTTTTCCCCCCTCTTTTCCTCCTCCCTCGTCCTCTCCGTTAGCGTCCCTTGTGCGTGCATCCGATATTCCTGAAACGAGATTACGTAACAATCAACCGTGAAAAAAAACAAAACTCGTTAAAACCCAATTCTTTTTGAAACTCCCCTCTCCCCCCTCTCTCCCTTTGTTTTTCATTCTCTCTCTCTCTCTCTCTCTCTCTCTCTCTCTCTCTCTCTCTCTCTCAAATTCTCTCTACTTCCTCCTCCTCTTGGCGTCCCTCGCCGCGGCCTTGGCCCCGGCCCTGCCGGCCGCGACCACCTTCTCCAGCCCGCCCGCGGCGACCCTCGCCTTGGTCGGCCTCCGGTTGAGCATCTTGCGGTCCAGAGGCCAATATGCGTATGGCTCCACGGCGTTCGACCCTCCCTTGCCTTTGCTTCCTTTCTTGTTCTTGACGACGTCGCCGCTCGCGCCGCCCTTGGACGCGCGGAAGCGCTCGGCGGAGTGGGAGGCGGAAGATGTCTTCCTCGTCGCGTCCGTGCGCGCCGAGCGCCCGCCCGAGGACTTTGCGGCGACGGACCTCGCGGCAGACTTGGCGGCGCCGGAGGCGAGCGACCGGGCTCCGGCGGTGGCCCTCCACGCCGCGCGGGCGTCGACCGCGGCGCCGCGGACGTCGTCAAAGTCCGAGTCGCCGCTGTCGTAGCCGTCCTCCGCGGCCGCCTTGCGCTTCTTGGAGGTCTTGCCGTTTCCCGCCGCCGCCTCCTCGGCGTTGATCACGAGGCGGCCGTCCGGGGCGAGGGGCAGGGGGCGGGACTCGTCGTCGTCGGCGTCGTCGCTGGCGCGGGAGGAGCGCCTCGAGCCGCCGCGCCCGCTCCCTCCCCGGGGCGCCGCGGCGAGGGCCCGCGCCGCGCCCGCGCCGAGGAGGTCGAGCGGGTCGCCGCGCCCACCGCCGTCGCCCGGAAGGCGCGCGCCGCCGAGGCCGCCGCCCCTCCTGCCCCCCCCTCCGGCCTTCGTGCTTGCGGCGTCCCTGCGGGTCGTCGCGGCGCCGAACACGGCCGTGTGAGCCCACTCGCTCCTCGCCCCCGCGGTTTTGGCTCCTCGGCCCGACTTGGACGCCGCCGCGCCGCCCCGCCTCGACGCGGTGTCGTCGAAGAGCAGGCCGTCGTCGTCCTCGCCGTCGCCCTCGTCCTCGTCCTCGTCGCCGGCCCTGCTCCTCCCGCCCCTCCTCCGCGCCTTGCGAGCCTCGGCCTTGCGGATGTGCGACAGGAGCCGCGCGTCGCCCGGGGGCATCGCCGAGCCCACGACGCCCGCCCCCAGCCTGCGCACCAGCCGCTCGACGACGAGCCGGACGCGCAGGCGGAACTTGTTCTTGGGGTCGTCGGACCATACCAGGAGCGCCTCGAGGAGCTGCCTGAGGCGCGGGTGGTTGCGCTGGCGCTTTTGGCAGCTGCTCACGCTGTTGCGGAGGGGGCCGGAGGAGGAGGCGAGGAGGGAGGGGGCAGCGCCGCCGCCCATCTCGACGTCGCCGCCGCCGCCGCCGCCGTCTCCGTCGTCGTCGTCGTCGTCGCCGAGGAGTTCCGCGACGGGCAGCCTCGACGCCGCCACTTTCGCAAAACCCAGCACGGCCTTGACCAGCTCCCTCGACCGCGTGCGCAGCAGGGGAAGCACCGCCGGGAGCAGCCTCGCGCCGGCGAACGCGAGCTCAGACGGGTAGGCGTGGAGCAGGCGGGCGAGGGCCATGACGGCCGCGGAGGCGACGTGCGGCGACGCGGGCCCGAGCGGCGTCGGAGTCGGGGGAGCGTATGAAGCGTCGGCGGCGACGGCGCCGCCCCAGTCTGCGGACCCGGCCCCGGCGGCCAGCCCCCCGCAGATCAGCGCGACGAGGTCCGCCAGCGGCGTGGAAGCGGAGCCCGAGGAAGCGAAAGAAGAGGAAGAAGAAGAGGAGGGCCTTCCCAGGTCGACGAGAAGCTCGTAGGCTGCGGCCCTCGTCCTGCGGTTGGGCTCCTTGACGCAGAGCACGGCCTCGGCGACGAGCGCCGCGACGGGGTCGGCCTGCTCCTCGTCGCCGTCGTCGGAGTCTCCGTCGTCGCCGCCGATTCTTCCTCCGCCGCCTCCGCTCGCTGTCGTCCTCAGCCCGCCTCGCTGCTTCCTCGCGGCCCTCACGGCCTCGCGCACCGCGGCCAGCCGGTGCCTCTTCGCCGCCGGGAGCGCCGCGGGCGCGCCCGAGAGCAGGTCGGAGAGCACGCGGTCGAGGTTGGCGTCGAGCCACGGAGACGATGTCCTCGACTTCTTCCCTCCCCTCTTGCTCCTCTTCTTCTTCCCGCTGCTGCTGCTGCTGCTGCTGCTGCCGCTGCGCCGCTCGCGGGAGAGCAGCGCGGCCAGGACGCGGTACGCCGACTTCTGCACCGCCTGCTCGCGGTCGCCCGCGGCGTCGACGGCGGCGTCCCAGAGGGCATCGATGCCCCCGACGCAGGGGGGGGAGGAGTCGCCGCCGCCGACGTCGCAGTCGTCGCCCGCCGCGGCCGCCGACGACAGCCCCGACGACAGCGCCAGTGCCGCGCCCAGGAACGTCGCGCGCCTCTCCCCGGGGGTCTCCCCTCCGTCCGAGGCTTTCCCGTTGGGGACGGGCGGGTCCGCGGCCGCGTCGCGCGTGGCCGCGGCGAGCTTGGTGAGCGCCGAGCCGAACATGGCCTCGACGGCCCGCCTCGGCGCGCAGAGCGGGCTCGAGCTCAGCGAGGCGATGGCCGCGGCCGCGGGTGCGCGCGCCGAGGGCGGCGACGAGACGAAGGCGTTGAGCAGGAGCGGGAGCCAGTTCTTGGCCTGGGAGCGCAGGACAGCCAGGGTGGCGGCCGCAGTCGCCGGGGTGTAGGCCGCGGGGCGGGAGGAGGAGGCCGCGGCGATCGGGGTGGAGGCGGCGGCGGCGTCGAGGTCGGAGTCGTTGTCAGAGTCGTCGCCGCTTTCGCTCTCGCTGCCGCCGGCGCCGCTCCCGTCGTCGCTCTCGTCGTCAGAGAGAGCCACTTCCTCGTCGTCGCCGTTGTCATCGTTGTCGTCGTCGTCGCTCCCGGCTACTGCCCCCTCGCGGGAAATCTCCAGGGCCTGATCGCAGAGGCGAGTCAGCGCGGCGCAGATCGGCGCGCGGAGGTCCTCGCGGGCGGAGAAGGCGCGGGCGATTGCTTGAGCGTGGGTGCTGTTTTCATTTTATTTGTTTTTTAATTTGCGAGTGAGTTGTTTTTTTCTCTTCATTCCGAAAGCAAAAAACTCCCCCCCCCCCCCCCCCCCCCC
>Ga0210003_1001429_pt1 | contig 21106 bp, 21 predicted proteins | sample LantaG_FD_182804 | JGI IMG/M metagenome (GOLD analysis project Ga0210003, IMG submission 182804) | Deep subsurface microbial communities from Baltic Sea to uncover new lineages of life (NeLLi) - Landsort_02402 metaG (SPAdes) (version 2) | ecosystem: Environmental > Aquatic > Marine > Oceanic >... | reverse complement strand
TAGCAGATGATTCTGAAATTGTCCGTTCTCGTCTGGTTGGAATGCTTTCAGAGTTCAAAGAAATAGATATTGTTGGAGAGGCTACGACTGCACAGGAAGCCATTGAATCTATCAGAGAACTTATTCCGGATGTTGCGATTTTAGATGTCCGAATGCCAGATGGAAATGGAATTGAAGTGTTGGAAACATTAATGAAGGAAAATATTTCTACAAAATTTATAATCTTTACAAACTATCCTTATATACAATACCGAAAAAGATGCCTGGATGCAGGTGCAGAGTTTTTTTTCTATAAGGCTGCCGAATTCGAAAAGCTAATTAAAGTCCTAAAACAATTGATTCCCTATTATAGAAAAACTGAAAAGTCACAGTGAACAAATAGAATGATACTTAAAAGTGGAATTTCTTTTTTGAATACGTAGAGTATATAAACAGACTTAACTAGCTGGAAAGTTAGCGGAGTGAAGGAAAATTTAATTAACGAAAAAAATCCCACCGGCGGTAGCTTATTATTTTTCATATACAGTCATCCTTGAAATATTTATTCAGTTTAAGCTCTAATAAAAATTAGATAAGGGAAAAACATACTATGGAAACTCTTTCATTTATAGTCCTTATTCTTTTGTCTCTAGTTGGTTATTCTGGTGGTGCTGCAGGAAAAGCAGGAAAACTCGCAGAGATAAAGCCACAACTTGTTGACCTGATAATAGTTCTTCTTATTTGGGCAGGAGCGATTTATTCAAGAATAACATTTGATTTAAACAAATGGCTTCTTATTCTAATATGGATAGTCTTGTCTGCCACAATAGGAGTAATAACTGTATTATTTCGAAAACTACCCAAAGAACAAAGCTTAAATAACAAGGAGCCTGAAAAAGTTCAAAAAAATCCCATTAAAAAACTCTGGCAGATCTGGAATAACTTCTCTAAAAGAATGGGAAATTTTCAAAGCAGAATAATTCTCTCATTATTCTTTTTCATTTTTGTATCTCCCTTTGCTATAGCTGTGAAAATATTTTCAGATCCCCTTAATATAAGACATAAAACCACCAAATCTCATTGGCTTACCAGAAAAGAAATTAAGACTGACCTAGAACAATCCAGGAGGCAGTTCTAATGTATATACTGGGAATTTCCTGTTTCTATCATGATGCTGCCGCAGCCCTCATAAAAGATGGCAAGCTTATTGCTGCCGCAGAGGAAGAAAGATTCACAAGAGTGAAACATGACTTTGGTTTCCCTGAGAATGCCATAAATTTCTGCTTGGATTATGCAGGCATCTCCGGAAAAGATTTAGCTTATGTAGTCTTCTATGAGAAGCCTTTTCATAAATTTGAGCGAATCCTAATGACAACTCTCCAGAACTTTCCTAAATCCTGGAAAGTATTCAGAGAAGCAATGCTTACCTGGCTTGGAGATAAGCTTTGGGTAAAAAGTATTATAAAAGATAAGTTGGGCGTAGAAGACAAAAAGATTCTTTTCGGAGAACATCATCTCTCACATGCAGCTAGTGCCTTTTATCCTTCGCCCTTCAAAGAAGCAGCAATTCTCACAGTGGATGGAGTCGGAGAGTGGACAACTGCAACAATGGGCATTGGCAAAGGAACTGACATAAAATTACTTAAAGAGATAAAATTTCCCCATTCTCTTGGTCTTCTCTACAGCGCCTTTACTGCTTTTTTAGGGTTCAAAGTAAACAACGGAGAATACAAAGTCATGGGAATGTCTCCTTATGGAAAGCCAAGATATATTGACAAGATATATGACAATCTCATTAATGTAGCCTCTGATGGTTCATTTTACCTGAATATGGATTATTTTACTTATCATTATTCTGATGAAAGAACATTCAATTCCAAATTTGAGGCCTTATTCGGAAAACCTAGGCCTCACGAGATGAATTTTTTCACTTCAAACACAAGATTCCCTTCATATTTTGGTGAAAAACCATCAAATTATAGGGAACTCTGCCAAGAAAACGAACACTATGCAGACATCGCTGCCAGCATTCAAAGAGTAACAGAAGAAGTTTTATTAAAACTAGTAAATTTTCTGCATAAAGAGACAGGAATGAAGAATCTTTGTATTGCCGGAGGTGTCGGCCTTAATTCAAAGGCAAACGGAAGAATTTTGCGTGAAGGTCCATTTGAAGAGCTATTCATTCAGCCGGCAGCAGGAGATGGAGGTGGTGCGTTAGGCGCTGCATTACATGCTTATCATGGGTTAATGGGGAAGCCTAGATCCTTTGTTCTTGAGCATGCTTACTGGGGAAAAAAATACTCGGAGAGCGAAATCAAGGAATTCTTAGATAGCAATAATATCTCTTATGAATATTTCTCTGATGATGATAAGCTCAAAGACCGAATTGTAGATGATCTTGTGAATGGAAAAGTTGTAGGCTTGTTCCAAGGCAGGTTTGAATGGGGGCCAAGAGCATTAGGAAATAGAAGCATTTTAGCAGATCCAAGAAGTGAGGAGATGAAGGACATAGTGAATACAAAGATAAAGTTTCGTGAACCGTTTAGGCCCTTTGCTCCAGTTATATTAGAAGAAAAGACAAGTGATTTTTTCTATGGAGATAATATTGCAAAACAATTTACTGCAAGGTACATGCTTTTAGTCATGCCTTTAAAAGAATCTAAGGCAGATACCATAAATGCGGTTAACCATATGGGCACAGGAAGACTTCAAACGATCAGGGAAGAATGGAATCCTCGATATTATCAAATTGTAAAGAAATTTGGTGAAGCAACAGGTGTGCCCGTTCTCCTTAACACATCTTTCAATTTGAGAGGGGAACCAATAGTGAATACACCCGAAAATGCTTACAATACTTTCAGTAAAAGTGGAATAGATATACTGGTGCTAGAAAATTTTATGATAAGAAAATAGGCATTGTCATAAAATAAGTAAAATTGTCGTTGCAAGCTTTCGAAGAAAGTGTGGCGATCTCAACAAATTTCTTGTGAATAAGACAAAATAAGGATGATATCATTCCTTCGGGCTATCCAAAGACATGTAATTTGTCCTTTTAAAAAGAGGTAATTATGGGATCAATAAGAAATTTCTTATCAAGGTTTAGTATATTTAGGGAACTATTAGTTTTTCTATGGAAAAGGAAACTCTGGTGGCTCATGCCAATAATAATCTTTTTAGTATTAATGGGCCTTCTATTGATTTTTACCCAGAGTTCTGCAGTAGCGCCGTTTATTTATACACTTTTTTAAATATAGGATTGAGTATTCTTATGATAATTAATTAACCACTATTTTAAAAACTCAATTCATGTAAAAGACTGTAAAAAAATTTTAAAATTATATAGATCCCCTTTGAATATAATGATCATTAGAATAGCTTAAGAATGATGAGTAATTTAAGGTTATTAAAAAAATCTAAGAGTAGAAGAATTATAGCAAATATATTTTTATCTTTTATTACTTTTTTGATATTTCTCGGGATTTTAGAAATTGTTTTGCGCACTACTCACCTATTTAATGCAAAGATTTCATGGTCAGAGCCAGATCATATATTGGGATGGCGGTTTACCCCTGGCCGAAAATATTGGTCTAATGAAGAGAATGATCATCCCATTACTGGAAAAATCAACAGTTATGGATATAGAGATAAAGAATGGTCACTTAAAAAACCTCCTAATACATATCGGATTGCTGTTTTGGGAGATAGTTATGTTGAATCATTACAAGTTGAGACGGATCGTACTTTCTTAGCACTAACGGAAAAGCAACTAAATAGGAACCATAATATTAAAGTCGAATTAATGAACTTTGGACGTTCTGGATACACCCAAACTGAAGAATTATTAGTTATAAAAAATTGCGTCACGCAATTATCTCCAGATATGGTAATATTATTTTTTTTGCCCTCAAATGACATTGAAGATGTGCATAGAGAAACCGCACCCGATCTAATACGCCCATTTTATCATATTTCAGAAAGCGGGGAATTGATGCTGGATACAAATTTTGTTGAAATGCGTGAATTCAAACTCAAATGCTATATAAACTGGTTTAAGCAACATTCAGCACTGATTTCTCTTCTTTGTGAAAGGTATAATTTTTATAAAAGACAAAAGAGATCCAAAGCCAAAAGCGGAGCAAATGCTAAGAGAGGAGAAATATCGCCAAAAAAGTTAGCAGGTTATTTAAGCTTATGTACTGATAATACCAATGCTGCATATTTTAGGAATTATAAACATAATAAGATATTGATTAATGCTATTGCAGAATACTGCAAAGAGAAAGGAATCCAATTTATGTTAATCACTATCAATACTAATGCTTATATTCCAGAAGTTGAGAATAAATATAAACTTATTGATCCGACTTTTAATCCGAATTTCTTTGAAGACGATTTGGGGAATTTTACACAATCAATCAATGTGGAATATCTAGGATTACAAAGAAAATTCCGAGAGTCTTATGAAAACAGAGGCGTTTTTTTACATTGGAGACACTGGAATTATGAAGGGCATAAAGTGGTTGCAAATATGCTTGCTGATAAACTGAAGTCAATTATATATTCAAGTGAACAAGATAAAGAACAAAATGAGTAAGTTTTCCGTTATTAAAGAATTTTGGGCATTTTAAAAGTCCGAAAAAATTCTGACTATTGCCGCTTCTCATTTTTCTAATAATATTAGGTAGATCAATTTTTTTACAGTAGGTCACATGACCTTGAGGATAATGTGTGTCAAATCAAAAGTATCCATGAGATGGGATGTAAAAGTCCATTATCTTTAAAAATCGAACAGTATTTATTCATAATTCTTAGAAAATTTATTATGCGATTCCTTATAATAAAAATTAAAATATATAAAAATTTAATAGTTAATTATTTGAAAGAATTATTCAAAAAATCTTCAAGAATAGAAGATACAAAAGATTCTAAAATTTCCCCATTATTCTTCATAAAGGTAGGGGATATTGTGAAAATCCGATCAAAAGAGCAAATACTACAAACTTTGGATGAAGGTAACAAGCTAGATGGTTGTTATTTCATGGACGAAATGAGGCAATATTGTGGAGGTAAATACAAGGTAATAAAAAGAGTAAAGTTTTTCTTTGACGAGGCAAAGTCTAGAATGAGAAAAACTCGTAATACTGTCCTACTCGAAGGATTATACTGCTCAGGGAAAATGCCCTTTTTCAAGCAAAGATGTGACAGATCTTGTTTAATTTTCTGGAAGGAAGGTTGGTTAGAAAAGGTTGAATAAGATAATACTGTTCCCCTGATAGAGCATACAGTTTGCAGAGAGTTCACACAAATTGGATAGAAGCCACAAATTTTGTAGCAAAAAAATGAGAAAAGATTTTCTTATATTTGGCAGTCCAATGATTGAACAACCAGAAATTGATGAAGTGAGTGCCACTTTGAAGTCTGGCTGGGTAGGAACTGGCCCTAAGGTTCATAAATTTGAGGAAATGTTCAAAGAATACAAAGGAGTAAAATTTGCGATAGCACTAAATTCTTGTACTGCTGCATTACACCTTTCTATGTTAGTTATAAATATAAAACAAGGAGATGAAGTGTTAGTGCCAACAATGACCTTTTCTGCTACTGCTAATGCGGTTATTCATTCAGGGGGAAGGCCGGTCTTTGTAGATTGTGGAAAAGACACAATGAATATAGATCCAGAAGATATGAAAAGAAAGATTACTCCGAAAACAAAAGCTATAATTCCAGTACACTTTGCAGGAAGACCATGTAATATGAATGCTATAATGGAGATTGCCAAAAAATACAACTTAAAAGTAGTGGAAGACTCTGCGCATGCCATTGAAGCTGAATATGATGGAAAAAAAACAGGCACATTTGGTGATATAGGATGTTTTAGCTTTTATGTAACAAAAAATATTGTAACAGGGGAAGGAGGAATGGCTATTACTGATGACAAGGAATATGCGAACAAAATTAAAATCCTGGCACTGCATGGGATGAGCAAAGATGCTTGGAAAAGATTTAGTGATGAGGGATATAAACACTATCAAGTTGTTTGTGCTGGATTTAAATACAATATGATGGATATACAAGCAGCAATTGGCATTAACCAATTGCCAAGAGTTGATCGATATTGGAAACGGCGCCAGGAAATATGGAATCATTATAATGCAGCATTTAGGAATTTGCCGGTATTTACGCCAGCTTCAATTGAAACAAACACGAGACATGCCTATCACATGTATACGCTTTTGCTTGATACAGATCATTTAAATATAACCAGAGACCAGTTCTTAGATAAAATGACAGAAAGGAATATTGGTGTGGGTGTTCATTATATTGCTCTGCATTTACACCCGTATTATCAGAAAACATTTGGCTACAAGAGAGGAAATTTTCCTAACGCAGAATGGATTTCAGATAGAACTGTTTCTATTCCTCTTTCAGCAAAGTTGACAGATGAAGATGTGGAGGATGTGATTGATGCAGTAAGGAGAATAATTAAAAACAAAGTAAATAAATAATTAAGGATATGAAAGTTTTTAACAATACTAATTTCGATGAATGGCAAGAAATTGCTAATAAATGTGAATATGCTACATTTTTTCATACACCCATATGGTCAAGGATTTTTACTCAACCTTATAAAAACATACATATAGTGACAAAAAAGTTTCTCTTTGATGATGAAACAAAAGTTATATTCCCATTAGTCCGGACAAAAAAGGTAAAAGGTTTGTTCAATGAGTATATTAGTAATGTGGCTGGTGTCTATGGAGGATGGATTTCTGATAAGAATTTATCTGAACAACAAAATGATGAGATTGTTAAGTGGATAAATAAATACTTGAAAAATTTTAAGTGGAGGATTAATCCTTTTGATAAAAATTTGCACTTACCTAGTATGCTAAATATTCATCAGGATTTTACTCAATATCTTGATTTGAGAAGAGGATTCGATTCAATCTATAAAAGCTGGACTCAAGGTCATGCATGGGGAGCAAGAAAAGCAAGTAAAGAAGGCATAATTGTAAGAGAGGCAAAGGATTGGAAGGACTGGAAAAATTATTTCGTAATTTATCAAGACTCAATTAGACGATGGGGCGATAAAGTGTCATGTACATATCCTTTAAGCTTGTTCGAAGAGTTTTTCAAATCTCATTCTACGAGTATTAAATTATTATTGGCATATTTTGGAGATTATCCAATTGCAGGGATACTCTGTTTCTATCATAATCACCATGTCGCTATTTGGCATAGTGCTGCATTAGAGAAATATTTTCCAAAACATCCATGTAATATACTTCATTATAAATCCATTAAAGATGCTTGCGAAAAAGGATATTGGTGGTATGATTTTAACCCTAGCGGTGGTCATAAAGGAGTTGTAATTTTTAAAAAAAGATTTGGAGCTGAAAAATTAAAATCAGATATAATTTATAAACGTTCATTTTTTAGCAGATTAATAAAAATATTGCCCCATAAGTCAATTTAAAACATATATTAACCTAACAGAGCAAGAAGTGCCTTTTAGAAATAACATTAAATTTTCAGAAAGGGATATAAATGTTTAATATCATAAAAAAAATTATTCCGGCGTATTTAAGAATAAAGCTTAAAAATAAATTTAGAAATATCACCTTACCAAAGATGATCCATGGATATATCAACAAGAATGGAAAATGTTTGCCAAATACTAGAATTAGTAATAGTTGTTTAATTTACCATCCTGAAAAGATAGACATTGAAGACAATGTATTTATTTGGCATTACACAATATTAGATGGCACAGGTTGTTTAAAGATAAAAGAAGGAACTCAGATAGGTGCATGGGTGGGCCTTTTCACTCACAGTTCACATATTTCTATAAGATTGTTAGGAAAAAATTATTTAAATATCCCTGAATACGAAAAACCCAGTTTTATCATTGCTCCGATAGAGATTGGAAAATATGTATTTATTGCATCAGGGGCATTTATTTTACCAGGAGTTAAAATAGGAAATTACTCTATCGTGACTGCATATAGTGTTGTTAAAAGAGATATTGCCCCATATACTATAGTGGCTGGGAATCCAGCAAGGCTTATCGGGAGAACATTTGATCTGGACCTAAAAGAGTTCGAAAAACTAAATCCGCAAGATAAATGGTACGATTTTGTGGATAAAGAATATATAGAGAATATAAAGAAAATAAAAAGAAACATGAATAAAACAAGATGAAAGGCCATAATGTGTTGGTGGTAAGATAAAAATGTACAGTTTAACATGGTGATATTTACAAAGAAGATTGGAATGGCTGGAGAGCTTGAATTATAAAAGCACTATGCTTGTAAAGGAGAATATATTCTAGAAAGGAGTTATGTTAATGGATAGAAAGCTCAAAGTAGGAATTATTGGTTTTGGAGGTGCAGGTATAGCATTGTATAACCAATTTAATTCGATAAAAGGCTGTAAAACATTGGCAATTTACGATCCTAAACAGGGAGGTTTAGATCGAGCCAGAAAATCGTCTAAGACAATGTTTATGTAAAATACCGCGCGCATTAAGATGCTGGTCCTTTAAGGAATGAGCAAGGACACTTGGAAGCGCTTCAGCGATGAGGGTTACAAACATTATTATGTTGTTGAATGCGGTTTTAAGTATAATATGATGGATCTGCAGGCGGCTATCGGGATTCACCAGCTAAATCGTGTAGAGTCCAAATGGCTGCGCCGCCAAAAGATATGGGAAATATATAATGAAGCCTTTGCCGCTAAGCATTCCCGCACCGCCGGAAGCGGGTACAAAACATGCCTATCATCTCTATACGATTCTGGTAGATAAGACAAAATTCGGTATTAGCAGGGATGAATTTTTAAATGCCATGACCGTACATAATATCGGTGTGGGTGTGCATTACCTGAGCATTCCAGAGCATCCCTATTACAGAAAGCATTTTGGCTGGAAACTGGAAGATTACTCCAATGCCATGAGTATTGGCCGGCAGACTGTAAGTTTGCCTATTTCGGCGAAACTGACAGATGAAGATTTCGGGGATGTGACCGAGTCGGTTAAAGGGATTATTGCATGATGTACGAATTATCTAAAGCGTTAGCTCGTTTTGGTTATAATCAGGCTAAAAATATAGGAAAGCTGTTTTTAGGATATCCTTTAACAACGCCTTCATTGGGATCAGCTACATTAGATTACGATGATTTATTGATTGCAAAAAGTCAGCTAAGAAACAGGGAAGGCTGGTTTGACCCCAATACTGTAAAAGAATACGAAAACGCTTTTGCAAAATGGAACGGTTCTAAGTATGCGTTTGCATTTATGGGTGGACGTGTGGCTTTAAGTGCCTGCATCCATGCACTTCAACTTAAACCTGGTGACGAAGTAATTTTGCCGGGATATACCTGCGTGGTTGTGCCAAATGCTTTTCATTTTGCGGGAGTTAAAACGGTCTATAGTGATATTGAACTTGACACCTATGGATTGGATGCTTCCCTTATCGAAGAGAAAATAACACCAAAGACTAAGGTAATTTTACTGCAACATCTTTATGGAATAGTTTGCAGGGACTACGAGCAAATCATCAAAATAGCAAAACGTTATAATTTGTATGTAATAGAAGACTGCGCGCCAAGTACAGGCGCAGTTTTCAAAAATAAAAAGGTCGGAAATCTTGGCGATGTAGCTATTTACAGCAGTGAGCAATCCAAGGTATTTACTACAATTCATGGAGGAATGGCTGTAACAAATGATGATTTATTGGCAATACGGCTTAAAGAGTATTATAACCAAGCCAGTTACCCCGATGCAAATCTAATCGACAAACATCTTCACAGCGTTATGATTAACTATTATTCATATAAAGATACGAAACGCTGGTGGAAAGGGGAACTGATTCGCCTTCTGTATAGAAACAAAATTATTATCTCAACTACAAAAGAAGAGGAGCAAGGAATAAAACCGAGCTATTATGGAAGCAAAATGCCGTCAGCAATTGCTGCCATCGGCTTGAATCAGCTAAAAAAAATTGATCATTACAACGAACAGCGCAGAGAAATAGCCAGAAAATGGGATGAATGGTGCAAAAATAATGGATATAAAAAACCGCTGGTAATACCGGATTCCATTCCAGTTTATTTGCGGTATCCCGTTATGGTTGAACCGGGGAAAAAAAGCGATACTTCATGGGCATATAAAGAGTTGGGTGTGTCTTTGGGAGTGTGGTTCGTGAGTAATATCCATCCGGCAACATGGCAGGTAGATGGATGTCCGAATGCGGATAAGGCAGTAAAGCAATGTGTTAATTTTCCTACCTTTGATGTTATTCAAGGCAAAGATAATAATGAAAAATGAAATAAAAGTATTATTAACGGACACACATTGGCGAACAGCATATTATGTATGCAAATCTTTGGCAAATAAAGGAATAAATGTAATTGGATTGAAGTCGGTTGACTCAATTTATGACAAATCCCGGTATTATTCAAAGATTATTACTGTGCCATCATTAGAAACACATCTAAATGAATGGCTTTGTAAGATTGAACGGATAGCATCAAATAGTAAAGTTTTGATACCGGTTTCTGTTAATACGATAAATTTAGTTGCTAAAAACCGTGAAAGATTATCAAAAAGGTTACTTGTTCCATGTGTTCACGTAAAACAAATCGCAATGGCGACGGATAAACTCCGAACGATACAATTTATGCAGGATATAGGAGTTCCTGTTCCCGTAACGTTTGCTCCTAAATCCTTGCAAGAAGCTGAGGAAGTAATTAAGAAAATGAGTTTTCCTCTAGTAATTAAAATACGTGAAGAAGTTAATATTTCTCCAATTCATCGTTATGGTATTGCTCAAAATATGGATCAGGCGAAAAATCTTTATAACAAATTATCTCTATTACAACCCACCCCTCTAATACAAGAATACGTTCAAGGCGAAGGTGTTGGAATTTCCATGCTTTGCGAAAAAGGAAAACCTATAGCATTATTCGCGCATCAAAGGTTAAGGGAACAAATGATTAATGGTGGGCCAAGCACATTTTGCAAAGCAATCAGTTCGCAATTATTAGAAAAATATGCCATAAAATTCGCAAAAGCATCTAACTGGAACGGTATAGCAATGCTGGAATTTAAATATAATTATAGCAGCAACAAGTATTATTTCATGGAAATTAATCCTCGTTTTTGGGGTTCTATGGAACTCGCGATAAAATGCGGAGTGGATTTTCCATATCTTTTTCTTCAGTGGATAATTGGAAATGTAGATAATGACACTTGTATCCGCAGGTCGAATAACAATAAATTAAAGTATATGAGCATGGATATTAGAGCTTTTTCCGATTCTATTGCTTCATTGGATCGAAAGAGGCAATTAAAGTTGTTAATCTCTTATCTTTCAGAGTATCTTGACCCGACATTACGAATTGGAACTATAGGAAAAGATTTATGGGTTACTTTACCTGAGTTATCCTCCAGTGTTCACGAATTTTTCAGGATGGTGAAGAATGTTATTTGATTTGCACATACACTCCAAATATTCATATGATTCAGTAAGCAAAGTTGATGATATTCTAAAAGTTGCTAAGGAAAGAGGACTTTCAGGCATTGCTATAACAGATCATGAATCATTCGACGGAAGTTTGGAAGCTTGCGCGAAGGCAAAATATTGGGAATTATTAGTGATACCCGGAATGGAGATTGCTACAGAATATGGGGATGTGATTGGTCTATTTCTCCAAGAAAAAATAGCAAGTAGAGCGTATCTTGATGTAGTACGTGAAATTAAGGAACAAAATGGAATTGTAGTACTTCCACATCCCTTTAAACGGACAAAGAATATTATCAACATGGTTCTGCAAAACATTGATCTGGTCGAGGCATTTAATGCCAGAGGTGAATCAATAGGTAATAATCATTGTAATCGCAGGGCATACGATTTAGCGGTAAAAATGAATCTACCAATGACGGCAGGGAGTGATGCGCACTTCTTATTTGAAATAGGAAGAGGGTGTATATCCATTGAGAATGTATCGAGCATAGAACAAATCAGAGAAAGATTGTTGAATGACAATAGAAATAAGATACTCAGGCATCCTTCTTCATTGCAAGTAGAAGTGCTAAGCCAAATAATTAAAGGATATAAGACTAAAAACATAAAGATTTTTAAATCAGCCCTTATGGAATTTGCGAGAGCTTTGAAATGGGACAATTATAAAATATAAACCAATTATTTGAGGTGTACTCATGAGCGGAAGTCAGGTTGAAAGATTGATAAAATTCGTTTACCCCAAGGTTTTATGGCCTCTTATATCAAGAGATTATGTGTCAAAGGTGCGAGCAAATGTTAATAAGTTTTTAGATTATTGTATCTCAGAATTGCCGCTTCAAGGTACCGTCCTCGATATATGACCACAACCTAACAGTTATTCTACCAAGCTTTTCTCCAAAAAATTTGATTATGTAACTCTTGATATCAATTCACGCTCTGGAGCTGATATAATAGCTGATATTTGCAAGATGCCCGAAGTATTGGATGAAAGTTTTGATGTAGTAATATGTACAGAAGTTTTGGAACATAGCTTGAATCCATTTTTGGCTGTTACCGAACTCCATAGAATATTACGGGAGGGGGGGTATTTATTGGTGACAACACCGTTTAACCTGCGTATACATGGGCCTTCGCCTGATTGTTGGAGATTTACAGAAGAAGGGTTGCGGATACTCTTTAAGGATAAATTTACGATCGTACAGATCCGATCTATTATTCCTCTTATAAGAAGGTCGATGCCAATCCATTACACTGTGATCTTAAAAAAATGAATAAACTTTTTCTATATTCCAATAATTGGCTTGCTTTTAAAATAAATAACGGCTGCCTGAAACAAAATCTGTCGCAGATTAATGGCCGTGTAATCGATCTTGGCTGCGGCACTGCCCCATACAAGCATGATATCTTAAAAGTTGCGGATGAATATATTGGTGTTGACTGGGAAAGTAGCCTGCATGATCAATCACATGTCGATGTCTTTGCTGACCTTTGCAAACCGCTCCCTTTTCCTGATGAGCATGCGGATACAGTTGTGTCATTTCAGGTAATGGAACATTTATCGGAACCTTAATTATTTTTATCGGAATGTCACAGAATACTTAAGCGGGGGGGGATTATTTATTACTGTTCCTTTTATGTGGCATGTGCATGAAGCTCCTCATGACTATTACCGTTATACACGCTATGGATTGGAATATTTGTTAAAAAAAGTTGGGTTTTACGAGATTGATATCAGGGAGAATACAGGTTTCTGGCAGATGTGGATTTTGAAGTTTAATTATCACACAACACGATTTGCCCGAGGTCCTCTAAAGTTTATCTGGATTCCCATCTGGTGGTTCGGTCAGATAATTGCTCCATTTTTAGATAAATATGACAGACATCCAGAAGAATGTGCAAGCTATACGGTTTTAGCGAGGAAACCCTGAGTGAGTCTCAAATCGCAGGCCGTCTCAGGCGTCAAATGGAGTGGGGTCTCAACGGGAGTAGTTACTAGCCTCCAGTTTGTCACTCTTGCAGTTCTGGCACGTCTCCTTTCCCCATCTGATTTTGGTCTGATGGGAATGATAACATTGGTTATTAGCTTTGCCCAGGCTTTTGCCGACATGGGCTTAAGCAACGCGATAATCCAGAGGCAGGAGGTTGAAGAAGAGCATCTCTCCAGTTTTTTTTGGATAAATGTGTTTGCAGGAATTGTACTTTTTGTCTGTATATTATTTTTCAGACCCATTGCTGTCCTCTATTTTAAACAGCCTGCGTTGTCTGATTATTTAATATTTGCCGCCTTTATATTTTTGATTATGCCAGTTGGCCAAATTTTTACTACTTTGTTAATAAAAGAATTGAAGTTTAAAGCATTATCGAAGATAGAGATTGCAGGTATGGCTGTGTATTCGGTAACAGCAATAGGCTTTGCGTTGGCAAAATTTGGGGTTTTGAGTTTGATCTTCGGTCAACTTATTCGAAGTTTAGTTACTGTGATTATTCTCTTTATTATCTTTCGGAAAACCTGGTTGCCACGATTTCATTTTAGCATTACTGAAATCAAAAGCTACCTTAGTTTTGGTGCCTTTCAAATGGGTGAAAGGGCAGTTAATTATCTTAGCGCAAATATCGATTATATTATCATTGGCCGTTTTTTAGGTCCAGCAGCCTTGGGATTCTATACCTTGGCATATCAAATAGTGATATTCCCATTAACCAAAATGAATCCTATTATTACAAGAGTTGCCTTCCCTGCTTTTTCGAAGATTCAGGATGATAACCCCAGAATAAGAAGTGGGTATTGCAAGGTTATCAATTATATTTCTATGATATCGTTCCCGATGCTCATCGGTATGATTGTGGTTGCTCCGGAATTTATCAGATTAGTGTATGGACCGAAGTGGGAGGCATCTATCATTATCTTACAAATACTGTGTCTGGTTGGTCTATTTAAATCACTGGGTAATCCCATCGGTTCTGTTCTCCTTGCCAAAGGCAGGGCGGATATAGGCTTCTACTGGAATGTATTTGTCGTGATTATAGTATCAATTTCGGTAATTGTGGGGGCAAAGTGGGGCATAGTCGGAGTTGCCATTGCGATACTTATTTTGCAGGTGCCTTTTTTCTTTATTATCCAGCCAATTGTTAATAAATTGATTGATCTAAAGCTACGCGAATATTTTAAAAAAATACAAATACCTCTTGTATGCTCAATTGTTATGCTTGCCGGAATTGTCGCATTAAAAATGATTATAAGTAACATCAGCATGCTTCCGTTATTTGTGACTATTATTGTTGCCGGGGTCCTTATTTATGTAACTATGTATTACATTAAGGATCGTGCAGTCATTATCGAATTAAAATCATTGCTAAAAGGGAATTGATATGCCTGGTTTAGTAGGGTTTACTGACATACATCATAAATTTGGTAACGACATTTTATTTGATATGAGGAGTCTTTTGAAATATTTTGATAACTATGTTGATGATGAGCTGTTTTTTGATGAGAATATTTATGGATCTCGAACCCATTTAGGAATAATAAATCAAGGTAAACAGCCGTACATTTATAGCAATCGGTTTCATGGATGGCTAGAAGGTGAATTTTATAACCAGAATGAACTGAGGCATAAATATAGAGTGGGCTCTAATACTGATAATGAACTATTAGTCGATATTTATATTAAAACGAGGTCATTTGAATTTTTGCGAGATATCGATGGCTATTATGTAGCTGTGTTTTATGACAAAAAAGAAAAGAAAGTTTATTTGATTACAGATAGATACGGTTTCAAACCTTTATATTGGGCAATGATAAATGAAGATTTGGTGTGGTCTTCGGAGGTAAAGGGATTTTTAGGCCATATAGATTTTAAGCCCGTAATAGATCGTCAGGCAGTATTAGAATTCTTTGATATTGGATATTTGCTTGAAAATCGCACTTGGTTTGAAGGCATTGAATTGGTGCCGCCCGCGTCTGTTCTCACTTTTGATTTAGAAAAATCAAAGGTTGAAAATAGGTACTATTGGTCCTGGAGTGAGATTGAATCAATGAGAGGATCTATTGATGAAGGAGAATTAGTCGAAGAATTAGGAAGATTATTTAAACAGTCTGTGCGTAAGCATGTAAACAATAGCGAAAGAATTGGTATAACACTTAGTGGTGGACTTGATTCTCGTGCAATTTTGGCCGCTGTTCCTGAAGATTATAAGCCCTTGCATACCTTTACGTTTGGTCAAGAAAATTGTGATGATATAAGGATTGCGAGCAGAGTGTCAAGGATTAAAAGAGCAAGACATCACATCCTAGAATTAAATTCGAACAATTGGTTGATGTCAAGGATCAATTGTACATGGAAGATAGATGCATCAAGTAGCCTGTTACATATGCATGGGCATAAAAAAGAATTTTGTGATGAATATAAATCATATACTGATTTCAATTTAAATGGTTTTGCTGGAGATTTAGTTCTGGGTGGCTCTTATTTAAGGAAGCATTATTTGGATAAAAAGATTGATTCTTCAATGGTGAAAGATGTTACTCATTCTGAAATGGAAATTACCAATTTTAATAGATTGTATATGATTAATAAAACCGATCCATATTTTATCAATAATCGAGTGAGGAGATTTACAAACTGCGGTTTAATTGCAATTGCTAAATCAATAGAGGTGAGAAATCCTTTTTGGAGCAATAAGCTAATTGATTTTGTGTACAGTATTCCAGATTGTTTAAGATATAAGAATTACATATATAACAAGATGCTTTTAAGCACATTTCCCGAGTATTACATTGATATTCCGTGGCAGAAAACAGGCTATCCCATAGGTTCATACAAGCGTTTTGCAGAATTAATAAAATTTAAAATTCGAGTTGTAAACAAATTGAAGCGAGAATCTCAGCGATTTGGATTTAGTTTTAAAGATTTGAGGGATTATACAAACTATCCGGAATGGATAAGACAAGAACCTGCCAGATCTTTTTTTGAAAAAGTGCTTTTGAGCAAAGAAGCACTGTACCCAGAATTTATAGATAAGAATAAGGTTCACGCTTATTTCAAGAATCATATCGAGAGGAAGGCTAATTGCCATGATGAATTATGTTTGGCATTAACCTTCGAGCTGTGGTTACAGCAGGTCTTCGAAGGGAAATATCGTGATTAGAAAGTCCCCCTTTGAATCATAATCAAAGTTGAAACTATAATTTTCAGATAAAAAAAGTAAAAATACATATGAAATCTATTATAGCACATATTATCGATACCTATTTGGATATTTCCGCAACTTTTATCTATGGATATATTACTAATTTACAAAAATATAAGGTTATTCTTCTAACTAAGGAGACAACGAATTTAGAAGTATTTCCTTTTAAAAATTTATATTGCGCACCTAGATTTAGACGTTATTCTCTGCAGTGGATATGGGATAAAAGTTGCCAAAAGATGCTTAAAAGAGAGCTGTATTATGAATACATAATAAAAAGAGAAAAGGTTAGACTTATTCATGCCCATTTTGGCCCTAATGGGGTGAGAATATTAAGGACAAAAAAGAGACTAGGTTTGCCGTTAATAACTACTTTTTATGGTTATGATATGTCCAGACTTGTTCAGCAAAAGAAATGGCGAAAAGCTTATAAAAAGCTTTTTAGGGAGGGGGATTTTTTTCTCGTCGAGGGCAGCCATATGAAAAGAGATATGATTAGCTTAGGTTGTTCCCCACAGAAAATAAAAATTCAACATATTGGAGTAGATATTAATAAATTTAAATATCAAGAGCGTAAGTTGAAAAATAATGATAGTAAAATTAGAGTTTTATTTTGTGGGCGATTTACAGAAAAAAAGGGGCTTATTTATGGCCTAAAAGCAATCAAGATTGTTACTGAAAGGTTTCCAAATTTGGAATTCAGAATTATTGGTGATGGAGAATTAAGGTCAGATATAGAACACTTTATAAAAGAGGAAAATATGCAAAGGAGCGTTGTTTTACTTGGTTATCAACCCCATTATGTTTTTTTAGAGGAGGCTCAAAAAGCTGATATATTATTGCAACCCAGTGTTACTGCTAAAAATGGTGATAGCGAAGGAGGCGCTCCGACAGTACTATTAGAGGCACAAGCAACTGGTTTACCTGTAATTTCAACCTATCATGCCGATATTCCGGAAGTTGTTATGGATGGTAAAAGTGGTTTTTTAGTGCCAGAGAGAAATCCTGAAACTATTGCGTCGAAATTGGAATATTTGATTAAGAATCCCGAGTTGTGGATTGAAATGGGGAAATATGGCAGAAAACATATTGAAGAAAATTATAATATTTATAAAGAGGTAAAAAAATTGGAAGATATTTACAGTCAATTTATTAGGAAATAATATAATTGGTAACTGACGTAAGTCATACTATAGAAAGATAGATGGTCATTGAGCTAAAGCATTCAGATTAGAATAAATTATGATCAGCGAATCATTTCAATTATGTTCCTTGTATGGTAGAGATTAAATCTTTCTTTCGATGGGAAGAATAAATTTATGTCAACCGAATTAAATATATTTAATCGTAATTTTTACTTTTTGCTTGCTATTATAATCTTTTCTATAATCTTAAGTTTTTTATTCATTATGGAAAAGTTTGATCTCTTAGCATTATTCATTCTTTTCCCTCTTTTATTATATGTATTCCAAAAAACTGAACTTGCAGTATGGCTAATAATTTTATGCATTTTCCTATTGACTTATTTAAATAGTGTAGGATTATTGCCTAGAGGAACGAAATGGATTGTTGAAGCTATACTGGTTTTATTGATTGTGAAAGTTTTATTTTTGATAGCTAGTGAAAAAAAGAAATTTATATTTCCATTAGGTTGGTTATTCATTACAACTATATTTTTTCTTATTATTACTTCTTTAATAATAAACAAAGTTAACCTTATTACAATTCTTTTAGGCTTACGATTACATTTTAAATATATAATTTTATTTTATTTGTTAATAAATTTAGATTTTAAGATAGATTTTTATAAAAAGACTATAATGATTTTGTTCTTTATTGCTATATTTCAAGTACCAGTAGCTATAATACAGTATTTAACTTGGAATCCCAGTAATACCCTAGGTACTTTGGGAAGGCCACTTGGTTTTGTTGATGTCGCTAGGGGGACATTTGGTTGGGGAGATACAACAGGAATTCTAGCTCTGTTCATTGGAAGTGTGATTTATTGCATAATTGGATATCAGTTGTCTAATCGCTTTAATTTTAAGCTGTCGTTTGTTCTTCTTTTATTATTTATTCCAATTCTTCTTTCTCAATCAATAGCTAGTTTTGTTATGATTCCCATTGGGTTAGTTTTAATGTTATTAAAAGAAGTGAAAAGAAATTTCTCGAAAGTATTCAGCTTTAGTCTATTAATCCTTATGATAATTGTTATTATTTTCTTTTTGTCTGGGAAAATTTTCGATTATGGGATAGTAAGAAATTTTAATCTTGAAAAGGTAATTGAAATGCAAAGTAAAACAGATTCTTATGGAAGACCAACAGATACAGGTAAGATAGCAGCTTTAGTTTATACGAGTAAATTAATAGGAGGGGAATTTGATACCATAATTTTTGGATTAGGATTAGGATCTACTTCTAAAAGTTATTTTAATTCTTTTGAAGGAAAGTTGGCTACCGAATTCAGTGCTGTTAGTGGTGGATATGGGATGAAGCCACAGATTGCAAGGATTTTAACTGAAATGGGAATATTAGGATTAGTGTTTTATCTCACGTTTTTTGGATACATTTATAGAATCAACATGAAGTTTTATAATACTACGACGGATAAATTTTGGAAATCAATTTCTATAGGATTTCGTGGTATAATATTTTTGTATTTAATGGCTTTATTTTACAGGCCTGTTCTCGATGCAGAACCTACGGGATTTAGCTTTTGGCTTATGTCTGCTATAGTTTTTTCTTTAGTCTACAAATTTCGTTTGAAGTCACTCAAAAATAATGTTGTTGATTTAAGAAGCTGACTAAAAGTGAAAATATTATATATTAATGAACTGCTAAATTCTTCAAGCGGAAGTTCTATCCATGGAAGAAAGTTGACGGAGAAATTAAAATTATTAGATGTTTCATTATTGACTATACCTGCTATTAATAATGAAAAAAGCATAAAATTCAGAAGTAATTTTATTAAAACTTTCATGCTAAATATGCCTTCTGCTATTAGCGAAATTATAAGATTTATAAAACAAAATTTAAAGTCTTTTTTTAGTTTATTAGAAATACATTTTGTCATTAAAAGTTTCAAACCGGACTGTATACTAATAAGGACTGAATTATATGATTTGAAACCTATTTTACTAAAGAAAATTAGTAAAATTCCAATAGTTCTCGAAGTGAACGCGCCGTTTTTTCTAGAGAAAAAAATCCACTATGAAGCTCGGAATAAAAATCTAATTATTCCGAGCTTCCTTTCTAAGTTAGATTTGAAAATATGGAAAAGTGCCGATGCAATTTATGTAGTGTCGAATATACTAAAAAAAATTGTCAAATCTCAACTGGGGAATGAATCTCCTTTTATAGAAGTCATACCAAATGGAGTTGATAGTGATTATTTAGATAAATTACCAACTGAATTTTCAAATGGAAAATCAAGTGACATAAGAATTGGTTTTGCGGGGAGCCTACAATTCTGGCATGGTTGTGAGTTACTACTTGAGGCTTATGAAGAAATTGCAAAATTAAGACCAGCGACTAAACTTATTTTTATCGGAGATGGAGAGAATAGGAAAAATTTAGAGCATTATGTCTATTACAATAAAAATTTAAAGGAGCGGGTAATATTTACTGGGAAATTAACGTATGCTAATACCATGGAAATATTAAAAAAAATGGATATTCTGGTAGCTCCCTATAAAGTTTCAAAATATTTTTATTTTTCCTCCCTAAAAATATTTGACTATATGGCATCAGGAAAGGCAATTATAGCATCAAAATTAGGACAAATTAATGAAATTTTAGAGCATGATGTAGATGCTATTTTAATTAATCCTGAAAATAAGGAAGAGTTTTGCAATGCCTTGCTAACCCTAATTGACTCTGGAGAGAAAAGATTTAAACTTGGTAATATGGCGTTTCATAAGGCAAAAAATTATACTTGGGGGAAAAGCGCTAAGAGCTTATTAGATTTGGTTCAAAAAATTGTGACTGAAAAGATGTATTGTGCATAATTTCCCAAAATAGGCCACTGCTGTCCTGTTAAAAAATGCAAAAGTCTTGTAAGTCATTGAAAATAATAATGAAATACGTAAAAAAGGATTTTTTGATTTGATTTAACTTGTAAATCTAATGTATTACATCTCTAACTATAGAGAGGTGATATATGAATACTTTAGGTGGACCCCATTGGTTGGACAGAATCTATAGCATTCTAAGGTGATATTTTTAACCCAATGGCAATGATAATTCAAGTTCACAACTATAGGAAAAGTACTTGCCATTTACAGGTATCTATAATGGTTCAGGCGATTCAGACCAAAAAAGGTCGTAATTTAAGGTGTATCTCCTTACAATATAATATGGAGGTCACTATTGAGAAAAAGAAAGACTTACGACGACCAATTTAAAGCAAGAGTAGC
>Ga0210003_1001426_pt1 | contig 21130 bp, 19 predicted proteins | sample LantaG_FD_182804 | JGI IMG/M metagenome (GOLD analysis project Ga0210003, IMG submission 182804) | Deep subsurface microbial communities from Baltic Sea to uncover new lineages of life (NeLLi) - Landsort_02402 metaG (SPAdes) (version 2) | ecosystem: Environmental > Aquatic > Marine > Oceanic >... | reverse complement strand
AAACAGAACGTCACCCGGGGTTCCCGCGTGATTCCTCAACGTAGTACTAATCGGGCCCAACCCAGCTTATCTTCGGTGATCGGACGAGAACCGGAGCTTTCTGGGTGGTATGAACGTTCCATGTCTACGATACAATTGCTGGTTGTACTAATAACGTTGCTGTTTTTTTTTGAGATGAGAGAGAAGAGAGGGAGAGTTTTTTTTTCTTCTTCTTTCTCTTCCTTGTTTCTGCTTTCTCTTTCTCTTCTTCCCTCCACCCCTTTCTCCTTCTTCTTCTTCCTCAAGGAAAGTGCCCTTGTAAAAAACAAAGAGCAAAAGGCTGTTGGAGAGCGTTTTTGGCGTTGCGGAACAGAAAGGGAGAGGCAGAGAGCGCGTTGAAGGAGTTCTTTCTGTTTCTCTCCTTTACACTTCTTCTTCAAACAAAGCCCCCGCCGACGCTCCGCGCCGCCGTCAGCGCGGGCTGCAGCGCCGCCAGGGACACCAGCACGGCCTCCTCGGTCCGGATCGTGCGGCTGCCCTGGCCCGGGCACGTGTTGACCCAGACGTCAAACATCGACGGCGCCCCGGCGTCAGCCGCCTCGAGGCCTGCGGGCCCGCCGAAGACGACGAGCGCGTGCTGGAAGGGCGGCGGGCCGCGGGGCGGGTGTTGCTGCTGCTTCTGCTGCTGCTGCTTCTGCTGCTGAAGCTGAGAGCTTGTACTCCCTCCTCGAAGCGCGCGAGGAACCGCTTCGCGCGCGTCGACGCCGCGCTCCGACGTCCCGATCGTCAAGTCGTAGCCTCCACCGTTACCACCACCGCTGCCACCGTGCGGGCTCCCGGACACCACCTCGGCGAGCGAGCGCGTCAGCCTGACCGTGTACCCCCAGTAGAGCCCGCCCTCGTCCCGCGGGGCGCTGGGCCGCGCGAGCGTGGCCGGGAGCCCGCCCCTCGGCGCGGCAGAGGCCAGCGCCATCGCCGAGGGCGCCGGGGCCAGCTCGTCCGGCCTGGAAGCGCCCATCTCCAGCGTGACCCGGGCTCCGACGCGCAAGGGCAGGGCGACGAGCGCGGGGAAGTCGAGCCCGACGTCAACGACGGAGCCGGCCTGCCCTCCGCCGCCGCCGCCGTTGCCGCCGACCTCGGACGCGACAACGACGCCCTCGCGCCAGCGCGTCCACTCGCCCGCCCGCGCGTGGTGCGGCGCGTCCAGCGGCGGCAGGGCGCCTGCCAGGCGCAGGTCAGGGTGCATCGGGACGAGCGCCCTGTTTGTTTGTGGGTCGTGTGCGTGCGTACGTTTGTGTGTGGCGGTGTAAGCGGTGAGAAGAGAGGCGAAAGAGAGAAAAGAGGTTCCAAAAAAAAAGGGGGGGGAAAAAGAGAAAAAAGTCTCACCGCCGAAGGTACTGCGGCGTCTCCATAAACTGCAGGATCCGAGCCAGGAGAGCTGCTCCAGCACCGACAGTAGTAGCAGCAGCAGCGTCTTCGTCGTCGTCCGCGTCGTTGTCGCCTCCTCCTCCTCCTCCTCCGTCCTCCTTCCCTTCCATCGCCGTGACGGCCGCGGGCGCAGAGTCGTCAAAGACGACCACCTCGTCGACGCAAAAGATGGCCGCGGCGCGGGCGAGCGCACCGGCCAGCGCCGTCGCGCGCTCCGGGGACTGCGTGTTGTCTATCGCCGACCCGGGGAGCGCGATGGCCAGCGTCGGGGCCTGGCGTGTCCTGCCGATCGGGGCGCCGTCGTCCACGCGGGCCCGCTTCTTGGCGTCGTCTTCGGGGTCTGTCGTTGTCGTCGTCGTTGTTGCTGCAGCTGCTTCTTCACCTCCACCACCTCCACCACCACCTCCTCCTTTCGAACGGCGGCGCTTCTTCTTGCGCTTTGCAGCACCTGGCGCTTCCTCGCCGTTAGCAGCAGCATCAGCAGCATCAGCGGAAATGACGGCCACGTCTGCCGTGGCGACGTCTGCGTCTGTGAGCTTGCGCTGGCGCTTGCTCGAGGTGGTGTTGTCCGTCGCCGTCGCCGTCGTCGCCGCGGCCGGGGCCGCATCGGCGGCTGATGTCGATGGCGGCGTTCCTGCGGCGCTGGTCGGTGTGGGGGCGTCCGCTCCTGTTCCTGTCCCTGCCGTCGCTGCTTCCTTTACAGGAGAGGCCTCCTCTGTTGGGAGAGGGCGCTTTTGTGGCCTCCCTCCCATTGGCGCTCTTTTTGTTGGAAAGAGACGAGTTTTTTATTTTGGCTAGAATTGATCGATCGAAAGAAAAAATGAGAGAGAAAAAATGCGTTTTTTTTTTCCCTTTGAAAACTTCGAACCCACCCCCCCTCCGCTTCTTCCCCTCTAAATCTCTCTTTCTCCCTCTCTCTCCCGCTCCCCCGCAGCCTTTGAGAAGCACGCAACACAAAGGAGGAAACCCGTCGTTATTACACAACGCGCACTCACTCTACCTCGTCCTCAAACAACGTCTGCTCAAACATCACGCGATCCCGCGCACCGCCGCCACCAGGCGCACCGTCTCCGCGTCGGCCTCGCCGCGCGCGACGGCGCCGTCGGCCGCTCCTCCCCGAGCAAACGCGGCCTCGGGCCAGCTCGACGCTAAGGCCCACGTCGCCAGGGGCGTAGGCACGGACGCCCCGAGCGTGCGGAGCACCCCGCAGAAGTAGCCCAGATCGGCGGCGAGCTGAGCCGCCCCGGCGGTGGAGAGCGAGCCGATCGAGCCCACCTGCGCGAGCGCGGCCGAGGCCGCGTCGGCCGTCACCTCGTCGAGCCAGGCGCTTCCGTCGTCGACGACCTGCTGCTGCTGCTTCTGCTGCTGCTGCTGTTGTCGCTCTTGCTCTTGCTCTTGCTGGTGTTCCTGCGTCGCGGATAAAGGCGACGACGACGAAGGGACCACCGAGCGGTCCTTGCGTTGCGCCTCGAGCGCGGCCTCGAGCGCCGCCGGGAGCGCAAGAAGGGCCTCCCCTGCCGCCGTGGCCCAGGCCTGCGGGTAGGCCGAGAACGAGGGGAGGGAGAGGCCGTCGTCGTGCACGGAATGAGAGGAAGAAGAGGGCGTGCCGCCCGAGCCCCAGCAGGGCAGCGACGCCACGCTCGCCAGTGGCGCCGTGACCTCAGCCAGCAGCGCGCGGCGCACTGCCCCTCGGGCCGCAGCGACGAGCTCGGCAAACGCCGAGCCCGAAGCAGGCAGCGGGGAGAAAGTGGCCCGAGACGACGACAAAGATGACGACGAAGACGACGATGAAGCGGTCGCTGGACCGCCAGTGTCGCTGGTCGAAGAAGCTGCTGCGGAGACGAGGCGCTCGAGCGCCGTGCGCAGCTCTGGCGACGCGCGAACGCGAGTGGCGTGCACAAAGGCGTCAAAGCCGGAGGCGTTGCTGCTGGCGCTGGTGCCGGTGCCGGTGCTGCTGCAGCTGCTGTTACCGATGTTGTGGTCGCTGTTGTTGCTCTTCCAGGGAGCAACATTTGCAGCACCGGCACCGGCACCAGCAGCAAGAGCACCAGCACCTTTGAGGAGCGGCGGCACCGCGCCGAGGATGCATGCTCGCAGGGCGACCGACGCGTGCACCGCCGCGGCCGTGGCGGCGCTCTCCGCTGCCGCGGCAACGGGGAGGAGCTCCGTGGCCGCCCCGGCCTCCCCGTCGGCGACCGAGGGCGGCGACGCCCGCAGGGCGGCAGCTGCCGTCGCCGCGGCCCTCGAAAAGGCGGCGTCCGCGGCAGAGAGCAGCGCCGGGAGGCCCGAGCCTCCGGTCAGGTCGAGGCACCGCGCCGTGGCCGAGGCGGAGGACTCGCGGACGCTCCTCGCCAGGGCAAAGAGCGCGTCGGAGGCGTCTGCCGGGCGAAGGAGAGACGGCGGCGGCAAGGTTTGCCCTTGCTGCTGCTGGAGCGACGACGACGACACTGCTGCGACGGCTGCTGCTGCTGCTGCCGCCGTCGCCTCAGTCCAGGTGTCTCCGACCGCGGCAGCCAGGTCCGAGGCCAGCGCCGCGGCCTCGAGCTCGCCGTAGCGGGCGAGCTCGGCCTCGACAGGCGCGACTATCGCAGCGAGCGCTGCCTCCGCATCAGCCCTGGGCGCGCCGTCGAGCATTCCGGAGACCGCCGCCGCGTGCGAGCGCGCGGCGCAGGCGACGGAAGACAGCTGCTCGAGCGCGCGGGCGCCGCCGACTGGGATTGTTGTTGTGTTTTTGGTGGCACATTTTTCAGTTTGTTTGTGTGAGAGAAAGAGAGAGAAAAAGAGAGCGAGAGGGAGCGAGCGAATTCGGGACGAAAAAAGGGGAAAGAAACTCACGCGGTGCGAGCGACGCCGCCAAGCGAGCCCTGAACGACCGGTCCGCGCCTCGAGCCGCCGAGGTGACGAGCGCCGCCACGAGCTCCGGGGCTCGCGAGGGCAGGGCCGCGGCGGCCCACCTCGCGTCGGCGGTCAGGGTGTCCTCGGCGGCGGTGTAGAACCCGGGGAGCCAGCCGACAAAGCCCGCGGGCGCGCCGGCGTCAAACGCGTCCCACGCCGCGGCGAGCTCCGGGGAGCGTGCCGCCGCGAAGAGGCGCGGCAGGGGATCAGAGGCTGCGGCTGCGAGAGGATCCGATATCGCCGATGACGAAGCAGCAGCAGCAGCAGCAGCAGCAGCAGCAGAAGAAGAAGAAGAAGACAACGCCGCCGACGCCGAAGACGACGAAACCGTCGCCGCTCCTCCCTCCCTCCCTCCCTTCCCTCCTTCCTTTCTCGACACCCCGAGGGCGCCGTCCAGCAGCGCCGCGAGCTCCGCCGCGCGCCCGCCGGCACGAGAGGCCAGCGCCGCGGCGAGCTGCGGCTCCACGAGCGCCGTCAGGCGAGCCTGCAGCCTCGCCAGCCTCGCCGCGCCGCCAGCGAACTCGGGCAGGTCGCCCACCGCGGCGAGCCCCGACCGCATGCCCTCGAGCGCGCGGCCCAGCGCCGCCGCGTCGCCTGCGGCGAGCAGGTCGTCCGCCCCTGCGAGCAGGCCCGCGAGCGAGGCCCCCTCGTCCAGGGTGCGCGCCGTCGCCTCGGCCGCGGAACGCACGCGCTCGAGCGCGGCCAGCGGCGCGGTGGCGGCCTCGGCCGCTCGCGCCGCCATGGCGACGCGGTCGAGCGCCGACGCGGCCGCGCCGTGGAGGATGGCCGCGTCGGCCTCGAGGCACGCCGCGTCCGCCGCCGCCGCGGGCACCCTCTCGAGCACCGCCGCCGTGGCCTCCTCGAGCGAGAGCGTCGAAGCGTCGATCAGGACCTGCAGACTCGCCTCGGAGTCGGCGAGGAAGCTGTTTTTTTAGTTTTTAGTTTTTTCCCGGTGAGGAGGTTGAGGGCCCGCGCGAGAGAGAAAAAGGTGGTGGACTGAGTTTTCGATTGCCGCCGACCGACCGATCGACCGACCATCATCAATAAAATCAACCTCGCTCTCGTCAAAATGGCCTCACTTTTCCATGCTCTGTTCTTCGGGACGGCTCGAGCAGAGCGAGTCGACCCATTTCGAAGGGTCAAAGTCCGGAGACTCAAAGTTGCAGGGGTCGAGCGCGACGGTCATTTGTGCTTTTTTTTCGTCCTCTTTAAAATCGATGGCGATTGTCAAGATCGATTCGATCGCTCTATTTGAGGCTTTTCCCTTGGTTCTCCGCACGCGAAATGCCTTTGGTTCCTATTCGAGATCAGAGACGAGATCGCGTGCTCGATGCTTGAAAGTAAGAGAAAAAGAAAAGAAACGAATCCTCCTCTTTTTTTTGGGGGGGGGTGGCGAGAAAAGAAGCAAAAAATAAAAAAGTGTTTCTCTCTCCTGTTTTGATTTTTTTTTCTAAAAAGAAAAACTTCTTCGATTTTTTGTTTTTTCACTTCAAATGGTCTCCACCTCCACGCGCGCACGGCCCTTGCCGTCTTCTTCGTCTTCGTCTTCTTCGTCTTCGTCATCATCAACAGCATTAGAATCGCCCCTGCGAGCACCCGTCGATTCACCATTCGACGCCTTGCCCTTCCTGCTGTCACTCTCCTCCTTCTCCTTCTCACCACCACCGCCGCCACTCGCCCTCCCGTGCTCCGCCCCGAGGCGCACGCGGGCGAGGCCGGCCGCGAGGAGGCGCCTCCACGCAGCCTCGGCGTCGGCCCGCGCGCGGGCCTCCACGGCCAGCTCCCTGGCGGCCTCGGCCTCGGCCGCCGCGGCGGCGACGGCGGCGGCGTGCTGCTCGAGGACGACGGCGCCGTCGACGTCGGGCAGGCGCCTCCCTCGCCGGCCGACGAAGCCCACGACGGCGGGGGCCGCGTCCACGCCGAGCGCGCGGGCGGCGGCGAGGACGCCGCGGCCGCGCAGGTGCACCGTCCCGGGCGGGACGGCAGACGTGAGCGGCGGGACGTCGACCGAGCCGTAGGCGCTCCTGCCTGGCACCATCCCCGGGGCGGCGGCCTCGGGCGGCGGCGCCGGCCGGACCTGCCAGGGCCCGAAGAGGCGCGTGGTGGTTCGGTCGACCTCCATCTGCCGGAGCCGCGCGTCGAAGGAGGAGAACGGAGCAGCGGCGGAAGTGTCGAGGCGAGGAGGAAGCTGAAAGACGCCCGTCGCTATTCCACCCTCTTGTGCTTGTTCTTGTTCTTCTTGTTCTTCTTCTTCTTCGTCGTCGTCGTAGACCTCGACCCCGTCGATCGAAGCTCGCCGCCGCTTCCTTTCGCGTCCTCCTGCAGCAGCAGCACCACCAATACTACCGCAGCCAGCCACGCCCCTCTTGGCGACCACCTTGGCCGGGGCCTCGAGGGCCCCGGGGACCAGCTCCATGCCCATCCTCCTCCACCGGTCCGCAGAGTGCAGGTCGACGACGTCGGCGCGGCGCCAGAAGGGCTCGCCGCGGTGGGCCCCGGCCGGGGCCGCCCCGGACCTGGGCCCGCTGTACCTGGGCACGAAGCGCGAGAGCACCAGCGTCGGGTGGGAGCGGAAGCCGTCAATGCTGGTCGGGGGCTTGGAGGCTCGCTCGGCCGCGGCGGCCTCTGCCGCGGCCGTGTCGCGCATCTCAGCCTCGGCCGCCGCCGCCGCCGCTGCTGCTGCTGCTGCTGCTGCTGCTGCTGCCGCGGCGGCGACGGCCTGCTCTTGCTCTTGCTCTTGCTGCTGCTTTCGAGCGACCTTGCCCTTGCCCTTATCCGTCCCCTTGCCCCCGCCTTCGGAGCTGGAGGGCTGCGGTGGCGGTGGCGGCGGCGAAGGCACGACTCGCTGCTGCTGCTGCTGCTTCGCTGGAACCTGCGAGAACACGCCGCGGGAGCCCTGGCGAGGGGCCAGCGCCGCGAGCGTCTCGGCCCACCACGCGGCGTCTCCGGCGATCGTCGTGGCCGCCGAAGCCCTCTTCTTCTTGCTGCTGCTGTCAGCTGGTGGGACGGCCAGCGCCGACGCCGAAGCCGAAGCCGCCGCCGAAGTCGCCGCCGCCGTAACAACCACCGAGGAAGAGCTGCCCCAGCCGGGCGCGTAGCGGGCGGCCACACACCTGGCGCCGCCGTTCCACACGGCCGCGGCGCGCAGCGGCGCCTTGGCCCGCGCGCCAGAGAGGCCCGCGCGGTCCGGCAGCAGGGGCAGGAGGCGCTCGCGGTCCCCGACGCAGCCCGAGCGCGGGTCGACGCAGGTCCAGGCGCCTCCGGCGAAGGCCTCGACCCACGCGCCCGCGAGGAAGGGCCTCGGCGGGAGCGGCGGCGGAGATCCTCGAGGCGGGGGCGGGGGCGGAGGCGGAGGCGGAGCCGGAGGTTGAGGTTGAGGCTGAAGTGGAAGCGGAGGTCGAGGTTGCCGAGGAGAAGCAGCAGAGGCAGAAGCTGCTTGCTTGGCCGCCGCAGCAGCCGCCGCAGCTGCCGAAGTCGCCTCTTCCGCCATCCGGATCTGCGCCTCGAGCTCTGCGTCTCCCCTGCGGATCTTGCGCGGAGGCTGCGGAGCTGCAGCAGCAGCGGCGGCAGCAGAGGCATCCGAAGGAGAAGCAGGAGCAGCAGCAGCAGCAGCAGCAGCAGCAGCAGCAGCAGCAGCAGCAGCAGCAGCAGCGCGCTTTCCTTTCCCCTTTTCCCCCTTGCCGTTGCCGCGCGACGCCAGAAGAGGAGAAGGAGAAGAAGAAGAAGGAGGAGGAGGCTTTGAAGCGCCCGTCGCCGAATCACCTGCACCAGCAGTCCTCCCCACCGTCACTGCCGTCGCCGCCGTCGCCGCCGCCGCCGCAGCAGCAGCAGCAGCAGCAGCGGCTGCCGGCGGGTCTGCAAAGCACCAGACGCAGCGCGCCGGCACGCCCGCAGAGCGCAGCGCTGCGACCATGAGCGGAGCGGGCTCGTCAGCGGAGGCGCAAGAAGACGCCCGAGCGGCGGCCTCGAGCGCGGCGGCTGCCACGGCGACCCCCCCTCCGGTGCGATCAGGAAGGGCCGTCTGCTCCTCGGAAGCGGCCGCGCCTCGCCCCCTCTCTCCGCGAACAGCCTCCGCGAACGCCGAAGTGAAGGCGCGCAGGGCCTCCACCGATGCGCCGCTTTTAGAAGCCAAAGAAGCAGGCGACGACGAGGACGACGACGAAGAAGAAAAGGGCAAACGCAAAGAAGAGGAAAGCAAGGAGCTCCCGGAACCACCCGTCAGCTTCGCCATCAGCGCTCCGGCGGCCTCGCGCACGCCCGGCTCGTCGGCGGCCGCGTCAAAGGCCAGCGCTCGCGCGAGCATGCCCAGGGTCCCCGCGCGCGCCACGGCGGCGACCTCGGCCCTTGTCGCCGCTGCGGACCCCGCGACTGCTTCCCTGCGCTGGGCCAGCGCTAACGAAGACGACGCAGCGGGTCGAGGGAGAGGGAGAGGAAGAGGAAGAGGAAGAGGTCGAGGTCGAGGAGGATTGTTGTCTTTGCCTTCGCCTTCGCTTTCGTCGTCGAGAAAGACCACGTCGTCGTCGTCGTCGTCTCTCTTCTCGACGGCAGCGGCGACGTTAGTGGTTTCTGCCTCTTCCCACTCCTCTTCCTCTTTGTTGCCAGGGACAGAAGCAGTAGGAATAGGAACAGCAGCAGCAGCAGCATCGGTGCCGATCATCGCCTTGGCCTCGGCCTCGGCGGCAGCTGCCGCGGCGTCCTTTTCGTTCGAGTCTTTTCCGTCGCCGTCGTCGTCGTCTTGAGCGTCTCTTGCTGCCGCCGCCTCCGTCGTCATCTTTTCGCCATCATCGTCATCGTCATCGTCATCATCGAGCTTTGTGACAGCGAGGGCACCACACGCTCGCTGCTGCTGCTGCTGGAGCGAGGGAGGCGCTCGAGGGAGGGCCGAGACGGTCTGTTTATTTGTTTGAAAAAAAGGGGGGGGACGTCGTCGAACTTTTTCTCTCTTTTTCTTTCTCGATCAGGCTCTTTCGCTCTCGCTCTCTCTCCCTCTCTTTCGCCTTCTTCCACGCCCTCGCAAACGCACCTGAGAGACCCTCCTGAGAGCGGCGTCGTGAGCCATCCCACGCCTGCGACCGGCTCTCGAGAGGAGCTTGTCCAGAGACTGCTCGCTGGCGTCGACGAGGGTCACGACTTGGCGACGAGCATTGACGTTGGCGTTGGATTTGGCTTTGACGTCGACATCGATGTCATCGGTCTTTTGCTCAGATCCTCCTGCTGCTCCTTCTTCTCCGTCGCCGCCGCCGTCGCCACCACCTTGGCCTGCTGCACGGCTTCGCCGCAAGCGTCCTGACATCTCCTCCGAAAGAGATAGAGAGGAAAAGAGAGAGAGAGAGAGAGAGAGGATTCTAGTCTGGTCGAACGACCTTTTCGAAAAGAGAGAAGAGAGGAAGAGAAAATGAAAAAAAAACTAGCCAAAATTTGGCCAAAAGAAAAAAAGCAACTCTTTTTCCAGCTCTCGAAAGGCGGATCAAGAATGCGATCATCACTCTCTCTCTCTCGATGCGATTTGCCGTGTTGATGCTTTGGCGCGTCCGAGTTTGGGGCACCTTTGGCCGGGAGCGGCGACCAAGTTTTTTTTTTTTTTAAACTCGTTGTCAACACTCCCCCCCCCCCCTTCAAAAGATCAAAGGGCTGCGGCTCCAGTCTTTTTCCTCGCGCGCTCGCCAGTAGTCACCCGTAAACTTCCACCGCAGCGGCGCGCGCTTAAACTCCCTGTGGCTGTTTGTCGCCGCCTCGGCGACGAGGAACGCGGAGAGCTCCGCCGGCGTAGCGAGGCGGGAAGAAGAAGAAGAAGAAGAAGAGGTTGCGGATTTCGCCGCTTTCGATTCAGCTGCTGCCGCTGCTGCCCCTGCTGCCGCCCCCCCAGCAGCAGCAGCAGCAGCAGCGGCGCGGTAAATCCCGCCCCCGACCTCTTCAAACCACACCGCCCTGAGCTTGCCGTCCTCGCCCAGACCCATCGCGGCCTCCCGCTTCCTCTCGATCTCCAGGATCCGGTCGAGCTGGGCCTGGGCCTCGTCGTACCTGCCGGCCTCGAGCAGGCGCGTGTCGAGCCTCCGGCGCGAGTCTGTCGGCGCGAGGCCGCCGGCGCCGCCGCTGCCGTAGCCGTTGCCGTCGCCTCCAGCGGCGCCGCCGTCGTCGTTCAGCCCGGCGGAGAACTTCGTGTACCCGTAGCGGCACCCCGGGATGACCTGTGGCGTGGTCCAGAGACGGTGGCGGCTTTGGCTTTGGCTTTGGCGTTGGCTCCCTCCGTCGCTGCTCGCCGGCGGCAGCAAAAGACCAACAACAGCTTCCGCCGCCTCCGCCCCCGCTCCCGCCGCCACCACCACGTCGAGGTGCGTCGCAAAGTCCCCCTCGAACTCGACCCCGGAGACCCGCTCGCGCGTCGCTGGGGTCGTCTCTTGCGTCTGCGAGGCCGGGACGCGCTCGACCCAGCCCTTGAAATCCCTGCTGACCGCCGACCCGCCCTTGAGCGCCGCCATCAGCGACGGCGCCCTGAAGTCGAGCACGGCGTGGAGCACGTGCGACGGAGCAGCAGCAGGAGCAGGAGCAGCAGCAGCAAGGGTGCTGCTGCCTCCACTGCTGCTGCTGGTCCCATCATCGGGCAGGACCGGGGCGATGCGCACGCGGCCGTCGTAGGTCACGGCGTTCCTGCCGCTGGCGAGTCCGACGGCGGTGGGGGTCGCCTAGTTTTGTTTTGTTTTGTGTTTTGTGGTTTTTTTTTTTTTCCCGCGCGCGCCCCCGTCCCAATTGATTTGGCATGTGAGCTAAAAATGGATACTCCCCTTAGAGAACGAGAAAAAGGAACAGGAAGAAGAAAGAAGCAAAAAAACGAGAAATCTTCTTCTCATTCCCCCTCTCCCCCCTCTCCCCCCTTCTCTACCCCCTCCACCTCCACTACAACTCCAACTCCCCTCCCCCCCCTCCTCCTCCTCACCCGCGCCCAGTCGTAGACGTCCCCGTCCGCGAACTCGAGCCTGCTCCTAAAGGCGGCCTGGATCTCGAGCCCGGAGGCCCGCAGCGACGCCAGCGGCGCGTCGTCCCCGCAGACCGACCAGCCCAGGCGGCCGCCCTTCTGCACGACCCAGGCCGAGGCCATGTACCCGCCGCGCGCCCGGCCCTTGTCGCCGGCGACGAGCTCCGACAGCATCCGCACGCCGAGCTCCGGCACGAGAGCGTCCACGGTCTCGCTGAGCACGGGAGAGACGCACTTGGTGGTCCGGACGGTGCAGGCGTAGGTGGACGCGGCGTAGGCCGCGACGTGGAGCAGCCTCTCGAGCGAGAGCGGCGCGGCCGCGGCGGCGGCGTCGAGGCAGCGCACCCCGGGGACGAGTATCTCCGCCCGGCGCTGGATCTCGCTCATGGGCTCGCAGAGCTGCAGCGGGAGCTGGATGTTCATCAGCTGCGCCCCTCCCGGGGTCGAGGTGATGCGCCTGGTTTTTTTTTGGGAGGGATGGGGTTGGTTGGTTGGTTTGTTGGAAAGAAGGAGTTGAGAGAATCCGTTTTTTTTTTCGTCCCACTCACTTTAAAATCGCCAGGATCGAGGGCTTGCTCCCAGGTGGTGGGGCCGGAGGGAGGCATCGTCGCACTCCGGGGACGAGGACTTCGGGATCAAGGGTCGAGGAGGTTGAAGAGGTTGTTGAAGAGGTTGAAGAGGTCGAGGCAGCGGCAGCGGCGGCGCCACCGCCAACGTCATCGTCGACGTCGGCAATCTTTGTGTCACTCTTGCCGCGGGGGATTCCCGCCTCGTCTTCCTCCGGCACGTCTTCCTCCACCCATCGGACATCCTCCTCGACGCCAAAGGGAGGGACTATGGCACAGAGGCGACGCATAGCGCCCGCGATTGCTCTGCGGGTGTTGATTGAAAAGATCGAGTTTTTTCTTCCCCGTTTTTTTCCCCCTTCGAAAGTGGGCGGAAAAAGAAAAAAGTTCATTTCTTTTCCCTCGCTTGCCAGCAAGCAAAATTGCTGCGAGAGGGGCGCATTCCGATTCGCAATTTCCTCCCTCTTTCTCTCTCTCTTTCTCTGTTGATACCCTTAGTCTTAATCAGCTCACCTGCTTCGTCGGGACACCACAAAGACATAGCGGAGATGACGACGACGGCGCAGGCCAGCGGCGGGAACGGAAACGGCGGAGGAGAAGCAGCTGTTGCCGCCGATCCATCAGCTTTCAACGCCGCCGCCGCCACCGTCACCGCCGACGACAACGACATCGATGCCGCCGGGGCCCAGAGCGAGCCCAGGCAGGAGTGTTCCCCAGCCGTCGCTGCTGCCACTGCCCCGGGCTCGCAAGCGCGCGACGAAATCTTCACCTGGGAGGCGCCGCACGCCACCTACGCGCTCGGCTGGAGCGTGCGTTTTTTCCTTTTTGCACTTGGTTTTCGTTTTCCGTTTTTTTTTTCCTTACAACCTAGCCCCCCCCCCAAAAAAAACGCTCAACCTCCTCTTTTTCTCATCTCTCCTTCTTCTTCTTATCTCTCCTTCTTCACACAACAGAACCGGCCTGACAAGCCCTTCCGCCTCGCGGTCGGTTCGTTCGTCGAGGACTTTCCGAACAGGGTCGACATCGTGACTCGTGCGTTGTTTTGAAAATTCGAGAGTTTCTTCTGGTGTTTTTTTTCTTTCTTCACTTCTCATCGCCGCCGTTTGGCGTCATAGTCATGCTCACAACTTCAAACAAACGAAACCCAACCCAACCCAATCCACGATACTAATGCCAGTCGATGAGGAGGCCGGCGTGCTCAGGGCCGACCCTGCCCTGGGTTTCGAGCACCCGTTCCCGGCGACGCGCGTGGCCTTCATCCCGGACCGCTCCGGGGGGTCCTCGGGGCCCTGCTGCTCCTCGTCGCCGCCCTCGCTGGGAGGGGGCGGCAACACGCCCGACCTGCTCGCCACCTCGGGCGACTTCCTCCGGATCTGGAAGATCGAGAGCGGCGGCGACGACGTGTACGGCAACGGCATGGCGACCGACGAGTACGAGGACGGGGAGGACGACGACGACGATGGAGGCGGAGGTGGTGGTGGTGAAGGAGGCGAGAACGAGCAAACAGCAGCAGCAGCAGCAGCAGCAGCTGCGCGCCGGCGCGACGGGAGGCGCCTCCGCCGCTCTGTCGCCGACCGCGATGCCGGTGCCGATAGCGGCGACGATGACGACGGAAACAACGTAGACGACGACGACGTCGACGACGAGGACGGCGACAACGACAACACCAAAAACAACCGTGGCGGCCACCGCCCCGGCCGCCGCCGAACCAGGCTGCTCAGGCTCCTCAACAACAACAAGCACTCGGAGTTCTGCGCGCCGCTGACGTCGTTCGACTGGAACGACGCCGACGCGCGCAGGCTGGGCACCGCCTCGATAGACACCACCTGCACCATCTGGGACGTCGAGCGCGGCGTCGTCGACACGCAGCTGATCGCGCACGACCGCGAGGTCTTCGACATCGCGTGGGGCGGCGTCGGCGTCTTCGCGTCGGTCTCGGCCGACGGCTCGGTGCGCGTCTTCGACCTGCGCGACAAGGAGCACTCGACCATCATCTACGAGTCCCCGACGCCGGACAACACCCCGCTGTTGCGCCTGGCCTGGAACAGGCAGGACCCGCGGTACATGGCGTGCCTGGCGTTCGACTCGTCGTCGGTGGCCGTGCTCGACATCCGGTTCCCAGCCGCGCCCGTCGCGTCGCTCGCGCGGCACGCGGCGCCGGCCAACGCGCTCGCCTGGGCCCCGCACTCGTCGTGCCACCTGTGCACCGCCGGCGACGACGCGCAGGCGCTGATCTGGGACCTCTCGGCGATGGCGAGGCCCGCGAGCGTCGTGGCCGGAGGGAGCGCCGGCGGAGGCGCAGGTGGAGGCGGCGGCCTCAACAGCAGCGCCGGGATGGGCGGCGGCGGCGGCGGAGGCGGAAGCAGAGGAGGAGGCAGCAACCTCAACAACAACAACAACAACAGCCACAACGACAACCGCAGCGGCGGGACCGCGATGAGCGACCCGCGGGGGATGGGAGGGAGCAGGGGCGGCAACCCCACGGCGACGATGTCCAACACCACGACCGGCAACGGAGGAGGAGGAGCAGGAGGCAACGGCACCGGCGGAGGAGCTGCTGCCGGCGGCGGCGGCACTGCCGCGGTCACGGGCCTCGACCCGATCCTCGCCTACTCGGCTGGCGCGGAGATCTGCGGCCTGCAGTGGTCGTCTGCCGCGCCGGACTGGGTGGCTATCTGCTTTGCGAACAAGATGCAGATCTTGAGGGTGTGAACGGTATGAAGGAGAAGAAGGAGAAGAAGGAGAAGAAGGAGAGGACGAACGAACTTTGTAAAAAAAAAAGGAAAAAAGAAAAAAAACTTTTCTCTGAATTTGTTTTTGACACCTTTGCTCTCTTTTTGTTCCTCTCTCTCTCTCTCTCCAACTCTCTCTCTCTCTCTCCAACTCTCTCTTTCTCTCTCTCTCTCTTCCATTTATATCATCGTCATCAACCCCAAACCAAAAAAAATCTGAATCAAAACCAAAAAAGCAAACGCTCCTCCTCCGACCTACTGCTGCTTGCACTCGGCGGGCTTCTCGCCCGTGTCCTGCGGCGTGCCGCCTTTTGCGCCGCCGCCGCTCTTGCCGCCCGAGCGCTGCTTGCGGCCGCCGCCGCCGCCACCGCCGCGGGCCTGCTTTCCACGCGAGGGCGCGCGGCGGTCTTCTTCTTCTTCTTCGGAATCATCCTCATCGTCGTCATCCTCATCATCGTCTTCGTCGTCTTCGTCTTCGTCATCTTCATCCCCATCTCCTTCTTCTTCTTCTTCGTCGTCATAATCCTCCTCCTCCTCCTCCTCTCCCTCCATCTCGGCCATCTCGCCCGTGTAGAACGAGACGGCGTGCGGGATCAGCTCATCGCGCAGCGTCTCCCCGAGCTCGTAGTCCTCCTCGAGCGCCTCCTGCAGGGCCTCGACCTCCTCCTCGTCCAGGTCGTCGTCGCCCTCCTCGGGCACCGCGGGCGGGCAGAAGAAGTTGAAGAACGACTCGGTCTTCTCGATCTTGGTCATCGGCTTGCCCGACGACGCGCCGCCGGGCTTGCGGCCGGGCTTGGGCTTCTTCTTCAGGATCTTTACCGTGGGGTCCTTGCCGGCCTTCCACGCGATGCGCGTGCCCACGGCGCGCTCGAGCATGCCCTCGTCGTCCTCGGCGGCCATGTGGTAGGTCTTGGTGACGACGCCGTCGGCCGGGGAGTCGAAGAACGGGTTGGGCATCTCAAAGACAAACGCCAGGCGGAAGCCGTACTCGCGCGGCTGCTCCTCCGAGTCCGAGTCTTCTCCTCCTTCCTTCTCTTTCTTGTCGGTCGCAGCAGCACCAGCACCGCCTTCACCGTCTTCCCCTTCACCACCTTCCCCGTCACCGCCCCCGAGCTCCTCGCACCGGAGGTCGAGCAGGTGCTCGAGCACGGCCTCGTCCTTCTCGGTGATCCTGCTCGCGACGCCGTCGTGCGCGCGCATCGCGCCGAGCCAGAACTGCGGGATCCCCTTGGGGACCGGGTCAGAGGCCCCGGCGGCGTTGGCCGCGGCGACGCCGGCGCCGCCGGCGAAGCCCTCCTCCTTCTCGACCTCGGCGAGCTCGGCCTTGAGGGCCTCGACGATCTCCGCGGGGGCCTCCTCGTCGCCCTTGACGACCTTGGCCCTCGTCGCGAACAGCGGCGCGTACTTTTTCGTGTACTTGGCGTCGAGGGCCTCGAGCTCGCGCTTGTAGTCTTCCTCGAGGGCGTCGTGGCTCGCCTGGATCTCCTGGAGGTACTTGATGCGCGCCCGGATCTTTTTTGTTTTGTTTTTTGGTTTTGGAAGGGAAAAGAGGGAGGAGGAGGAGGATGAGGTCACAAATAGAGGTGATTGTTTTTTTCTTCCTTTTTTTGTTCTTCTTCTTCCCCCACCAGCGCCGGCGGCAGCGGCAGCGAATTCGAAAAAAGAGAGAGAGAGAGACGGAGAAAAAAACCCTTACCTCGACCGGCATCTCCTCGATAAAACCAGACGGCAGGCCCACGATGGTGTCCAGCTTGGCCTGGATGGCGTCGATGAGGCCAGGGTTGCCCGCAAGCGCCGCGGCGTTGCCTGTTTTTGATTGATTGATTGATTGAGCATTCGTTTTTTTTCTCCCTTCAAAGTGAGTTTTGCGGCCGAGTGCGTTTCGCCTCTCGCCGCTGGTGCGACGAGCGATTTGAGCGCATGGGTGCCTCTGTCCTTGTGTGGTGCACGTTCTCGTAGGCGGGAGGATTGGCTCCGAAAAGAGCGTGAAAAAGGCGGAAAAGAAAGGAGGACGACGACGAAATCGATCGCGTCCCACCCCATCATCGCAAACGAAATTCGAGAATCGAGTTTCGTTGCTCCCCCGCCCTGCGCACCTCGAGCCTTGCGAGGGTTGATCTCTTCAACGTCAGACATGGGCGTGTAACGGAAGGGAGGTGATACTCGGGGAGATGGACGAGGAGAAAAAGAGAGAGTGAGAAGAGAGAGAGAGAGCAGGAGAAGGAGAAAAGTGTTTTTTTTTCTTTTTGGAGATCGTTTTTCTTTTCTTTTCATAGCGTCCCCGCTCTTTCTTTCTCTCTCTCTCTTTCTCTCTCTCCCAGGCGGCATCCGCAGCAACAGAATTGTCTCTCTTCGCTCTCTCTTCGCCCTCCCTCTCTCTCTGAAACAGTATATATAAAAAAGTCGCGTTTGAAAAAAAAAGCTAGGAGGGAAAGAGGGAAAAAAAAACAGAATAGTTGAGAGTTCTTTTTCTCCCCGCGCTCGCGCGCGCTCTCGCGTTTCTTCTTCTCTCTCCCTCTCTCTCGTCCTCCGTTTCCGTTTCCTTGTCCTCCCTCTCTCGTGGAACTCGCAGGGGGCTCACGCTCTCCCTCTCTCTCTCTCATCATTGTTCTCTCTCATTATTCTCGTTCTCTCTCTCTCTCTCTCTCTTGCTTGCCTCAGTCTCCCATTTCTCTCTTTCTCCCCTTCTCTCTTCTCTCTCTCTTTTCTCACACCACTCACCACTCGAAACCAACGCACCAACGCACCACCTCTTCACCCCCAGCGCACGATCGCGCCTGCCCACGTCAGCCCGGCGCCAAACCCGGCGATGGCCAGCGTGTCCCCGGCCTTGATCTTGCCCGAACGCACGGCCTCGTCGAGCGCCAGAGGGATCGACGCGGCGCTGGTGTTGCCGTACTCGGCCAGGTTGGAGACGACGCGCTCGTGCGGGACCCCGAGCCTCGTCGCGGCCGCGTCCAGGATGCGCTGGTTGGCCTGGTGGAGCACCAGCCAGTCAATGTCCGATGCCTCGAGCCTGGCCTGCCTCAGCGCCTCGGTCAGCACGGCCGGAATGGCGCGCACGGCGAACTTGAAGACCTCCTGCCCGTTCATCGCGATGTTGGCGTACGCGCCCCTGCCCGAGGCGAAGGCGTCGTCGGCCGAGAGGGCCTTGCCTCCGTCGCAGGCGAACAGCGCGTTGAGATGCTTCTGTCCTGCGCCGTCCGAGGCCATGGAGGAGCCCAGCAGGCCGTCGCTGTTGTTGTTCCCGGAAGAGCTCGAAGTCGACGCACCACCACCTCCACCACCTCCGCTTCCACCTTCTCCTTCTCCTCCTCCTTCGCCACCCGCTCGTGCCGTCAGCAGCACCGCGCCGCACCCGTCGCCGAAGAGGATGCAGGTTCCCCTGTCGCGCCAGTCCACGTACCGCGACAGGGCGTCGGCGCCGATCACCAGCACGTTCTTGGCGGCGCCCGTGCGGATGAACTGCGAGCCCGTGACGAGGCCGAGCACGAAGCCCGAGCACGCCGCGGTGAGGTCGAAGGCGACGGCCCTCGAGGCCCCGATCTGCGAGGCCACGGCGCACGCCGAGCCGAACAGGTCGTCGGGCGACGAGGTGGACAGCAGGACCATGTCGACGTCCGCCGCGGAGACGCCGGCCATCTCGAGGGCGCGGTTGGCGGAGGCCGCGGCGTGCTGGGTGAGCGACTCGCCAGGGGCGAGGACGTGCCGGCGGCTTTTTTTTTATTATTGAATGAAGAAAGAAAGAAAGGTGAGCGCTTTGACTGCGAGGTGGTAGCAACAACACTGACGTCGACGACGATGACGATGGCGATGACGAACGGGACCGGAGAAGCTAGCAGCAAGCAAGGCAGCAGCAGCAGCAACAGCAAGCAAAGCAAGCAAGCAAGCAAAAGCAAAGACGAGAGGTCGAGGTTGAGGGAAAAGAAAAGAGAGAAAGAAGAACTCGATCTCAAGCCAAGTTTTTTTTCCCGTCTCCTTCTTCCTTCCCTGTCTCTTTCTCTATCTCTATCTCTCTCTCTCTCTCTCTCCCATTCTTTCTCCCCCTTTCCAACCCAACAATTGCAATCATTTGCATCGAACCGATCACTTGAGGGGGGAAAGGCATCGAAGACAAAGAGGCGAGCACGAGTAGCTTGCCCTCATTTGCGTTTGTTCTCTTCTCCTTTTTTTTGCTTCGATCTCGGCCGCTCGATCGGCTGGTGGTCGATAAACGACCAAAAAGAGCAAAAACAAAAAAGACGCACCGTATTCCCGTCCTCTGCGCGATCCACTCGTCGTTTGTCTCCACTAGCTGCGAGAGATCGGCGTTGGTGAGCACGTGCGCTGGGGCCGAGCTCCCCGAGCCTGCGAGCCGGACGCCAGCAGCAGTTCTAGTTCGCATCCGAAGGCCTTTGCTGCCGCTGCTCCTGCTACTGCTCGTCATCATCGTCGTCGTCGTCGTCGTCATTGTCGTCGCCGTCGACCAGCTTCCACTACTGCTGCTGGCATTGTTGCCGCTGCTCTGCCTCGTGTCGATCGGGCTACGTCGGAATTGGAGAGAGGGCTTGGACGAGAGAGCACAAGGAGGAGACGAAAGAGTCACCGTCGTCGTCGACGGCCCCACCATCATCATCGCCCCGCTTTTCAGCAGAGCCGCCGCCATGAAAGCAAACGAATTGAGATAAGCGACACACGCCAGACGAAGCGCGCTGAAGAGCTCTGCGGCCACTAGGAGAGAGGGCTTGGACGAAGAGGCGCCGGGACTATTTTTTTCCCCCACTTTCTTTCTTTTCTCGATCTCTTCTTTCTTTTTCTTCTTCTGAGAGAGAGAGAGAGAGCGCGAGAGTGTTTTTTTTCTTTTCGTTTCGAAGGAGAAAAAAAATTCAAAAATTCGTCGATTCGATGATGCGTCGACTGTCTTCCAGAGCTCCTGCTCCTGCTCCTCCTCCGCTGGAGCACGCGGCCGCGGTCGCAGCGGCCGCGGCCACCACCAGGCGACGCGTACTGGTGCTCCTGGCGGCGCTCGCGTTCGCGTGCGTGCTCCTAGGCTCTTCTCGGAGCAGCCGTACCTCGCAGGATTGGGCTCGGTCGCGGAGAGGCATTGAGCGCGTCGCCGCCGTTGCCGCCGCTTCTTCCACCTCTTCTTCGTCTTCTTCTTCTTCTTCTTCTTCTTCTTCTTCTTCTTCTTCTTCTTCTTCTTCTTCTTCTTCTTCTTCTTCTTCTTCTTCTTCTTCTTCTTCTTCTTCGTCTTCTTCTTCTTCTTCTTCTTCTTCTTCTTCTTCTTCTTCTTCTTCTTCTTCTTCTTCTTCTTCTTCTTCTTCTTCTTCTTCTTCTTCTTCTTCTTCTTCGACCTCTTCTTCTTCGTCTTCGAAACCCAGCTTCTGCCTCCGCGGGCAGGACCTGCCCTGGCCAGGAGCACACCACCTTGTCGACGATGCTTACGGCCCGGAGACGGCGCCTTTCGCCTCTTGCGCGTCGATCCCGCGGAAGGGAGCGAGCAGCAGAGGAGGAGAGAGGGGAGGAGGAGCAGCAGCAGGAGGAGGAGCACGAGGAGGATTAGGAGGAAGGAGGAGGCGGGGCAGCAGCAGCAGCGGCAGCACTACGTCGGCCTCCTCCCCGACCTCCTCGAGCTCGTGCCACGACGCCATCCACGTCCCTTCGGTCGCGCTCCTGTTCCTGACCAGGGGCCCGCTGCCCTTCGAGGCGCTCTGGCGGGAGTGGCTGCTGCAGGCGCAGGGGATGCTCCCGCTCTACTGCGTCGCCGCCGCGGCGTGCGCCAACGCCGGGTGGGACGAGGTCCGGGCGGTGCGCGCCGCTTGCAGCGGTGGAGGTAGCGGCGGCGGTAGTGGCGGAGGAAGCAGCAGCATCGACAGCATCAACAGCATCAACAACAATAACAACAGCTCTTCTTCGACCGCCATCGCCGCCATCGCTCCATCCCCCGACGACGACGACCCGCACCTCATCCTGGGCCAGAGGCTGTTCCGCGTCTACACGCACGCGCCGCCCTCCTTCCCCGGGTACCCGCGCGGCTCGATCTTCCGCGGCACGCTGATCGACGACAGGCTCTCGACCACCTGGGGTGACCACAGCATGATGGAGGCGACGCGCAGGCTGCTCCGCGCGGCGCTGCTCGGCGCCGGCGGCGCGGCCAACGTCAAGTTCATGCTGCTCTCCGAGTCGTGCGCGCCGATGTACCACCCCGCCGTGGTCCACCAGCAGCTGATCCACGAGCGGCTGTCCCGGATCGACGCGTGCGCCGCCGACGGCTCCGACGGCCTGCCCGTGGTCGCCGGCGGGGAGGAGGGAGGAGGAGAGCGAGAGCGAGAGGAGGAGAAAGAGAAGGAAAGGGGTCTCCCGCCGCCGCGGCCTCGGAGCAAGCCCACGAAAAACCTGTTCTGGGAGCGCTGGTCGTGGCGCTTCGAAGAGGCCGGCGTCACTCGCGGGGCGTGGCGCAAGTCGGCGCAGTGGTGGACGGTGAGAAGAGAGAGAGAGAGAGAGAGAGAGAGAGAGAGAGAGAGAGAGAGAGAGAGAGAGAGAGAGAGAGAGAGAGAGAGAGAGAGAGAGAGAGAGAG
>Ga0210003_1001425_pt1 | contig 21152 bp, 25 predicted proteins | sample LantaG_FD_182804 | JGI IMG/M metagenome (GOLD analysis project Ga0210003, IMG submission 182804) | Deep subsurface microbial communities from Baltic Sea to uncover new lineages of life (NeLLi) - Landsort_02402 metaG (SPAdes) (version 2) | ecosystem: Environmental > Aquatic > Marine > Oceanic >... | reverse complement strand
ATTTAATGATATCCATTGTTTTTATGTCTCTTTCAAAACAGATTGATTCTTTACCAGTTTCCTCGTTACGACCGAAGGGGCTTTTAATAACATAACCAGTAATTGATTTGATAGGATATTCATCATAAGGGTAAATACTGACAGCGGGGGGGCCTTCTTCACGAAAGGTAAATAACATGTTAACCGCGTGGTGGTCTTCTTTAATTAGCCTGTTCAGAAAATCACACATCTCTTGCACTGAGATACTTTCTTTATACATCTTTACACTCCTCTAGTTCTTTACCACAAAGTGGGCACATGCCATTGAACTGTTCTTTTTCTTCAAGTAGATTTTTTTCTTCTGAGTTTAAGTCTTTAAGTTTTGCTTCTAGGTTAACGTAAGAGACTTTATTCTCAATTAACTTTTTCATAGTACTTTCTAAGGCATCTATTCGACCTATGTCTAAATCAGGCATCTTAGGTATCTCTACAGATTTAATAACCTCTAGTGTACGCACAGATTGTTCTAGAGAAGAATAACGCCCATTGAGTTCTGCGGCTTTTTTAATCTTAGACTGCATGCCCTCTAAAGAAGATAAGCCTTCAGGTATGCTTATAGTCTCTACAGACTTGAGATTATTAACTACTTCGGCAGCTCTTATGAGACCCTGGTTCAAGTCAAGTAATCTTTTAGACTTGTCATAAGATTCTTTTAGCTTATCGTTCTTAGGAATTTCTAAGTCTCTTATATCTTGAAGGATTCTAACCTGCTGACTTAGTATGCTGACTCTTCTAAAGAGTTCTTTAAGCTTTTCTATCTTTTTTTCTTTCTGCTCCAGGTTTTTTTTACTTTCTAGTAAAAAAACTTTTTGAGTAAGTACCTCGTCAAAACCATCAAACTTTTTTATGTCCTCAGTAAGTATCTCTAAGTCTTTTTTACGTATACGAAGCATATCTTTGTTGGACCTTTGGTCCTTATTACAAAGGTCTATGGCTTTATACACCTTATCTAGACCATAAGCAGCTGTTAGAAGGTCTATACCTTTAGAGTCTTTTTTATCTACTAAGAACAAAGGGAAAAATTGCTCTACATAAAGGAGATTTATCTTATCTTTACCTATAGAGGTAGCGCCAAGTCCTGCTTCGAAGACTACATTTGGTGGGTCGTCCTTACCTATTTTTTCATACTTAATACCATTAATAACATAAAAATTGTTGCTGTCTTCTTTATGCCATAAAAGGTCTATTCTATCACTTTTAATATGTACTTCACAAAAAGTTTCACCCCAAGTTATAAAACCAGTACCTGAGGCATTAGTGAGTGCCGCGTTGATCGCCTTCAACACGGCACTCTTACCTATAAAATTTCTTCCTACTATAGTAGTGAAACCGTCTATATCAAAAGAAATATTACGTATAGATTCAAAATTAGTTATCTCTACATGAATCATTAGCTATCACCGTTTTCTTTTTCATCAAAACTACCGCCCATTTTACCTTCTAGTTCTTTTAAAGACTCATCTTCCATTTCCAAATCAGGGTTAAAATTTTCTTCCTCATCTATAGACATGGAACGAAGTCTTTTTAAGTTGTCTTTTTCATCGTCGGTAAGATTCTCTATACCTCTAGCTTCCAGCTCCTCACGGATTCTGGCCATCTCTTTAGCGTCTTCAGAAGGAAGCAGATAAGGTTTCATAGACTCCAATATTTCAGGGTGCTCCTCCAAGTACTTTTTTATTGTTGGGATACCCTGTACTTTGAAGTTAAACTTTTCTGCCGGATCTATGTACTCATACCACGACCCGATCTTTTTTATAACCTTCTTGTTTATAGCAAGAGTCACTAGAGACATGATATTATCAATACCTTGCCCAAAAGCAATGTAGAGAGGACCCGATTTAAACGGTACATCGAGTTTGTTCTTAATAACCGTAGCTTTTACTGTCTGGTTTATTTTTTTCTTCTCAGAGATACCAGTGATGATACTTTTTTCCATTATTTCCTGTTTTTCTCCGGACCTAAGCTCTATGCGTATGGTGGAGAAAAATCTTGGGGCCCTTCCCCCAGAAGTTACCTCAGAGGGTCCTCGGTCATACTTACCTTTAATAGCACTCCTTAGTTGATTCAGTAACACCAAGGCGGTGTCGCACTCTTCAAGATAAGAGCTCATCCAGTTTAGAAAGGTTCCGGTAAGTTTTGCATGCAGACCGATTTGGATGGTATCATCAGCGTCGGCATCAAAAGATGCTTTAGGTAGCATTGTTGTAACGGAGTCTACAACAATAATGCCTGGTTTAAGTTCCTTGAGACCCCTACCTATCTGCTTAACGCCGTCTTCTAGGCAGGTAGGTGTCAGGTGTATGAACTTTGATGGGCTTAGGTCTAGACCTATATTTCTGATGTACTGAAACTGAGTGCGGAGTGAATGCTCAAAATCTGCATATATAACTCTCTCACCGAGAAGCTGCGCTTGTTGGCAAGCATGCAGAGCCAGAGTTGTTTTTCCACAGCCCTCATCTCCAAAGACTTCAGTAATGTATCCTCTAGGAAATCCTCCGGGGGCACCAGTGTGTGACCCGTCTCCTATCAGTCTGTTTACTACCCAAGAGCCTGTTGGTATAAACTTAATTTGTTTAGTTATGTTCCCTAACATCCCCTGCTTTTTTAGATTCTCAATATAGGAATCAGCCAGGTCTATCTTCTTAACACTCTTCGGCCCCGTTGTCGGGGTCTGAACCGTCTTCTTTTTGGGCGGCATCTTTTATTCTCCTTTTAATAACTTCAAAGTCAAAAAACAACTCATTTTCACGATACACAATACCCTTATAATCAGTGGAACCTTTTTTAGCCCCTCTGGTATAGGTGTGCTTTCCACAGAATACCTCACGCTCGTAGTCTCCTAAATCTTTTTCTAGGAGACTCTTTTCTATATGCCACTTATAATATCTTTTACCAAAATGACCGGCCCAAAAAGCATCCGCTATGTCCTCAGCTAATCTGTGCCCATGTAATCCTAGGACAGTTTTAGCCTTATGAATCATCTGCGGTTTATGAATATCTCTTACGCTGGTATCTGGATACACTAACTTTTTAAGTGCCTGCGGAGGGAAACAAACAACATATAAATCTTTCTCCAAGAAAACTTTGTGCAGAAACTGATTTAAAGCAAAAAGTTGTTCTGTAGAAAAAGAATCAAAAAACGGGGCTTCCATGCCTACAAATTTTATATCATACTTTTCAATTACTTCTTGTACTTGAGCTGACTGTTGTATTAGACGTAGCACCAAAATACCGTCTGACTTAGAAGTTTTTAACAAACCTCTTTCGACAGTTTCATTATCTGGTCCCTCTAAATCAAGAACTACATAACCAGCTTTGCTCAGAGAAGGGTCTAGCCCTAGCATGTAAGCCATAATAACCTCGTAAGATGTAAGCAGGGGCCCGCTTGCGCAGGCCCCTTAAATGGGCACGCACACCCGCGTTTCGTTCCTATCCGCCTTTATTCCCGAGCCCAATATCTTACATACCTTCGAGGACATCTCCGAGGTCTACATTCTCAGCAGCGTCACTAGAACCTGCGTCGTCGATTCCAAGGAGCTCCTTGATCTCTTCTATAGAGAGTTCAGAAGCAAGATTATCCGCAACTTCATCTCTAATAGGTGCGGCCTCTTTTAAAATCTTGGCCTTAAGTTCTTCTTTCTTCTGCCAAAAACTTTCTTTGCACGCTTGAGGCTCAATGGTTTGATAATCCTCATTGGTGCAGCTAAGAATTAGGTCATGGCTAGACAGAGGAAATTCTCCGTTAGCTGTTTTGAGTTTCTGATACATCTTGTCGGTAAACACCCAAGGATGCAACTTATATCCACGGAGTTTATTTTCAGACATTTCATACAACACAATGACCCCACCAACGCGCCAACGAGGCTTGTTGCCATCGTAGTGGTGCGTGCAGCAAATAGCCTTCTTCTCCGGAGTGCTCTTGCACACAAAATAGCGGTCTTTGTAGTGAATAGGAACTCCGGAGAACATTTTCTTAGCTTCTCCGTCAGGGAAAATAAAACCTATACGATATTTCTCTCCCCCTTTAGCCTTCCAAGACTTAAACGAATAGCCTTTTACATCCTCATTATCAGCACCAAAATCCATCACACTCATAACATCACTCCTTAATTGTTATAACAAACTTCTTATCGAGTCACCCGGGCGATACACAATTTTACTGCCCTTTACTTTTTTGGTCACCATCTCTAGACTCTTTTTATCAAAGACTTTTTTGTCTTTTTCTTTTATGTTTTTGACCAATAAAGTACCGAAACCTGGAGATAATCCCAGCTTCTTATCCTTAAGTAAGAGATAAAACATCTCTTTATTTAAAGACTGCCAAAGTTTCTTTCGAAGTTCTTTGGTATTAGCTGCCTTAAGTATCTCTGGGTCAATCTTTTCACCTAAAATAGCCAACACTGTCTCCATGACAATGTCTTGAGGTTCCATGATTACCCTACATATCTAATAGTGATTCTATGTCATACTCTACGCCTATTGAGGCGTCATCTTCTACTACCGGGTCTTCTTTCTTAACTACTTTTTTAGGTTCTACTTTTGATTCTACCTTTACACTAGCTGCAGGTTTACCGGCTCTAGTGTCCGTAATAAAATCTGACATATCTATTTCATCGTCTACAAGATCTTGTACGGGGCCATCTTCAGGTAAATCCTCATTAAGAATTTCCTCGATTGGCGTTCTCTTACTCTTTTCGGTTTTAGACTCATCTTTTGATTCTTCAATCTTGGGTTGTTTTTCTGTAACTTCCTCTTCAATTTTAAAATCAGAATCATCTTCGCCGTAAGGGTCAAATCCCAGGTCATCGTCATTAACGAGAGATGAGATTAAATCCTCTTCAGTACTGTCCTCTGTATCAGTAGGTTCATCATGACTATCCTGAGAGTCCAGTGGCTCAATGCTTGGCTGCTCGGATTCATCTGATGTGCTGTCTAATACGTCAGACATATCTAATAGATCTTCAGAGTCCTCACGACTATCCTGAGAGTCCAGTGGCTCATTGCTTGGCTGCTCGGATTCATCTTGTGTATCTGCCTCACTATATTTATTTTCAATAAAGTCTTCACTTTTTTCAACGTCGTCATCTAAACCAATCTCGTCTTCTAGCTGGTCATCTAGATTATCTAACTCTGATAAACTCTTTTGAAGGTCAGCAACATCCGGGTCACCGACGGCCCCAACATTTAATTTTGATACTTGCTCATCGAGCATGCTCTTCAAAAGCTTTATATTTTGTTCCGTAGTTTTTAATTTTCTAAGTGTAGTTACCAAGGCATTTTTGGCAGTTCTAAGGTCATTTAGATTATTCTCCATATTAATCATCTGCTGATAATCTTTATGAAGTAACTCCTCTGCTGCCTCATCTCTCTCTTTGCCCGTGGGCATATTCTTTACTTTTGCTGTATTTGTTTTTATGTCTTGCTTACGAGCATTAAGTACAAACTTCTGCGTGTTTATAGCATTTTCCTGCTTAGCTACCATAGGTTCTATTGAGGTAAGGTACCTTACTACAACATCCTGATTAGCGTTACAAACTATAAGCTTTTTCTGTAGTCTTTTATAATCGTTAGCGTCTTGGTCAGTAACCGCTACAAATAGCGTAGATAATTCACTAGCAATCTTATCCAAATCTAAAGCCATACTACGGGTCTCCTGTTCAAGGTTCTAATCAATATAATAATTTGGAAAATAAAACAGAAATATTTTTTATGAAAGTTTTACTACTTCAAATTTTAAACCAGTAGTGCCCTTTAAATCACAGTATGCAGCATGCTTGTTAAAAAATTTAACACACTCAGGGTCCGTTATTTCACCAAAAAAATAAATGCTTTTTATTCCTACGCTGTGTATAAGCTTTAGTTCATAAATATTTGGGAAATAGGAGGAGAACAAGCATATATTTTTACTGTCTGAATAAGACCATGTCCTAAAAAATAATGAGATTGCATCAGTAATAGGGGAATTATAGATACTTTCCCCGGGGATTATGTTTACAGAATATGCTGAACTTAAGATGTACTCTTCTCTAGAGATAATAGCTGCTTCAGGACTTTTACATTTTGATAATTGCTGACATCCCCGTAATGTTGTCGCAAGGAAGAGGCTTGTCCGTTTGTCCATAACTTTATCCTTTCACCGAAAATTGTATTTCGGCGCTGTATCTTATCATTTTTTATTGCCTGCTGAATGGCAGAACCCTGCCCTAGAATAATAACCTTTTTCTTCGCCCTGGTAATCGCTGTGTAGAGAAGGTTTCTCTGAAGCATGTTATTACCATGGGCTTTTATAAAAGGCAAAATAACTAATGGATACTCCAAACCCTGGGATTTATGCACAGTTACCGCGTACGCCAATTTAAGCATTTCATTAGCCAGCTTAATGGGCATGTCTATACGACGCTTACCCCCAGCAGAAAAGTCATCTATATCAAGTATAACATGCCCAGGGGATAAACTAATAACCTTACCGATGTCCCCGTTAAAAACCCCCATTTCATAATTATTCTTTTTAATAATTATTCGGTCGCCTTTTCTGATTATACAGCTATTTGTTCTTACCTCTTGCTTATCAGAAGATGGCGGATTTAGTACAGATTGTAGTGCAATATTTAATGTTTCTACACTTAGAGGGCCAGTATTACGTGGGGTAATAATTTGGAAGCTCTGCTTTGAGGCCTTAAGTTTATCGTTATTTTTAAGCTCTTTTGCAAATTTTATAATTATTTGTTCGATGGTTCCTGCGTTATTTTCTCTGATAAACCAGATGTCTGACTTTTTTTCACCTTTAAATAGTGATAAGTCGGTGTCACCCTCTTTTATTTTTATCGCCGCCTGAATAATATCAGACTGTTCCGCTTGTCTGAATATAGTAGAGAGAAACACAGTTTTAATACTCTCGCTATTTACCAACTCCCTCAAAACACATCCAGGTCCTACAGAAGGAAGCTGGTCATAATCCCCAACAAATACTAATTTGCTATAGGGGTATAAAGCAGAAACTAGTCTGTAATACACCTCCATATCTACCATAGAAGTTTCATCAACTATTACAACATCTGTAGAGTATTTATTTTCTGGGCCATAATCCCAATCTTTGCCTTTGTATCCTAACCTTCTATGAATAGTCATTGCTGTGTGACCGGCAGTATCAGCTAACTTCTTTGCAGAGATACCTGTAGGAGTAAGTAATTCAAATGTGAGATTATTTGCCCTCATTAGCTGCACGAAGGCTTTGAGTACTGTGGTTTTACCCGTACCAGGAGACCCTGTAACAACCATTACTTTTTCAGAAGTAAAAGAAACTATTGCATCTTTCTGCTCAGTACTTAACTGTATTTTGTTGCTGGTTTCATAACTTTTTATAAAGTCTTCTACCGGGACTTTGTTTAATTCCATACGAGGTTTTGTCTCTTTAATAAGATGAGTGATCCGGGCGGAGTCACTCTCATAGAAAAAAGAGTTTAAATCATAAAATCTGTTTCCATCTACAAAGATATAGCCCTCATCCCTAAGCGCTCTCAAATAGGGCTTGAGCAAATCAAATTCTATATCACTACCTTGATTAAACTGAAAATTAACCACCTTATTGTACTTATTAAAAGCAAGAACTATATCAGAAGGTAGTAGGAAGAGGTGACCAGAAGTTAGGCACTCCTTTAAAGATTGAAGTATAAAGTATTTGTACCTAATCTCGGCGTCCGGAGATATATTTAATTTTTGAGCTACCGAATCACAAGTGCTAAAACCAAATCCGCTATTACACAGCAGATAAGGATTAGTCCTTAAAAGCTCTTCTGCTTTAGGGCCTAAACTACCAATAATCTTTTTTATTTTGAACGATGTAAGACCTAGAGACTGTAAAAATATACGAATATTTTTCATCTCTTTGTTTTCTAACCAGGCCTCTGCTAGCGATTGTGCTGAGGTTTTTCCTATCCCTTCAATCTCACAAAGTTTATCGGGAGTCTCAGATAAAATTTTCTCCAGGTCTGAGCCAAATTTTTCTACTATTTTAGTGGCCTTTTCAGGGCCTATCCATTTTGCAATGGATTGTAGATAGAGTTTTATACTTCCCGGATTTTCATCATGAGCAAAAGTATAGGCATCTGCCCTGAAACCCATACCATATTTTTTATGGTTGGTATAATCCCCATGTACTTCTATCTTAGTACCGATAAATAGCTCAGGAAACTCCCCTTGAACAGACAGTTTACTCTTGTCTTTTTTATAAAGTACAAATACTTTATAATCACTGTCATTTGCTTGAAAGACAATTTTATCTATTTTACCGATAACAGTTTCCATTAATTCTCTTTATCTTTACTAAATTTAAAAACAGGCTTTCCAAACATATAGTGAAAAGCTCTGTTAGTACAATTAACTACAAAAATAAATACAAATACGCTAGTAGTAACCGATATAGCTACAATAAATCCATAGAAGACGTTATTTAGTAAGCTAATAATACGAGGGTCAGAAACGGTCCTCCAAAGTATTATAATCACTGTTAGTAATAAAGGTAGCAGGCAGACGATTAGTGATAGACCGCGTTTAAGAGCATTCATTAGTTTCGTCCACGTCGAGGGTAGCAACAGCTTCTGTATCTTCTAATACCTCTTGTATATATCTTTTATCCACCCGTACTACAATAAACTCTCCTTCATTGTGTGTAGAGAACTTAGTGCCCTCACTGAAAGCTACTTTTGCATTTATTTTTACAGCCACAATGATGTCCCCGTCACGGGTAGCGAACTGCTTAGCAAATTCTTTTGCTTTTTCTGGAGTATCATACAATTTTATAAAACCCTTAGTACGACTTTTTAACCCGGCATTTTGCATGCGTTCTACTAGATTTTTAACGGTACCAAAATAGAGGGTATCTGGTGGATTAACATATGAAATGCACCTAAACTGAGCATATTCTTTTTCAACGATAAGTATTCTCCGCTCACGGTCTTTAAAATAGAGTTCAATGATATGATCCCGGTCTATGTATGATAATTGAGGGTTAAGCTCAGCGATATAATTGCAGAGGTCAGATATTTTGCAGAGGTTATTACGCCCTCTCGGGATAATCTTAGACACCTGGCTATCACTATCTTGAAAATCTCTTAAAGTATCCACTGCCAAAAATAGCGCCTGCATCATGTCCCCATGACTCTTAAAAAAAGACGCATAAGTTTGAAATTCTGTACGCATGTTAGCTCCTATTTGTTTGTTAAAACTACTATTTTTTATCTGGGTCTTCTTCTAGAGACTCTTCCTTTAAGGAATCAACAGTATCTAAATCATCTTTAAGAATACTTTCTTTTGAAATTATGTTATCAATAACAAAAGTAAGCATTGCATTAATATTTTCTATCTCAGAGATCGACTGGTCAAGTAGGTTTGATATTGGAGAGCCTTTTTTAAGGAAAGACTTTTGAATCTCTTCTCCACAAGAAGACACAGACCTGATAATGTCAGAGACATGTTTAAAGTTGCGATTGTTAAAAGTTATCTTTTTTTGAAGATAAACTTCCAGGTCTCTTGAAATACCTTCTAAGCTAAATGTTATGGCTGTAGATTTTAGCATCTGTTCATTAAGATTGTCTGGATTAACTCTATCTGGTTCGTTCATCGAAAAGTCCTTCTAAAGTTGTGGGGTAACTATTACCGTTGTTTGAATATACTATTTTGTGTACATAGAAATAAAGTAGCCACAAAAATATTTGTTCATAACTTATTGTACTTTTTTGTAATAAGGACCATGAATTAAACTAGTTTGTTTCTTCTTATTAAATATATTTATATATTTATAATATCTTCTAGAAGAAGTAAAAGAAACTAATACTAATACAAGGTGAACACTAAAAATTAGAAAATATTTAAAACACTATATAATTAATGCAAAAACATAGCTATTTATTTTTATTTACTATTTTATTCGACAAAAAAGTATATTACTTATTGAAAGGAACTACAAGCTATGATTATAACTCTGATTTCTCCAGACAATCTTACTATGAATATGTTTTTTGACTTCTATAGAACATTATACTCAGAAGGAAGAGAGATATCTCTTATCCCACTTAACAACCTACTTAGTCAGCAACAAAAAGAATCTATTATCGAGGATATAGAAGAGAACATCAAAATTGATAAGGACTTGATATTTATACCGGTTAAGATACCTAAGAATGTGTCAGGTATTAAAGAGCCAGTTTTGGAAGACCATTATCGTAATATGATACCTCAGAAGCTACTTGATGTGTCTTCTTACGTTATTGCTTTTGATATATATTCAGTTACTCCAGTTGTTGTGAAGGACCGGATTGGTAACTCTCTGGAAATTATACAGCGGTGGGAACGTAACTTGAATAAGCTTGGTGGTGTTTGACCAGGCACCATTTATAGTATATAGGCAGCACCGGGTAAGCCAGGGGGATTACCAACCGAGTGACCTGGGTTAGTCTGCTGAAACTGCTTTAAATGAACGTGAAAGGGGACCACGAAGAACCCCCGCAGAGTGTAAGTCTTTGATTTAATTATTAAAGCCTCCTGTAGAACCGCCAATGGAACGCTTCCTAAGTAGGTTGTGCCTAGGCCTTTTGGAGTTATTCACAGTTCATGAATCATGAATATTGAATAAACCAATTGAAAAAGTGATAGAAAAAGTAGAAGAAGTAAAAGAAACCAATACTAATACAAAAAAAGAAAAATCAGTCACTTACGAGTGCTGAGCTAACGTTCCACATTACATTAAATGATTAGGTCTTTTTATTGTGTATTTCAGTAAAATAAAAGGGCATGATAGTGTATTATCCTTTCTCACCGAAAGGGTCGTTAAAGATGAGTTCAATGGAACTTTTCTTTTTCAAGGACCTAAGGGGGTAGGTAAACACACCACTGCCCAGGTATTATCAAAATACCTCCTTTGTGTGGGAACAAAAGATGACACCTGCCGGTGTGAGGTGTGCAGACTGTATCCTAATGTTCCTGACTATCTTGAAATAGATAATGACAATAGCATAAAAGTAGAGGATATAGACAAAATTGAAAATTTTTTGTCTCTCATCCCCAGTAAGAGTAATAAGAGGGTAGTTATTCTCAATGATTTAGAAAAGATATCCTACAGTGCTGCTAATGGATTGTTAAAAATTTTTGAGGACCTTAAAGATTATGCTACAATAATAGCGATATCAAGCAACCCTCAGAGCGTACTCCCCACAGTTTTATCCCGGGCTTCTTCTGTAGATTTTGGCACACTATCGCCACAAGAGTACCTTGAAATTTTAAAATCAAAAGGTCACAGCGGAGAGAAACTAGTAAGGTTGTCGAAAGCTATACCTTATTTATCTCAAAGTATCTTGAATGACTTTGGAACTTATTTAGATCAGCTAAAAGAAGTACCTAATTTCATTAAAAATTTTTCAACCATGGACGAAGACGATTTGATGTCTTTGGTTACACAGAAGGACCAGGAGCAAAATCTACTTCATTTCACGGAGGCCCTTATATTATATTTAAACGATATAATGAAGGTTCACTATGATAGTGTAGAAGTTCTTGTTTATGAAGATAAATTAGATGACCTGGTTCAAGCTAAAGAGATTTTATCGGACGAAATTTGTTTAGCATTCATAGAAAAGATTAGAAAAGCCCTAGAGCAGTTTAATAGGGGAGTAAATGTAAATCTCAGAACAAGAATATTGTCTGCTTTTCTTTGGTCCTATACTTTGGTACAGATTGAAAAGGTGAAAAATAAAAATGAATCTAAGCAGAACAATAGTTGAGACCGGCAATAATAAGCTCCTAATATCCTCAAAAGAACCTTACCTAATAATCAGCTTCGTTGAAAAAGTTTGTAAAATTTTTAAGGACTACGACTATAAAATGTGCGTAGATACTGAGGATTTTTTAGAATTATACCATAGAGGAGACATATTTTCAAGCACCCCCATGATTTTATTCCTTTGGGATATTACACCTGATGGTATGAAAGAAATATACCCGCTACTAAGTTTACCTACTAAAGACATACTTATTTTCGCAGAAAGAAAGATATTATCCAAAAGCAAAACGTACACCAACTTCAAATCTGAGTGCTCTTATACAAAGTTGGAAGAATTAGATGAAAAAAGTTGTTTGAGGTGGGTATCTAGCAGACTATCAGATAAATCTCTAAAATATGATAGGGACCTTCCTAAGATACTAATAGAAAAAAAATCTAATAATATGTACGCCATAGACTCTGAGATAAGGAAGTTAGAAGTCGTTTGTGGTGATAAAGAGATAGATAAATTTTCTTTTAGATATATTGCGGACTCTAGTGATGCTAGAATATTTGATTTTATGGAGAGCCTGTTTCACAAGAGACAAGAAAAAGCCCTACAGGAGTTTTATAAATTTTCAGAGGATTACTACATAAAACTCATATTTATGATAATAGGTAATCTTGAGAAGACCTACAGGATAGCTGTTTATAAGAGTCAGAAAAGGACGGCAGAAGAGATTGCGGAGCTCACCGGGATAAATAGCTTTATTATAAAAACTAAATATTTAACAATATTATCGGTTTACAATAAAATTAAAATACTAAAACTCATAGACTTGTTTAATGACCTTGATTATAACCTAAGAACAAGTTCTTTGTCAAAAAAGCTGATATTTGAGGCTTATTTATTAAAAGTTTTTAGTATATAATAATCTATTTATTAAATAATTCTTATATGACCTCAGAAAATACAATAAAAGTAGATATCGATGGAGAGCGCTTAAGAGAGGCGGTTGTAGAGATAGTTAGGGTAATAAATGAATACTATGGTGAAGAGGAAGTTATAGACAGAGCTAAAGTTTTAAATCAACTTAATATGATACTAAAAAGCGGCAGAGTTTCGGTAACATTTTTTCTTGACCTTCAAAATGAAAAGATACCAGATTTACAGATGACTGTAGACCCGCGAAGAAAAAAATTCTTACTCAGGTCCCGACATAAAAAAAGAATAAAGCCACTTAACCATTTTGTGAGAGTCTTATGAGAAAAGAACCTTTATTTATTAGATTTGCTAATAGGCAGATTAATACTGACGGGGTTGTAAAATCTTTTTTAGATTCTTCTGACCATATTAAGTCTATAGCTATAGCGGAGAAGACCCTAGAAAATTTACCAGATCTATCTACTTTTAGAAAAGATTTTTGTGGGGCTTTGGAAGATTTGATAGATAATGGTATAAACAGGCAATTAATAAGCTACCTTGATTGCTATATGAAACCGTCCTTAAGTGAAATACTAGATGGGGATGGAAGAAATATGACCGGTGAAAGAAGGTGGATAATTTTAAAAGACAGTGAAGCCCCTTGGATAGAGGCTCTGCTGTGCTATAACTTAACTCTGTATATAAAATCTTATGGCCAAAAGGATATTAAAAAATGCCCTGTGTGCCAAAAGTTTTTTACTAATAAGGGTAAGTATTCTAAGTATTGTTCAGATTCCTGTAAAGGTAAAAAATGAGTGACATAGTCCTGGCTTTTTGTCTTCAAAAAGCATATTTTAATAGCCAGGGATCCCGTTATTTAGGTGAAAAAGCAGAAACTCTTAAGGTAAGGTTAATAGAATATTTAAAGTCGGCCAAGTTAAATAATAGTATAATATATATGATAAGGGAGCTTCATCATTTAGAGGGTAACTTTTTTTCTGGTATAAAAACGCACTCAACAGTAGGAAGTATCGACCTAGAAATACCAGAAGCATTTAAACCTTATCTTAAATTAATAATAGATAGTACAACATATAATGCCTTCTATAAAACAGTATTAGATTCAGAACTAAATAAAAATAAGCCAAATAAAGTCTGTCTGGTGGGTCTTGAGACTCATACTTTCATTTTATTTACTGCGGAAGAGTTAAGGAATAGGGGCTTTAAAGTTTCCGTTATAGAACCTCTGACTATGGCTGAAGATGAATATCTACATGGACTAGGTGTAACTATGCTAAAGAACTACTTGGCTGTGGACATTGAACGGTGAGGTGATATATGGACTTATATGAATTTCTTATAAAGTGCCCAGTGTGTAAGTCGGTAACTACTTTGATTGCTTACGAATCTAACCCATTAATATTCGCGTGCCATGGGTGTCATAAAAATATTGTGATGCAAGGAACCACGCTTTATACGGTTTCCTCAGAGTATGTTACAAAGATATTAAAGAGACATAAGTCTCTACCTTGTGGTCAGATAGTTACTACAGTAATAAGCGAAGATGCCAAAGAACTAATTACTGATGATAAAATAAAGGGTCTACAAGAGGTCCTTAGTAAGTCTTGTGACGTGAATGATATCATAAATAATCTCTAACGCTTATTTTTTGTTTATTTTTTGCCTGCTACAATAGTATATTACATACATGGATGAAAAAGAACTTGCCGGAAAACTAGTCTTTTTAACTACATACTATGATAGGTGGCTAAGGGAAGTTAACTCAGAATTTAACGTCCCGATGGTGAACCGCATAGCTAGAGTTATAAAAGTATTTGACTGGGACACAGAAGAAGGTAAATTGTTACTGGCTGCTCGTACTCGATCAAATAAATGGGGCAAATTTGACCCTAAGGACTTTAAATTTGTTTTGGAAGTTTACTGCCCAGAACTAAAGATAAAGAATAATTCTGAAGGTTTTTTTACTGAAGAAGTTACCCCTAAAAAGTACCCCGGCACAGAAAACCACATGTTTGAAGTTATTCCTGAGTGGATGTTAGATAAAATTAAAAGTGATAAGTGGAGCTCTTTTTCATTATTACCAAAGAAAAAAGAATCCAGTGTAGAAGTTAAAAGTGTTCCGAAGAAAAAAGTAGTAAAGAAAAGCACTAAAAAAAGAAATGTATCTAGATAATCTTATAACCCGAGCTAATAAAAGTATATTTTCATACGAAGAGCCCTGCAATTATCTACACGGCAGAGGTTTGTCGGATGAGGACATAAAAAAATATTCATTAGGGTATTTAAAGTTTGTAAGTATAAAAGAAGACAAATCGTTAGATTATGAAAATCTTAAGGAAAAGACCTGGGGATTTAAAGGTCTGCAAAAAAGAATAATTTTTCCGCTCAGAAATATATTAGGACACGTAAACGGCTTGGTAATAAGAGACATACACAAGAAGATGTATGTACAGGTTTTGTTTGAGGAGGCTAAAAAAATAGGTGCTTTTTTTGGTATTTATGAAGCTTTACCTCACATATTGAGTTCGAAGAAAGTTTTTGTTCATGAAGGTGCAATAGATTGTATATCTTTCTCTAAAGTTTTCCCTAACAGCGTATCGACTTTAACGTCTTTTATAAATGAATCCCAGTTCCAACTTCTAAGTCTATTTGCCGACAAGATTATTTTAGTCTTTGATAACGATGGACCAGGTAAGTATGGAGTTAAAAAAAGTCTTGAAGCGTACGGTGACCGTTATATCTACGCTGTAGATATAAATTACGGGGATTCTAACCAGTGCCTGCAAAGACTAGGGCCGGTGAGATTTGAGAAGTATATAAAGTCAAAGGTACCGCTTTTACTCAGATAGTACATATTAATAGATAATAGAAGGGCACACATATGTTTGGGACAGAATTCAGGCCTTTAGATTTAAAAAGCGTAATAGGTTTAGAAGACGCAAAAGAGGTTATTGGCTCAATTCTGATAAAAAATATGATAGACCCCGCATACCTTTTTGTGGGGTCTTTGTCGTCTGGTAAGACTACTTTAGCCCGTATTTTTGCTAGAGGTATTCTATGCACTAATAGGTCTGATGATGGGTCACCCTGTAATACCTGCTACTCTTGTAAGTCTTTTTTAGAGGATAGAAACCAGGGATACATTGAGATTGATGCTGCTAATAATAGCGGAAAAGATAAAATAAAGGAACTTTTTGAAAGCCTTAGATACGAAAGCGTAGCTAATACAAAAATAATCCTGTTTGACGAGTGTCATAATTTAAGTAAAGAAGCAAAAGATGCACTTCTTAAACAGACAGAAGACCCTATAGAAAATGTCGTATATCTCTTCTGCACTACAGATGTGGATAAAATGCCTGGCACACTTCGTTCTAGATGCATAGAAATACAATTAGCTCAACCAACAGAGCAGGATGTACAGAAAAAATTAGTCTATATTTGTGAACAGAAGAAATTAAAGTATGACCCAGAGGCTTTACATAATCTTTCTCGTTCTTCCGGAAGATTCTACAGGTTCGCAGAAAATAAGTTAAGAGCTGTCTCATACTTGGGGGATATATCTGTAGAGAATGTAAATAAAGTTTCTCCTGTATATATTGAGGAGATCTGTGATATGATAATCACAATGTCTTATGATTTGACAGAATCAATTAAGACTTGTGATTTTCTTATATCCCGTATGAATATAAAAAATATTTATGAAAGTATGCTTAAAATTATTGTTGACTCTATAAAGATATCCTCTGGTATTTCTACAGACAGCCCTTTCTACAACGGACTTATCAAAAAAGTTAGCGGGCAGTACGGAGCTTCGTTATTTGAAATGCTATCATATATAATAGGTAAGAATAGATTTGTTGATACTACGATGCTCCAATCAGATATTCTTGTTATGCACTATAAATTTTTAAGGGACCAGTTTGCCCCTAAAGATATGACGCCTAAAAAAAATGTTTCCGTAGATTCGTCTACACCACAGCCACAGAAAATTGAGGGCCCAAGTTCGTTGAACGAAATTGCCCGTCTTCCTGGTTGGAAAAGAGAAGAAGCTGTACGAAATATAGTACAGAAGAATCGACTTGAAAAAAAGGATGACCGGGTGGCTGAAAAGTTTTCTGATGCTTGCGGGCCTGAAGCTGGTGGGAAGGTTCCAAAATCAACGAGAAAATCTATCTCCCCCGAGGAATTTAAAAAACGCCTTGGAGGTAAGTTGGATGAGAGAAAGGTCTAAGCCGGATAATAAGTCCGCAAAAAAATCTGTAAAGAAGGTTGCTAAAAAGGCTGTAAAAAAGGTTGTTAAAAAAGCCGTAAAGAAGGCAGCTAAAAAAGCGGTAAAAAATATTTCTGTAAAAAAATTTGCTAAAAAGAGGGTTCTAAAAACAAAGAAGTTAGACCCCCAAGATTTAGATTTTAAGTATCTAGGAAAAAACGACAAGTGGCTTATTGTAGAGCTTACTGAAGACTGTGACCTGAAGGAAAATGCCGAGTCTGTTGTACAACAGCTCAAAGGACTCTGTGGTGATGGCGTAGAGTATTTTTTACCTTTATACACAGAGTATGTAAGAGATAAGCCTGTACGTATAGTTTTGTTTGAAGGGTATATTTTTATTAGAGTTACTGAAGAGATAACCGACTCTTCTTTTAAAGATCGTACCGAGCACATATCAGGCCCATTGATGTGTGGAGGACGGTGTCAGTACCTAAAAAATAGGGAGATAAACGGTTTTAAGTCGGAGCTTAAAAAAGGTCTTAAGGATAAAATACCTAAAAAGGGTCAAACAGTTATACCGAAGGTAGGTGATTACAAGAATCTTGAAGGAGTTGTTTTGTCGGTAGATAAGACTAAGATGATAGCTAAGGTAGAGTTTGCATTTTCTTCCAGAGTAGTAGAGGTTGGCATAAGAATTATTAATCTTGAGGTAATGGAGTAATAATGAATTATTTCTTACTAGATGCTATGAATTTTGCCTATAGGGCCCATTCTGTATTTTTTGAGAATAAGACCGCAGAGGGTGTTCCTTCGGGAATGTTTTTCGGTTTTTTGACCATGCTGCAATCTCTCAAGAAAAAGTATAGAGGTTACAAATTTATAGTGGTCTGGGATAATAAGCCTCAATGGAAATATGACCTTCACCCAACGTACAAGAGTAATCGGTCTAAGCTCTCTCCGTTAGTTACTCCGCAGATAGATGATATAAGAAAGTACCTTTCTAGTTGTGGGGTTGAACAGTATGAAAAGATAGGTGAAGAAGCTGACGACGTTATTGCAACTCTAGTAGAAACTTTTAAGAAAGAGCCCGATACCGCAACTGTTCTTATCCACAGCAACGACAAAGATATGCTACAGTTAGTAGACGGAGGTAAGGTTGTTGTTTTTAAGCCTAAAGTTGGAAATAGCCCTGAAAAATTCTATGACGCGGAGGCAGTAAAAGAAAGATTCGGGGTATACCCTGAAAGGCTCGTGGATTTTAGGTGTATCGACGGGGATGGTAGTGATACCATTCCAGGAGTAGACCGTGTAAGGAGAAAGAAGATAGCTGCCTGTATTTGCTCGTCCAATGATTTAGATGAATCTTTTGAAATTTTTAAATCTTCTGATATGAGCGCTAATGAGGTCACTAAGCTAGCACTTTTTAAAGAACAGGCCTACAAAAATCACAAAATAATGAAATTAAATAGAAATTTAGAAAATCTTATGAAAACGGAGATTTGCCTGAGTTTGGACGAGATGAGCTTATTGCTGGGTAGGTATGAAATAAAAAAGATAGACCCGGAATTAATGCTGGATCTTTTTCAGTCCTCTTTAAACATAAGATACTCAGATGCGCGACCCGCGTATAAGTTAGAAAGTTTTTCTTTGTTCGATTAATAATTGGAGGGTTTCATGACAAAGTTCTGCAAAAGCATGGATCCTTTTGAGATACAAAAAAGGTTTTCTGCGGAGGAGTACTCTTTTTATAGGTTAGATGAGAGCAGTTTTCATCTTGATGATTTCAAACCTTTTATAAATAAGCTCCCTCAGCGTGAAATAGACTTGATTGAGTTATACTACAAAAAAAATAAAAAGCAAAAAGAAATAGCTCATTTTTTTGGTGTGACTCAAGGAGCAATATCTCATAGGTTATCAAGGGCTCGTAAAAGATTAGCTTTTTTGCGTGATATGCCTAAACTCACGCAAGATATCAGAGTGGCATTAGAAGAACATTTTAATGCTTTTGAGATTGATGTTATCATTTATATGATTGAAACTACTTGCCAATCCCGAACCGCCAGCCTTTTAAATGAAAAGCACGGATTAAAGGGAAAAGAGGCCATGACTCAAGTTAAGATCAGGCACAAATTTGACCGGGCCATATCAAAACTTAAAAAGTTAAAGAAGGCTAGTCCTGAGCTAAAAGATGTTCTTGAGCTCGTTAAGTATATTAAAAGCAACCTTTATATGCTTCATGAGGTTATTCTACCGCATTTCGATAAAGGGTACAAGGTTAAAATTAAAGATATACATTAATAGATGTTTTGATAGTAATAATCTTTTAATAAATATCCCTCATTAGATTTTGGTTTGCACCAATAAAATTCTGATGAGGGGTTTTTTTTGAGAGTAGAGCTACATAGAGTTATTAAAAAATTAGCGTCTGATATATCAAGACGTTACAGCTCAGGTCAGTACGGAGAGTCTCCATACCTCAATATTCCGTACTTTCAAACCCGTATGGACCCCTCAGATACTAAGCAAGACCTTCAAAATGGGCCTCCAGCCATGACTAATGAGCCAGGCAGGTCACAAAGAGGGGACCCTTCTACCCTCATCCAGTTCCAGCAAGGTGAAAGGCCTCTCGTAGACAGCCTTGTTAACAACTCAAATTTTCCGGTAACTAACACGATAATAAGTGACGAGAAGACGGACGCCCAAGGTGAGCCTACTAATGACACAACAACACCTGACGGCGGTGGTCAAAACAGAGAGACTATAGGGTTTAATCCTGGTGAGTGGACGGAGCCTAATATGGACGGAGCTCCGTCTGGTTGGAATAATCCTTAAGGATAATAGGTTTAGCATGAGTACTGTTGATGGAAAACCTTTTGAGTGTACTAAGTGCGGGGATTGCTGTAGGTGGGAAGGTTATATTTTTCTTACCCCAAAAGATGTTCATAGGTTGGCTCAGCATCACAATATCGGGATGGATGAATACATAAAAAGATTTACAGAGCCTCACGGCAATGAAGTTGTACTTAAAAATAAAGAGAATGGAACTAATGAGTGCCTGTATCTAGAAGATAATAAGTGCTCAATAAATACGATAAAACCTAAGCAATGTTCTGAGTACCCGGATAAGTATGAACCTCGTTGTCCAGGATTCAAGCATAAAGGGAGAACAGCTATGACTCAATATGAGGAAAAGGTAAAGGTTATGAATGAGAAATTTTCTTCTCTTCAGGATTATGAGAAAGAAGTTTCTTCTAATCTATTTAAAGAACTCAAGAAGAATGTTAAGGCCGCTAGTGTAGTTACAAAAGCGCTTGAGGAAGGTATTGATGATTACTTTAATATTGATCGCATTAAGGTTGCTAGCCTAGATGACCTATTTTCTTTTAATAGAGTTGGTGCAAAGACTTTAGTTCATAAATCTACCAAGGATTTATGGGGTATAGATAAGGATAGCTCAGGCAAGGTTGTTATTACTAGGCTGTTTTCTACTGACGGCGAACCAATAAAAGGATAATACTATGGAAGAAAGACAAAGAATAACTGCTAAAGTTGCGGCTGCTAAAGATAAACCTAAGGCAGAAAGAAAGACACAGGGAAGTGACATAAGGGATATAGGAGATTTCGAGTACGATAAGTCAAAGGCGAAGACTCTTAAAAAAGCACTGCACAACATTAGCGTATCGGTAGGCACTCTTTTAGCGGCTATGAAAGATTTAGCAATGCTTAGGGGATCAGAGATTACTCCGGACGGTAAGTTGGGTGGTAAGGGTTTTATAATGGGTTTTAAAGAGATGAAATCTACCATCAATACGGCAATCAGTGAATTATCTGATATTACTGACACCATCGGAGATGAGCTTACTAATCCTAAATGGGGTTTAAGTAATAGCGAAGTTAAGAGCGTTAAAAAAGAGCAAGAAAAAGCGGAAGAAGTTGCGGAAGAGGCCGAGGATGCTCTTGAGGAAAAGCCAGAAGAAGATAAAGAGGAAGCCATTCAGCCGGATGATGTTAAAGACGCGGACGAAATTAATAACTATAAGTCCCTTTTAGAAGGACCACCGTCTATGGATAAAACAGCCAAAGACCTTAGTAAGAACATATTAGCAAATCTTGTGAGAGGAGAATAAAATGTCATTAGGAGATATTTCAAAATTAATGGGAGATAATGCTCAGGCTAAGATCCCTGACCTTGATTGGGCATGCAT
>Ga0210003_1001424_pt1 | contig 21157 bp, 18 predicted proteins | sample LantaG_FD_182804 | JGI IMG/M metagenome (GOLD analysis project Ga0210003, IMG submission 182804) | Deep subsurface microbial communities from Baltic Sea to uncover new lineages of life (NeLLi) - Landsort_02402 metaG (SPAdes) (version 2) | ecosystem: Environmental > Aquatic > Marine > Oceanic >... | reverse complement strand
ACGCGGCATAAATGTATCCTTTAATGAACATGAAAAGATTTTTGATGCTATTTTAAATAAAAATTCTATTAAAGCTGAAGAGGTTGCAAAAAAGCATATAAGAAAAACAAAAAAAGCAGTTTTAGAACATTTTGATAATCTTAATTTTTAATAAAGCCACATTTAACATATTTTAAGTATAATTTTTACACTTTATTTTAGAGTGTGAGCATTTCCACAAAACTATAATACAAAAAGGTAATATTAAAATGTCATTATATTCAGTATCGGAACTTTACAAGGGTCTGCCAAGAGGTAAATATGCCCTTGCAGCATTCAATGTTCATAATATGGAATATACTCAAGCAGTGATAAAAGCCGCAGAAAAAATGAATGCCCCAGTTATTTTAATGATTGGAGAACCAATGATACCATTTGCAGGATTAAAAATGTTATCAACTATATGTAAATTAGCTGCTCATAATACCAGAATACCTGTAGCCATTACCCTTGATCATGGTACAAAAATGGATATCATCGACGAATCTATTAAATTAGGTTTAAGTGTAATGTTTGATGGGTCTCTTCTTCCTTTTGAAAAAAATATAAAGATTGCTAGGGAAGTTGTTAAAAAGGCTCATGAGTTCGGTGTTTCTGTTGAGGGGGAATTGGGAAGCATTGCTGGGGTAGAAGATGAAAAAGAAATTAAAACATCAGCCATGACAAATCCAAAAATGGCTAAAATATTTATCAAGGAGACAAATGTAGATATTCTTGCAGTATCTATTGGTAATCGTCACGGTTTATACCGTGCTAAACCAAAACTGGATTTACAACGGCTGGATAGAATAAACAAATTAGTTAGCGTACCACTGGTATTACACGGAGGCTCTGACCTTCCAGAAGATCAAACCCGAAAGGCAATAGAACTGGGAATTAAAAAATATAATATTGGTACTGATTTAAAGAATGCATTTGCAGTTACATTGAAAAGAGTTATAAATCAGGAGCCCATGCCTTTTCAACCGCCAGATATCCTTGGAGCAGCAAGGGAAGCTGTATTTGAAGTTGCATGTAAAAAAATTAGATTGATGGGAAGCAGTGGTCTGGCTTCTAATTTTAATTTAGATAGATAAGGTCAATATTTATATTTATTTTATGGCGAAGGGAAGAAAAATGAAATTTGGGATTACTTTCTCTACTTTTCCGACAAAATTTGGACCGATAGTTTTTAGCGGAGAAAACATAAAAGAAAATTTAAAAATAATTAAAGAATTAGGTTATGATGGTATTGATTTATTTTTGCACCAGATAAGAGAAAAAGAACTTGAAAACTTAAGAACAACCTTAAATGATTTTAAACTAGAAATTTCATTGGTTGCGGCTATTTTCCTTGCAGAGCAGGGTGTAAATTTATCGGATTCCAACAAAAGAGATCGTTTAGAAGCTGTGGAAAAATTTAAAAAACAGATAAAGGTAGCCGGTAAGCTGGGAGGTAATATGCCACTAGGATTTATCAGAGGAAATAAGGAAGAAGATGAACTAGAATCCATTTATCAGGAAAGGCTTGCCGATAGTTTAAAAAGGCTTATCGATTTTGCAAATGAGAAAGGGGTAAAACTTCTATTAGAACCTATTAACCGGTATGAAATTAATACCTTTTTGCGTGTTGATCAATCACTTGAATTTATACATAAGCATGGCCTGGATAAAATAGAATTGCTAATTGATACCTTTCATATGAATATTGAAGAATCTTCAATTGAAGAGGCAATTAAAATGGCAGGTCCTAAACTAGGCCATGTTCATATAACCGATAGTAATAGACGGGCACCAGGTGATGGCCACCTTGATTATAATAGTATACTTAAGGTTATTAAAGATACCGGATATAATGGGTTTCTTACAATAGAGGCATTTCCGATTCCTTCATCATATGAATGTGGAAAGAGGGGAATAGAATATTTAAGAAATAAACTTAGTAATATTGGATAATAATATAGTTATTTTTAGTAGAAGAAAGGAGAGTGATTTTATGTAAAAAATAGGAGTATAGTTGAGCAATTTAGAATTAATTTTTCAAAAATGGAGGAAAAAAATGAATAAATATTTATTTAAAATGTTAATTATTAGTCTTGTTTTTTTCTTAGCGCTAAGTGTAATAGGATTTGGGGTTTGTGATAAAGTTTTTGCTGAGAAAGTAAAAATTGAATTTCTTCAATGGTGGGGCGCTGAGATGCCTGAGTTTGATGAAATTATTTCACAATTCAATGAAGAGAATCCTGAAATCGAAGTTGTACCATTAACTGTTCCTTTTAGCCAGATGAGACAACAAATAATATCGACTCATAGTGTCGGGCAAATAGCTGATGTAATTGGGCTGAATATGCCATGGACACAGGAATTCATCGAATTAGGTATACTAGAGCCATTGGAGGATTATTTAATAAATGAAAAAACCCTTAATGTAAATAATTTAGTCCAAGCACCTATGGAAAAGATTAATGGGCATTCATGGATGGTTCCAGTAACAGCCCATCCCTTTTTGTTTTATTTTAACAAAACTTTATTTAAAGAAGCAGGACTTGAGCCCAAAGCTCCAAAAACATGGGATGAATTAAAAGATTATGCTATTAAACTGACTAAACCCGAAAAAAATCAATATGGGTACTCGATATGCATGTCTTTACAGGGAGCATGTAATGGTCCAATAATTGAAATGTATCCCTTACTGTATACTGCCGGTGGAAGGACAGTAAAAAATGGGAAACCTAATTTAACCTCTCCAGAGGTAATAGAAACCCTAGAATATATCAATGAATTAGAAAGTCTTGGTGTAATTGCTCCCGGAACCCTATCAAAGCAGGAACAACAAAAAATTGAGGAATTCGCCAACGGACGTGTTGCTATGATGATAGATAGTATGCCTATAATTACTGTTCTTCAGACTAAGAGTCCTGATTTAGATTTTGGAGTTGCTCCTGTACCAATCAAGATAAAAATGGCGGCAAGAAACCATGGTTGGGAAATTGGAATTGCAAGAAAAAGCAAAAACAAGGAAGCTGCCTGGACTTTTATTAGTTGGCTTGTTAGTGCCAAAATAAATGGGAAATTTGCTGAAGAAGCTGGCCAATTACCCGGCAACTTAGCATCAACAGCTGATTTTATTGAAAACAATCCTCTAATAAAGCAAGCGAAATACATTATGGAAAATAGTGAAATGGTTGAAGAACTCAGGAAAACTCCTAAAGCTACAGATACATGGAGAGCTTTAACAGTAGAGATTCAAAGCATGTTATCAGGAAGACAAAGCGCAGAAGAGGCTGCAAAAAAGGCTCAAGAAAAATGGGAAAAAATATTTAATGAATAATTAGATTAAATAGATTGTTATAATAAAGGCTTCACTTCATTATTAATCGCAAAAAGTAAGTGAAGCCTTTATAGATATTTAAAGTAAGAAACAGATTAAGAATTGTACATTAGGAGATATATTGATAAAATTTAGCCTACTAAATAATACGAAATATTCATTTTTAAAAAATATTAATCCTTATTTATTTATTGCCCCTGCCATTTTGATACTTTTGCTATTATTGGTTTTCCCAATTATTAAAGTGTTTCAATTTAGTTTATATAATAATTGTATTATAATAGATAAACCTGAGTGGGTGGGTTTAAAACATTTTTATGATCTTTTATCAGACACCATATTTTTTAAAGCTTTTACAAATACAGTAATATTTACTTTTTTTAGTGTAATATTTCATTTAATTTTAGGATTTATATTTGCTCTTCTTTTAAATCAACCTATTAACAATAAAGCTTTGGCTTACTTTAGAATTATTTTAATACTACCATGGATATTTACAGCTACAATAGTTGCCATTAATTGGAGACTTCTTTTAGATCCAATGGGGATAATTAATTATTTATTGAATCAATTAGGAATAATAAATTCATATCTTGAATGGTTCGGTAGTTATTCCTTGGCTTTACCTGCATTAATATTAGTAAATATTTGGAGGGGATATCCATTTATAATGGTAAGTTTACTGGCTGGGCTTCAGGGCATACAAAGCAATTTATATGAAGCTGCTGAAGTTGATGGAGCTAATGAGTGGCAGAAAATAATTTACATCACAATACCTCAGCTTAAACCAATCATCCTCAGCGTGGGAGTGTTAGATACGATATGGACGTTCAGGTTATTCCCTTTAATATGGTTGACAACAGGTGGGGGGCCAGGTAATTCTACTGAAATGCTTTCAACTTATACATATAAGTTGGCATTTGAACAATTTAAATTTAGTAAGGCATCAGCACTTGCAGTAGTAATATTAGTTGTTGTCACAAGTTTATCATATTTCTACGTAAAACAGCAGAAACAATTAGAGTAGTAATTTTATCAGAACTATTAATATATTTTATAAAAGGAATACAATATGAAAAACAATAAAAAAAAGATATTAATTTATGTAGCTTTAATATTAATATCGTGTATAGTAGGATTTCCTATATTTTGGATGTTAGCTATGTCTTTCAGGTCAAATGTGGAAATTTTTAAAGTACCTCCCTCGCTTATTCCCGAAAAATTTACTTTTGAGCCATATATTGAAATTTTATCCAATACTGAATATTTGAACTTTTTCAAAAATAGTTATTTTATTGCTATTATTGTAACATTATTTTCTCTGGTTGTGGCTTCGTTTGCTGGTTACGGCTTTTCCAGGTTTGAATTTAAAGGAAAGAAACTATCTAATTTATTCATCGTTGCCACTCAAACAATACCACCAATAAGCTTATTAATTCCTTATTTTGGACTAATTGTTGTGTTTAAGCTTTATAATACTCGTTTAGGTTTAATCTTAACATATACTTCTTTTTGTTTACCATATTCTATTTTAATGATGACGGGATATATGAATACAATACCGACCGAATTAGATGAAGCAATATTAGTGGATGGAGGAAATCGTATAGTTGCTTTATTTCGAGTTATTCTACCTATTGCTGTGCCTGGGATAATAGCGACGGGAATATATACATTTATGTTAGCGTGGAATGAATTTTTATTTGCACTAACCCTTACTAAAAGTATCGATATGAGGACAATACCAGTAGGTATTTCATTATTAATGGGGGAACATGCTTATAAATGGAATTTGATGATGAGTATGTCTATTCTTGGAAGTTTACCACTACTAATTTTATACCTATTTGCTCAAAAATCTTTTATTTCGGGTCTATCGGCAGGTTCCATTAAAGGATAAATCTTAAGTAAAAAGAAAAATAAATCTTTTTGGAGGGTAAAATGTTAGAAAAAAATATTGATTGGGGAAAAATAGTACATAATCCAATTATTTTTAAACCGGAGCGCATCTATCGCTTATTTACAGGTGGATTATTAATGGAAAAGCTTTTTGGATTTGATAATCCTCAAGATGATCATTTTGGCGAAGCTTGGTATGCTTCAACAGTTGAAGCAGCATATGTAAATCCAAATAATATAGAGAAGCCAAAGATAAAAGAAGGATTAAGTACCATAGAGTTTGAAGGAGAAATAAAAATATTTCGGGAGTTAATTAAGGAATTTCCTGAGCCATTAATTGGAAAATCAACATTAGATGAATTCGGACCAACAGTCCCTCTTCTAGCGAAAATATTAGATTCGGCAGTTCGTCATGTAGTTCAATGTCATCCAACAACTTCTTTTTCTAGAAAATTTTTTAATTTTCCAAACGGGAAAGATGAAGCTTGGGTTATTTTGGAAACAAGAAAAAATATAGAAACATTTCCTCATTTGTATTTAGGATTTAAAAAAGGAATTACTAAAAAAGGTTTTGCTTCAATTTTAAAAGAAGGTAATTCAAAAAAACTACTAGATTGTTTGCACAAGATACCTGTTACTATAGGAGAAACTTATTATGTTCCCGCAGGTACGCCTCATGCTTTTGGGGCGGGAATAATGGCAATTGAGATTCAAAATCCGGCAGATTTTACTTTTCGAGCTGAAAAACATTGTTTTGGTATAAATTTATCAGAAGCACAACGTTATTTAGGGGTTGGTTTTGAGAATACTCTTGATGCTTTTTCATATCAAGGATTTACAAAAGAAGAATTAACTAACAAATACCGTTTTAAGCCAGAAATTTACCTTGAAAATAATTATGTTAAACAGGAAATATTGCTTTTTGGGAAACCAAAACATTCATTTGGAATAATTAAGCTTTCTTTCAAAGAGAGAACCAAGATTGAATTAACCGATGAGTTTTGTATTGGTATAATAATTAAGGGAAAAGGAGAGATTAAAACCATATCTCAACAAACACATATATTACCAGGAAATGGATTATTCTTTCCTGCTGCATTAGATGAACTTGAAGTTATTCCGGAAGGAAAATTAGAAATAATAATTTGTGGAATTAATGGTTTTCCATATATCAAATAAGATAATACTACTCAGTTAAATAATAAAAAAAATTATTTAAAATATATAGAGGTGTATTTAATGGATTTATTATTAGGAATTGATATCGGCACGACACATTGTAAGGCTGGCGTTTATAATGAAAAAGGGGAAAAGGTAATACTAAGGAAAGTAAAAACAGAAACTCATACCAATAAAAAAGATTGGAGCTGGTATGAGGCCGATGAATTATGGTTAGCCGTTACAAAATTATTACAGGAAATATTTAACCATATAAATCCTAAAAAAGTAATTGCTTGTTCAATTGCAAGTATAGGTGAATCCGGAGTCCCCATTGATAAGAAAGGAAATGCAATTTACCCGATTATTGCTTGGTTTGATCAACGGTCATTACCTCAAGCAAAAAAGCTGGAGAAAATATTAGGAATAGATAAGGTTTTTAAAATAAGCGGTTTAGAAATTAATCCAATATTTTCTGTGCCAAAAATTATGTGGATAAAAGAAAATGTTCCTGGAGCATATATTAGAACTGTGAAGTGGTTGGGTATTACTGATTATATTATTTTTAAACTAACTGGCGAAATTATATCTAATTATTCTATTGCTTCTCGAACCATGGCTTTGGATGTAACAGGAAAGATCTGGTCGGAAGAATTATTAAGTGCAGTTGGTATAAATAGTAATTTATTTCCGAACCTAAAAGCAAGTGGTGTTGTTGTGGGAAAAGTAAATAAAAATGCAGCAAAAGAAACAGGTTTATTGTCTGGAACTTTAATCGTTAACGGTGGTCATGATCATTTTTGTGGCTCGCTGGCTTCTGGTATGTTATTAGGCAATAGAGTCCTAGATTCTTCCGGAACAGCAGAGAGCATTAATATAATATTAAAACAAAAAACACCACCTACAAATAAATATCGTGGTTTTAGAATTGGTAGATATTTAGATCCTGAACTTATTTATGCGGTAGGAGGCATTATAGCTTCGGGCGGTGCTGTAGATTGGCTTAAAGATCGAATTGCTTCCTTAAGTGATTGGGATGAATCAGGTAGTATTTCTTATGATATCATTATCAAAAAAGCAGAGGAAACGCCTTTAGGCGCAAGAGGTCTATTATTTTTACCTCACTTGAGGGGTGGAGGAGCTCCTAATTGGGATTCAACTTCTCGTGGAGCATTAATAGGTTTAAAAACAACACATACATCTCCCGAGATATTCAGGGCTTTAATAGAAGGACTTTGTTTTGAAGTAAAAGCTATTTTAGAAGCGATTAAGGAGATTGTTGGGTATCCGATTGAGATAATGACAACTATCGGTGGTGGAACTAAAAATAAATTTTGGCAACAAACCAAAGCTAATATAACGGGAATTACCGTTGAAATTCCTGATATTGAAGAAGCAACAGCAATGGGGGCTGCCCTGCTCGCAGGAATTGGAGCAGGAGTTTATAAAGATATGTTGAGTGCTTCAAAACTTACTTATCGGGTGAAAGAAAGATATTTTCCCAATAAAGAAGCAAATGAATTTTATAAGGAGATTTATCAGACTTACTTAAAACTTTACCCCGTTTTAAAAAATATCAATTTCGATCTTAGCAGTTTATTAAATAAATATAGAAATACTTTATAAATAACCTATTAGAAATAATATTACTAAATAGAAAAATAACAAAATAATTCGTTTTCACGTTAAATATTTTTTCAAGCATTTTTTTTAGATAAGTAATAAAATTTTTATGTTATAGACTAAATATATTATATCAATATCTTTACTTGTATTAGAGAACAATTAATCTTATTATTTGAGGGCAATGATATTATAACAATAATTTTACATTTATTATAATCTTGGTAATTTAAGGAGGAAATGGTATGAAAAATTTGAAATTCTCTGTTGGATACTGGGTTTATGGGCCTACGCCTGACCGTTTTTTGTCTTCTGGATATAAGGAAAATCTAAATTTAGAAAAGCGCCTGGAACAAATAGCCAAAACACCAGGATTATCAGGTGTAGAAATACCTTTTGGGCAACTATTAAAGATAGATGATATTGAAAAAATTAAACAAAAGATTGAAAATTTTGGTCTTTCTATTAGTTCGTTAGGAGCAAATGTTACCAGTGATCCTAAATGGACTTTGGGATCTTTATCTAGTCCTGATAAAAAGATTCGTAAGGAGGCAATTGAAATAATCAAGAACGTAATGGATGCGGCTTATTATTTAAATGTTGATACTGTTAATCTTTGGATGGGGCAAGATGGATTTGATTATCCTTTTGAAGTAGATTATTCTCTTATCTGGAAATATCTGGTTGATGGTCTGTCAGAATGTGCTTCTTATCAACCCGAAATCAAACTCAGCGTTGAATACAAAAAAATGGAACCACGCGTCCATCTTATAACTAATTCTGCAGCCAAAGCAGTTCTACTTGTTAAAGAAGTTGATAAACCTAATTTGGGAGTTACACTTGATTTCGGTCATGCCCTTCTAGGGGGAGAAAATCCCAGTGAGTCAGTCCTTTTATTAAGTAAGTTTAAAAGATTGTTTCATTTGCATTTAAATGATAATTCTAGTGATTGGGATTGGGATATGGCAGTTGGATTAAATAACTGGTGGCTTTTAATAGAATTTTGTTATTGGTTGATTGAACTTAATTATAATGGTTGGTTAGTTTTAGACTTGTTTCCCTACCGTAATAAAGCAGAAAAGATATGTGCTACAAGTATCAAAAGCTTTAAAAGAGCATGGGCTATTGCAAAATCTCTTGATCGTGCTTTGGTTAAAGAAAGTTTTAAAAAACATTCTTCATTAGAGGTATTTAATCTTTTATTAAAATATAAAGCTTAAAGCTAATAATAAAGAAGTTTAATTATTTATTTAATTTTTAAATGCTTAATGATTGCTAAAATAATTATTTTATTTATTGTATTCAGATATTATTTAATAACAAAGAATGTTATTAATAATAAAAATTAAAGTAATTTAGAAAGGAAGGTATTGATGTGAAAAGAAAAAAAGATCCTAAAGAAATATTTAAAAAATTTTTACACGTTGGAGTTGTGGTTAAAGATTTGGAAAGAACGCTTGATACTCTTACAAATGTATTTGGTATAGGTCCTTTTAAAATAGTTGATTTTCCACCTAAAGATACGGATGAGGATGTAGAAATGACTTATTATGGGAAACCAGCTGATTTTTCAGCTAAGTTTTGCTTTGCAGACATGGGAAACATAGAATTGGAAATCATTCAACCTATTTCGGGGAAAAGTGTTTGGTTTGATTTTTTAGAAAAACACGGTGAAGGCATTCATCATATAAAATTTCTGGTATCTGATTTACAGGAAACCAAACAATATTTAGGTGAATATAATTTTGAACTAATACAGTCTGGCTCTGCTGTAGGAGTAAATAAAGGAAAAACTTGGGCATATTTTGGCACTGAAGATAAAATAGGATTTGTGATAGAGGTGCTAAATGAACTAAGTCATAAAAAGGAACAATAAGAATTTGCTTATATGTAAAATTTGTTTATAAATTCTTAGTATTGTTTTGTAAAAATTTAATTTTATCAGTCTAAATTTCTATAAAATATAAAAATATATTCTTTTATGAAAATAATTAAAATATGAGGTAAAAATCATCATGAAACCAATAAAGTTGGGAATTATAGGTTGTGGAATTGCTGCTCAGAGTTTACACTGGCCTGCATTACAAAAATTAAAAGACAAATTCAAAATTACAGCTATTTGTAATCATACTGAAAAAAAAGCCAAAGATTTTTCTAAAATATTGGGTGGGGTACCTTATGTTCTTGATTATCACGATCTTCTACAAAGATCTGATGTAGAAGCAGTAGATATAGTTCTCCCTATTCAGCTTAATTATCAAGTTACTAAGGATGCCTTAGAAGCCGGTAAACATGTCATAGTGGAAAAACCTTTGGCTGCTAATTTGTTAGAAGCTAAAATGATGTTAGATTTTGAAGATAAATATTCCCTGGTTATGATGGTAGCCGAAAATTACCGTTATTGTCCCATCTTCCAACGGATTAGAAATTATTTACAGCAAGGCAAAATTGGAAATCCTTATGCAGTCTTTTGGAATAGATTTATTTTTATTGACTTAAAGAACAATAAATATGCTCAAACAAAGTGGCGTATAAATCACCAATATAGGGGAGGATTTGTTACTGATGGAGGAATTCATTATATAGCAGCTTTGAGAGATGTGTTCGGTGAAATTAATCATGGGATTGCTTTTACGAAGAGTGTGAATTCCAATATTGGTGAAATGGATTCCATGAGTTTTCAATTCCGCACGGATAAAAATATTTATGGGGTGCTTAATACATTATATAGTTCAAAAGGTTATGAGCAAGATTGTATTTTAATTTCTGGCTCAGAAGGAAGTATTTTAGTTGAAAACAATAAACTTACCCTAAGTAATGAAAAGGAAATAGAACTTGAGGAGGCAGTAGAAGAAAGCAAGGGGTATAAAGAAGAGTTTGAAGATTTTTATAGAGGTATACGTTTAGGAAAAAAAGTAAGAAGTTCATTTTATGAAGGATATAAGGATTTGCAGGTGATTATGGGGGCAATAAATTCCACGAATAAATGGAAAAATTTAGAATTAAAGTAACTTAAAAGTATAAAATTAGATTTATAATTATTAAAATAGTAATTTAAAATACTCTAGTTGTAATATATAAAAGGAGATAACGTCGGATGATAGAGATACTAATTAACCTAAAGAGATTTGATATACCCAGAGAACTGGGAGGTATCTGTCCTTTTTCTAAACCTCAAGAATGGATTGAATCAGTTATAGAGGACACAATCGAGTATAGCTTGGGAGATATGAAAGATCTGCATATAACTTATTTTTTACCTGAGGCCTTAATATTAAGTGCGATTAGTAAACTCAAAACTTTTCACAGTGAAGAAACAAGGGGGATAGATATCGGTTGTCAAGGAGTATTCAGAGACGATATTAAAAAAGGAGGTAATTTTGGTGCTTTTACTTCCAATTTACCAGCAGTAGCTGCAAAGAATTTAGGCTGTACTTGGGCAATTATAGGTCATTCTGAAGAAAGAGCGGATAAACTAAGCTTACTTGAAGAGTTTGAACCATCTCTTAAGAGTGATACAAAGTTAAATTCTAAGGCTAGAAAAACAGTAGATGTTATTATTAATAAAGAAATAGTATGTGCTTTAGATGCAGGAATAAATGTTTTATTATGTGTTGGTGAGACAGCTGAAGAAAAAGGAGAAGGGGATTTTGTAGAACAAAAATTTAGAATAGAATTAATTTTAAACTCTCAACTTTTATTAAATCTGAAGGATGTAAAAAGTAGATTAAAAAATCTAAAAGTTTTTATTGGCTATGAACCTATTTGGGCTATCGGTCCTGGGAAAATACCGCCCGGAAAAGAGTATATAAGTTTTGTATCCCGATATATCAAAGAAACGGTTAAAAATGAGTTTAATTTCGAACCAATTGTGGTTTATGGTGGAGGATTAAAAGAACAAAATGCTGGTATGTTATCCAAGATAAATACCATTGATGGTGGACTTGTAGCTTTAACAAAATTTACCGGTGAAATAGGTTTTAATGTCATTGAATTAAAAAGAATTATAGATAAATTTTTAACAATGAGAGAATGAGAAGTAAAAAATAATTTTAGTTTATTTCAAATTTATAGAGAGACGAAAATATAAAATAATATAAAGAATGGCATATTTAAATTTATCAAAATACTAATAAAATAGGAGGAAAAGATATGAAAAGTTGTAAAATCGAATACGGAGACACAATGATGGAGATTGAAGTTCCGGATAGTGCAACTATCCTGGGTCCGGAGGATTTAAGGCATGATCCGCCAGCTGTCGATCCTTATAAAGCAACTATAGAGGCATTAGAAAACCCATTAAACATGTCTCCACTAAAAAAACTTGCCTCACCCGGGAAAAAAGCAATCATTCTATGTCCTGATCGGGTAAAAGGTGGAGCCCATAAAGAGGCACATAGAAAAGTTTGTATTCCTTTAATTGTTAAAGAGTTAGAAAAAGGTGGAGTAAAAAAGAAAGATATTACCTTAATGATATGTAGTGGGTTACATAGAAAAAATACTAAGGAAGAATTAAAGTGGTATTTAGGAGAGGATATTGCAAATTACTTTTGGCCAGATCGATTAACCTGGCATGACTGTGAAGATAAAAAGAATTTGGTAAATTATGGATATGATGAATTGGGCGATGTTATTGAAGTAGGAAAATCTGTAGCCGATGCTGATATAGCCGTTTCAATTGGACATGTTTTAGGAAATCCTTATGGAGGCTATAGCGGAGGTTACAAAATGATTGCAACTGGGATGACCAGCTGGAAATCAATAGCAGACCATCATAATCCTTCTGTTATGCATGCACCGGAATTTATCCCGGTTAACCATACTACTAGTGGAATGCGAAAACGATTTGATGCAATTGGAAAAGCGATAGAAAAGGGAACGGGTAAAAAGTTTTTCTTTGTTGATGCAGTATTAGGAACTGATAATCAGGTTCTTGGTGTATTTTGTGGCGATGGAGACGAAGTGCAAAAAGAGAGTTGGAAATTAGCGGATAAAAGAACCAATGTATATTTAGACATAGAAGATAAATTTGATATTTTAGTTTTTGGTGAGCCAAGAGTCTTTCATTATGGTCCAGGCCATGGAACCAATCCAATTTTAATGCTTCAGGCTATTGGTGCTCAATTTACACGAAATTATGATATCTTCAGGGAAAATGGAGTTATAATAACTGCTTCATTGTGTAATGGATGGTTCAACGACGAGTGGTTTCCTTCTTATAGGGAAATTTATGATAAATTACAGAAAGTTGCTAATTTTTCAGAGGTTATGAAATTTGCGGAAGAGGTTTCTAATCGACCTGAATATATCTATAAATATAGATATGGTTATGCTTACGGTGCTTTTCATGGATTCTCAATGGTTTCTTGTGGTTCTATTGCTCATAATCATACTTCAGCAATTTACATTGCAGGAGCAAGAGAACCAGGATATGCAAGAGGAATGGGATGCATACCCGCAAATAGCTTTAAAGATGCACTAAAAGCTTCCGAAAAGTACATAGGCAAGAATCCAAAAATATTAGTTTTACCTGGTGTTTTTATAAAACCTGGATTTCATCTATTTAAGAAATAAGTACTGAAATATTTATATTTGCTTGGTTATTTTATTATTAACGATCTGCTGTAAACTGGGTTATATACTAAGACGAAGCCGGACTTAATTGAGGATACAAACACCATGTTACCGTTAAAACCAACTGGCAGAGCATTGTTTTACATTATATCCTAGAGGCAATGCGTAGGGATGATCTTACTCCAATTAGTTATAATAGTTGGCAGCGTATACGATTTTGGTTGCTATTTAATTCATTTTTGATAATTAATTCTCTTAGAAAATGATAAATAATAGCAGTATCGTAGAAAGTGTAAGCAACTTGAAGGGTTATTCAAGTAATGTGGGTAATTCTTAAGGAGTTATCCACATTACATCACTATCCACAATCAGTGCTTTTATGAAAAATGTAATCATTTTAGAACTAATGCTGCAACTTTTGGTATTAGGTATTGCCATAGAAAATATAATGTTTTTTTTAGAAAGAAAGACTATATCGATAAATACAGAGGTAACCATGCCAATTGTCCGTTCTATGCCTTTTCTATGATTTTCTGTAGTCATATTACCGGAATGCATGCAGCAACAACCTATATTGTCTGAGTCTATAAACCGGGTTATGCCCGTGGTATGTGGTATAAGGATGAAAACAAGAACAACTTTTGCAGATGCCTTTAAGGATGTTGAGAAATATGTATAAAAACCTAAAAAATAGTTGATCTCTTAAAAATCTTTAAAACAACAAGAGTACATTTAATGATGAAAGGAGGAATAACTTAAGGTTTAAATTTGTTGTTTTTTATATGCTTATAGATAGTTTAACAGTAAGAGTTTATGTGTCTTAATTTATAGCATTTTTATTTTAAAAATATTTGGAATTATTTATGGAATGTTTAATTTTGATTATTTTCTTAGTGTGTCTTTTTGCCAGCATAATTCAAGGTCTACTTGGATTTGGTTTTGCTATTTTATTTATGGCTATTATACCTTTTTGTGTTCCACTAAAAACTGCAGTAGCGTTGGGATTAATTTTAGGATTAGCAACAACAACAAGATTATTTTATTCTTTGCGAAAGCATGTAAAAATAAAATTGATATATATCCCAGCTTTGTCGTTTTCTATTTTTAGCAATCTTGGTGTTTATTTATTAATGAATTTTAAAGGGGGAGCATTAGCTATTACTTTTGGTTTTATTCTAATATTATTTGCTGTAATCAAAATGTTTAAAAAAGAAGAGATAATTATTAAACCTTCAAAGAAAAACGCTATAATTGCCGGTTCTATTGGCGGTTTATTGGGAGGTATGTTCAATATAGGAGGGCCTCCTCTTGCTATTTATTACCTTTCTGCATTAGAAGATGTAAAGGAATATAACTCCACGATTCAGTTAACTTTTATTATTGTCGGAATTTATAATATTTTCCTTCATTCTTTATATGGGAATATAAATTATCAGATATTTAAGTATTCTCTTAGTGGAATTGCTGCAATTTTAATAGGTAGTACGATTGCTTTAAAAATATTAAAAAAAATAAATAAAGAAAAATTAAATTATTGGATTTATATTTTTATAATGATCGTAGGTTTTATTTTAATAATTAAAGAAATTATAAAATAAATTAATAAAGGAGATATTTATGAAAAAACTAAAAATAGGCTTAGTAGGTTTAATGCATAAAAATTTTCCAGGCAATAAAGAGATTAGATTTAAAGAGAGCATTGAAAGTTTTGAAGAATTATCAAAGAAATATAATTTTGAACCATATATCATACGTCAAGGGGTCATAATAGAGAAAGACGCTGAAATTGCCTGTAAAAAGTTAAGAGAACAGAACATTGATTTTTTAATGGTTCTTAATATACAATTTGCCTCAGGGAGAATTATATCAACTTTATCTAAATTAGAGATTCCTTTAGGTTTATGGGCACTTCCTGAAAATAAGAAAGAAGGGCCATTACCAAATAATTCATTTTGTGGAATGAATATGAATGCTAGCATTCTAAAAGAGTATTTAGTTAGAAATAATTATAAATGGTTTTATGGGAAGACGAATCATAAATGGTTTGTCAACAGATTTGCTATTACTATTGCCGCTTTACAGGCTATAAAAAATATGCATAATAGCAAAATGCTAATAATTGGTGGTATAGCTGACGGGTTTGATGATCAATACTATGATGAGCGTAAGATCTATGAACGATTTAAAGTACGGATTTTACGCAATTTAGAGTTTGATGATGTATATAATAGGGTTAATTCGTATTCAACTAAAGATATTGAAGAAATAATTGAAAAAATTAATGAAGATATTTGTTATAAGGATGAATTATCAGTCAAAAAGATTAATAAAACCGCATGCTTGATCAAAGCCTTAACAGACATGAGCACTGAAATGGAATTATCTGCTATTACTTTAAATTGCTGGCCAAAGTTTCGACAAAAATTAGACATGGTTCCTTGTGCAGCCATAGGTTTTTTAAATAAATTAGGGATTATTACAGCCTGTGAAGGTGATGTTTATGGAATGTTAAGTATGTATATTATACGTCAATTATCAACTTTACCAACATTATTAATGGATCTGATTAACTTCAATGAAGATGATCAGTCTTTATTGTTTTGGCATTGTGGAGTAGGTTCTACAGATTTGGCCTATAAAGGAGACGTTAAACTTATCTCTCATTCTAATCCTTCTTGTATTCCAGGATGTAGAGTTATAAAATATGCACCTGTAGCGGATATGATTTATAGAAAAGGTAAAGCAACGGTTTTAAGGATTACGAAGGAAGGTTCACAGCTCTTTCTTCTTAATGGTGAATTTATTAATCCTGAAAAACCAAGTTTTGATGGAAGCCGAGGCTGGTTAAATAAATTACGTTTAAATAATGTTTCTATCAATATAAGTGACTTGATTAATACCATATTAATAGAAGGAGTCCAACATCATTATGTCATTGGTTTAGGAGATTATTCAAACGAGATACTTGAAATTGCGAGATGGTTAGGTATTAAACCAATAGAGAAAATAGAATACCATGATTACTTACAATAATCTTTTAAAGTGAAAATTGTAATATACACCTCTTTGTAGATTACCTCCAAATGTCCTTGACCTTAAAAATAACATTTTAAATATATAATAAATGTAAAATATATTTATTTAAAATTACTCTTGAAGAATAACAATTATAGAAGGAGAATAGATGAATCAAGAATTGCCTACCAAAAATTACAATAAACTTTGTATGGATAGTAAGATGCTCTGGTTATTCATAGGAGTTGCCATTTTTGCAGTTATCGCTTTTGTTCTTCCTGTTCCTGAAAGTCTAAAAAAAGTTGTACAAGAATATGGTTTTGCCGATAATATGATAAAAACAGGAGTAGCCAGTAGTATTTCTCAAGCTGCCTGGAAGGCAAAATTGATTTTAGGAATAATTCCTATGGCTACCATATTTTTTTCTACCGAAGCATTGCCTATCGGCATAGTCGGTATCCTTATGCCTTTTCTGGCTTATTTTTTTTACTTGCTTCCCAAGGCAGAGATAGGGAAAACCTTTTGTGGTGATGCTCCTCTTTTTCTCTTGGGTGTTTTGGCAATGGGGGTAGTAGTAACTGAAGTTGGTTTACATAAACGTTTAGCTAGTTGGATTTTAGGATGGGTAAAAGGATTTAAATTCCCCCTTTTTGTAATTGCTATCTCTATGTCTATCTTAGGTGCATTCGTATCTGCTCATGCTATTGCCGCCTTTATGACTCCGGTTATGGTTATTATCTATGCCGGGGCTCTAAAAGGGGCAAATGATAAAGGATTACAGATAAAAGAAGATCCTCAGCTGGCCAAGCTACTTCTTCTTACCCTTTGTTTTGCTCTTAATGTAGGTGGAGTTGGTTCACCGGCAGCCGGTGGACGTAATGCTATTATGATGGGGTTTTTTGATAATTATAATGTATCTATGAGTTTTACCCAATGGATGGCTTACGGAATGCCCTTGGTTCCTATATTAGCGGTAATAGTAGTTATTTATCTACTTTTTATGTTCCGTAAGACCAAGATAAAAGATTTAACCCCCGGGTTGGAAGCCATAAAAGAAGAAAACAGACTTATGGGAGCGATGAAACTTAATGAGATATTAATCTTATTGATGATGTTATCTATCCTCTTTCTATGGATAACTAAAAGCAAAACTTTAGGGTTAGGTGGTCCTGCCTTGCTTGCCCTCATTATCCCAGTTGTATTTAGAATAGTAGATTGGAAGAAGATATTGACCAACATATCCTGGAATGCCTGGTTTATGTATTGTGGTGCACTTACTATGGGAGCTTTACTACAAAATAGCGGAGCGGCCCTTTGGTTGGCCAAATTCTTCTTGAACGGACTTAACTCTTTGGGAACAAATGGGGAGATGCCTTTACTGGTAGGAGCAAGTCTTTTCTCCGGGGTGATGACTAATTTTATGAGCGATGCTGCTACTACATCCCTTTTAGGTCCGATTACCATTCCTATGGGCATCCTCTCCGGTGGGGCAGGAGAACCCTGGGCAGTCGGATTAGCTACTGCTTTTGCCACCTCTTTTGCTCATTTCCTTATCGTAGGTACCCCTAATAATGCTATCGTTTATGCCCTTAGTGCTTACCCGGGAACCAACAAAAGAATCATTCACCCTATCGATTTCCTAAAATATGGATTCATCTTATGGATTCTTTGTATGCTCATTTTGTGGGTGGTTGGATTTCTCTTCATATATAAAGTCATTGGTTTTCCTCCCGGCATTACCGAATCAGCTAAAGCTGTTCTCGAAGCAACCAGAAACGGAGTAGTTCTGCCTTAATTTAATAAGACCTATTTAAGAATTGTTGGTATAAATTCCAATTTTGATACCCTTTTTCTTATTATTAGTTAAATAAAATACTTGATTTTATAAGGGGAACTTACTATGAAAATAACGGAGGTTACTAGGTTATAAATTATGAAAAGCGAGAATAGATTTGATAAGTGGCCAGACTTTAGATTTAATTTAGAAGAAATAGCTGGTGCTATAGGGGATTATGGAACACTATTTCCTATAGTTTTAGGGGTAGCTTTTGTCTCAAATCTTAATTTGGGATATATACTGCTATTCTTTGGTGCATGGTATATTATAACTGGTTTATATTATAAGATGCCTATGCCAGTAGAACCGATGAAGGTAATTGGGGCAATAGTTATTGCAGGTGGTTTGAGTAAGGAAGAGATTACTGCTTCAGGGATGATTTTAGGTATTCTTTTTTTAATTCTAGGATTTTCTAAAGGAATGAATTTTGTTCAAGAAAAAGTTCCTTCTAGTGTGATTAGAGGCATTCAAATGGGTTTAGCCTTAATTTTATTCAAGACCTCGATTAACTTTATTGTAAAGGATAGTGTTATCTCTGTCATTTGCATCACCATTATTATTCTATTTTATATTGCTAATAAATTTATTCACCTGACAGACATTTCCGCAATAGTCGTTATATTAATCGGAATAGTGATAGGCTTACAAAAATTCGGTATTCCCCAGATAAGAATTTTGCCATTACCAACTTTAATTATTCCAGGTATCCAGGATTTTTTAAAAGGAGGATGGTTATTAGCAATTTCTCAGGCCCCACTGACCATAACTAATGCCATACTTTCCACTTCATTATTAATGCAAGATCTTATCCATAGAGAAGTTGAGCCGGATAAATTATCCATTAGTATTGGACTTATGAATCTTACCTCTGTTCCTTTTGGAGGATTCCCCATGTGTCATGGGGCTGGTGGTCTTGCTGCCCAATACAGGTTTGGGGCAAGAACTGGCGGGTCGAATATTATCAGTGGTATGATACTCCTACCTATCGCTCTGTTTTTTGCCAGTCCGGAATTCGTAGCCATTATTCCTCTGGGTGTTTTTGGTGCATTATTAGTCTTTGTGGCTGTTGAGCTGGGGAAGCACAGTTTTAAAACAAGTTCTTATATTGTGACCATCACCATTGCAATATTAGCCCTAATAATCAATATGACGGTTGCTTTTATTGTGGGTATGGCATTAGCATATTCGTTAGCAAAAATAACTAAGTGTCGTTTAGGTTAATATCATTTGCACTTCTTTCTCAATCTTTTTATAATTAAGATTACTAAAAATAAAAGGATTATTTAAATGATTAATTGTATAGGTTTTATTGGAACAGGGTTTGTTATCGGTATTCTCTCCGGTCTGTTCGGAGTAGGCGGAGGATTTCTTTTGGTGCCATTGTTAAATGTGGTATTTAATGTTCCCTATAATATTGCCATAGGGAGTAGTCTTCTTCAAATGGTAGGAACCTCTACTGCTTCAACTTTGAAACATAGAGGTTATGGCCATATAGATTATAAACTGGCTGGATTTATCTTGATGGGATCGGTAGTTGGTGTAGAATTAGGGGCACGAGTCTTAATGCGGTTAAAAAACCTTGGCACTATAACCATTAATGCCTCTACCATCAGTATAATGGATTTTTGGATAAACATCATCTATATAATTCTTCTTTCTTTAGTTGGAATTTCTATGTTCTTGGAAAGTAAAAAAGCAAAAAAAAGAGCTCCTCGAGGAGGAGTAGTAGATACTATATTTTCTCAAAAAATTCAAAATGCAAAGATTCCTCCACTTACTTCCTTACCTATTTCTAATATAGAATATATTTCGGTCTGTTATTTAGTTGCACTCGGATTTGGAGTAGGAATACTCTCTGGACTTTTAGGAATAGGAGGAGCTTTCATTTTGAATCCTATTTTAATTTACTTAATAGGAGTATCAACAAGTGTAGCTATAGGAACGAGTCTTTTTCAAACTATATTTGTATCGGGATACGGAGCTTTAACTCACTTTTTTAAAGGAAATGTAGATTTTGTATTGGTAGCTTGTATTTTAACTGGTTCTATAATTGGTTCCCAGTTAGGAGCAAGAATACATAATAATATAAGAGGAGCACATGTGAGATATTATTTTTCTTTAGTAATTTTTATCGCTATAGGAATTGTTCTGTTTAAGTTCCTTTTCAGCTTAGGTTATTTTTAATCTAGTTAGAGTCACATTAATATTATTAAGGTTTCTTCTTAAAGTGTTATTTTTATAAGTTAAAAGTCAGATTTTTAAATAAACATTTAATTTAGTTTTATATAGAAGTTTATTTAGAAGAATAGAGAATTTACGGCAAATACATTTAAGCCTTGTTTAATTGTTTTATTCTATAGAAGATTTTATTAATATAATTTCCAAAAATATTACCAAAAGAATTATGGATAACCCCCTAAGTCGAGATCTTCGAAACTTAGGTACCCCAGCAGTAGTCCGCCCCTTCTACGAAGCAGGTTGTCTTCCCTCTTACAACTGGACTACCGGCTATTTTAAAGAAGGAGAAAACCTGACTGCCGAAACCTACAACAAAACCATCTTAAAAGGTACTAAAGGTTGTTATGCCTGTCCCATCCGCTGTAAAAGAGTAGTAGAGATAAATGAACCAGACCTTAAAGTTGACCCTGTTTATGGGGGCCCGGAGTATGAGACTATTGTCTCTTTGGGTTCTCTTTGTGGTA
>Ga0210003_1001422_pt1 | contig 21176 bp, 15 predicted proteins | sample LantaG_FD_182804 | JGI IMG/M metagenome (GOLD analysis project Ga0210003, IMG submission 182804) | Deep subsurface microbial communities from Baltic Sea to uncover new lineages of life (NeLLi) - Landsort_02402 metaG (SPAdes) (version 2) | ecosystem: Environmental > Aquatic > Marine > Oceanic >... | reverse complement strand
CTTCTTCCCTCGCTCCGGTAGAGGAAAGTATTTACAAGCTATTGTATGACATTTATTACTATCAAAGAGCCTCACGCTATGCTTTAAAGGGGATTGTATGGGACTCGTCTTTAACTGATGCAATGATTATGGTTAAAGAAGGTGATACAACCATTCAAAGAACCAGTAAGCATCAAGTGGCCCGCACTTTCTCTGATTTAGCAAAAGCCGCTGAAGACACTCTTAATGATTTAGTATTTCAATATAATAGTTCAAAAGCCGCTCCAAGGCAAGTTGTTGGAGCTAATGATGCTTACTATCATCGCGATTGGACTGATCAAACCTAATGGCTTCTATTCTTTCATCTGGAGAAAAATCCCAAATTCGTGCTATTTTTGACGATATGCACGACACATTTAAACAAGACATCGACGTATATATTAATGAAGCGCAATCTGTTAATATTGATTCTTCCTATAATCCTGTTTATGGCAGAACCCTTAACGAATCTCAAGGAGTCGGTGATAAAATCCTTACAAAACATACAATTCAGGCGCGGGTCAATTATTTTAAAAAATCAGAAGAGGCAGTTCTCGACGACACTGGACTCCCATCTTCTGCTAACGTAATCAGATTAAAGATCGATGAAGCTGGCAAGAATTTATTGAATAGATGTTCTTTCGTTGATGTGGATGGCAATAAATGTTCTGTTATTTCTAATCCTGAAATGATCGGCCCCTTTGGCCCTCAATTTTATAAAGTTTATCTAAAAGTCGATACTTAATGGCGGATATAAAAATAGATAGGAGTTTATTTACTCGCCAATTATTAGCTATTCCTCGAAATCGGGATGTGGCCGAAAAGATTGTAAATGAATATGTCAGTAACGAGGTCAATGAGGCCCGTGTTGATTTCTTGGTGGAGCTTGACAAACACGAAGTAACCAAAGAGATTAAAGCTGGCCCTGACGCGGCAAACACAAGTGGATTACTTGGGGGCGTGGGTAATCTATTCTCTTTTATTGGATTCGGAAGCAACAAAGAACCTATTAAAGTTTTAAAGTCGCTCTTTATGAAAAAGACTGGTGTTACCAAGGTTAAATTGCAGTCTGCAAGTAAAGGGCGCTTTATTGTCCAAACAAATATTCCTAGCAGAGAAGAAGTCTTTGAAAAAACACCGATACCTTGGGAAAAGGGAAGAAGCTGGCTGGATGGTATCGAAAAGGGAATATCTGGTCTAGGAAAATATAGATTTGGCATTCCAGAAGCAGAAGTGTTGAAATCAAGATCGCGTGTCGCGCTTCAGGGCAAAAAGAAATTAAGATCGGGCAATTTCAGACCAACGAGTTACTTTACTGAACTTTATAACAGATTTTTAAAACGACTCTATACAAAACGTTGAAGGCTCAATTCTCACATGAAGTATTTCTTTCTTTTATGCTATGGTTCGAAAAGCGCCTAGCATCAACACAAGGTGGTGCCTACAAAACAAATCAATCAAATGTCTTTGAGCTTACTAGTGACTATAACGATATTCCTCCTTCTCATCGAGCTTATCAGGGACGATTTAGGGGATTAGTTCAAGAACATGATGTAACCGTTCCTAATTCTGGAATTTTTGTTAATGGTGGATTTGTGACAGGATCTAATACTGGAATTTATATTGATTATTTGAATGGCCGCGTTATCGTTCCCGCTGCAAGCGGAGCTAATTTAACAATTACTGCAAATAATACAGTCAAGGAAATTCAGGTTTATGATTATCCAGACGACGAAGAACAGCTCATTCTTTCCTCTGATTTCGTGGATTTTAACGATCAGTCATCTACTTATCTAACGTCTAAAACCAACCAGAGAAGTGAAGATACTTATTTGTTGCCCGCTTGTTTTCTTAGATATGTTACAACCGAAAATGACTATTTTTCCTTTGGCGGCGAAATGGATTCACAAACAAGAATTCGCGCAGTTGTTATTGCTAAAGACAATTATTTAATAGAAGGTGTTTTATCCCTATTTGCTGATACTAAAGGTTCCTGTATTACCCGTGTTCCTTTTGAGAATTATCCCTACGGTGTTTTTAATTCAATTAAATCCTTTCCTTATTCTTACAATTCTTTTGTTTCAGGATTTGGCGGCAAAACCTTTATTAATAATGTTAATACATCGAAACTAGATTATTCCATATCGATGAACAAATTAGAGAAGAATATCCTCATTGGTTTTATAGACTTCGATTTATCGACTTTCAGGGTGCCGACTTAATATTTTAAGTGTAAAAGACTAGAGAATCTCTCTTTTTAAATCATGGCATCAAAAACTCGAATTTTATCTCAGTCTAAGGCTGTTTATGTTACTACTACTGGCGTTCTAGCGGGAGCGGGAACTGCTCTTTCTGGCGTAGAAGCAACCCAACTCCACCGTGTAGACAATTTCTCATGGGAGGTTGATATTGCGGGTGCTCGTCAAGATATTCGTGAATTTGGTCAATTGGCCCGTCTTGGAACTCTGGTTAATTCTGATCTTAATGCAACTTTCTCCCTTGGTTATCTTTTGACTGATGGAGAAAATGAACACCACTTAGGTTTTGAAATTAAAGATTCTATTACTGGAAACTTTGTTCCTAAAAATCAGGCCGTTTCTGGATTCCTTACCGAACATCCTCTTTATCGCGAACGTAACGTAATGGTTGTTGTTGTTCCAGAAGGTCAGGATGCTAATGCTCCTGCTTCTTGGACTGACCGCACTCAACATGACGTTCTTGGTTTTGGAAACGCATTCCTAACTGATTATTCTGTTGAATTAGCTGTTGGAGAAATTCCTCGTGCCGATCTTTCTTTTGAAGCAAACAACCTTGCTTTTTATACTGGTTTAAGCTCTGGCCTTTATAACCCATCTATCAACACTGCTGTCGGTGGACAAATTGATTCTGGCCAAATTGCACTCCCAATTGCTTCTACTGGAAACAGTGAGGTTGATGTTCTTCGCCCCGGACAAATTTCACTAGATCTTCAGTCTTCTACTCCTCTTGGAATTGGTGGCGCTAATTTAGCTCAAATTCACCCTCAAAGTGTCTCTCTTAGTATTCCTCTCGCTCGCGAAGCTCTGACTGAACTTGGTGGTGATCTTCCTTATTCTCGCCCACTTACTTTCCCAATTGACGTTACCCTTTCTGTTTCTGCAATTAACGGCGGTAATCAAGCTGGACAAATTTCTACTCTATTAACTGGTTGTGGTGGACAAGAAAAGCGTGACATTACTGTAAAACTATTTGATCGTTGTGATTCCACCAAAGTTCGTATGGCATTCATTCTTAAAAATGCTGTTATGGATAACGAATCAAGTTCTCAAGATCTTGATGGAAATGAAACTACTGAAATGCAGTTTTCAGCCCAAATTGCAGGTGCTACCACTATTACAGATGGTGTTTTCTTAACAGGCTCTTACAATCCCGCTCTAGGCTCTCCCCTTTCTCCGATTAGGGTTTCCGGTTTAGTTGGTTAAGTTTCTGTTTAGTTTCGTGTTAGAAATTGGACGAGACTGAACCCTCGTCCTTTTTCGTCTATACAATGAAAGGTTCTCCACTAGGTTATCATAATAGAAATTTCGTCTTTTCGGCGGATATTCAAATTAATTCTCCTTCTGGATTTGCTCTTCATCTTTCTAAAACTGGCGACCCTATTTATAATGTAGTTTCATTTTCTGGATATAGCGGTTACATTTTTGACCAAAGAGGTTATTTTATTGGCGGGTATAGAAAAAACCAAGTAATCAATATCTCTGGAAATTACTTTTTTGGGGATGTCACTCAAACCGGATCTGTTGTGTATGACGATGACACAGATTCTCGCTTCTCTTATTTCTTGAATAACAGATTAATTTCTAATTGTATTAGCGGCCAATCTGGATATTTTGATACTGTTCTATTTGAAGATTACGGGGCAAACACATTAAACTTCAATCATATTAAAGAAACTAGATCGCCCAATATTATTGTGGATGTTAGTGGGGTTCCTATTCAATCCTCAGAAGGCTACTTTCTAGCTGGTTCTTGAGATTTATTTAAAAAAACAATATAATAAGTTGTGAAAAGACTATATACATTCAGCGTCGAAATCGAAGGTAAAAAACCTATTGAGGTTTTTGTTTCAAAACCGAACCAATCTGAAGTTGAAGATGGCGAGTTTATCTTTGCTCAAAAATTTAACCAATTACTTCAAGACGGCTTTCTTAGCAAGGCTATGATGAATAAGAAGTTTGGCGATATTGGTGGAGTCTTTTCTGAAAAGAGTAATAAAGAACTTGGTGAAGCTGTAAAGGAATTGCTCGATGCCAAAAGAAGAATTGAATTCTATGGTGGCGCTAAAAACCTAACAGAATCCCAAAAAGAGGAACTTGAAAAAGCTAATGAAACTTATGCTATCCTTCAAAAGAAGATTGTCGAAGGAGACGCCGCTTTACAAAGCATGTTCTCTAAGTCTGCCGATTCTAAAGCAGAAGAATACATGGTTAAGTGGTTCATTCTTAATTCTTCTTACTTCGTTTCGGAAATCGAAGATGGGGACGTTAAAAAACAGCAAGAATTTAAACTTTTCGACAAATCTAACCTGTCTGAAAAACTAGACCAACTCAATTCTCTTTTTGAAGATATTGAAGAATACGATTCAGAGCAAGTCAAGTTGAAAAAGCAAATTATCTCTAATCATTTCACTACCATTGGACGAGTTATTTCTATTTGGTATAATGGATATGGTTCTGATCAAGAAACCGTTCAGCGATCTTTAGAAGATTTCTTTCCCGAAGATTTCCCTAAGCAAGAAGATCAAAAGAAAACTCCAGTTAAAAAACGAGTTAAAAAGGTTTGAGCGCATCCGAAATTCTCGGAGAAATAATTCAAGGGGTTTCTGAAATTCCTCTTAATGGAGATGTTTATTTCTTTAAGCATCCTAGCGTTGCTGATCGCTTGTGCATTTCTAAGATAGAGGAGAGACAAAGCGAAAGAGGTAAGTTGCTAGGGTTTCTACCAAAAGAAGATATGGTTAAAAAAGCCATTGAATCTGGAAAGTGGTCAGATGAACTAGAAGAAGAGACTTCTAAGTTAAAATGGTTGATTGCGGCGGAAAAAAGAAACCTTAAAAAGTTTTCTGAACCTTCTTTGATTTCTGAACTTGAAGAGTCTATAAAAAGACATGAGGAAGAGATTGAATCATTGGCGAATAGACGGGCGAAATTGTCAGTTGGATGTCTAGAGGATTATGTTTCTTCTAAATTACCCGCCGAATTATGCCGCCAAGAATTATATGTAGATGATTCTTTTTCTAGAAGTGTTGACGATGAAACTGCTAGAAAATTGCTCTATCCATATATTAAAAAGATTTCTGATTTAACCGATAGAGATTCTTTATTAAAAGCCGCCTATCAATCTTCTTTCTTTGATTTATTCTTTATTTACGATTCGCTAGATAAAGTATTTGATAAAAACATTTACAGCCTATCTATTTTTCAAAAAGAATTAATGGGTTACGGAAGGGTCTTGTATTCAAAATTAACTAAGATTCCAAACATTCCAGATGGAACTAAAAATGATCCTTTAAAACTTTACTTCTATGAAGAGAAGATGACCGAAAAAGAAAATGAAACAAATTTGAGAAAATATGTTGAAAGCAAAGGCGGTCCAGAAAACATGACTGCGGAGGATAAGCTAACTTAATTTTGCGCTCTATAGTAGTGTAAAAATAGGTGTATATGCCGAATTCCGTTCAAGTTAATGCTGATTTAAACTTTACTCAAGGTTCTTTGAGGAAGGGTGCTTCGCAGATTAAATCTGCGATGTCTAAGATCGCTATTCCGGTAAGCGTTACAATTACCAAGAAGTCTATTGCGGATTCTCATAAGCAAGTCAAGACTTATTTTGCCGCCAAAGATGTTTATATTAACATCGCTCTTTCCAAGAGTTCTTTAGCGAGCGCAAGGAAACAATTGCAAGCGGCCCTTTCTGCCGTTTCCATTCCTCAGATTTCTTTAAAACCCGGAGTCTCAAGACAAATCAATAGTCTTATTGCTTCTTTAAATAGACTGCGAAGTGCTGGCCCGTCTGGAGGCGGAGGAGGCGGAGGAGGAGGGCCAAGACAATCGGCACCGTCTAGGGGTGGAGGCAGAAATTCTATTTTACCATTAGGGCGATTAAGTGGAGACGCTTCTGAGTTTTCTAAGTCGATGGATGCTGCTACGGCGCGGGTATTCGCGTTCGGAGCTACCGCTGTTGTTCTCGGTTCTGTAACGCAATCATTTCGCGCATTAGTTGTAAGCACAATTGAAGTTGAGAAAAGACTAACAGAAATTCAATCTATTTTTAATGAAAGCGACGAATCTTTCGCGAAATTTAGGGACACTATTTTCTCCGTAGCAGGTAATACTGGGCAAACATTCGACACCGTTGCCGATGGTGCCGCCGAATTAGCTAGACAGGGTTTATCCGCCGCTGAAACCGCCGAAAGATTAAATGCGGCTTTAATTCTTACTAGAACCGCTGGAATTGATGCGCAAACCTCTGTTAGCGCCCTTACTTCCGTTATCAATGGATTTACCTCTGCTAACTTAAGAGCAAATGAAATTGTTAACAAAGTTGTTGCTGTTGATACCGCGTTCGCCGTTTCCGCGAAAGATCTTACGGATGGCTTCTCTCGTGCGGGTTCAACTGCGGAAGATGCTGGTGTTTCTTTCGATCAACTTTTAGGTTTAATTACCGCATTACAACAAAGAACTTCTCGTGGTGGTGCTGTTATCGGTAACGGTCTTAAAACAATCTTTACAAGAATTAGTCGCGGTGGAGTCATTAAGGATTTAAAAGAACTTGGAGTCCAAATTAATGAATCTCAAAATGGTGTAGAAAAATTGCAAGCTATTGGCGCGGCTTTTGAAAATGCTTCCTCTGATCCTGTTAAACAATCTAAGATTAAAGAACTTGCGGCGGGCGGTTTCCAAATTAACTTAATTTCTGCCGCTCTTAAAGATCTAAATTCAGAACAATCTATTTTTACAGACGCCACCAATAAGTCTAAACAGGCGTCAACTGAGGCTTTTGATAGAAACAGAGAACAAAACGAAACGATTGCCGCTCAACTAAATGGATTAGTGTCGTCTTTAACTAATTTATCTGAGAAAGTCGGCCAAGTATCATTCGCTCCCTTCCTAAAGGGATTTCTTAAAAATTCTAAAGAAATCTCCGATTCACTTTCGTCTTCTTTGAATCCAGACGCGGGATTTACTTTTACTAAATCATTTTTTGATGGAATTGGAGCGTTTATTCAAGGTCCGGGGGCAGTTCTTGTCACCGCCGGATTAATTAAGATATTTTCAACTGTCGCTGGATTTGCAAAACAAGGATTGAAAGAAATTATTTCGATTAATATTGGGAATAAAGAAACGTTAGCTATTCAAAATAGAATAACAACCGCTTTACAAAACAATCAAAGAATTAATGAAAAGGTTAATTCTAAAACAACCGCAGATAATAGAAGAAGACAATTAACATTAGCCCTTATTAATAGAGAGGTCGCTGCTGAAAAAAATCGTTTAAAGGTTTTAGAATCTATTACCAATGAACTTCGTAAGCAAGGTGCGTATTTAAACGCAGATGGCTCGATTGGTTTTGATAAGAGCAGGGGGGCAAAATTTGCAAGAAAAGGGCGCGATATTTTATCAAATCCAGTAACAGGAATTGTAGGTTCAGTTGTGGGGGCCGCTGCCGTTTCTAGTCTTAAAAAGAACGATCCAAAAGCATTAGAGGTTGCAGGTTTAAACAAAAAAATTGAAGAATTAAGAGAAAGTCTATCCCTCTTAAACGAAGAAACCGATTCTGAAAGAATAAAAGCAGTCAATAAGGAGTTAAAAAGACTTGAATCTTCTTCTTTAGATGCCTCAACAGCTTCAGAACTTTTTCAAGCAAAAATAGAAAGACTCGCCGTTGCTGCTGGGGTCGCCATTGCGGCTTTGCAAGGAGGGGGAAAGCTTGGTGCAGTTGCCGCTACGTCTGCGGTAGGATATGCTATTGGAGATAATATTATAAAACCAATAGTCGAAGCTGACCAAGCGATTGAAGAAAAACGTTTTAATCCTACTGCTGATCTCGCATCTTTTGAAGACGAAAATAAAAAACTAATCAGAGAGTTTCAAAGATTGCGCCGTGTAAGTGGATTGCTTTCTGAAGAATTTACGATTGCGTCAATGAAATTTCAATCAGAACTCGAAACAAGAAATGAATCACAATCTCTTTTTGATAAAACACAATTTGGCGGGATTAATTCTAATTTAACGCTGAATAAGGGCTTGAATGATCTTTTATCTAATTCTGAATCCGAATCTGTAAGGGAATTTGCTAGACGCGACTCCGAAAACCTTCAAAGAGCGGAAGTCACGTTAGGTCTTGCCGAAATTATAGAAGAGATGGCTTCTATAGCACAGGCGGAAGCTAACAAAAGAGTTGCCGATCTTGGATTTTCATCTACGAGTGAAATCGGAGAAGATTCTTTGGTTAAGACTTTTGAACAACCATTCTTAAGGTTGCTCACTTCTTTGAATATAGCAAAAATTGGAAATACTACATTGGGTAGTAAACTTTCGGATAAAACTGTAAGTGCAAACCTTTCTACAGAAGAGGGCATAAAATCGTTTGCCACCGGATTAATAAATGAACTAAAGGGTGTCCAAGACAATCCTATTGCCCAAAATGCAATAAAAGTAGCGGAGGACGCTTTAAAACAAGGTTCTGCACAAAAAGAATCTGAGACTCTTCTCAAAACTGAAGAAAATTTACGCAGTTTATTAGATTCGGCACAAGATATACAAGGTCAAGACGGTTTAAATAAAATTTTAACAACATTTGAAGAAATAGCTTCTACTGGATTAATTCCAGTAGACAAAATAGAATCATTTAAAAAAGCCCTCATTGAAGGTTCTGGAAGTTTCGCGGAAATTCAAAGAAACGCTATAATAAACCAAGCTAAAGAAGATATTCAAAAACTTGAAAAACAAAAAGAGATTAACAAAAAATTTATTGAAGACTTGAAAAGCGCCTTTGAATCTAATACGGAATCGGTTAGATTATTGAGAGAAGAAAATCTTGGCGGGAATATTTCTTCATCCGGCCTTAAAGACGCTTTTTCTAAAGAACTGTCCGAAACTCTTGATAAACTTGGCGCAACCTCTGAAGAAAAATCAAAGGTAATATCTTCTGTTGGAAATGACCCCAAGTTTGCAAGCGAAGTTCTTGGTATTGGTAATAGACAATTATCTGGAGATATTCAAAAATTAAAAGATGCTGGTGTAAACCCAAACTTCTCTAAAGAGCAGCAAGAAATTTTAAAGGCACAACTGTCTAATTCTAACTTACGTCAATTTACCGAAAACAGTTCTATTTTAGGTCCGGGGGCTGGGTTGGGAAGATCATCTGTAACCATACCTTTGCTAGAGTCTGAAAAAATATTTAAAAATGCAAAAAGTCTTGAAGATTTAGAAAAAGCTCTTGCCAAAGCTGAAGAAGCCCAAAGAGGCATAGCATCACTCAACGTTAACCCTAATAGTAAAGAGGGCAAAGATCTGGCTAGAGCGGGTATCGGGGCCGCGCAACAAGTTAAACTTGTGAGGGATGTAATTGCCTCCCTGCCACTAGGCGGAGACTATTCCTCTGCAAAGGAAACTGAAAATAACTTGGATTCTCAAATCATAAACACTGTCGAAGGGTCAAAAGCGTCGCTCTCTACATTAAATGATTTCGTCAATAACGTGGCTGCGACCGTCGCAAAAACTACAGAAGCCTATACGAAAACAATGGGCGAGATTAGTTTGAGAGCAACACAGGCAAATCAAGAAAACGCTAGATCGGTCGCTGAGTTTGCTCAATCTGTTAGAGATTTAGGAAGATTAAGTAATCAAACCGAATCTGCAATTGAATCAATCATCAAAATGCGCGAAGCATCTGAAGATGTGGCAGAAGGTATGGTTGCGGCAAAAGAGAAAATCTTATTAGAGGCTGATGGTTTTGCTGATGTAGGTGCTGCTGGAGAACAATTCAAAAAAGTTTTAACCGATATTATCGCCGCTTATAATGCTATTAAACCCGGTTTTGGACCATCGCCGTCTGGAGGGCCAATTGGCGAAGGTTTCTAATGTCTCTGTCTATTACAAAAATAAATAGCGCATCTACAAGCGTTAAATATAACTATCTGGAATCGGATCATGTTTTAGGAATTTCCGTGTCCGCTTCTTATTCTTTTTCAATCTACGAAACTCAATTTGTTGATGGCGACGACGGTTTGCTAATCGGAATTGAGGCATTAAAAAAAGCATATAGCAGAAAAAATATAGCGGCCAAAATAGGTTTAGATGAATTCAAAAACGGGTTAATTACCAATCTTTCTTTTGACGAATCTGATCGTGTTAGACTTGGAACGGCATCTATAACTATTGAAGAAAACTTAAAAGCAGATAATGACGGTATTCTAACAGAATTCTTCAACAATTTACCTTCTCAACAAGACGTAGAATCTATAACTGAAGAAAATACATTTTCAAGAGGCGAGGGTTCTTATTCTTATGATAGATCAGTTTCTTTAAAATACAAGCAAGATGCTGGTGGCGAATTCCTTAATAAAGCAAGGTTATTTATTAGAAATATCTATTTAGGTTCGCGCCCCGCTTATGGATTTCAAATTGACGGCATTTCTGAAAATGGAAGATTCAATCTAAATCTAAAACCAAAGATTTCTGAGTCGATTGACGAACTTAAAAAAGAAATTAAGTTTACAGAGAATTTCGAGTCCAACAATATTAGAACATTTGGAACTCTTCCTTTTTCTAACAAAAAAACATATAGTATCGCCAAAAACGAACAAGGTTATACTACTAAAAGTTATTCTAGCGAAGTCGCGGCACTTTCCGAACCGCTTGAATTAAATATTCTTTCTGGAATCAGGTTTTCATTAACCGAGATTCTGAACGAAAATACAGGCGCTTATGGAATGCCTATCGCAATCGAGAAGACTGTAAAATCAGATGACGGGGTGGCTAATTTATCTGTTTCGTTCACAAATGACCCTCGCCAAAATTCTACAAACAATATTGACTATGTAGCTAAAAAAAGTAGCGATGCAGCATTCAATAAATATGATTTCGACTTCAAGATTAATTCTCGCGGCAAGAATCATTTGATTGCATTTAATAATGCTTTAAATTATTTTAGCGGCAATAGGAATGTGGCTTATGAAAAGATTCCAATCCTCTTTCCAGAAATTACTTCGGGACAATTAAACGAAATATCTAGGAATGTCTCATTTAGTCCTTTTGACAAATCAATTTCTGAGAGTATTTCATTTTCGACTAATCCTGCTTATGCAAATAGCGGCGACGGAATATTAAAAAGAGAGATTTCAGTGTCCGATGAGTTGCAAGTTGGCAGAAACTCTGTAGTTCCAATTTACGGCGACAAAGAATTAATTATTAGAAATGAAGTGGGTAAAACATTAGGTGCAAGAAGTGTTTCTGTTAATCTAGTTTCATCTAATCCAGATATTGAACTTTCTTCTTTGCAGATAGCTTCTGGAGAATTACCACAATCTAATTATTTTTATTTAAATAGTAAGAGAACTTCATATAATCCTTTAGAGGGTAGATGTTCTGCTAACATTGACTTTCAATTCTTTAACTAATGATTTCTTATGGTGGATACAACTTTCCCCATCCTTATCCGTTTGTCGGAGAGGATCTAACTTCTATTGTCAATAGTGGTTCTCTAGATCATTTTTCTTGCTCCGTGTCGTTAATTGGAGAACTAACGGGTTGCGATATTGTTTCGCTAAAATCTCAAAAAGATACTTTAATTCATGCCTTGTCTAGTGGCTATCAAAATCTAACCTTTGGATCTACTGGTTATGATTTCGCCAAACCTGTTTCAATCAATTTCGCCTCTTCCGATTTAAGAAAAAGAGTCCCTTATGAGATCGAATTTGAATGCTATCGTCAACTTGATTTCACTCAATTTTATGGCGTAAAAGATCCTGTAGATACATGGGAATTTGCGGAGCAAGGCGATAGACTGGTTCGTGCTACGCATACGGTAAGCGCGGCGGGTGTTAAAGTCAATACTGGTTCTGCCTTTGATAATGCTAGGTCTTTTGTGAATGCTAGGCTGAACGGATTTAATAATAATCTCTCTTTATTCTTTTCTGGCCAAACCTATATTTTGACTTCTAAAAAAGAGAATATAAACAGAATCGGAGGAGAATACGGAATCTCTGAAGACTGGTTATTAAGTCAATCTTTAAATGATTTAGACACAAGTGGTGCGATTGTGCGAGCGGACTGTTCTATTAGATATGATCCAAATGAATCACTTTCCTTGTCTGTTCGCGGAGATATTCAAGGAGGAATTTCGGGCGTCGTAAACACTGGATACTTCACTATAGCAGACGCCTCTGAGTTTGCCAAGAACGCTGTTATAAGATTTAAAATACCTTATGAAGATACTCTTTATGGAGACGTTTTAAAAGACCCTCTAGTTTTTAATTACGGAGTAGATTCTGGTTCTAACAATATATCTTTTGATTTTACATTCGCTGACCCAACCGATTTAAGAACCGGAGAAATAAAACATGACTACTCTTCAACTATTTCAACTTCAAAGGATGATCCGTTTTCAGCGGTTTCGGTTCAAGGTTCAGTATTGTATAATTCTAACGAAGATATATTTACTACAAATGCGCCAGAAAATGAAACTCGTTGGAAGAAAGTTGATGCTTATTTTTCGGGGGTAAATCCTTTTCCAATAGCTCAACAACATTTTAATTGGTTCAAAGACTCATCATTGCCTTATAATCAAGGAGACTTAAATGATGTATTTACTTCTTTTGATATAACAAAAACGCCGCACAATTCATCTATTGATTATACTTATATTTATTCAAATAGGCCCGATTTCTTTTCTGGACTATTGAGGGACGTTGATTTAACGATTGAAACAATCTATCCTATTCCGACTTATAGCATTTCTCCTACAATTGATAATTCTTTTGGAGTTCAAGAAACCTACGACACTTTGGAAAGAAAAAATGTATCATTGAGCGCATCCCTGACTAGTGGTGTAAATTTTAATACGGCGCTTAACTATGTCAATAGCTGGATTCTTCAATATTCTGGCAATGGCGCAGTTCTTTTATCTGACTCCCTGCAAACTGGATCAAGAGCGTTTTCTCTCAGTAAATCTTTTATCAAACCTTGAACCAGACTCTTTCAACTCTTTGTGACGCTTATTTAGAGAACGGAACTGGTTCTGTTGCATTGTATTATTCTTTTGATTCTGGAAGCGTTTCATCATTAGGTGGTGCGGGCAATTTTACAGGAGTTTTTAAAAACGAATCCCCATCATTTTCGGTAGGGGGATTAACTGGAATCGTTTTAGACGCAACAGGTTCAACTGCAAATGCCGCCGAAAATTCATTAAAGACAAAAATTGAAAACAACTCGTTTAATCTTTCTTTTAGTAATATTAAGTATGGAGGGTTTTCTGGAATCTCATTTTTAAATCCAACTGATTTCGATTCTGAGTTTGTTTACCTTTTTTCTTTTAGAAAAACTCAATCAGAAGACGGGGTTTTATTCGGATCTTTGGTCAAAGAAAACTTCGATAATGGTATTGTTAACTTCTCTTATGGTAAGGGGTTCAATGTAGGAATAAACGATAGAAACAAATTATTCTTTCAGGGTTCTGATGCTGTTGTCGGGGATTATATTTTAACTGCCGATCAGTTGGAACTTGCCGATGAAAATATTTGTTCATTGAAAGTCTCCCCTTACGAGGTTACATTTGCTCATTATAATTTAGCCGACGATGAATTTGAACAACAGTATTTAAGAACGGATTGCAAGATCCAAAACTTGGATTATACACAACCCTTATTAATTGGGGGATCACCGACTTATTTAAGATCAGGTAAAACATTCAGTGGTTTTATTGATAACTTAATGATTATCTCTGGCAACCATAATCCATCTGATTTAAAAGCTATATCCTCTGGTTTTGTGGCGACTGGAATCCCTTCTTCTGGAAACTCTTATTCAGATGAAATTGTCACTGGACATTCAATTGTTACTTTAACCCCGATAGGTGTTACTGGTTATCAGCCAATTATTACTGGATACCAAACCGTTATTTCAGGATCTCAATTAATTGAGTTTACCTTGGTCGCCGATCCTTCTCCATATTCAAGAAATGATGGTGATAGATTTTTTACGGGATATACTTTGCCGAACAATTCGGGTTCATACCTTGAAGAAACTTCTTTCTTAATTCCTGATTACAATTACCGTCCAACTGGAGATGATGCTTTCGCAACATTAAACCTTAGAAATTCTGGAGATTTTGTAACTAGATATACTTTGACTGGTATTCGCAATCTTAGCGCAACAGGTTCGATTCCTCTTTACGGGTTAACGCCAATTACCGCATTACTATTAGGCGAAGCGACTGGATACCAAAAAACAACTTTGTCTACTACCATTTTTAGAACCGGAAATTTAGTTGAGGATCTTCAGTTTTTGGATCAATATAAAGGAAGATACAAAAAGGATTTCATTTACTATTTGGACAAGCGCCTATGATAGAATACATTTTAAGCACTGGCAATCTTTCGACTGGCGAACTGTTTTACAACAGAGGCCAAGTTTTTAACGGTATAGGATCTATTCAAAACAACAACGCTTTGGATAACGATATTACTGTAAATGGTCAAACTTTGCTAGAAACAATTGCATCAATAACAATTGTTGGACAACAAGAAATTATAACCAATAGCGGCCAATTCTTTTTAACAGGAAATGCTTTAAAAAGTGAGACTGGATTCTTAGATTTAAGTTTTAAAACATCTAATTTAAAATATGATGTTGGTATTACTGGTGTTAGAAAATTCTATAGTTCAAGCGTTCATAATGATCTTTTGACAGGATTTAGTGGAAAGTTTGATGGCGGAAATGTGTTTTTAAACGGCGCAAAATTAACAAGCGGAGTCCATTATGTCGAAAATTCAAACGGAGACTTTTCTTGGACCGATCCAAACAATTCCATAACTGGCGTTTTATTTTCTGTTCCTAATCGGAATTTCCCCGTTTATACTGGGCAATATGATATTTTAAATGTTAGATTCAATGATGGATGTAATATAGGATACCTTAATGGTGTAAAATTAGATGATTCATCTATTTTGGAAACATCTTCTTTATTAACGGGGATGATCAAAACAGGCGTGGAGCCATTTGTTGAATTTAATTTTCCTCCTAGTTCTCAGACGATATTTCTCTAATGCCGACCATTACTAACAAATTAAGTCTTGGCAATCTTTTTGGTGGGAAAATCGCGTCAATCAATTACAACTTCCAAACTGCGTCTCAACCTTCGACTGCGACGATAACAATTGTAAGTGAGGACAATACTTTTTTAAAACCTGAATTCGGTGAGTTGGTTTCCATTCCTCCGTTTGGTTTTCAAATGATGGTTGTCGAAAGGGGAACGAAAAAAGACACTAATTACGATGTTCTCCAAATAGAACTAGTGGAGTCAATTTCTGAAATTTTAGATAAGGAACTTGTTCTTATTTTTGGAGAGCATACGGATCTTAATTATGACTTAGATAACGAACTCTACTACATAAACAAAAGCATCTTTATCCCAAAATCTTTTTATCCAAGTGGAACTGTTTTTAATCCAAACGTGGTTTTCCCCGGCCTTACAGAGAACTATATAAAAGATCATGGGGATGGAGTTAATGTAATTGGAACCGCTAGAACCACATACCTATCGCAAGGATCTTCCAACATAACTGGAAACGGCGAGTTTAAAAATGAACCTTATTGGATAACATTTGAAAACGGAACAATAAAACAAGATATTTCTTCTTATGATGGAGAGTTTGTTTATACTCCTGATATTGCTGGAGACATTACCGTTATTTTCGGTTATACCTTAAAGAATCTATATCTACTTTTCCAGAGTAAAGGCTTGTCGTTTGATGCAAAATCTACCGCGTTAATGCAGGACGAAAGCATTTTCTTTTCTGATTCAGGAACGTTTAGAGAAGTCTTGGCTAGTTGTCTGGGCAAGATTGGCAGATCATTTTATATAGACCCGTTTACCCAAAAGATTATCATTATTACAAATTCTGATATTGCCAGAATTAACAATAATTTACTTGCAAGATTCTCCAACTTCAATACTGCTGGTGCAACTCAAATTTCTTTAAAAGAAAGCATTTCAGATGTTAGCGCGACTCATTTTGTTGTAAAGGGTGATTTGGAATTTGTTGATAAAGGCTCGCCCCCTCCAGATAGACCCCCTAGAAAAAGAAAGCAGGTTTTTTACAAATTAGAGTCGTCAAATTTAACCGAAGATATTACGAAGGCTGATGTTGAACTAATAAAAAGAATAGCGCCCGCTGTTTTTAAAATTACTGATGAAGCAATTCTCGACAAATATCTTTTCTCATTAGGTTTGGTATACGATACCGAAAATTGGGGTAAACTTTATGGAGAAAAAAATTATTATGCTGGAGATTTTCAACCAGTTATTAAAGCGAATCCCAATCAAAATCTAGCAAACCCACCGACACCCCATGAATGGCAGAGGTATATAACTGAAAACCCAGATGAGCAAAAAGATTTAAATGGATATGTTCTTCATCAAACAGTTGGAGCTAGACCTCTATATCGGGGAGATGTGTTATCATCTGAAAACTACGCTCAATCTGGATCTGATGTTGACTTTTATCAAAGCGTAAAAGATTTCGCTCAACTTTGGTCTGGAACTTATTTTTCTGTGCCGATGTCTAAGACGGAAATCAACAAAAGACAATATGATGAAATGTCTTCTTGGGAGGGTGGATTAGACAATAGTTTTGACTTTGAAATTGTAGACGGAGAATCCCTTATAACCGAAGTTGACAGTTTGCAGTTTTTAGTTAATTTATTGAAAAAATTTGAAGCTAAAACAAATTATAAGGTAAAGGAGATTGCTGCGAGGGCACTTGAATCTTACAGCGAGTCTTCTGTGGGAACCTCTGAATTCCTTTTCGAAGAATCTGCCGCTGGAGCGGGAGGACGAGCAGATTCTCGTAACACACATTATGTAATAGCCTCTAGAAAGATGTTTTCGGGAGCATATATTGAATCAGATGATTTGAGTAGATTGATCAACTCTACATTTCACGATATTTTTGTTGCCGAATCGGAGTTTAGATATTTATTATATACTAAAAACGGTCAAAATGTTGCTAAAAAAATGGAAGAGGCTTGCTTAACCGCTTTCGAAAAGGAACAGAAAAAAGTTAGAAAAAAACTTATTGTAAGTTACGTCAGGGTCAATCCCGACGAAGACCCGAAGGACGATAGCGGTCAAGAAGACATTAAGGACATCCCTCAACTCTTTTCGATCAAAAATATTCGCTCTAAAATTCAAAACTTTGGCTCAAGATCATTATCTGTATTACAAAATAGATATTCTGAAATGAGGTTATTCTTGGAAAATATTCAAGATTTAAACCCCGAATTTTCTGGCCCATTAATCTCTACTCAAATTGATTATTTTAGACCCCCTTTAAAGTCAGACTTTGACGTAGATTTGGGAGTTGATTCTATTAGTATTTCTATATCCGATTCAGGCGTTACAACTTCGATCAGTTATTCATCTAAGAAATTCGCGCAAATTGACCTTTCTGTTATTAAAGAAACTCTTGGAGGTAATTCTACTGGATTCTTTAAACAGTTAAGATTGCCCGCCTTCAGGAAAAATAACCTTAGAATGTAATGTATCAATACATCGTAAAGGAAGTGGTGGGTGTTGTTGACGGTGACACAATAGATGTAATTATTGATTTGGGTTTTAGTATTCTATTTACAACCCGAATTCGCTTGGCTGGAATAGACTCTCCAGAATCAAGAACTTCAAACAAAGAAGAAAAAGTGTTAGGACTTATTGCAAAGAACTACTTAAGAGAAACCCTTAAAGAGTCTAAGTCTATTCTTATTAAAACCGAAAAAGCGAACTCTTCTGAGAAATACGGAAGGTTCCTTGGTTGGATCTTTATTGATGATGAGCCTATTTCCTTAAACGAAAAAATGATCGAACAAGGTTATGCTTGGGATTATTCCGGCAAATCTAAAAACAAAGACTTGGAAGAATTAAAAGCTAAACAGTCTCGTATATCCTAAAGTATTTAGCGTCATTCCAAAACTGAATATCGTTCTGGTTTTTGGCAATTGTCGCTATAGTCTTCTCGCCAATAAGATAGAATCGGCCTGAATAAAATCTGAGTTCTCCAGAGATTTTACCATATTTCTTTTTAAGTTCTTTTGCTTTTTTGAGTTTGTCGCACAACAGAATTTCGTAGTTGAAGAATTTAAGCCTCTCATCTGACAAGGTGCTTTCGTTTGTGCAATTTAATTCAAAATTAAGACCAGAGTGTTTTAGATATTTGAGGAAACCAGAATCGAATCTATTTGCATTGTAGATTATTTTCGAGATGCGAGTTTTTAGCGATTCAACCAAATGTTCATTTAACTGCTTATTGGTAATGATTTCAACCTGTCTTCCGTTGTTTTGAAGGACTGTGGAGAGGATGTTTTCATCAAAATGAATATCCATGCGGATTCTAATTTGGGCATCATCTACTGAGATATTTGATGGGACTTCACTAGGGATTATATCAATGATTTTTGATTTGTATCTCTCTCCAATAAAAATTGTCTTTTGAGTGGTATAATCATCTATATTCAGCATTTTAAACACCGAATTAGCAATTTCTTCGGGTTGAATCAAGTCGATCATTTTCGGATCTTCGTGATTGGAGAAACTTGGTTTATCGCCGTTGCGGTGGGACTCGATTGTAATAGCTTTATCTTTATTCCAAAGGGGGCCGCACAAAGAAACAGGTGCATGAGAATACAGTGACGTTGTTGGTTTATTTAATGCCGAAGCTATATGCAATGGTCCCGAATCTGCACCAAAATGACCGAGAGACTTATCAATTAGATATGCAGACTGTTTGAATGAGGTAAAATTATAAAATCCATCTACTCCATCTATTTTCTTATCATTTCCCTCTCCAATTTGAAAGATCTTAATATTTCTTTTTTCGAGTTCTGGTTTAAGAATTTTAATTGTATCCTCGTAATATGAATATGATTTACTCGCAACCTTGTCAGAATTATGAAATGTTATAAACTTATCTTGTAGAATTGGAAAATAATGAGGTTGCAAGATTGGATAACCAATCTTAACATCAAGCGACTTAGAATAGACTTTACAGAGATGCGACATTACCTAGTTTGGAGATACGGGTCATAATTATTTGTAGTAAGTTCAGACATAACGCCTAAACCATCTTTATCAAAGAGATGTGTAGCTCCAAGGAATCTTTGAGTTTCAATAAATGGCATAAACGCCATATCGAAGTGTCCTTTAAAATTCCCCTGCCCCTCTAGAGCTAATATATTATCCATACCTTCAGTATAAGGGATCAAACGGTAAACGCAGGGATGATCGTCGATCATCGGGTAAAACTGAGGCTTGGTGACTACATAAATATTATATTCGGGATACAAACTCTTAAAATTTGTCATTAAAGAATTAATCATCAAAACGTCCCCTGCCGCTTCTGGAATTATTACGGCAATCCGTTTCTCGTCCGGTCCATCGAAAAAGTCTTCCAGAGAATACGTTTTTGCTTGAATTTGTTGATTCTTCTCTTTGGCTACATTAAGTAGATATTGAAAAACACTACCCCGCCCTTCTGTCTTAACTAATTTCGCGCCTTCAATAATCTCTACGTCCAACTTCGTAAACGTCTTATCAAACATTCTCTTATATAAATCAATCAACCATTCTTCGGGAGATAATCCATCAGAAGTGTCCATTTCTGGAATAAAAGAAGTATCGGCCAATTTATTTTGAAAATCAAAGTCCCAATCTGTAGGTCCGAGTTCTAAAATAATCTCTTTAAGTCTATCTACAATTTTATCTACATTGAATCTTTCCTCAATACATTTTTTACCATTAGCAATTAATTGTTTTTTCTCATCTTCGGACATGTCTTTAACCCTTTGAAGGGATTCGCAAATGGATTCTGGAAGAGTAGTAGCTTTAATAAACTGAGTGAATGGCTCTCTATATTCAACCCATTTTAAAGGGATACCTCCATCTTCTTCATAACAAGAGTCTAATCCACAAGAGTATTCTGTTACTAAAGTAATTAGGCCCGCCGCTTTTGCCTCTTGAATTGGTAACTCTTGACCGCCGCTTGTAAAAGGATGGCAGTAAACATCCATAAGATTATAAATCTCGTTAAGCTGTTCTTCGGTGCATCCAAACAAATTATTTTTAGTAATTAAACTTCTTTCTGAATTACAAATCGGGCAATTTCTATCTTCTCCTTGATATGGGGCTAATAAATAGTTTTTACATTTTTGACAAACATAGGTCGCCAAAACATCATTTGAATCTAATCCTTTTTCTTCAATATATTTCGGAATATCCCAAGTTGCTTCATCTACCTTCCAATCGGTGTGGAGTAGGAGTTTGGCGTTAGGATTTTTTTCTTTAAAAAGACGGAATCCTTCAAGTAGATTTGGGACTGATTTTCTAAGTTGATTTTTGAAAACAAAACCGATAAGGAAATTATCTTGTAGGCCAAATTTTGCTCTTAATTCATTTCTGTTTTCTAATGGTTTAAAGGAACTATAATCGATTGCCCCGTGCAACGTTTCAACGTCATAACCTTTTTTCTTCATTTCCTTTTCAGCGAAAGAAGCCCAAACTAAGAATTTATTTACTTTGGGAGCCAGCGAAAAAGCTTGATCTAAAATAGGAAGACTGTCCAACGTAGCCCAAATGACTGTAGAAAGTTTATCAAACCAGACCTTCTTACTCCACTCAAATGCCCAAATGTCTTCAATACCAACGACGACATCGGGGTGCTCTAATTCAATAATTTTGTCAATAGTATAATTACCATACGAGGCCAATCTTTCCTTTCGTGCATCGTTCTGAATCTCTTGAAGAGTTTTAATATCGTTAGGATATGTGCCATAAGCTTTCCAAGGCGTCGTAACGGGAGCGCCGTATCTAACCCCATTCGCTAATTCGATTACTTCGAAACGGTCATC
>Ga0210003_1001421_pt1 | contig 21178 bp, 21 predicted proteins | sample LantaG_FD_182804 | JGI IMG/M metagenome (GOLD analysis project Ga0210003, IMG submission 182804) | Deep subsurface microbial communities from Baltic Sea to uncover new lineages of life (NeLLi) - Landsort_02402 metaG (SPAdes) (version 2) | ecosystem: Environmental > Aquatic > Marine > Oceanic >... | reverse complement strand
GCAAAAATGCCTGAAAATATCGTATGACATGCTGGTTAATGAGGATGATAAAGCTCTTTATGGCGAGTTCGACCTCGATGGAAAGACTAAAATCGACAAGGAAAACACCGGTGAGCTCAAATTTGATGATATAGCTGAAGGGAAATACCAACTCAAATGCTGGATTGTCAAATCGAGTGGTGCAAAAATACCGAATCCCGAAGCTCAAGTTGAAATGGAAATCGACGCCACTCAAATCCATACAGTCTCGCCTGATATCGACCCATACATTTACATAATCATGCGTGGAACCGTTCAGGATGATTTCTCGACTTATCAATTTGTCGGGCAATCAGGCGACGATTCCCGCGAGGTTACGGATGTTTTTGAATCGGAAGAAACCGATGCCGATTATTATTACTTTGTGCAGGTTTTGGGTCCCGATGGAAACCTTTCGATGTCCGACATCATGGGTCCGGTATCTCCTAAGGGCAACTGGCTTAATTTTCATAAGCTCACTCTTTTATTTGGAGTGTTAATATTCGTGATAGTCGCTCTATTTTTCATTTACCATGCCAAGAAAGGTCGAGAATTCTATGTTCGACCGATTGCCGGTATTGTTCATGTCGATGAAGCTCTTGGTCGAGCCACAGAGATGGGTCGCCCGATTATTTATGTTACAGGGCTGGGATACATCGAGGACATTGCAACTCTATCTTCTATAACGATTCTCGGACGGGTTGCTCGAAAATGCGCCGAATTCCAGACAAAACTTATTGTGCCGTGCTACACGCCGATTGTCATGATTGTGGCTCAAGAAACAATTAAAAATGCATACATGGATGCCGGTCGTCCAGACCTTTACCGCGAGGAAGATGTCTATTATATCGCGGCGCAGCAGTTTGCCTATGCGGCGGCGGTATCAGGCATGATGATTAGAGAAAAAAGCGCCGCTAATTTCTTTATGGGAAGGTTCTATGCGGAATCGTTGATTTTAGCTGAAACCGGCGCATCGACAGGCGCTATTCAGGTAGCGGGAACGGATGACATGACACAACTCCCATTCTTTATTACTTCCTGCGATTACACACTTATCGGCGAGGAACTTTACGCGGCTTCGGCATATATGTCCAACGACCCGATGCAAAAAGGCGCATTGAAAGCACAGGACTTTCTAAAGGCAATCGAGATGCTAATCATTATTTTGGGATTTACTGCCGCCACTGCCGGCATGTGGTGGTTCACTAACATATTTAAGGTAATTGGTGAATAATGACATTGGATTACACAGATTTGACAATTTGTCCCGTTCGTTGAAGCTGACGGAGTTTTCACAAGTGAGTATGGTCGAACTAAAGTGAGAAAGAAGGATATTTGCCAAAATGTGGATATTTATATCAAAAAAATGTATGACGGACAGTGAAAAGGAAAGGAAAATAAATTCGCGATTGGCATTTGAGGAAACGAATAGATGGTTACGAACTGCAGATAATTCTATATGGGTAATGTCTTCGTTGCTTCTTGCTGGCACTGGATACGGTGTTAACGTGGCAATAAATATGGAGGGGAAAAACTGGAGAGTAATTTTGCTTGGAGGTGCTATAATACTTTTGTGGGTTTGGTTTCGTCGGTTACTTAAGGGTATTGATGAAACAAGTAAACTCTATTTTAAATATGCTAATCGTATTGAAAAAGAATTAGAAATTGATATGTTACCAGATGTTCAAAATAATAATCTCGTAAAAACAATGATAAAGTGTTCGAATCTTGTATGGTTCATATGGGGAGTACTTATTGTGGAATACATATATTTAAATTTTAAATCCGTTATTTTATTGTATATTCAATAACTTTTTACTACAAATAATCATGAGGTTATCATTATGAATGAAAACGAAAAAAAGAAAACCAAGTTCACTGCTGTTGAAATAACACCGGTATCTTTTCAGTGTACATTTGTTGGTTGTCCATCAGTATTTGATACAGATATGGGAACTTTTATACTTGTTGGCAAAACAGTAGATATTGAATGTGCACCAGAAGCTGTAAAAAACAAAGTTGGCGTTGATGAAACCGCTATAGAAATCCCTAAAGAACTAATAAATGAATTATTTTCGAAGGAGTAAATCATGGCTAATTACATATCTTTAGGATTATATGTAGTAATCCTTGGCATTCTTACTTTCATTGCTTCCAGAAAAAAGAAGGCTGATGATTTTTTGGTGGCATCGAGAGAAATTGGCTGGAAGATGCTTGCCCTATCTGTGTTTGCCTCCATAATATCCAGTTACAATGTTGTTATTGGATTGACATTTGCATACCTGTTCGGCCCCTGGGTAGTTGTGGTATATTTAGGAGCATTATTCGCTTTTATAGGAATCTACTTCTTAGCCAAAGGGCAAAACAGAGAAGTTGTTATTGGTAAAAAATTCAATTCTATTATTGATTATTTTGCTCATAGATTCGGAGAACTGAATGCATCTACACTGAATCTTCTAATGATGTTAGTTCTTTTTATATTCATCGCACTTCAGTTTTTTATTAATACTGCTGTCTTTTCAAATATTCTTGGTTGGGACAAATATACTTCTGCACTCATTGTGGGTATTATTGTCCTGTTATACACATTTATTGGTGGCTTGAAAGTTGAAATTTTCACCGATGCTTTTCAAGGAATATTGATGCTTTTCATTGTGGGTTTAGTGTTTATAGTTGATACTTCTAAAATAACTATGGCTACTATTACTCCATTGTTAACTGATAAAATCATAATCATTGGTGCTATTAGTTTGGCTGCTGCACAATTTTTAACACTTTTAGTTCAACCTGAAATGTGGCAAAGAGTTTACGCTGCTAAAAGTATTAAAGATGTTAAAAAGGGATTTATTGCTTCGTGGATTTTGCTCATTGTAGTTATTATTCCAATGATAATAGTAGGTTTAGCAGCTCGTGCAAGTGGTGGCATGGACAATCCAGGCAATTTGTTTTATGATATTCTCAGAACTTCTGCACCAGGCTGGTTTTTACCTTTTCTTTCAGTTGCATTATTTGCAGCGTTTATGTCTTCTTTAGATTCTTCTTTGTTTGCATTAAGCTCTCAGTTGGGCAAGTACGGATTCTGGATTAAATCCAAAGAAAAAATTTATCAGAAAAGCGACCAGAAAGTTGTCAAAAAGACAAGAGTATCGATAGTAGTGGTTACTATATCAGCGATTGCTACTTCTCTTTACTTCTCCAATTTCTTAATTCATGTTTTGCAACTGGTTTCTTTATTAACTGTAATTTCAGCGGTTGTTTTGATTTCTCTATTGTTTAAGGTTTCAACAAAAGAAACATTCTTAGGAACAATTGTAGCGACGGCGGCTTTTATTTATGCTGCATTCAGCGGCTTGATTTCTGAAGTTCCATACACAACATTATACCCATGTATAATTGTTATTATGTTTATGTTAGTCCAGAATCTTGCAATAAGAATATACAGATATTCCAATAAAACCGTATCGTAGTAATTCCCTTTTTAGGGGGAAATAATGAGCATAAAGATATTACCATATCAACTAAAAAAGCAAATTAGCCAAATTAAAACTAATTACTTTTTCCCATCTTTGAATGGATTAAAAGGCAATGTGCTGGAAATTGGCTATGGAAAAGAAGAAAACTTTAAATATTATAGCAAAGAATGTTCACTTTATGCGATAGATAAAAGAAATAAATTATTATCCCCCCAGAAAATAGAAAATCAAGAAAGCTGCAAAGTATTTATCCAAAAAGGAAATGCTGAACAAATGCCTTTTCAAAACGATTTTTTTGAAGCGGTTGTTGCTTCTTTCGTTTTTTGCTCCGTGGATTCTGTAGAAAAGGCTGTTCAGGAAACTAAAAGAGTTTTGAAAAAAGGCGGTAAACTCATTCTTTTGGAACACATAAAATCCAACAATAAATTCATTCGTGCTATACAAGGAATAATAACCAAAATACAGGCTCTTTTTTCAATAGAATGCCATTTAAATAGAGACCCAAGGAATTTTATTAAAAGCAATTCGTTTCAAATAATAGAAGAAAAAATATATCTGAATTCATTTGAACCATATCTTTATTTAGAAGCGATAAAACAGTGAACTAATGCCAGTGAAGAAACGACCTACTATTTTAACGAGCAAAACTGAAATATTTTGAGAACAGGAGAAACCCATGAAACATATATTATTAATTGCTTTACTTATTCTCGCCATCGTCGGCGTTGCTTTCTGGGGATGCGCAGATGACAATGCCAATGGCGATGGTGATGGCAACGGAAATGGCAATGGTGATTATTTAATTCAAGGTGTAATGCTAGTAGGAAAATCCTTTTATGATGGTACAGATAGGTGGTCTTCACTTGCCATAATTCAGGAAGATGACACCGACTGCGTTGGTCTAACAGTGGAATCAGATATGAAATGGGTCGATTGTGCTACATTTTCACCTGATGGTTCAAAAATTTTATATTGTTCAAACTGTCACAGTAGTGGATGGTCGAATTGGGATATTTATATAATGAACACTGATGGTAGTTCGCAGACAAGATTAACAAATACTGATGGTTTTGTTGATTATCCTGTATGGTCTCCAAATGGGTTAGAAATAGCATTTCAATTTTATTATGATGAAAATACAGAAATATTTGTCATGAATACAGATGGTAGCAATCAAACAAACCTAACAAATAATATTGCAAATGATTCGGAACCTGCTTGGTCACCAGATGGTTCTAAAATAGCTTTCAAATCAAATCGTGATGGAAATTACAATATTTACATAATGAATACTGATGGAAGTGATCAGGTTAAATTATCTAATAATATTGGTGATTGTGAAGACCCTGTCTGGTCGCCTGATGGTTCAAAGATACTATTTGAATGTGGTGATGGTTCTTCTTATTGGGATGAAGAAATTTATGTAATTAATGTAGATGGCAGTGACGAAACTAATTTGACAAATTATATAACTTATTACAAATGTCCCCAATGGTCACCAGATGGTTACAAAATTGCTTTTATAAAAATGCAAGCTTACGATTATGAATATGACACAGATTTATATATTATGAATGAAGATGGTAGCAACCAGACAAATTTAACAAACGACATTGAGTCATCTATTGATGAATTTATATTTTCACCTGATGGATCGAAAATTGCATATGGATGTTTATTTATAATGAATGTAGATGGCAGTGAGAAAACAAGAATAATGAGTCCACCTGAGCATTGCGGTATAGGTCCCGTTGATTGGATACAGTGATTAAAAGTATCGTATATGATGGGAGCTTGAAATACGAAAAACGAATAATTTATTTGAAATAGATGAAAAAGCACCCAAATTACTGTAAATTCATATAATTCAATGAATTATAGCGACAAAAACCTAAAAAAAGGAGTAAAATTGCACTAAATTTTCTTTCGGAGCGAAAAAAATGTTCTCGGAACGGGACGAAATACTTTCGGAACGAAAAAAATGTCTTCGGAACGGGAGGAAATACTTTCGGAATGAAAAAAATGTTCTCGGAACGGAACGAAATACTTTCGGAGCGAAAAAAATGTTCTCGGAACGGGAAGAAATACTTTCGGAACGACAGGCGATACTTTCGGAACGAAAAAAATGTTTCCGGAACGAGAAATGAAGTCTTCGGAAGATGAAGAAAAGTTTTCGGAACAGGTAATCAAATCGCAAATTAATTAAAACAACTTAAATGGAGGTTTTTTTAAATGGCTTATAATTACAAGAAAGCTCGTGACCCACATGACCTTGCCGACAACGATTATGAAAATTTCACAGCGGGATTGCTTCAATGGGGCGATGACCACAAAAACGACCCCGATTTTTACCCTAATTACGCCGATATACCGCCGCTGAAAGTCGCATTCGATGACGCATTGCAGGAATATGTGCACAGCAAGGAGGTCGCCGATGAAAAACTTGAGGCTTTTACTAAAGCCGGCGAGGCATTGTTCGATATAATGATGGCATTGCGTCGCATGTTGCCCGCGCTGTTCGGCAACGACGAGATGCTCGATGATTTTTCGTTGCGCGATGCCCTTTCCAGCGATGTTGACAAGCTTTTGCTCCGCGCCCGACAATGCAAAGACAATTGGGACATTGTCAAAGCCCAGCCGGAATATGCGCCGCTTATACCGAAATTCGATGAATTTTTGACAATTCTCGCGGCATGTGAGAGCGCTCGTCAGGTCGAGGGTCAAGCTGTTCTCGAACGCGAGCAAGCGCAAAACCAAAAACTCGCCACACGCGGGGCATGCAACGATGCGGAACGCCGGATGTTCAACTGGTATCGCGGTTTATATACCAGCCCGCAGAATGAATGGTGGACGGAAACTCCATGGGGCGAATCCCCCGGCAAGGTGGACGACAAATTCCCTGCGCCCGGCATGCTCATGTATGACCAGTTCCGCAACGATTTCTCGTGGGAAAAGGTCTCCGGCGCGACCGGATACGAACTTGAGATTGTAAACAAAACCACTCAGGAGACGACGACAATCGCGACGCCGAACAATCAGAAACGGCAGGAGCTTATCAAGGGCGACTATGCCGTGAAAGTCCGCGCGGTGAAAGAAGCGAGCGAGCCGGTATATTCGAAATGGAGCGGCGATGTGCTGTTCACAGTCAAGCCTGCACCGGGGCAGCTCAAATATAATCAGGGATTGAATGAATTGTCGTGGGATTCGGTCGCCGGTGCGAATACTTACGAGGTGCGCAAGGATGGCTCATTCGCGGCGGTATATCTCGGACCCGATACGAAGTTCGGGCTCGATTTGCCTGCGGGACAGTATAAGTTCCGTGTCCGCGGCGGCGATGACATGGCGAACTGGTGGAGCGAATGGAGCGAAATATTGATTGTGGATGTATAATCCGTAATCGGTGATAGGTGATAGGTAATCGGTGGTGCGGTGCGGGGTAATCGTCAATCGTCAATTGTCAATAGTCAATAACAAAGGAGGACAATAATGTTCTGGAAAAAACGACTTCCTCTTATTATCGTTTTTGTAATGGGTATTCTTTTAGCGGTTCAATATTTCGTTCCACACTCATTCTCTATGAAAGCTTTCGACCATTATATAAACTGGGCGATAACGATTGGAATCTTTGGCGCGATACTCGGTTATTTTAGTTTTCTACGGGTTCATTTTATTCGAGTTGCCAAAAAGGCGCCGAACTGGCAATTCTCGATTGTAACTCTCCTTGCATTTGCCATTATGATTATTTCAGCGCTTTTGGATGGCACCGGAACAGATGGTTATTTCATGAATCTGTTTTTCTATACGAGTGCGGCAATCAATGCGACAGTGTTCTCGCTTCTGGCTTTTTATATTTCATCGGCGGCATATCGAGCTTTCCGGGCGCGTTCAGCTCAAGCTATTGCATTGCTTATTGCGGCGGTTATCGTTATGCTTGGACGGGTGCCAATCGGCGACCCATTGAGTTTCTGGACTAAATTCGGCATTCCATTCTCGATTTATGACCTTTCGCAATGGATACTGAATGTCCCTAATTTGGCGGCAAAAAGAGCCATTGCGCTGGGTGTCGGGTTGGGTTCGATGCTTATGAGTTTGAAAATAATCCTTGGAATCGAGAGAACTTATCTCGGTGGAGATTAATGTCATTTCGACAAAGTAAAGAATTTACCGCAAAGCACGCAGAGAACGCAAAGAAAAAAATATTGGAAAAACTTTGCGAGCTTTGCGGTCTCTGCGGTGAAAGTCTTTGGTGGTGCGGAGTTGGGCAATTTTGAATTGAGAAGTGGGAGTATATCGATGAATTTCTGGAAAAAACTCGAACAGCTTGACCGTAGAATAATCTATGTGATTATCACACTTGCGGTGGTTTTGCCGTTTTTCTTCAGGTTGGGACTTCCGATTCAAATCTCACCTGAGGTAAAATCAATATATGACTATATTGACAATTTATCGCCAAACGATGTCGTTTTTATTTCCGGTGATTATGACCCTCAGGTTGACGCAGAATTATCACCGATGTTTGAAGCAATCACTCGGCACTGTTTCAAAAAAAATATAAAACTAATTGTTTCAAATGTATTTGCGCTCGAAGGAATTGCACTTGTCGAACCGAAACTCAAAAAACTCGCTGAAGAATACCATAAAATCTATGGTATCGACTATGTGTTCCTTGGATGGAAATTCGGCTATGACCTTTTAATAATGCAGATGGGAATAAATTTTATCGAAGCTTGGCAGACGGACTATTACCAAACCCGACTGCTCGACTTGCCATTAACCGCAAAAATCAAGAATTATGATGACATAGCTTTAGTTGTTACTTTAACAGGCAGTGGCGTTTATATCGACTGGATTTTGTATGCCTATGTCCAGTTCAACCAAAAAGTTGCGGCGGGAATAACAGCGGTTATGGCAGCCGACGCCTACCCACAACTCCAGGCAGGGCAGTTGATTGGCATTCTCGGCGGATTGCGAGGCGCCGCAGAATACGAAACACTGGTCGAACATCCCGCTCTCGGAACGGTGGGTATGGAAGCTCAATCATGGGCGCATGTCGCTATTGTCATTTTTATTATCCTCGGTAATATCGGATTTTTTATGTCACGAAAGAAATAATTATTTTTAAATCATATTAAATTGGCATTTAGCTCGAAAGTACAAAATTGGGAGGTATATCGATGAATTTCTGGCAAAAGCTCGAACAGCTTGACCGTAGAATAATCTATGTGATTATCACCGTTGCGGTAGTGCTCCCATTTTTCTTCAGATTGGGACTGCCAATTCAAATTTCACCCGAGGTTAAGGCGATTTACGACTACATCGATAATTTAGCGCCAACCGATGTCGTTTTTATTTCCGGTGATTATGACCCTCAGGTTGACGCTGAACTTTCACCGATGTTTGAAGCGATTGTCAGGCATTGTTTCGAGAAGAATGTTAAACTTGTTGTCTCAAATGTTTATGCACTTCAGGGAATCGGTCTGGTCGAACCTCGGCTTAAAAAACTTGCTGAGGAATACCAGAAAGTCTATGGTATCGACTATGTGTTCCTTGGATGGAAACACGGTTACGGACTTTTAATTATGCAGATGGGGACGAATTTCATCGAAGCCTGGCAAACCGATTACTACCAAACTAGATTAGTTGACCTGCCATTGACAGCACGAATCAGGAATTTTGAGGATATCGACCTTGTGATTTCATTAACCGGCAGCGCGGCATATAATGGATGGATATTATTTGCTTATGTTCAATTCGGTCAGAAAGTAGCTGCAGGAATAACGGCGGTTATGGCGGCTGATGCGTATCCACAACTTCAAGCAGGACAGTTGATTGGCATTCTCGGAGGATTAAGGGGCGCTGCCGAATATGAAGACCTTGTCGGGCATCCGGCGCTCGGTATGGCGGGTATGGAGGCTCAATCATGGGCGCATATCGCTATCATCATTTTTATTATTCTCGGAAATATTGGCTTTTTTATGTCCCGAAAGAAAAAATAGTCTTTGATTTTATGGAGGTTTGAAAATGTCTATAAGCACAAATCCATGGGTCTGGGTCGCTGTATTTTTTACTCTCTCGGTGTTCACTTTTCTCTGGAAAGACAATGTGTTTTATAAGTTTGCCGAATCGGTTACAGTCGGTATTGGAATGGGTTTTATGGTTGTTCAGTGGTGGAATCTCACTGTTATCGGCAAGTTCTGGATACCAATCAGCACGGATTTTGCCAGTAATTTCCATCTCATTATCCCCGCAATCGTGGGCTTGTTATTGATAACACGAATTATTCCCCGTTTCGCATGGATGTCGCGTTATGCTCTTGCATTCATGGTCGGCGCAGGAAGCGGTTATATCCTCCCCCGTATGATTCAGGCAAATGTCATCCAGCAGCTTTATGCTACAATGCTTCCGATTTCTTTCTCTGTTGAAGGACTACTTTATAATCTTGTGATTTTCGTTGGAGTTATCACCGCTCTGGTTTATTTCTTCTTTTCCAAGGAGCATAAGGGCTGGTTCGGAGGAGTTGCTAATGTCGGAATATGGTTCTTGATGGTGGGTTTCGGCGCTACATTCGGATATACCGTGATGGCTCGTCTCTCGCTTTTTATCGGTCGAGTGCTTTTTATTCTCAGTGATTTCCTTGGGATGGAATTGTTCTAAAGGATTTTTACAGATGAAATCGATTCATTGGAGGGCATACCGGCTAATCATTCTGTTTTGCATGGTGGGTGTTATTTTCGCGGCAGACAGCGAACCACCCGCTACTGAACAGATTAAAGTATTATTGCTGCAGGCGCTTGTGCCGGATATTCACCCGGATGAATCGGTTATATTCACCGGAGAAGCTTCAATCAGGTTCGCAGTCCTCGACACGCCACTTATGGTGATTTCTTCATGGAATTTTTCATACAATCCCCAGAAATTATGGGAAGCTGAGACGCCATCCATAAGGAAAATCTCGGTTTTCTCACCGAATGATGCAAAATGGTTCCCCACCGATGCAATCGATGCATTCTCGGAAGAAACACTCGATGAGATTGCTCAACTGCTGATTTATCCGTATTCCATCCTTGCGAAAAGGTTCAAGGGATATACAATAAACTCACAGAAGAAGCGCATCGAATTGGGGAATGACCGATGTCTGAAAATTTCCGTCAAACCTGTGTTCGAGGATAACGATGAAGACTCGCCATTCTTCGGTCACTTTTACATTGCTGATGACAAAGACCACAGGATTGTCAGGATGGAACATAGCAAGGAAAGCGCAAACACAGTGACTATGGTTCGATGGGATTTTAAACATATCGAAAATCTTAACTGCGATTTCCCATATCGTATGACAATATCGGTCGAATCCGAGATGTGCAATTTCGAATTCAATACACAGGTAAAAGTTTATTTTGTTGAACTTTCAGCGGAGAAATTTTTTCAAGTTGAAAATATTGACGATAAATCTGAAAAGGAGAAGCCGGAATGAAAACCCGTAATCAGATGACATATATTGACAATGGCGCGACAAGCTTTCCAAAACCCGAAGGAGTTCTCGAAGCATTTATGGAATTTGCAAAAAAAGTCGGAGCGAGTCCCGAAAGGGGAGCTTATGAATCCGCACATGAAGCTGAACGGATGATTTATCACACACGCGAACTGATTGCAAAACTCTTGGGAGCAAAAGACCCCGATAGAATCGCTTTTGCTAAAAACGCCACCGAAGCTCTCAATCTCGCAATTTTCGGATTGATTAAAAACGGCGATAAAGTCGTTACGACACGAATGGAGCATAATGCCGTCATCCGTCCCCTTATCGAACTCGAAAGACAGGGAAAAATAGAAGTTCTATGGGCTCAAGTTACACCGAAAGGCAGACTCGACCTTGAACAGCTTTTTGAACTTGCCGAAACTCCCGGCGTGACTATGGTCATAACCACAGGTATCGCAAACTCGACAGGCGTTATCGTGCCGTTCTGGCAAATCGGTGATTTCTGCCGGCAGCGGGGAATCACATATATTGTCGATGGCGCTCAACTAGCAGGCGTTTATCCTGTCAATGTCGAGGAGGATGACATCGACATTCTCGCATTCACCGGGCACAAAGGACTTTACGGTGTCCCCGGCACAGGTGGACTTTACATAAGCGAACATGTTGAATCAGCAGTTCACCCTCTTATCTGGGGCGGAACAGGCGGACATTCAGACCTTCCAACAATGCCATCCGAACTGCCCGATAGATTTGAAGCCGGCACACCGAACACTCCCGGCATAGTCGCACTCGGAACAGGCGTCGAATGGGTATTAGACCGCGGTGTCGAGAATATCCATCAGCACAAACAGCAGCTTCTAACAATCATGCTCGAAATGCTTCGCGATGTCCCCGGTTTAAAACTCTTCGGTCCGCAGACAGACATCGACCGCACAGCTATTGTCCCGGTTACAATCGATGGCACCAATCCCAAAGATGTGGCAAAAATTCTGTGGGATAGATACAAAATAGCTGTTCGAGCCGGCTGTCATTGCGCGCCGCAAATCCATTTCGACCTCGGCGCTCCCAAGGGAACCACGCGTTTCTCATTCGGTGAATTCAACACTGTGGATGACGCCGAATATGCCGCAGAAGCAATTATCGAAATCGCGAAAGAAGCGGGAAATCGGTAATCCGTAATCGGTTATCCGTAATCAGTCATTTCGACAAGCTCAATGACCGGTGTTCCCTGAGCTTGTCGAAGGGAATCAGTAATCGGTAATCGGTGAGCGGTTAAAAAGGCAACCACAGAGAACACGGAGTTTCACACAGAGAACACAAAGAATATATGTTGTAGAGACACGGCATGCCGTGTCTCTACATTATCCCGTAAATCCCAAAAAATCCTGTCAAAAAAAAATATATATTTCAATCGAATAGACTCCCCAATGATTGCTCCGAATCTTTCAGATAGAAAACCTTTGCGCTTTTCCCCTTTTTCGATTCAATAAAATCCATTTTTGATAATAAATTCGATAGTTTCCCAGTTCCAATATCTAAATGAAGGATGTTTTTAATTTCTTTCGCGGTAAGAGATTTATTAAGGAGAGTATTTTTTATATCTTGTTCAAAATCTTTTTTGTCTTCACTCTCTAACGGTTTTCCGTTCATATCTACAGGGATAGCGCCTTTTAATATCAATAGATTATTGGCATTCACTTCATCGGGATTGGGTGAACGCACATAAACCGTTCGACCTTTTCTTAAACCGTTCATTGCACCCGACCATGTTCCACCTTTGGAATTGGATTCAGCGACATATATTGTTTCCGCCAATCCATAAATGTAAGTGTTGCGCGCCATCGCCAAACCGGCATTCCATGGAGCCCTTGGATGAAAAGCGCTCAGAATAAGAACATCGCCCTCGACAACCTGTGTGTAATACTTCCTGAAACCGCTTGCAAAAGTCATAATCCCCTGCGGTAAAACGATGATGCTGTGCCCGAAAACTTCCAATGTCGCATCGAGAGCGGTTTTATCCACTCCCTTTGCAAAACCGCTCACAATAACCCGATAATTCTCGACGCAAATCCTTGCAATGTTCCGTGTGAATTTTAGCGAAATATCCGAAGCATTTCTTGCACCGATTATCGCAGCGGATGGCTCATGCAATAACTGTTTGTTCCCTTTGACATATAACAACGAGGGAGAATATTTCATTTTCAGGTTCTGTTTCAATGTTTCGGGATATTCTTGGGAATTGAGCGGAATTAAATCGAAACCACCCGAAATCAAACTCTCGGCAAGGAACGAGTAATTGGGTAATTCGGACTTTGCATTTTCCAAATCTTCCGTTTCCTTTTCATCTAATTCGAATTCATCTCGCCAATCATCCTTTTCGAGTTCGAAGAATTCTGCGAGAGAAATCCCGCAATTATCGAGAATTTTTGCAATCAAGTTGTTAATTTTTTCCATGCGCCAGCCGGGTAAATGCGCAAGCGCCATCCGGTAAGGATAATCACTCATTGTGGAAACTCCTTATTTGCCATGTTTTCGCTCCAATTTCTTTATTCTTGAAAGAATTGCTCCATTTTTTCTCTTGCAATCGAATAAATAGTTATTTAATTATATTGAAACTTTTTCAGGAGGCAAATAAAATGACAAAGAAAATGCACATGATGGCTCTTAGACATTTGGATTGACCTATATTACTCCTTGCGCAGATTGATTAGAAAGATTATTTGGAAGTATAAGCGAAGAAAAAGAAAACTATCTGAACTCGGATTAAACGGATTCAAGGATGGGCAGGATGACCGCTCCAATCAATTGGGTGCGGTGGGGAAAATCCAGGTTAATCCATTAATCCGACGAATCCGAGTTCAGACATTGGTTGAGAAAGTCGATTCGGTATTTAAAGAAAACAAATGAGATGAGGAGAAGGAGGAGATGATGGAAGAAATCCAATCGAATATCAATAATACCAAAATAATTAATCAAATGATGGAAATATGGATAAATCCAGAAATCGAAAGGCGAAAAAAAGATGGTGAATTAGATGAATCTTTTATTTTATGGAAAGCGCAAATAATTTTCTATCCCGATGGAAAGAAAAGGAAAATTAGATTAAATGATGAAGTAAAAGCAAGAGTTAAAGCTAAATTGAAATCTGATATTACGAAGAATATCGGAGATAAAATTTCATTTGATGAAATAGAGAATATACTAAATATAAAATTGACTGATGAAGATGATCCCGATTGTGGACATATTACTTTTATTAGAAATAATAATAAATGTTACTTAGTTTTTGATGCAAGATACAATAAAGGACTTTCCAAAACACATATAAGTAATGCTATTCAGTTCTATGAAAGTGCTGAATTTTCATTAAAAAGCAAAAACATGTCAGCATTCGTTGATAATCTTTTCAGTGCAACTGAACTTCTTGCAAAATCCATACTTCTTCATATACCTGATAAACAATTTCGTGAAAAGGCATCTCATAAATCAATCAAACAAAGATTTAATTGGTATGCAAATCTTGGAAATATAGAATTAAATTATTGTGAGTTATTAAATAAACTTTCAAGTTTTAGAAATTCAGCAAGATATTAAAAAGGGAAAAAAACAGTTTCAGAAGAAGATGCCAAAAAATATTTAGAAATGATAAAAGAAATGATTAGTTTAGCTGAGGAAAGAACAATATGAACACCCTCTACTACGGCGACAACTTAAAGATTCTTCGGAAATATATTCCCGATGAATCGGTGGATTTGATTTACCTCGATAATTAAAACAAAAAGGAGTTTATGATGAATAGCGAATTACTACAAGATTTAAAAGAAATTTGGGCTAATGCTGAAAAGCTTAAAAAAATGCCACATTTCAATTTTAATGAAGCGAATACTAAAGAAGTTATTATAAAAAAAGTCCTTGAGTTTTTAGGTTGGCGAATAGAAAGCGGTGAAATGTCAATGGAGTTTCCTGTATCAACAGAAAAAGGAACAATAAGTATAGATTATGCTTTAATACTAAATGGCGAACCTAAAGTAATTGTTGAATGCAAATCTTTGAGTAAAAAACTTGGTGATGCTGAATCTATGCAAGTAATGAAATATGCTTTCTATAGTAATATTCGTTGGTCAATACTCACAAATGGAAAAGAGTGGATTGTAAGTAATTCCGAATACAAAGAAGAATTCTTTAGATTTGATTTATCAAAACCAAGCGAAAATATAAGTAATATTAAACTTCTCTCAAAAGAATCTCTCGAGGATGGCGCTCTTATTAATAATTTCGAGGATTCATATACGGCTCAGGTTATTGCTCGGTTTTTAAAAGAAAACAAAGGAAAACTTACAAGGGAAATTCATAATGAAGATAAAAAATTGAATATGGAAACAATTAATAGGATTTGGAATTACATAAAAATTGAAAATCCTGATATAAACAAGGAAGAAGGTGATAAAACAAAAAAGCCAAAGCAAACTGGTTTTCCAATCGAAATTTATGCTGATTACAAAGGTACGCGATATGATGCAAAACTTCTTGAAGATGGTAAAGTTATCTATAATGGGAAAGAATATCCATCACCAAGTGGCGCTTCCGCTCCTGTTGTTGCACCATCTTCCAGTCGTAATGGTTGGACTTTTTGGAAATTAAAAGAAAATGACAAGTTAATAAAAACAATCCAATCAAAAATAATATCAGAAGTTCCCAAAGTTTTGTTTATGAAAAAATTGAATCAAAACCAACGGGAAATGATTGAAAAGTTGAAAACACTTGCTTCTTCAATAGGACCTGATGTAGGATGTAGAGAAGTTCAGCACTATATGGGTTTAGGTTATACACCGAAGAATTATAAGGATAAATTAAATATTGCCAGTTTCAACCATCGGAAGAAAGGTTTGAAAGTTGATATAAGAATTCCATATGAAAAATTGCAAAACAAAAACGCACTTCTATATTCACCCGAGAATCCTGCTGGTTTTGCTTGGTGGAATGGCGAAATCACAATAGCAAGAATCTATACAATTGAAGATCTTGAAAATATACTCCCAGCACTCAAAGAGGCATATGAACTTCTGAAAAGCAGATATGAATAAGATAAGCGAAAAAGCGCCCAAAATCCTTTAACCTTCATTTCCTCATTTTGCACAATAATTGTGCAACTTGTTATCTTTCCTTAACGGTTTTAGCATATTTCCTGCATAGCTTGTCAGTTAAATTCGGGTTGGGAAGCTTCCCGGTCATCTTCGGAAGGTTTCCGGTCATCTTCGGAAGGAAGGTATTCAGTTTCGGAAGGTTTCCGGTCATCTTCGGAAGAAAGGTATTCAGTTTCGGAAGGAATTATTTCATCTTCGGAAGGTTTCCGCTGACCTTCGGAAAGAATCTTTTCATCTTCAGAAGAAAGGTATTCAGTTTCGGAAGGTTTCCGGTCATCTTCAGACGGAATTATTTGAGCTTCGGAAGCTTCCCGCCGGCGTTCATTTCAAAAAATTTCAATTCGATTGGAATGGATTCGGGAAGAATGAAGAATGGAGAATGGAGAATGGCTCACCGCGCATTTCGCATGACGCACCACGCACAGCACAAAACGAACCACCCTCTCGGTCTCCCTCCTAAATCAAGAAGGGAGATGTCAGCAAGACAGAGGGTGGTTCCCAATACAGAATTTACCGCAAAGAACGCAGAGAACGCGGAGAAAAGAATTTGTAGGGACACGGCATGCCGTGTCCCTACTTTGCGGTCTCTGCGGTGAAATATCTTCGGGGTGCGGTGCGCATGACTCTTACATTCCTTCCAATCCTTGCAACTCCTGCTTGCCTTTGCCTGTCTGGAAAAGTTCCTTAATCGCGCCAATTGAGCCGAGTGTTGCTGCGGATTCGTAAGGGATGAATATTGTAGTGGCTTCACCGTCCGCCATTCCTCTGAGCGCTTCGAGATATTTGATAGCGACCAAATCCGGGGTTGGATTGCCATTGTGAATTGCGGCATAGACGATGTCGATTGCCTGAGCTTCACCCGATGCGACCGTGAGCTTTTCGTATTTATCCGCTTCGGCGACTCTCTTGATTGCTTCGGCTTTTCCCTCGGATGTGAGAATTGCGGAACGCTTGTGTCCTTCCGCCTGAAGTATTTCCGATTGCTTGATACCCTCGGCTTCGAGTATAACCGCTCTTCGGATACGCTCGGCTTTCATCTGGCGATGCATAGCTTCGGTAACATCCGGTGGCGGCTCGATTCGCTGGAGTTCCACACGGGTAACTTTAATACCCCATTTATCCGTTGCCTGGTCGAGTATCATGCGAAGCTGCGTATTAATACTATCGCGCGATGTGAGCGATTCATCGAGCTGCAAATCGCCGACTACATTACGAAGGTTAGTCTGTGCGAGCTTGATTACGGCTATATAGAAGTTCGCGATATTATACAGCACTTTGACCGGGTCGGTTATCTCGTAATAGACGATAGCATCGACCGTAACGACGACATTATCTTTGGTGATAACTTCCTGCGGCGGGACATCGACGACCTGCTCACGCATGTCAACCTTGCGCAATTTCTCGAACATCGGAACGATTATTCGCAGTCCGGGATTGACAGTGCGGGTGTATCTTCCGAGTAATTCGACTACCCCACGCTGCCATGGACGAACAATCCTCGCCGTCTTCATCATAATGATTAGAAAAACGACGACGACAACAATAATCAGCACAGCCATCTTTTTGCCTCCTTGTGTATTGTTTAAAAATGCTTATTCTTCGACAAAAGATTTCAACGCAGAGTGCGCTGAGACCTCAACGAGCATGGTGTAGGGACACGGCATGCCGTGTCTCTATATTATCCTGTCAATCCTGTCTAAAAAAATCTTTTAAAAAAACTTTGCGGTCTTTGCGTTCTCCGCGGTAAATGTTTTATGTTTCTTTATCATCGCTTACTTTTTTCACGATGAGGTGAGCGCCATCGAGGTCCTCGACAATAATCCATGAGCCTTCGGGGATGACATCATCGGCGCCGGCGAGCCATTTCTCACCTTCGATACTAATCCGACCGAATTCGCCGGGTTCGATTTTCACAACGACTTTACCTTTTTTGCCGATAAGCCGTTCCGCACCGACTTTGCGCCCGCCTTTCTCTTTTTTCTTGAGATACTTTTGAGCGACGACAAGCGACACCACCGAGAAAATGATGAATGTAATAATCTGAATGATTGTTCCTGCGCCAATGAGTGCGGCAAGACCTGCCATAAGCGCGCCGAATCCAAACCAGATTATAACCATCCCCGGCATGAATATCTCGGCGACAACCAATATTGCCCCCGCTATGAACCACATTGCATAATCAGACAATGGCATTTCATCCTCCTTTTTTAATTTCTATGACTCTTGCAAAATAAAGGATTTTGTCATTTCGAGCAAAGCGAGAAATCTTTTCTCGTCTATTTGTAAGATTTCTCGTCACTTCGTTTCTCGAAATGACATCGTTTTGTCTATTTTACAGGTCTCATGGGAATAAATTTTCGTTTTCATTAATAATACACAACCTGATATAACTTTATTCAAGTGAAATTTTAATCGTCATCAAATTTATCCAGTTCATCCGGTTCGGGATTGGGATTGTATCGCGAAATCGCTTCAGCCTTACGGATACGCCTTATCATTAGAATCCATAGTCCGCCGACAAATGGGAGAACCATTAATGCTAATAATGTTCCAATCGTGGATGAGAAAATTCCCGGCGACATGAGAAGGAAATTGAAAAGTCCATGAGCCGCTGCTGCGAGAAGAAGTCCTGTGATACAAAGCTTCTTTGCGATTTTCGGATGGAATTTCCCTCTTCCGAGACCATATCCCCACAATGACGAGAACAGGACATGTCCGAATGTCGAAAGTGGACCACGAATTAAAATGACCGATGTTCCAGCCTGCGACATGTAGAAGTAATTTTCCAGCGATGCGAAACCGAGTGCGGCGGCGGAGGCATAGACTATTCCATCGACAGGCTCATCGAACTCTTTCGAGTAATATATCGCAAACAAGACGACACCGAATTTGGCGAATTCCTCGACCAATCCTGCGACAAACCATGCCGAACCGACAGCTTCATAAAGCGAATCGACATCCCCCGAAAGTCCGAATAATGAGGATACACCGACCTCGATAAGCGCGACAGGAATCACGGCAAGGAATCCTCCGAAGAAAACGAGAATTATCTTGCCGACCGGCTCCGGTTCAAATTTATCTCTACGGTAGATATACCACATCCACAGGATACCGGGAATCAGCGCTATTATGAGATTTAAGCAGCACATTTTTACCTTCTTCAGTTCAGATGAACGCCACTTTGTAAGTGGAGACCATCTTTGTTATGCAGATGAACGGCATCTTTAAGATGGCGCCCATCTCGATTCAAATTACTTCATCAGCACGACACGGTTAGTGATGTTACGACCTCCCGCATTAAGACGGATGAAATATACGCCCGATGTCAAATCTCCCGCATTCCATCTCAGCCTGTATGAGCCGGCTTTCATATCCTTCTCATTTGCCAGATTCGCGACTTTCCTGCCCTGCATGTCGAATAGCTCGACTGCCACATCGCATTGCTCGGAAATCTCGAATTCGATTGCGCAGGATGAATTAAACGGATTGGGATAGACCGAAGTAATGGCGTATTTCTGCGGTTTTGGTCCCGGTTTCTCGAGAATTTCGAGATAGACTGAGATTCCCGTGATGTATCCCGCTTGATTAATGTGCGAACCGTCGGTGCATTCGCCAATCACCGGTTGCCCGATTGACGCATAACTGCGGTAGCCCGGTGTCTCGACATATCCGCCGCCGTTGTCCTGCACATGAGGATGCTCGGTGGTCTGAGCGAATGCCGCGATGGTAAATGCGAGAATCACTGTTATTGTTTTAAACATGTTAATACCTCACTTTATTCCTTAGCGTTTTTATTATCTTGTTTCATTTTATAATTTTCACCCATTTCCTCGGGATAGCCGTAAGCTTCGGGATAGAGCAGCTTACCCTTGGTGAAATTGCCATCGCCTTTTTCCTGCTCGACGGGGTGATAAAACTGATGCATCACCGGGTCGTCGCGGTCAGCAAGAACGATATAATATACTTCACGATTAGGTTCGCCGAATATAGTTACCGCAGTGAAATTCTCATTCCATTCCGCGCCTGTCAGGAAAGGTTTGCCAACGGGAGTGAGATTTATCGAGGCTTCATCTTCCTTGGTCAATGCGGCGTAATATTCGGGCATCTCGATTGTACCCTTGCCATCGCTATCAAGTGCAACCTTTCCACGATACATGCACAGGTTTTCGGGTGATTCGACACAATTATGGCGCAATGTTTTATTTAGTGGGTCGAGAGGATTATCAATAAGAAACGAACACGCTGCCTTATTGATACTACCGGTAACAAACACATCGCCATCGAAATAACCTGCGTAATTTGTTGTTCCACCGGATGCTTCGCCATAAACGCCATAGTTTGTTCCTAAACCATACGCATCACCGTGAACGCCATATTTTGTTCCGCTTCCCGAGGCAACGCCATTAACGCCATAATTGTCACCGATAGCTCCGCCAACACTATGGACATAGCCTTCAACGCCATAATAAGCGAGGTTTCCCGTTGGAGCAACCTCACCTTTTACACCATAATATCCCCCCTTGAAATATCCACCGTATCCATAATAGTCGGTGCTGGCGCATTCAGCATAAATACCGGCGGCATCGGAAGATGTAACTGTATTTTTGAAGTATCCGATAGCTGTGCCGGTTGAAGCAGCGCCAATTACACTTCCCTCTCCATAAACACCATAATCCAATCCGCCGAGGTATCCGAATGGTTTTCCCGCGCCACCGGAGCCATATACGCCGTATCCGGTATTTCCGCCGACATCGCCATAGACGGCATAGTTCATCGTGCCGCCGCTTGCGGAACCTTTTACGCCATAGTTTGTCCCGCTGCCAATGGGAAGTGAGCCGCAGCTTCCCATAACGCCATATCTTTCGCCTGCGCCGGATGCTGTATGAAAACCATATATGCTTGCGCCAGTGGCGGAAGTGCCGTTTACCTGAAAATCGAATAACCCACCTGCATCATTAATTACAACATTGGTATTATTGACGGGTTCGATATATGTTCCGCCATCGTTCCATAATGATGAACCGCCCGGATAGCTTCCGCTCACAGTCAGGTCGCCTGTGATGTTGACA
>Ga0210003_1001420_pt1 | contig 21184 bp, 15 predicted proteins | sample LantaG_FD_182804 | JGI IMG/M metagenome (GOLD analysis project Ga0210003, IMG submission 182804) | Deep subsurface microbial communities from Baltic Sea to uncover new lineages of life (NeLLi) - Landsort_02402 metaG (SPAdes) (version 2) | ecosystem: Environmental > Aquatic > Marine > Oceanic >... | reverse complement strand
TTGGTCCCCTCCCGCTGTCGATCTGGAACCTTCTATAGCCATGTAGGCTCTCACAATGGCATTTACTGTTATTTCAGCCTCTTGTGCAGATGTACTGTCAATGGAGACCTTAATTAATTCGCTGCGTCGGCCTGGATCTACCATAATAATACCATCAGTTATTGCCTTCCGCAGAGCATCAATCGGACGAATCACCTTGATTTTTTTTGTAAATAAATTCTTTTCCTCAAAAAGCTTGAGCTTCTTGTCAGCCAGGTCGTCCGCCACCCGCTGAAGCACCAGGCTGCTCGTAATAAGATCGGCCTGAGTGTTCATGAAATTACTGTACATGGGTATTACCCCTTCGGAATCCTTGTCGCTAAACAGGATACTGGGGATAATCGGTGCTACCCGGATGGCTGCGATGGCACGGTACTTAGGTTCAACCAGATACCACACAGCCGGGATTCCGCCACCACATATCAGCACCAGGGCCAACAGCACAATATACCACCGACGCAATACGCCTCGAAACACATTGGGTGTGGCGACGTCGGCAGGGACGGAAGCACCATCAACATGGGCCATGTCATGTGATAACTGCTGCGATTGATATTTTTCTATTTCCTGCATTGTTTTGACTTTCCTTTGTAAAAGCGATAAGCGATGCTATCTGTCTGATCGAGTAATCAGTATATTCGCCTTTTGTTCTTTTTCATTATCTTCCGGCACAGTGGTCATCTTCGTCAATATCCAAAGTTCAAAAACAACCATTGCCAAAGCCAGCGGCATCATAGCATATCCGCCGAAATCATGAAATATCCCTTCCCAATGTTCGCCTTTGAGCATGGTAAAGGCAATGGAAGTAACGGTTAATCGCACGGTATTGCACAAGAGACCGATGGGCAATGTTGACAATAGAAGTATCAGTTTTTCCCACCAGGCTCGCTTCACCAACAAAATGACCAAGCCGCTGATTACGAAGAAGGATGTTACCATCCTAAGGCCGTTGCATGCCTCGGCCACCGCTACCGTCGTTTCCCCTAAATGGATGATATTTCCTTCTCTGGTAACCTCGTAGCCCAGCGTCTCCAAAGAAAACACCGCCGAGGACGTAGCCCAGTTTTGCAAAGGTAAGGTTATCCTGGCTTCAAACGATTTCGGCAAAGGCAACATCAGTAGCAGGAATAGCAATATCGGCGCTAACTTTCTGAAACGTTGCCAACCAAACAATAGTAATACCAAAGACGCTATGCTCAGCACCAACGACAGCCTTACCGCCGAGCCGTACATGAAGAACAAGCCGAAATATCTGAACCCCTGCGCCGCCAGGAAAGCCAGGAGTCCCCATAGAGATGGCCGAAATTTGGATTGGCTGATATCAGCACGTCTCGACCAAATCAGATAAACCGCCAGGAAGGGAACTAACAGACCGCTGGAATACTCGTCACTGCCCCCCCATATTTTCCAGAGGTCCGCAACTGTTGGCCAATATGACCACAAAAAAGCAGCGAATACAAGGGATACTCCAAAAATTGGCCAGACAGTCTTTCTGAGTTTCTTCGACTGGGTCCAATTTGGCAGTTTTTGATTCATCCTGTCAATCTTTGTCTGCATTAGAGATCGCGCCTGGCTTACCTGTTTACTCATTCGGCTCACTGCCCTGTCAATCCAGCCGTGTAAAATACCGTTCCGGTCGGCTAACACTATTTGTTCCGAGTGAGTTTTACCATTCGGCACATTTGCTTTGTGTTCCACCAAACATTCTCGTAGTTCGCAGTTTGCTCCGATGTTCGCACCAGGCCAGAGCACACTGCCTGCTATAAGACTTCCCTGTCCGACGCTAACGTTTTTTCCAATAATACTCGGTCCAAAAATTACCGCATCCCTGGCCACCACAGCACCATCCATAATGGCAACATCACCGTAGATCCGGGTACTGGGATCGACCTTGGCATCAGGGCTAATCCAAACACCGTCGCGAGTATGCGATTTGCGTGTTGGCGGATTACCAATTCGACTGTTGGAATTTTCCAGGTATCGGGCAATTGCCAGTAAATAACCTGACCGGTCCCGAAAGTTACCAACAGACTGAGTTAGTCTCACTGAGTGTACGGTTTTGCCTGCACCTAACAAAGCGGGAATCAAAGTCTCTTTGATATCGCAGAAGCCTTCCTGTGGGATATACTCAAGAATTGAAGGCCGGCAAACATAAATTTCTGAGGGACGGCTTGTCGGCCCATCATTCTTGCCGACCGGTTCGAGCGCAACTGTCAACTCAGATTTGCCGCTTCGATGTGCTCGCACAAGCGTATCAACATTTGGCGGCGATGTAATCCCAGCCGGGAATACCAAAAGCAGCGAATTCGTGTCGCCATCAGCAGCATCCCGAATACATCCAGCAGTCCCAACGGGCAACGACTCATCCAGAAACTTCAATTCCATCGAACTGATACTGCCAATATTTTTACGTATCAATGAAGCATCACCATTGGAACAGATTGTAGCGTGCTTTATCCCATGGTGCCACAGATGCAACAGCAGTTGCTCAATAGCCGGCTTACCAGCCACCAGCCACAACGCCGTCGGCAGCCGCGACAACAACGGACACCTGCCGAAATCACGGCTTCCAGCTAATATGATAGCTTTGATATTTTGTTCAGTATTAGATTTTTTATGGGGCATTTTCGCCATCAGCAGAAAACCATATTGATTGTGAAGTCAGTTATTTAATCTTAACTGGTATGCCATTCTTGACAATGTAGGCATTGACGGAAAGATCTATCATTGGTTGATCGTCACTACAATCAGTATAAAAATTGACAACACGTATATCTTTCCCATTAAAATATGCCACTATATTTCGCACTTTCCCTTCGCCAAAATTTGCAACATCAGGAAGATTCCCAAATGGCATCAAAGAACTGATAACAGTTACATCATTACTAAAACCCATCCGAGATGTATAAGCATATGGTGCCGACGTACTTATAATGCAGTTGTTCGCCTGTTGCATTAAATCAAATACATTCTTGTTGATATTCTTATCAAATATGAGACGCACAAGGGATTGTTTTTCCTCTTCGGTCAAGTACTTTTCAAAAATGTCAACAATTCGCCTTTTGAAATATAAATGAGTAATAATATGTAACTTTCTGATTATGTACCAAATAAGCAACTTAAGAAAAGCTGCAATCTGCATTTTTCTCAACAATGTGAAAGCAAGTTTCTTGCTGATTTCCTTGAAGCTGTTAACTTTGATTAACGTGCCATCAAGATCAAAAACATTCAGGTTATCAAGTTGCATAATAATCTCTTGAATTTTTTGTTCTCAATAACACATAACGATATACCGAATAATCAACGTCAACCTTATCCGGTATCAGGTGGTTCGTAATACAGGCGGTAGTAACCGATTGCGCTCCCTTTTCCAGCAAAACAGACTTTACCATCTTAATGGTTGTTCCCGTATCGACGGAGTCGTCGATCACCAAAATCTTTTTATTAGCAACGTCAAAATCAATTTCTGGTTTCATTGCCATTTTCTGACTTATTCCGAGCTTACATTTGAGAAGCCTCGATAGAACCTCAAAATGCCTCATAATATCAGAAAGACATTTTTTTCTGAACACTATTTTTTTGAGGACACCATCTTTTGATACAGTCGAAGCCCTTCTTACTGTCACGAAATTCACCTTTGCCGAACCTTTATATATCTCAGCGAAAAGTCGGCTCAAATATATACCTGCGTTTGGCACAAAAACAACCGTGTCGAATCTCTCGTCCTTTGCAGCAAAATGCTCCATTATGTTATTCAGGTCGTTCTTGATGTCGTTATCGTCTCGTTTAAGAATTCTATACGGCCAGAATTTCATACTAAAGTCTTTCTATTTCGCTCACTATACGTGTTTTCTTGCAGCGATACTGTCAATAAACTGCTGCACTGCATCAATAATCCCATGACTGATTTGCCCCTGAGCCGGTATAAATGTTTTGGCCTGTTCGAGTTTTGCCGGCAAATCGAATACTTCGTAGGCTACCAGTATCTTGCCTTCGGCTTCCAGTTGTTTCGCTGTTGTGAACTGATGATCGTTATCTACTTCGCCCAAATCGGTTTTTCGCGGCAGCACAACTATCGGCTTGGCACGCTTCACAGTTTCTATTATTGTCCCCATACCTGCATGCGAGACCACTAATTTAGCTCTTGAAATAAAACTGGCAAACTCCTCAGGCGAACAGAAATCCATAACGGTCAGATGTTCAGGACGATACGAACTGTAACCGGTTTGAGCAATTACTTCATCAGTGATAACACCATTTCCGGCAAGCTCATCTACCGCTTTTATCAGACGGTCGTAACCGACCCGCCATGTGCCTACAGTCAGAAATATCAAAATAGTCTCCCAGCATATTTCGCCTTTGGAAAAAACTTTAGCAATCCGGGCCACTGAACAAAAAACAAATCAGCAAACGGATAAAGCATCCTGGCCGTCAAAGTGGGGCTTTCGATCCGGGCCATACTCTCAATGAATATCAGCTTGGCACCGAACAACTTGGCGAACACGCAAAAGAAGACCACTATCCCCGCTCCGGTAGTAATTACTACATCAGGTCTCTGCCTGACAACAATAACCAACGACAGAAAAGCACCAACAAACCATGATAACGGATTACGCCGATTAATGTTAGGTATGCTATAAACCCTGCTTGACTTGCTCATCTCATCCGCTACGCCACCTCTAAAAGTAAAGTAAAAATGATCGTAATGTTTATAAACCGGTGCCAATTGTTTGGCCTGAACCATATGACCACCGGTTGAACAGGCAATAGCTATCTTCATATCGTTATTATGGTTTTTCACTGATTCCCATCATTAAGCAATCAAAAACAGAGCGTGTCTATTGCATTTACAAACGCAACCACATCAGTTTCCCATTCGTCACTCTCTGTTGAGCCTGAAGGACAACAATCGTTTCATTTGCTTCTTACGAATGAATGCTATAGCTTCTTTTGGAGCAGTTCTCTCTTTATTGGATATTACACTTTGAAAGAAACCATACAGTCGCAAAACACCACTTACCAAATATGGCTTCTCTACAAACGCACGACGAATACATTTGGCACTCACAAAAATTGGATGGCTTCCCAAGTCGTATTCTGCCCGTCCTTGCACAACTTTTGCCTTGAGGGTATTTATGCTACCACGAACACCTAAAGGCCGATGATGCATTGTCTTATATTGAGAAAACGACCTTGTTTGCCAGCCTTTCATTTGTGCCATAACATCAGCCAGTGCATCTTCGCCGCCCCAGTGAAGCAACATATATCCACCTATTCTCTCGAAGCAATCCCGGCGAAACATCTGCAATGCACCAGGAGTACTAGTGTTATCCCTTTTTACCCTTTGAAGTTTACCATTAATATTATTGATATATATTCCACTGGCAATTCCTAATTTTGGGTTATACTCAAATTCTCTTAATACATTTTTATAGTAGGTTGGTTTCAGTGTCATATCGGCATCAAGCGAAGCAATAAAATCAAATTTTATATGTCTGACTTTTTCGACACCTGCCGTAAATGCTGTAATTTTGTGACAATAATAACTTTTATTGTTTGGTCTGTCCAATCGGTAATACTCAATGAAATCGTGCTGGGAAGCATACTGTTTTATAATTTGTTCGGTTTTATCTGTCGAACCGTTATCAACAATTATCCATTTTTCGGGAAGAATCGTCTGGGAGACCACACACTCTATCAATGGGCCAATGAACGCTTCTTCGTTATAAGCTGCTGTTACAATAACATATTTCTTTTCGATAAGACAGGGAAAGCTACATGTCTCGAAAATATGATCATCTATTGTTGCAGGAGTATGTAGATGAAACACATTTCTAACAGAACTATATAGTCTGTCTAATTGTTCTTGTTGCACATACCTTAATGCCTCATCGGCAATAATTCTTTTTCTTCGCCTCAGACACAAATAAAGAAATCCCAATAGACGAAGTAGGCCACCCAAAAAATAAGGTTTTTCCACAACAAAACGACGGACAGATTTTGCTGCCATAAAAAGTAGATGTGTACCTAAGTCAAATTCCTGCATTCCTTGCTTGAATTTTACTCTCAATGCCCCTTTTCCAAAACGAACACCAATAGGCCGGTAGTGTATTGTCTTATACTCAGGGAAACACCTGGTTTGCCAACCTTTCATTCTTGCCAAAATACCCATAAGGGCATCACTGCCTCCGTAGGGAAGCGGCACATGCCCACCAATAGCTTCATAGCATTCACGACGAAAAACTTGCAGGCCACCGGGGGTGCTTATATTTTCCTTGTCGCGTATAACTTTATATAGCTTTCCATTAATATAATTCTCATATATACCGCTGGCGATTCCCAGTTTTGGGTTGCGGTCGAATTCACTGAGAATATTTTCATAATAAGTCGTTTCAATAGTTAAATCAGCATCCAAAAAGGCTATATAGTCATATTCCATGTTATGAATATATTCAATACCAGCAAGGATTACATTTATACGACGAGAATAATATGTCTTTATGTCAGACCTATGCAAATGACGGTAATCAATAAAATCATATTTGGCCTTGTATTTATTTATAATCTCACCGGTAGCGTCCGTTGAACCATCATCGACAATAAGCCATTTCTTGGGAAGAACTGTCTGGCTGATAACCGATTTTATTACCTGTTCAACCAAGTCTTCTTCGTTGTGCACAGGGGTAATTAAAACGTATTCTCTCTTCATGATATACCTTGAGATATATTGTTTATCAGACAGGATCAACAGGATTTATTGGAGCTTTCTTTAGCCCGTCAAAGAGATAGTTATTTATCGATATTAAATCCGAACAAAAAACATATACAAGCAAATGCTCTTTTCAGCTTGAACCGTGATATCTTTCTGTTCTTTGCTCGAAATATATACATGAAGGCAAACACTGGCATTCGCACCAGTTGGCGCAGCATGATTATCAACCAATATATCAATCGTCCTGACTTGCCGTGATGTTTGCGCCAATATTGCAAGTCCGCTTTTTGCATCTCAAGATTAAACCTGATCGGGGCATTAGAAGAACTCGCCCCGCCAAAATGAATCGCCTCAGCACCAGGATAAAACATGACATCCCAGCCCGCTTTATTAAATCTTCTGCACCAGTCAATATCCTCACCATAGAAAAAGAAGTTCTCATCCAGCAATCCCATCTGACCAAGAGCCTCACGCCGAACCATCCAGAAACACCCCGAAAGCACATCGACCTTTCGTTGGGTATCATGGGGCCAATACTTCATCATCGGCTCAGCGAACAACTCGGATTTCGGGAATACCTTATTGAATCCCAGCACCTGGCAAAGATTATTCCAAATGGATGGGAAATGCCGACACGACACCTGAAGACTGCGATCAGGATTGAAAATCTTCGGACCTGCGAGCCCCACCGATAAATTCTTATCCATAAATTTAATTAGCTTTTCAATACATCCAACCTGCACAATCACGTCGGAATTTATGAGGCAGATATACCGGCCTGTGCTTGCCCGAATTCCAATATTGTTGGCTTTTGCAAATCCAAGATTTTCATTGTTCCTTATGAGTTTGACATGAGGATATTCTTTTTCCACTGTTTCGGGACTACCGTCAGCAGAACCATTGTCAACGACAATCACTTCTTGCCCTTTGTCAAGCGAATCCAGGCAGTCAACAAGGTACTTCTTGGCATTCCAATTGACAATAACAACCGAGACATCAACCATTACAAATCTTCTTCCAATTCTATTTCTATTTCTTCTATCTGGGCAACTAACCTTCAGAGCAAAACAGTTTGCCCATCTATTTATAAAAACTATTTCGCCAAAACCTTTTGGCATTGTTCCAAATAACAATCTCGCAAATCTTCAGTAGAAGATTTTAACAGCAGCTTCATTGATCGCAATGCTTGTAAGTGCCCTCGTAATCTATCCCGACCAAAACCATTTTTGAGGCCAAAACAATATTGCAACGCTTTATAGTAGCCAAATCGCTTGAGGGATCTACGTGCAGGCGACCCAGGCGCAGAATAGCGACATATAACATAAGCTCGATTAAAATGATTAATAAATCCGAGCTCAAATCCATTGCCACGTCGAGTCGGAAACTTATGATGACATACTCTCGCATCAGGAACGCAAACAAGCACCTTTTCCTGCATAACGGCGAAACTGGCACCGACATCTTCGTTCGCAGCCCATCCAACATATGCACCAAGATCATTATCATAACCGTAGCGTTTAAATATTTCGCTTCTAAATGTCATGCAAAGACCATTCATATATTCAATAATTGTTGCGCTCACATTAGGCAACCATTTGGGTATGGTAAGATCTGGCCAGCGTGATCGGCCATGCACATACATAGGATTGGGGCAAATATAATTATCAATAATTACTCTTAACTTCGATACTTTCCGAAGAATACGATCGGACAAACGCATATCATATGTAACTTCTTCTTTCATTGATATTTCAGAAGGAAGTTCGTCAGTACGAACCGCACAAACTCCCCCTATATCATTTGACATATCTTGTTCATATATCCGCATAATTTTTTCAGCAACATCTGGCCACCAAAAAGAGTCGTCGTCAGGAAACATCACTACTGGTGATTCCACATGTTCCAGGCCAATATTGCGTTGGAGGGCACTATTTCGCTGGGCGGATTCCAGAATTTTCACAGTAACCGGGGAATCAGATACTATCTTAGTAACCGTTTGGCGGATTCCTTCATGGTCATCGCTCGCATCAACAATGATCAATTTTCGAGGAGCACGGTTTTGGTTGAGTATAAGAGGTATAGATATCCGCAATGCCTCTAGTCGGTTACGGGTGGCAATAACAACATCATAATCCATAAGCTTCCTCCGATATACTTAGTGGACGCCGTCGTCTCAACACAACAGAAGAAAAAGGGGAATTTGATAAATGAAGTGAAGAGCCGATTATACCGAGAATACCATAATATAAGACGCCTGCCTGGGCCGAGAACAGGCAGCCGAACATCGAAATTGCCACCATCACCATTGTGCTCCCAAGAGCCCAGTATAATGATCGCAGGGCGGGTTCTTTCGCTGCTCTATGCCCTCGAACCACGAAGTATATGGCGGTTGCGAGTACTCCGTAGAGAGCAATTACACCTAACATGCCGTTTCTTACGCCAGCTACTATGTACTGGTTCGTGATATCGGTCCATTCCATACCCAGCGATGGTCCCCAGCCTGGGTCGAGTCCGCCATAACCGACCAGCCACCATTCATTAAAATGATCTATTGCGAGATGCATCAACCGGGATCGATGCCAACCGCTACCACCGATAGGATTGACATATCTGACTAATACATCATAAAATCTCCTGTTGCTGATAATGTCAACTAAAAAACAGGAACTGATCATGAATATGATAAGTGGTTTTATAAGATATTTAAAATGTTCCAGAATCAGACACCCTATGATTATTATGGCCATCATCCACGGACCACTCGACATACTGCTCAAAACACCGAGCATAACAATAAACGTCAAAACATAGGCTAATTTGTGCCAGTAGCCGCGTTCATGTCGCAGCCAGTAGATCAACGGTATAAATAAAGCGAAACCAGCCCCGAATCGAATAGGGTGACCGAAGGCGCCGGTGGCGCGGTATAGACCAACACGTGTGATTTTTTGGGCGACCGCTTCATACCAAGGGCAGAACCGGGTAAGAGCTATGTACGGCTGCCACCCCGTTAAACACTCCGCGATTCCCAAAAAAGCTAACGGAACGAAAACTATAGCAATAGCCTTAATAGCTGAAACCAACGAACTGAGGTTAGTGATACAAAACCGTGCCACCAGATAGGTGAAAAATGTATCCATAATCCCACCGGACCATCTTTCCAGAATCTGCATCTTAGGGCCTTTAATGGCTATCAGGGGAATCACCAATGAAACGGCCATCCCAAAAACGACCCACTTATCCAAATTGTTCCACTTAAATCGTTTTCTAAGGCCAGGGGTAACAAGACATCTGAATAATAATGCCGCGGCAACGATTCTGGATGCCTTGAAATCGAGTGTACCGAGCTGAACGGTTAAAAACATCGGATAAAACAGCAACACCGCAACAAGGACTGCAAAGGCTTTGGGAGGCTTCAATATAAGGACAAATAAGCTTCCTATCGCTGAAATGAATAATGTTACTGCTTGCATGTTTTCCTGAACAATAAAGAACTACTCTTTTTTTGCAATTACGCCTATTTGTACGGTTGTAAATTCCTGTGCCAGCCACAGAAAACAAGCGGAAATCAGCTTGGCTTTCTTGCCATTATTGATATATTTCCATTGCACCAGTTTTAAACCTGCCTGCTCAAACCACGCCAAAACCATTTTGCGTGTCGTCATTCGCAGATGTGTGCGATCAAGAATACCAGCATCCTTGTAGCGAACATGACCCCTCACAAACAATTCCCAGAACACCGAGTAATGCCGAAAATTGGGAATTGAAACATAAACTATGCCGCCAGGCTTCAGATATTTGACATGTCGTTTGATTACGGCGACCGGATCGGCTAAGTGCTCAAGAATGTCGGCATAAATAATACAGTCATATAACTGGTCATTTATATTAACATCGATTTCCGACACATCTCCTTCCAGAATAGTCACTCCGCGTTGCCTGGCATTCTCCGCGGCTTCAGAATTAATCTCTACCCCCACGACCTTCATGCCGCGTCTAACAAGCTCCGCTTCTGTCACGCCTGCCGCGCAACCAACAGACAAAACACATTTCGCGCCTGCTGGTACCGCGGCAACGACATCACCTCGGTAATACTCGTAATACGAGGAAACACATCCAATATCATTATAGTTTGTCGTCATTGTTTCAACAACTTCCATTGACAGAATGTGATATCTTTCGATTCCTAAACTGTTAATCACGCCAAATCAGCACTTACACTGAAGCGGCAGGAATAGGCCACCAGCAATAAAGATAATCCTTAAATTTCAAACCGATTACATTTTTCAGCCAGATAACCTGCATAAAAAGCGCAAATGTATTTGCAAACAGTAGTACCCCACCTGCCCCCACAAGGCCATACAACTTTATTCCGGGATATATCAAACATATAATTAGGGTCGCCAGGAGGATAACATAACGTCGATGCAAATGGGGCATCCCGATCGCCATATAGATTTGGGATAATACTACAGCCTGGACATAAAACAGCATGGCAAAACACAATAGCGCAAACGGAGCCGCCACCGTTCCATATTGTGCTCCATAGATGACAGACAATATTGTTTTGGCCCAAATCGCTGTTATAACCACAATTGGCACACCAAATAATAATATACTTCTTAATACCTTTAGCACGGCAATGCAAATCGCTTTTCTGTCATCTTGTTTCTCTGCAAATGCGGGAAGTAAAACCCGTCCAACAGTACGAGCAAAAACAAATACGGGTAGTCGTGCCAGCGAAAGTGCTAAGGCATACATACCGACCTCTTCCGAAGGTAAAAGTTTTGCCAATACAAAAACATCCGTTTGCATCGAAACAACAGTCAGGAACGACAAACCAACCATACCCCGACCAAATCTTAGAAACTCCTTGAGACAGGCACGGTCAATTTTTAATACCGGTCGAAATGGACATAAAATATGAGATAGTAGGCACTTCATCCCACTTTGCACCACTCGTCCTATGACCAACACCCAAACGTTTTGCATGTGGAATGCCAGGCTGATTGCAGCCAAAGCGGCAATCAATGAACTGCCCTGGATCACAAATAACGCCTTTACGAATCGAAACTCTTTATCTAGGAGGGCCAAACGTGGGCTGGTAACACCGTTTAATATAACCACCAGAAATGAGACTCTGAGCAAATTGAGCAATTCCGGCTTGTTATAAAGTCGGCAAATCAACGGAACTATCAATAGCGTGGCAATGATAAACAAAATCAATCCCCTCACGACCTGAACCCACCAAGCTATATTAAGGTATTCTGTTGTGCCGCCATCCCGGTGATGGATAATCGATTGCCCAACGCCAATATCTGTGAAAGACTCCAGAACTGCTAACACCGACAGCACAATAGCCATCAACCCAAAATCCTCAGGCGCCAACAATCTAGCCAAAATCATATTGCAAACAAGTCTCATTCCTCGTTCTGCAAATGTCCCTATTGCCAATACCAGCGAGCCACGAGCAGCTTTAGCCTTGAGACTGTTCCCTCTGCCCTTATTGATTATGTTTTTAATTGTCCTGCCAGGCATATTCACCTTGCGCATATCCTGTGAAAAAAACCGAATTCACAAAACTGTTTATTTAGTTGGGGGCAATATTAAAGGTCGGCCTGTTTTGGTAAGTCATCCCCCTACTGTCAAGATAGACCTTGCACGTCAAGCAAATCGGCTTGACGTGCTTCTCATCACATTGATGCCCGGCGAAAAGGCATCGCATCATTTGATAATATTCATTATTCCAAATCTCAAACAAAGTATTGTCATGCAGGTTTCCAAACACATTTTGATAACCTTTTTCGAGCAAAGCTTCAGGTGCCCGGGCGGTGTTGCAGCAGGGATACACTCGACCATCCGGGTCTATGAAAGGATCATTGTACATATAGGCACATACTTCATCGGGCTTGCAAAACTTTTTCATCCGTTCGATCTGCTCATCAGTTCGCCACTGCCGTTCTAATTGGCCGTCAGCTTCATAAAAGATATCCAGATACATGCCAATGTCATAGAAACAGATAGGGATTCCAAGTTCTTTAGCCATTGCCTTGGCTTTTTCAACAGACTGAATGTTTTTCTTACTGATAAGATACTGCCACTCTATTTTCTTGGGACCTTTTTGGGCCGCTCGAAATCTTTCAATGTTTCTCATGACCAGATCGAAAGAACCGCCGTAACGATATGTGCTGTAGGAATCCTGATCAACTCCATCGAGCGATACCGACAAAAAATCCAACTCCGATTCTTCAATCTGCTTGACAATTTCCTCATTTTTGATATTTAAATTAGAATCGATATCAACAATTTTCTTCTGACTCTTTAAGTAGGATATTATTTTAAATATATCCCGAACCAAAAATGATTCACTCCAGCCAAAAAGGGATACATAATAAAACTTGCCTAACCGGCCAAAAAGAAAATGAACATCATCAATAGTCAAATCTTTTGAGTTACCCAGCACTTTTCGCCCACTTGGGCACAGTGGACATCGCAGGTTACATCGATAACCCGTATTGATTTTAACGCGAACTGGACCACACAATACCCGGCTATGTTTAAACCAGCGTTTTTCCAAATAAAGATAAACCCGTCGCAGAGAATACCCTGGGCGTAGCAGTAATGAATATAACTGTTTTAGTAATTCGCGCATTGTCCACACTTAGATATGAATATAGATAGCCAAGGGCGCAGAAAATCTTCTCTGCGCCTTGGCGTCAGATGGTCAGAAATTAGCAATTAGCAATTAGCAATTAGCAATTAGTTATTAGTTATTGGTTATCAGTTATCAGAAATCAAAATTCAGTTATCGGTTATCGGAACTGCTGATAACTTATAACTTCGTACCGATAACTAACTTCTGATTAACTGGAAGCTATCGGCCCCTGATCGCTCAAGGGCCGATAGCTGATTTCTTCTTACTACGCCGTTATGGTTGCGCTGATGGTTTCTGACCATGGGCCTTTATCGCCGCTGCTTTTGACCCAGCGGAGCATATAATGGGCGGTCTTGCCGCCGTCGCTACCGTCGAACTGGGCAGTGTACGGACTGGCCGTATCCAGCGACACAAAGCTAAGCTCATCGGCGCTGGCCGGGGCCGGTTCACCGGCAGCGGTAACCTTAACCCAAATCTCGCAGCCCATTACGCCTGCCGGTTTGGCACGCCGGGTTGGGGTTGCCTCATCGGAGAACCGAATTTCATGCCGCAGCCGCTGGCTGGTATCGACCGCTCCTATCGGGCGGGTACTAATACCGCCGACTGCGACTGTGCGGATAGTATCGCGGACGGTAATACCCAATGCTGCCCGCTCGGTGTCATCGACATCGGACGAGGCCTGAAGCTGCTTTACCAGCGTCCTTACAAGCGATTCCAGCGTGTCGCGGCTGTCATCCTTGGCCTGACGAGCCGATTGGGCCGTCTGCTGAGCGGTAACATTGGCCGTCATTTTCGCATCAAAATCTGTCTTGCCAGCCGATATCGGTATTATATCGGATGGCGCAATACCCAACTCGGCGAGATGGGCGCCGGCATAGGTAACAAAGTTGGCCACCCATGCCTGTAATCCTGTGTCACTTCCTGGTAAATAATCTGCCATAATGAAACTCCCTTCAAAAAAAAAGTGTCGAACATTGATGCCCCCGCCCGTTGCGATGGTCTATCATAGTTCTTTAGTTGTTAGTTCATGGTTCATAGTTGGTAGTTCATAGCTGATCGCCTTTTTTACACTGAAAAAACGCTTTTGTCAAGGAATAAGTCGTCCGCTTTGCGGAGTGAACCGTTCGCTCCAGAGAGCGGGCCGTCCGCTCGGCGGCGGAGTCTTTCGCTCTTTGGAATAAGCCGTCCATTCTGCGGAATGACTCATTCGCTCCGCAGAGTAAGTCATAAACCCAGCGAGGGAACCACCTGCTCCAAAGAACGAGCCACTCACTCCAGGAGGCGAGTCATTGGCTCCAGTACGAAAATCAATCTTTCCAGCAGGCAAATCGTCCGCTCTTTCATATTCTTCGCATGCTTCGTGGTGAAAAACGCTTATCAATAATCGCTAATCAATTATCGTTCCACCGGAGGTGGACGCACTCCGTCCCCGTGGGTTACATCGGAAATCTGTCGTAACCACTTGAGTAGAAAGATATTAGATATCAGATTGTCAGATTTCAGACTTCTGACCTCTGACTTCTAACTTCTTCCCAGACTCCGTCCCTGTCGGTTGCAATTAACCGATTATTATATTAACCACAAGAGAACACATAGATCACAGAGAAAGTAAAATTAGTATAATCTGCAATCAATCTATTCTAATCTGTCTCTTTCGCGTTCTTTGCGCTCTCTCGCGGTGAATTATTTTAACCACAAGAGAACACATAGATCACAGAGAAAGTAAATTAGTGTAATCTGCAATTAATATCTTCTAATCTGTTTCTTTTGCGTTCTTTGCGCTCTCTCGCGGTAAATTATTTTAACCACAAAAGAACACATAGAACACAAAGAAATTTTTTATTCTTGTGTTTGTATGAACTTTTGAATCTCGAATTTATACGACCCAAAATTAATAAGAAGCCCATGCTCGATACCAGTCGCCTTGAGATAATGAAGCAATTGAGCCTTGTGTTCGTTTGAGATAGATTTACAGGCTTTAAGTTCTACGAGAAGGGTGTCATTGACAATAATATCTGCGAAATATTCTCCGATAACAGTTCCATCTTCATCGTCAATAGTGATGCTATGCTGTTGTTGAACGCTCAAACCTGTCTTTCGAAGACGATTAACCAATGCATTTTCATACACTTTTTCTAAGTACCCATTACCATGGTAGGTGTGAACCGCATAGGAAGTTTCCCGAACTTGATCACATAATTTCATAATGTTATCCATATTTGCGTTCTTTGCGCTCTCTCGCGGTGAATTATATCAACCACAAAAGAACACATAAATCTCAAAGTAAGTTTTTAGTCCTTCTCTTTCGCGTTCTTTGCGCTCTCTCGCGGTAAATCATATTAACCACAAGAGAACACATAGATCACAGAGAAAGTAAATTAGTGTAATCTGCAATCAATCTATTCTAATCTGTCTCTTTTGCGTTCTTTGCGCTCTCTCGCGGTGAATATTCTTATTTCTGAATTCTCACTTTACCGTTCTCATCCGGGAAATAACCCAGGATCAAATCGGTAAAATCCTTCACTCCAGAGCGAGCAGAATTCTCCAGGACCGAACTGACCTGGACCTGGGCCACGTACCGGGCCGGGTCTCCCGCTATATTCGGCGTCCGCCAGCCGACACCGGAAAAAACGGTTTCATCGTCTGTCAGTTGGCCGTTGACAATATAAAAGTTCAATATCAGCATCTCCTGGTAATTTGGCGTCGGCCGGTGGAACCGGTGCAAAAGGCATGGTATCTCCAAGCCCCGTCTGGAAATTACCATTTTGTGATCGGTGCTATCGTGGATCCAGCCGTGGGCCGGATAGCACACCTGGGGCCGATGGCCCAGCATCGTCCGTGGTTGGGCAGTATAGGCCACATAGATATTGGCCCACTGGTTGGTTGCCTTATTGATGTACAGACGGCTCAAAAAATCGTCGTTCCCGGCTATCTTCTGGACGTTTACCGGGATGGGGATCTCCCGGCCGACCCACTGGCCTACCTCCAATGGAAACTCACTCAGTGCAACGGGCAAGGTTATAGGACTTTCAGTAATCCCTTGCAGATGCTCCGCAACGGAGCGGTAGGCGATACCCGAAAATATCAATAATACAACCGTAAAGGGCCAGAGCCACATAAAGGTCACTGGGCGAGTAGCACTGTTTTTTTTATCTGACATTTTTTCTCCGTTTCCATTATCAGTTGTCAGAAGTCAGATTGTCAGAAATCAGATCATCAGAAGTCAGATTGTCAGAAATCAGATCATCAGAAGTCAGTTGTCAGAGGCTTTTGACTTACCCATCAAACTTTCGGAAGTCCGATAATTGCTCGTTTAGTAGCGGCCTAAATAATATACTCTCAAAAGGGCAGTAAAGTTCGATAAAAACTACACATCCAAGACGCCAGCGTCATAAGTTCAAAGCAGCCTTGATTCCAATCTGAAAACGGACGCCAGCGTCACTATTCAGCATTTTTACGGTCGATTATTACTTTTGACGGTACCACCATCTGATGCTATAATAATCGACCCTTTGTAGTGTTTGCTTGACCCAAAAAAGCCCTGCATACGCTGCCACCGACCTCCGCATCCAACATAATCATTATAATATGTAAAACCCAACCAGTCAACTCACTTACGCAAATTTTCTTAGGGTAGAGAGAATTCACATAACATGTGTAATACCAATAGATTAGCGGCAATTAGCGGTTATTAGTGGTTAAAAATCTGTGTAATTCGCAAAATCCGTGGTTTATTACCTGGCTTGCACTTTTAACGTCTATGTCCCAATCCATGGCAAAAAAATCTTCATTTCGAGTTTGCCAACACACGATTTATATATTAAACTGGATAAGCACGGTAATATAGGTAAAATTGACGCCAGCGTCATAAGTTCAAAGTGTCTTTGATTCTGTGCTAAAAACGCAGGTTTTAGTACGGTTTTTGGACTTTTGACGGGGCCATCAAAATTATGCGCTCGATCCTATTTGGTAAGTGAGGCAGGGGAAAGTAACAATGGCCAATAAAAAGCAAATTCACAATTCACATCGGTTCTGGCTACCCTTTCTGCTGATTGCCTGGGTTATCGGCCCCAACCTCGCCTCGGCGGCAACATACTATCTCGACGCCGCCGGTGGCAACGACAGCAATCCCGGCACAAGTGAGCAGCCCTGGCAGACGCTTGCTAAAGCCAAATCAATAGTTGTTGGTGGTGATACTGTAATACTGCGCGATGGATACTATGGGGTTTGGGCTATAAATCGCAATGCTGGAGAAGATACCAATTATATAACTTATCGTGCTGCTACAGGTGCGTCACCAGAAGTAAAAAGCATAAGCATTGATTCCTACCCTAACAGTTACGACGCATATCTTATTTTCGATGGTATAAATATCAATAATACTACACCTAATGGAGGTTGTGTCTATATACGCGGACAGAGCTATTTGCAGTTTAGGAATATGTCAATGAACTCTGCAGGCATGGAAGAAGGTGTCACTGGAAAACGCGTGTTTTCTATGTACGGTTATCTTAGTAGTCCAGCACTAAGTTCAAATAATATACATATCGAAAATTGTACAATTGATGGTCAAACCAATGAATCTTACGGTTATCTGAGCAGTGGAATATATGCTTCCCGTACGTGCAATGACGTAAATATCGTAGGTTGCACAATTCGCAATGTTGGTGCTGGAATTATGCATACCGGCAATGATTGGCTTATAGATAATACGGAAATCTTGGATTGTAGTGAAGACGGCATTTTAGTAAACGCGGGATCAAATATCACAATAGAAGATTGTAGTATTCACGACATTGTTAAGCCTGAAGGGGCAGGCACGCATTGCGATTTGATTCAGTTGCAATATTCAGATATGAGTAATGTCACCATACAACGCAACATCTGTTACAATTCGAGCGACCAGGGATTTTTGCTCCAGCCAAGGAGCGTTAGTGGCCTAATTGTTCAGAATAATCTATTGTGGGGCGCAAACTATCAAAATCCCGGTCAGGTTTCTTTTCTTGTTAAGATTGGGGCCAATACAACTGATGTGATATTTCGCCAAAATACATTGTTAAGGGTTGTTGATGATAATGATGGCAAGTTAAGAATTGCAAATATCAATCCCCAAATGATTTCAGGAAATATCTTTTATGGCGTTTACGATGATGATACGGTTGGTGACCCAGGCAATTTTAGAAATAATCTCTTTGTCAATAACATAACAAATACACTGGCAAATATCCCCGAAAACTGCGTACAATGTGTGGACCTGACAGCGTTTAAGTCGCAATTTACCGATTATGATTCATACAATTTCACTTTTGCCTCCGACAGCGCGGCGATTAGACTGTGTCCTATAGAAGATTCCGCCAGTGATGATATTCTCAAAAATCCCCGCGACGCCAATCCCGATGCCGGCTGCTATGAGCATGTTGCGGACATCCAGGATAATACAGCTCCTTCCATCCCGCAAAACCTGCAGGCCGATGCGGTAAGTCAAACACAGGTCAATCTATCCTGGAATGTAGCCAGTGACCCTGAATCCGGAATCAGCCAATATAAAATCTATCGGAACGGCTCCTTCCATTACACTTCTGCCACCACTACTTATTCAGATACGAACCTTACACCTGGCACCACTTATTCATACAAAGTTTCCGCTGTAAACGGAGCAAGTCCAAGTCTCGAATCGGGACAAAGCAATGCGGCACAGGCCACAACTCATGCAACTCCTTCAGATAGTATCCCGCCCGTTATCGAAACTATAACAGCCAACTCTCCGGTCAATATTCTCTTTAGTGAACCGCTTGATAAAACAAGTGCCGAGACTACCTCCAACTATTCTATCAGCCCCAGTATCACCATTAACTCGGCAACCCTGCAACCAGACAACAGAACAGTCGTCCTGGATACCTCGGACCATCAGGAAGGTATAGAATATACGCTAACGGTAAATGGCGTGAAAGATATCGCCGGGAATGCAACTTCTGGAGAAACAAAAAAATATTGGTATTCCGATGGTCTGCCGAACGATTGGGAGATTGATCATTTCGGCGATATAAACATCTATGGAGACGGCGACGATCCTGACGGTGACGGCATCAGCAACCTTGACGAATACAACAACGGCACTGACCCAGCTTCCTTCGTTAATAATGTTCCGGTAGCTCAGGATGATAACTACAGCATGGGCCAGGACACTATCCTGACGGCCTCAGCCGCCCTCGGCATCCTGGCAAATGACAGCGATCAGGATGGTAATCCCATGACTGCCCTGCTGATCAGTAATGTAAGTCATGGCACATTGACCCTCAATGCCAACGGCTCTTTCACCTATACACCACAGACCAACTATAATGGCCTCGATGTCTTCACCTATAAGGCTAACGACGGCACTGCCGATTCCGATTATGCCACAGTTGTCATTACCATCAATGAATCTGCCCCTGCCACTTATACACTGGCTGTTACCACAGCCAATGGCACCGTTACCAAAACACCCAATCAGACAACATATAATGCAGGGGAATCGGTAACACTGCGGGCAACCGCGGCGAACGGCTACTACTTCACCTCATGGTTCGGCGATTTGACCGGCAGCGCAAATCCAGCCACCATTACCATGGACGGCAATAAGTCAATTACGGCTGATTACCAGATTAATACCTATTCCCTGGCGGTTACGGCAGCCAACGGCACAGTCAGTAAAAGTCCCAGCCAAGCCACTTACCAGCACGGTGATACCGTAACGCTCACCGCCGCCCCAGCCTCCGGATATCACTTCACCGGATGGTCCGGCAGCCTGACCGGAACCGCCAACCCCGCAGTCATCACCATGGACGCTGACAGATCCGTTACCGCTAATTTTATCGCAAATACCTACACCTTGAATATCGCCGCGACAAACGGTTCGGTCAGCAAGACACCCGACAAGGCCACCTACAATCACGGTGACACCGTAACGCTCTCGGCTACCGCTAATGCTGGGTACAACTTCACTTCATGGTCTGGTGATTTAACCGGCAGCGTAAATCCAGCCACCATTACCATGGACGGCAATAAGTCAATAACGGCTAATTACCAGATTAATACCTACTCCCTATCGGTTGCGGCAACGAACGGCACGGTCACTAAGAGTCCCGATCAAGCCACTTACCAGCACGGTGATACAGTAACGCTCACCGCCGCCGCTAATGTTGGTTACAACTTTACAAACTGGTCAGGTGATTTAACTGGCAGCGTAAATTTAACCACCATTACCATAGACGCTGACAAATCCGTTACCGCTAATTTTGCCATAAATACATACGCCTTGAATGCCACCGCGACCAACGGTTCGGTCAGCAAGACACCCGACAAAGCCACCTACAATCACGGGGACACCGTAACCCTCTCGGCTGCCGCTAATGCTGGTTACAACTTTACCAACTGGTCTGGTGATTTAACCGGCAGCGTAAATCCAGTTACCATTACCATGGACGGCAATAAGTCAATAACGGCTGATTACCAAACCAATACCTACTCTCTGGCGGTTACGGCAACCAACGGCACAGTCAGTAAGAGTCCCGACAAAGCCACTTACCAACACGGTGATACCGTAACCCTCACCGCCGCCCCAGCCTCCAGTTATCACTTCACCGGATGGTCCGGCGACCTGACCGGAACCACCAATACAGCCGCCATCACCATGGATGCCGACAGATCCGTTACCGCTAATTTTGTCATAAATACATACGCCTTGAATGTCATTGCGACAAACGGTTCGGTCAGCAAGACACCCGACAAAACCACATACA
>Ga0210003_1001418_pt1 | contig 21218 bp, 11 predicted proteins | sample LantaG_FD_182804 | JGI IMG/M metagenome (GOLD analysis project Ga0210003, IMG submission 182804) | Deep subsurface microbial communities from Baltic Sea to uncover new lineages of life (NeLLi) - Landsort_02402 metaG (SPAdes) (version 2) | ecosystem: Environmental > Aquatic > Marine > Oceanic >... | reverse complement strand
GGGGGGGGGGGGGGGGGGGGGGGGGGGGGGCGCGTCGCGCGTCGCGCGAGACGGACGAGAGGAGATTTTTTCTCCAAAACTCTCCCCCCCTTTTCTCTTCTCATCTCACAGCCAGTGCCTCTTGATGGCCAGGTTGATCCAGAAGTAGGTCGCGATCCTGATCGCGATCGCGATGCAGACCAGCCACCCAAAGTCCTGGCCCATCGTCAGGCCGTTGCTGACGTTCTTGGGGACCAGCTCGAGCCCGTCGACCGTCGGCAGGTCCGGGTACGGCGACCCCGGAGGCAGCCTCGCCGCGGCGGCGGCCGCGGCAGCCGCCGCCCCCGGGGCAGGGGCCTCGAGCCCCGAAAACTCGTTCCTGACGATGGCCGCGTAGGCGAAAGCCACGAAGCTCGACTCCTTCAGCCACTCGAAGTAGGGGGGGGTCTTGGTCTGGATGAACCCCGTGAACATCAGCAGCAGGAGACAGACCATGCCGTTCAGAATCTGCCCGACGATGATCTCGCGGTGCAGCGCCGCCGCCAGCTGTCCCACGGCGTCCGAGGTGATGCCCACAAGCGCCAGCACGCCGTAGAAGCACGCAAACTGCGCGGCACCGGCCTGGAAGCCTATCATTGCGTAGACGAGACCCGAGAAAGCCAGGATGAACGCGAGCTGGATCGGGAGCGCCGTGATGGTTTTCGCCAAGAAGTAGGCCCCGAAAGAGTAGAGCCTGTGCCCTACCTCGCGGCGCAGCAGCGCCCGTTCTCGCGAGAAGACCGCGACGGCGTTCTGCGCCGGCTGCAGCACGAGCGTGGCGACGACGAACCACAGGGAGGCGACGCGGTCGAACGTCCCTCCCGAGGCCAGGTCGGGAACGCGCCAGTAGGTCAGACCCAGGAGGACGCCGAAGAAGAGGAACTGGACGAGCTGGACCGCGACGTTGAGCGGGGCGCGGGCCATGTGCCTGCAGAAGCGGATCTGTTTTTGATTTTATGGGTTTTGGGGGGAGGAGATTTTTGAAGGGGGAGAGAGAGAGAGAAGGGTGAGCCAAAAAAAATTGGAAATTGAAAAAAAAACTCGGAATCTCAAGAAAAAAAAGAGACTCACCGACAGCACTTTGACCTGATGCGGCAGGCTCGTCGCCACCTCCGACGCCTGATCCCCGCTCAGCCCGTTGGCCGCGGCCATGGTCGTGACGGTGTGGCGCAGGGACCAGCGGGATAGCGAGCGGTCGAAGTTGGCCGGCGTCTTGGGCGTCGCGGCCTCCGACGGCGGCGCCGACGATGACGGGGAGGCGCCGTCGCGGTCCCTCTTCCCCCCTCCCTCCTCCTCGTCCTCCCACCCGAGTGCGTTCTCCAGCGAGAACCCTGCCGCGTGCGCCTGCGCCGCCGCGGCCGCGAGCCTCGGGTCCTTCGACAGCGCCATGATGTGCTCCGCCAGGTTGCGGTGAGACGGCCGCGGCCTGCCCAGCGCGTCAAAGTAGGCCTCCGCGTCGCCCCAGGGCCCGCAGTAGAGGACGCGCCCGCCCGCCACCAGCAGGAAGTCGTCGTAGCGCTGGCAGATGTCCGCCGAGGGCTGGTGGATCGTGGTGAGCACGGTGCGCCCGGCCGCGGCGAGGCGCTTGAGCAGCCTGACCGTCGACAGCGCGCCGTCCGAGTCGAGGCCCGTCGTTGGCTCGTCGAGGAAGACAGCGCGAGGGTCCGTGACGAGCGCGATGCCGATCGACACGCGGCGGCGCTCGCCGCCGGAGACGGAGGCGACGGTGCCGTCGAGGTCCTCGCCGATCATCATGTCGGCCCGGTGGGACAGGCCCTGTATTGTTTTTTTTGTGTGTGTGAGCGTGAAAAAGAGGAAAAGAAAAAAGTGAGCGCAGGTCGCGAGACGAAAACAAAAGAGGCCAGTCTCCTTTCTTCTTCTTTCTCTTCTCTTGTCTCTCCCCCCCACCCCTACCCCTCTTTCCAGCCCAAAAAAATCATCTCACCAGCTCCTGGACGATCTGGTCCACGCGCCGCCGCTTCTCCTCCCAGGCCATCCGCTGCGGCAGCTTCAGCTCGGCCGACGTCATGATCGCCTCGCGCACCGTCGCCGTCGGCAGCAGGATGTCGCGCTGCCAGACGACGGCCGAGGCGGCGCGGAACTCGCGCGCGACAATGGGGCTCCCGTTGACGTAGATGGAGCCGTGGACTTCTCCTCCCGAGACGTTGCAGGCGAGGATCTTGAGGAGCGTGGACTGTGATGTTTTGGAGTGTGAGTTGAGAGGGAAAAACGAGAAGAAAAACAAGAGGTCGAGGTTGAAAAAAAGGTGAGTGAACCTCGAGAGTCGCGAGATCTCGCCGCGTCGGCCGAGAGAGAGGCAACGATGTCGAATCGGCGAGGCGCCCTCTGCAACCTGCCCGGCCTTTTCTCGATTCTCAAGCGCAGCGCGACGAGAGCTGAAGCTTTGTTGAATCTCCACCGCCCTTGAAATAAAGAGAAAAAAGCAAGGCTCGCGAGAGAGGACCGCGCGAGCCCGGCCAATTGGGGGAGAGCGAAAAAGAAGCCTTCGAGGACTTTTGTTCGGGTCCCATCGTGCTCTCGCGCGCCCGTCGCCAAAAAAACTAGCCATTCGCCCTCCCGCATCGCCCCGCCCGTCTCTCCCTCCCTCACCCCAGTCCTCTCTTACCTTGCCCGCCCCAGAGGGACCCTGCACCGCCGTCAGCCTCCCGGCCAGGGCGTACCCGCTCGCCTCCCTCAGGATGTCCTTCCCGCGCGTCCCTTTCCCCCCGGCCCTGAAGCTCAGGTTGTGGAAGGCGAGGTCGAGCCCCGACTGGTGCAGCGGCGCCTGGTGGGCCGCGTTGCCCCCGGTGGCGTTGGTCCAACCCTGGGGCCTTCCGCCGACGGAGGCGGTGAGGGCGATCGCGTTGGCATTGGAGGGCTTGAACGCGTCGTGGACGCCGCCCCTGCGCGTCGCCGCCGTCGCTCCTGCCGCTCCTCCTGCCGTCGTCGCCGTCGTCGTCGCAGTCGAAGTTGCGAAATCGAAATCCTCGTCGTCGGAGAGCTCCGAGCTGCGGCGCTGGGGCGCAACCGCCGACGCCCTGGGCGTGAAGGCTTGCGACAGAGAGCGCGCCAGCCAGTTGGGCAGGCGCTCCCCGGGGTGCGACAGGCTCTCTTGGTCCGGCATCGCGAGGCGAGGCGTTTTGCTTCTCTTTCTCGGAATTTGAGACGGGGCGTTCGCCTCGAGGGACTAGTCGTCGAGAGTCGAGCGGAAGATTTCGGGATGCCGCGCGTCGCGAGCTCTCAGGCTCTTTCTTCACTAGGCAAAGAACCGAAGGGCAAACGTCTGTTGCAAGGAATTGAGGAAAAAGGGCCCGATAAAACGGGGAACTATGAAGCAGAAGAAGCGGGAAAGCCTCGAATGCTTCTCAAGCTCGAACAGGGGGAAAAAAAGTGTGAGCGAAAACGTCGAGCGGCGAGGCTCTCGTCTTCAGAGCTCTCTCAACTCCCTCTTTGATGCCCAACGCGGGCAGAATCTTCCCGCCCCCGCCCCCGGCCGTTTGGACACCATGTTTGAGTTCTCATCCATTACACTCCACTCATTTGAAAAAAATGCAAAAATAAAAGAGGATTGTTATGGGTCGAGGTTAAAAAATCACAAAAGTCTATTTTGTTTCATCCCTTTTTCTCTCTCCCTCTCGTCCCGCTCCCGTTCTCTCCCTCTCTTTCTCTCTCTCTTGTATCAATCATTCTCTTCGCATAAAAAGCCATTTGTAGGTAAAAAGAGGCGAAACATAAAAGGTTGCGCTCTTTTGATTTGATTTTTACCACCCTCTCCCTTCTCTCTCTCTCGTTTGCGCATGCAAAAAAAGGGGAACTAACAAAGCTCTCTCTCTCTCCCCTCATGACGCGTCGTAGAACCTCCCCGTCGCCGGCTCGAACATAATCGGGGCCACCGCCGCCGCGGAACCGGGGGCGTCTGCGTGCCTCCGCTCGAGCTCGACGAGGGCCGCCGAGACGGCCTCCCGCGTGTAGGCCCTCGCCGCCGACGCCGGAGCCGACGAGGTCGACGCCGAGAGCCGGGATAGCAGGTCGTCGACAGAGTGGGAGGTGGAGCCGCGCTGTTTATTTTTGGAGGGGGGAAAGAAGAAGAAGAAGAAGAAGAAGACGAAGGGAGTGAGCGAAAAAAGTTTCTGGGAAGAAGAAAGAAAGGAGAGAAAAAGAAGAGACTAAAGAAAAAACTCGCACTCACCTGCTCGAGCAGCAGCTCCCTGACTGCGACAGCGACCGCCGTGATCTGCGCCTCCGTCAGCTGCTGCTGCGAGGCAGCGTCCACGTCCATCTCCTCCCCTTCTCGGGCGAGGCGCTTGGCGCCGCGCGTTGGGCGGCCGGTCGCTGTCGCGGCGGCAGCGGCGGGCGTCGCCGCGGCGGCGCGGGTGCGGGCGGAGGCGGCTCGGGCCTTGGAGGGCCTGCGGCCGCCGGTAGCAGGAGCGGCGGCAGCGGCGGGCTGCTCGTCGTCGTCGTCGGAGGAGGAAGAGGACGAGGACGAAGAAGAGCGGCGGCCGCCGCGGCGGCCCCCGCGGCGGCCCTTGGGGGGCGACTCGTCGTCGCCGCCATTCTCCCTCCTGGCCCCGGCCTCCGCCGCGGCCACCACCTCCTCCGCGGCCGCCTCGGCCGCGTCGCCGTCGAGCATGCGCGTCATCAGCGACTTGGCGACCTCGACGTCCTGGACGGTCACGCCGTCGGCCGAGAGGCGCGCCTTGGCCGCGGCCGTCGAGAGGCGAATGCAGGTCTCCAGGGTGCGGACGGTGACCGGCAGCGCGTTGGCGACGGCGCCGCCGCCGCCGCCCCTGCCGCCTCCGGCCTCGCCGCCTCGCACGTCCGCGGCCGACGACCGCAGCTCCGCGTAGAAGTCCCCGATCGCCTCCATCGCGTCCGGGGTCAGCGGCATCGACGCGCACCGCCTCTTGACGACCGCGATGTACTTCTTGAGGAAGCTCGTCGACAGCGGCAGGGGGGTCCCGGCGACGCGCGGGCCGTAGAGCCGCTCGTCGTACTGCACGCGCATGCCGCGGTCGGGGCGCGCGGCGGCGGCCTCGGCGGCGGACTCGTCGGCGAGGCGCATGCCCTCGCCGTCTCCGCCGCGGCCGGCGCCGCCTGTTGAGAGAGAGAGAAGAGAGCGAGAGCGAGAGCGAGCGAGCGAGTTGGAGTTGGGGAGGGGGTAGATTTTTGGAAGAAAAGGACGAAAGAGAGAAAAGAGTGAGTTTTTTTCTTTCTTTTTGCTCTCTTTCGCGACCTCTCTCGACCTCGAAAAAAGAAAAAACTCACCGCCGTTGCCGTTGCCCCCCAGCCCGTCGTCCCCGGGAGGGCGGTACCTGTGCTGCCCCAGCACGTGCTCCGCGATCGCCGCGTCCCTCGCCGCCGTCGCGTTGTCGAGCAGGATGAACAAGAGATCAAAACGCGAAAGGAGCGAGTCGGGCAGGTTGACATTGCGCGCCACGGAGAGCCCGTGGTCGTACGAGCCGTAGAGGGGGTTGGCGGCCGCGAGCACCGAGCAGCGCGCGTTGAGAGAGGTCTGGATGCCGGCCTTGGCGATGGTGACCGTCTGCTGCTCCATGACCTGGTGGTAGTCGAAGAGGGGTGGTAGTTGAAGAGGGGAGGGAGGGAGGGAGAGAGAGAGAGAGAGAAAAGAGAGAAGGGGAAAAAAGTGAGCTTCTCCTCTTCGAAAAAAAACAGGCGCGAAAAAAAACAAAAGAAACCCGAAAACAAGAAAATGAAACAAAAAAATCCTCTCTCACTTCGTGGATCGCGACGCGGTCCCCGTCGGCCATCTTGTCGAACTCGTCGATGCAAACCACCCCGCGGTCCGCCAGCACCATCGCCCCGGCCTCGAGCCGCTTCTCGCCCGTGTCCTTGTCGGCCGTGACGGCCGCGGTCAGACCGACGCCGGACGAGCCGCGTCCCGTGGTCGAGACGGCGAGCGGCGCGACGTTCATCACGGCGCGGAGCAGCTGGGACTTGGCGACTCCGGGGTCCCCGACCATGAGGACGTTGACGTCGCTGTTTGGGTGCAGGTTGAGGGGAGCGGGATGCGTTATTCGAGAGAGGAAGGAGCGTGAGTTTTATCCGGACGACTAAAAAAAGAGAGCGACGGGAGGGGAAAAAAAAACAAGAAAAAAAAACAAAAAAAAACCGCCGCGCACCCTCGGAGGCGCGTCCCGGACTCGGCCAGCTCCCGCTCCCTGCCCCCCAGCAGCTGCAGCACGAGCCCCAGCTTGACCAGATCGTGCCCGTAGATCGAGGGGGCGAGCGACGCGGCCAGCTGCCTCAGAACGTCCGGCGAGGCGGCGAGGCTCTCGATGTTCTCGATGTCGTCGGCGGTGACGGCGCCGTCGCCCCCGGCCCCCGCGCCGCCTCCGGGCCCGCCGGTCAGCTTCCGCACCGACGCGCCCAGCAGCACCGCGTAGAACACGCCGGACATCACGCCCGAGGCCCTCGGAGGCGCCGCGCGGTAGACCCCGGAGACGGAGACGCGGTCCCCGGGCTTGCAGGCGTCGACGAGGTCGTGCTCCAGCACGACGTCGACCGAGCGCGGCAGCTGGCCCGCCGGCGCCGACTCGGGCAGCTCCTGCACCGTCACCGTCTGGCAGTCGGTGTAGGTGCAGAGGCCGAACTCGGTCGATAGGAGGTTCCCGGCGTCGTCGGTGACCGGGTAGGCCGCACCCGTGGCGCCGAGGGCGCCCGAGGCGGCGCCGCCTGGAGGGTGGTTGGTGGCGGCGGTGTTTTTGAGAAAAAAAGCAGAGTGAGTCTTTCCGTTCGTTTCGTTCTTCTTCAGACTCTCTCTCTCTTCTCTCTCTCTCTCCCTCACCTCCGAGCGACGCCGCGTCGCGGTACTCGCGCGAGATCGTCTCCCCGGTCGCCTCGCAGTAGTGCACCGAGCGCGCGAGCTTGGGCCTGACCAGCGACGCCTTGGTCACGATGCCCTCGACGGCGACGAGCCTCCCCAGGAGGCCCGAGGTCAGGTCTCGCGGGCTGACGCGCGCCGAGCCGAAGTGGCCGGCGAAGCCCAGGCGGAGGCGGGCCCCGGGGTGGGCCGAGAGAGCCTTGGGGTGGTGGGAGCGGGCGATCTCGTCGAGGGCCTGAGAGAGAGGGAGGGAGAGAGCGGGGGGTGTCGAGGAAGAGAAGAGGAGGAGGAGGGAGGTGAGGGGAAAAAAAAAGAGGCGGCAAAAAAAAGGGGAGCCGAGCTTCGTTCTCTCTCTCGACGACGCGCGTCCCATCGGCGATTCCGCGGACCGTCAATCCGCATCGCCCGCGCTGCCCCTCTCCCTCTTTATCTTTCAATCCCTCCCGGACAGCCAGCGAGCTCACTTCCTCGAATGCAGGGATGCAGTCGGCCGGGTCCTCCATCAGCCTGGCGTGCAGGTCGGGCGCGGCGCCGGCCAAGTCCTGGAGGTCGACGTCGAGCCTGGCGCCGCGGGCCGGGACGCCGCCGGGCACGCTGAGCAGGGCGCCGATCTTGGCGGCGTAGATGCCTCCCGCCGCGGCGGCGGAGGCGCCGTCTCCGCCGGCGCCCTCGGCGTCGAGGAACGACGCGAAATCGCGCTTGATGGCGAGGCGCTGCTCGCTGTCTCTGTCCATGGGGCTGCTGGGGCGATTCGGCGTCAACAAATCAAGATGAGAAAAACGGCGACGAAATGAAAGTTTGAGGTTCCGTCGAGGAAGAGAGATTGATTCCTCTCTTTCCTGCTTGAGAGGGGGACGGGGTTGACTGTCGCTCCCTGTCGGGGGTGTTTCGGAGGTCAGAGAGAGGTGAGGAGGCGGCGAGAGAGAGGGCACGGAGAGGACGAGTGCGTCGACGTCTCAAACGGCCGTTTGAAATTGGCGAAAAAAGGAGGGGTGGGGCGAGAGCAAGAGGGGGGTTCTGATCTCGCTTTCGAGGATCGCATAAAGCTGGGCGGTGCTCTTCTCTCTACGATTTCGATGCTAGCGATGCGAGAATCTGGCGCTGAGAGAGGCCAGTACAGGAGGAGAGAGAGCGAGAGAGAGAAGAGAGAGAGCGAGAGAGAGAGCAGAGAGAGCGAGACGACGTCGGACCTTTTTTCGAAGCTGGGTTGTGAGCAGGGACGAAGAGAAAAGAGGAAGGGAGGGAGCGTTTTTTCGTTCCATTGAAGTCTTCGTTTCTCACCTCCCCTCTCATAGTCTAGTGGACTTTTCGGCCGACATGTCGACCTCGCCCTCGCGCTTCCTGCTGACGCCGCCGCGCCTGACCCCTTCTCCGCGCAGGTCTCTCTTCGAGACACCAGCTAAGCCTCATCGCGCCTCCCTGGGAGGCAAATCGACGACGACGAAAGCTCTCCTGCTGTTGGTAGCTGTGGCTTCAGCGAGCTTCCTCGCCGGCACCTCTTTGCGGCATCATTATGTGGCGCCGCTTAAAACCCTCCCATCAGCGACCTCTCTGCTCCCAATTCCGATCCCTGGATGGGGAGACGAAGCAGGGGGCGACGGCAGCGAGGTTTTCTTCCACATCGGTAAGAGAGACAGAGGATGAACGAAGAAAAGAACGAGCATCGGCTAGAGCCATTTTTCTCTCGCTCGATTCTTACCTCGGCTCTCTCTCAACCTCTTGCCCCCCCCCCCTATCTTCACACACACACAAAAAAAAACACAAAAGAGCCCTTCGAGAGCGGCCTCAACAACGAGCGCATCAGCCTGCTCAAGGCCGCCGAGGTCGCTAGCCGCAGGAACTGGACCCTCGTGCTCCCCTCATACAAGGACTTCCACGCCGTGATTGCCGGCGACGACTCGATCTCGACCTCCTCGGGCTTCTCTCCCGCAGTCGTGCTCCCGTTCTCCCACTTTTACGACGAGCGCGCCTTCGCCGCCCACGCGCAATCAAAGGGGTTCAGGGTTGTCCGCAGCCTTCCCCCCAACAGATTCCACGCCTGCTCCAAGATGATGTCGCTGGCCGCCCACTGGCCTCAAGCTCTGACCTCCTCTCTGCTCTCTGGATTCTCGAAAGAATACGGGGTTGTCTGCTTGTCCGCGCACGCGGTGTGGCACGCGATTCAGGGGTACGACCTGCCCGACCTGGACTGGAGCGCCAACTCCGTGCACGCAGCGGGGCTGAGGCCCAGCGAGCTGTATGAAAGGGAGCTGGAGAGGATGGTCGCCGCTGCCGCCGAGAAGTTTGGCTCGGGGTCTTCTCTTTCTTCTTCTTCTTCTTCTTCTTTGTCATCGTCAACGGCGTCGGCGTCGGCAACGAATTCTTCGCCTGACTTCATCGCAGTCCACGTCCGCATCGAGGAGGACTGGAAGCGCGTGTGCGCGATGGGGTCCGACAGGAGACAGAGCCACTGGCTCGCGGGGGACAACAAGGAGTGCTTGGTGGGCGAGGCCGAGATCGCGGAGAGCGTCGTCGTGCGGGAGAAGGAGCGACGGGGAGGGGGCGACGAGGCGACTCTGGCCTCCTCTTCGTCTCTGTCTTCGCCTTCGTCGCCAAAGCCAGGCTCCCTCGGCGACTCGCGGCCCCTCGCCTTCGTCATGTCCGCGGCTCCGACCTCGACGATGCCGCGGCTCTGCGATCCCCTGTCGGGAGCCCTGCGCTGCTTCACCCCGGACGACGTGTGGCTCGGCCCCGACCCCGCGCTCCTCCCCTTCGGGAGGACCAAGCTCGTGAGGAGCTACGTCAGCTTCCTCTTTGCGAAGGAGAAGGCCGCGGCGCTCTTCGGGAACGTGCACTCGACGTTCAGCAGGGAGCTGGGCAACGAGATGGGGGCGCGAGGGAAGGGCGTGTTCTACTACAACCCCGATTGTGCGGACCCGGGGAACTGTCCGTGAAGTGAGAGAGAGGGAGAGAGGGGGGAGGCTCGCCGTGAGTGTATTTGTATAAAAAAAAGAAAAGCGAAAAAGAAGAACAGTTTCGATGTTCTTTCTTGTTCTCTCTTCGTTGTTTTGAATAAAAATTCACCTGTCGGAAACGCTTTTTCGTCGCCTTCGCTCTCTCTCCCCCAAGTCCTGGCGCGCCCCTGGGCGCTCGCGATCTTGCCTTCTCTCCACCTAATCGTGCTCTCAAGGATCCCTCGCGCGCCTACGCGTGCTAAGTCAGAGATCGCGAGCGAGAAAGCGAACGAGAACGAGAGAACTGAGAAGAGAGAAGAAGAATTCTCTCGTCTCGATGGCGACGCCGACTTTGCCGACGACGCAGCTGACGCAGCTGATGCTCACCGCCACGCAGCATCAGCTCCCGTCGCTCTTCGATGATTCCGATGACGAGGAGCTTATGGGCATCAGGGAGCGCCGCGTCGGTCAGTTTTCATAGAAGAGAGAGAGAAGAGAGAGAGAGAGAGAGAGTTTGTTTCGTTTCCCTTTGAAACGATGGGACGACCTTGACTTGCTCACTTCACCTCTTGCTTCTTCTTTCTCTCTTTCTCCCCTCTCCACGACCACCACAGCCACCACCACAACAGCAGCGACGACGGCAGCCTCGATGCTCGTCAGCGTCCAACTCGAGCAGGAGGATCTCCTTGCAGCAGCGCGACGGGAGCGAGGGCGACAGGAGCAGCAGCAACAGCAAGGGCAGCAGCGGCAAATCCAGCAGCTCCTGCTGCCCCAGCCGCCGCCGCAGTGGCAGCAGGGACAGCAGCTGCAGCAGCAGCAGCAGATCGTCCAGCTCAACCTCGACCCCGCCTTCCTCGCCAAGTGTAGGAGCTCGAGGGGACCCCTGCTGCGCGCGATGATCCAGGAGCACACGCGGCGCGGGCTGACGTGAGTGTCGGCCGTTGTTTTGGAGCTTTGAAAAAGAGAAAAGGTTTGGAGAGTTTTTTTTCCTTGTCTTCCTCTCCCCTCGCTCACGCCCTCTCGCTCTCTCCCCCCTCCCCCCCTCTCCCTCCTCCCCGCCCTCTCTCCCCCTGTTTGCAGCGAGTCCTACTCCATCGAGCACTACCACCGCCTCGTCGCCCACGAGGCCTCCTCCTCCAGCATGCTGCTCGGCAGCCACGGCCACGGCCTCGGCCGCTCGAAAGTCTATTGCAAGCAGCTGCACCGGCAGCCGTGCGCCGAGTGCGTCACGTGTCACTTCTGCCGCCAGAAGACCGTCGACGCCAAGTCGTGGTGCCCGTGCGGCTCGTCGAGGAGGCAGCCCCGGCCCGCGGGCAGGGCGCGCGGGAGGTGGTGCGGGCAGTGCCTCGCGAACCGGATGGGACAGAGCCTCGCGGAGGCGCTCGCGGCGGCGCGCGCCGACGGCCTCGGCTGGCGCTGCCCCTGCTGCCTGGGCCTGTGCAACTGCTCGGCGGTCTCCTGCCAGCGCAAGCTGTGCGGGCTGCGGGACACGGGCCAGCTCGAGCACGAGGCGAGGTCGCTGGGGTTCCGGTCCGTGGCGCACTACCTGGTGCTGAGCCAGCTGGACGCGTCGCTGCCCGCGCCGCCCCCGGTGCCGGCCGTCGGCGGCGGCGGGGCGGCGCGGATCGAGGCGGGCTTCCTGGTGAGCGAGGCCGCCGCGGCGGCCAGGGCGGCGGCGGCGGCGGCGGCAGCGGGAAAGAACCATCCCTCCGCCGCCGCCGCCGCGCTGCGATCGAGCGGGGAGCTCGCCAGGGCCGCGGCGAGGGCGCGGGCGAGGGGGGCGCTGGAGGCGCAGCAGGCCGCGGTGCTCGAGGCGCTGGCGGCGCCGGGCTCGGCCTCGGCGGCGGCGGCGAGCGGCCGCGGTCGCCCGGGGGCGCTCGCGGCCCTCGCCTCGTCCTCCTCGTCTTCCGCCGCTCTTCCCGAAGGGGAGGACCTGGGCTGGGACGCGCTCGATGCGCAGTCCGACGAGGAGGAAGAGGACGACGACGACGACGACGCGAGGAAGGAAGCACAGGCAGGAGAAGGAGAGGCCTTTGCCACTCCTGCTCCCGCGCGAGCGCGCCCGGCCGCCGCTCCCCCTTCTTCTCTTCTTCGTCTTCTTCCTTCCGCAACAGCAACCGCCTCTGTCCACAACAGCAGCAACAACGACTTCACCTTCGCGGCGCGCGCCGCGGCGGCCCTCCATGGCGTCACCCTTCCGGCAACCGCGGCGCTGGCGTCGGTCCGCAGGCCGCGAGCCGCGGGGGAGAGGGAGAGAGGCGGCGGAGCGGCGGCGACGACGACGACGACGACCGCGGCTGCAACGACTGCCGCAGCTGCCGCAGCTGCCACAGCGAACGCCACCAAAACTCCCTCCCGTCCGACGACGACGACGATGATCACCTGCTCCATGATCCCGGAGGGCCTCGCGATCGATCTCGGCGGCGGCGGAGGCTGCGGCGACGACGACGCGGGAGGGCACTCCGGGCTCGACGGCGGCGGCGGGAGGGCCGCGCCGGCACTGACGATGGCGACGGCAGTGACGGCGACCGCGGGGCCGCGACGCGACAGCACTCCCAGGTTGGCGTCCCTAGGCCCTCGTGCGCCTCGCTTCGGCCATCCACAGCAGCACGCACCGCGCCAGAGGCAGCAACAGCAGCCCCAGTGGCAGCCACAGCTCCAACAGAATTCGCTCGCACGCGGCGGCGGTAACGGCGGCTGGGAGCGCGGCGACATCATCGAGGAGGAAGAAGAAGGAAAAGAAGCCACCGAAGCGGCAGCAGCAACAGGTGCCGACTCTCTTGCCGCTCCTCACCCGATGGAAGGCGAAGGAGGCGGGACAGAAAACGCCCCTCCTGTCGATGCCGCAGTCGCCGGGGGAAAACCAGCCTCAGAGCAACGGCAACAGCAGCAACATGAGCACTTCCCCGCCACCCCCGCAGCCACCGCCGAGGGAGGGGGGGGCTCCAAGGGCAGCATCGGCAGCAGCAGCAGCAGCGCGAGGGCCTACGCCGCGATGCGCAGGCTCGCGCGGAGGGTCTCGTCGCTGGCCGAAGCTGCGGCGGCGGCGGGGGCCGAGGCTCGCAACGCCGACGCCGGCGAGGCGGCCTGCGCCGCGGCGGCGCTCTCCGCGGAGCTCTGCAGGATCCGGGCGAAGGTGCGCGAGCCCGTGGCCGTGAGGAGCCTCGAGGAGGGCGCCGGCGGTCGCGGCGGCCGCGGCGAGGAGGAGGGAGAGGGCGGCCTCGGTCTCCTCCCTCACCCCCTGCAGCTCCCCGGGGCGCTGCGGGACGCCGTCTCCGTCCTCTGCTCCGCCGCCTCCGCGGGCCACCTCTCCGAGGTCTCCTACGACGTGCCCGCCCTGCTCTCGGGGAGGGAGCCCTTCGTCTCCTTCCCGGCGTCGGACGTCCCGGCGAGGGCGGCGCTGCTCGGGGGGTGCTTCGAGAGCTTCGACGCGCTCGCCGCCCGCGGGGCCTCGCTTCCGCGCTCCCCCTCGCGCGCCGGTCCCTCCGCCGCCGAAGACACCGCCGCCGCTGCCGTGGGCGCCCTCGCGACCGCGCTCATCGAGGAGTACGACGCGGTCAGCGCCGCGATGGCGAGGCTGGTGAGGGAGGGGCTCGGGGCGTGCTGCTCGACGACGGGGACGGCGACGACGCAGGGGATCTTTGGCGCGCCCGAGGAGGCAGCGCCCGCGGCGGCGCCGGCAGCCCTCCGCGACGCCGTCGCGGCCCGCGCCGCGGCCTCGCGCGTCTCGGCTCTGCTCCTGTCCGTCGCCCGCACGAGGCATCGGGACAAGGGCAGCGGGGGGGCGACGATGGGGAACGACCGATCCTCGCTCGACCCGTTCGTCTTCACGCAGGAGGACTCGGAGGCGGCGCTCTGGGCGCTCAAGGCGCTCGAGATCGGCGACGCGAGCCTGCTTGTCTACGCGCTCGCCTTCGCGGCCGCCAGGGGGGGGGCGGGCGGGCTGGCGGGAGCCTGGCTGGCGAGGCCGCTGGACCCGGCGACGAGGGCCCCCAGGGCCGCCAGAGAGCGGGCGGCGCTGGCGCTGCACTCGGCGCTGAGGGCGGCGAGGGCCGAGGCGGCCGGTGCGCTCGCTTCGGCGGCGGCGGCGGAGACTGCTGCCGGCGCTCCTCTGGCTCTCCCCCCGCACTGCGCCCGGATCGCGAAGCTCCTCTCCGACGTCGCCATCCCGGTGCTCGAGCGCGGGCTCGCGGCAGACTACCCACAGCGGAGGCAGGCGCTGAGGGGCGCGCCGCCGGGAGCGGGAGCGGGAACCGGTAGCGGACGCGGGAGCGCCCCTTCCTCGCGCTCCGCCTCCTCCTCTTCGACCGCGCTCGCCCTGCTCGACCCCGCGGCCCCCCTGCCCGCCGGCCACGACGGCCTCGCCTCCCGTCGAGCGACGCTCCTCGCCGAGGCGCACGCGTTCCTGGTGCTCGTGGGGAGGGCCCCCGCCGCGGGGATCCTCGAGCGGGCCGCGGCGCCCTTTGGGCCCGAGAGCCTCTGGCTCGACGGCGCGGGCGGCCTCGTCGGCGCGGGCTTCGGCGGCTTCGGCGCGCCGCCCGCCTACCGCGCCCTCGCGGTCCACTACGCAGCCGTGGCCCTGACGGTGGCCCCCTCGGCGGCGGTCCCGACGCGGGAGCTGCAGGCGCGGTGGCTGCAGTTCTGGTTCGCGGCGCTGGCCGAGCCCAGCGGCGGCGGCGGCGGCGGCGGCGGCGGGAGGGGGCGGGGGAGCCCCGGCGCCGCCGCCGCCGCCGCCCCCTCGGGCTCCGCGCGCGCCCTGGCCCGTCTCACCTCCGCGCTCGCCTCGTGCCCCAGCACGGCCTGGGCCTTTTCGAGGGCCGAGGTCTCGCCGCAGGCCCTGCTGAGCCCGGGAGCGGAGGGCGGCGCGGCCCGCGGCGACCTCGCCGCGGCGGTCGCCGCGGCGGTCTCGGCGCGGGAGGGGGGCGCCGCCGCCGTCGCGGGCGTCGGCAGGGTGCTGCTGCACTCGCTCGAGCTGCGAAGGAGGGAGGCGTGCTGCCTTCCGGGAGCCTCGCGCTCGAGGGCGCGGAGGTGGCGGCGCGGTTCCGTGCCCGTGCTGGCCGCGGTCGCCGCGGGCGCGGCGGAGTCGGACGAGTTTCGCAGGGTCGGAGGCGGCGGCGGAGGAGGAGGCAGGGGCGGCGCCGGCCCCGCTTCCGCCTCCGCGCCCGCGTCTTCCGCCTCCTCCGCCTTTGCTACCATCACCGCCGCGGCCAACACGCCTTCGATGACGACGACCAACCTTTCTTCTTCTGCAAACGCGCTTTGCCCGCTCGCACAGGCCGCGCGGGCCCTAGCTGCCTGGGCGGGGGACGCGGCCCTCGACGCGGCGGAGGCCGCCGCCGAGCGCGCCGAGCGCTCGGCGGCGCTGGCGAGGGCGGCGGCGGCAAAAGGGAAGACCGACGGCGGCGACACTGCTGCTGCCTCTGCTGCTGCTGCTGCTGCTCCCACCACCACCATCAACGTCGCGGCCCTCGAGGCTGCAGCGGCGTCGGACCTCTCCGCGGGAGCCTTCTCGCAGGCACTGACCGCCTGCGCCCGCCTCGTCGCGGCGGCGGCGCCGCTGCGCCTGCTCGAAGGAGGAGGAGGAGGGATGCAGCACAATCGAATGTCGTCCCCTCCTCCGGGAATGCTCCAAGCGCTCCAGACCGCGTACGAGGCCTCGACGGTAGCGGCGCCGCTGGCCGCTTGCGCCGGCGGAGGGAGCAGCATCGCGGCCACCACGGCGGCCGCCGCTGCCGCTGCTGCCTCGGCGGCGGCGACGGCCCGAGTCACCGCCGCGGCGGCGGCCGGGGCCTTCGCCGCCGCAGCCTGCCCCGGGGTCGTCGGCAACGGCATCCCGCCCCCCGCGGACGCTCTGCTGCGCCCTCAGGCCGTCTCCGGGAGGCTTCATGTGGCGCACTTCGTGCTGGGTTCGCACGCGAGGAGGGCCCTGGAGAGGAGCTCGCTGGGCTCCTCGAGCGCCGCCGCCGCCGCCGCGGCGGGAGCGGGAGCGGCTCCTTTTTCTTCTTTTTCCACTTCCGTTCTCGTCGCCGTCGACCCCTTCGCGGCTGCTGGAGCCTCCGCGGCGCGCCTCGTGGGGGCGTTCCTGGCCGATGCGGACTGGGATGGAGGGGCAGCAGGAGCAGCAGGATCGGGAGGGGGGTTCGGAGGGGGAGGGGGTCAGGAGGGGGCGAGGGCCGCTGCCGACGCCGACGCCGCCGATGCCGACGCCACGGGGACGCCAGCCGCTCCTCCTCCAGTCTGGCTCCGCACGCTCTTCCCCCCCGTGCTCGCCCCCCTGCTCGATGCCCTGTGTCCGGCTGGGGGCAGCGCTGCGGCGGCGGCAGCGGGCGCGGGCTCCTCGGCGGGCTCCAAGGCGCCCGCCCCGGCCACGGCCGTCGCCGTCTTCGAGGCGCTCTCGCGCGCCGTCGCCCGCCGCGGCGCCGAGGCGATGCTGCTCCCTCCCCTCCCGCCGCGAGAGGCCGCCGCCCTGTCTCCGGCTCGGCGGCAGCCGGTCAGCAGCTCGCTGGTCTCTGGCAGCGGGCCCCTGAGGACCGGAGAGCCCGTGCCGGTCGACAGGACCCTGGCCGCGGCGGCGGTGTTCTGGGCCGCGGTCGCGAGCGCCGCCGTCGGGGCCGTCGTCGCCGCCGCCGGAGGGGGAGGAGGAGGAGGCGGAACCGCGACGAGCAGCGAGGAGTCGCCTCTCGCCATCGATCCTCTGACCGCCGAGGCGGCCCGAGCGGCCCGAGGGCAGCTCCAGACGCTGCTGGGCTTCCCTCGGGTGCTGCCCCCATCGACGACCTCCGCCGCGCCTGCCCCGGCCGCGTCGCTGTTCCTGAGCCGCGCTTCTTCTTCTTCTTCCTACGGCGGCAGCGGCAGCGCCGCCTTCGTCCTGTCGGCGGCTCCCTCTCTGCCCCTCGACGCTGCGGGCCCCGCTGCCCTCCGCTTCGTCGAGGCCCTCGCCAGGGGCGGGAGCGGCCCCGGGAGCGCCGGTCCTCGCTGGGCCGCGGCGCTCCTCCTCTCGGTCGCGCCGGCCGTCGCGGCTGCCAGAGGGGCGGGGGCGGCGGGGGCCGAGATCGTCTCCGCGTTCGAGAGCGCGCGCCGGGCCGCCGTCGTGGCCGGCGCCGACGTCTCCCAGGCCGACGGCGCCATCGAGAGGGCCGAGCGCGCCGCCGGAGAGGCCAGGGAGCGGGCCGCGGCCGCCAGGATCGAGGCGGCGAGAGCGGCGAGAGCGGCGGCGGCGGACGCGGCAGGGGCGGCGCAGGCAGCGGCAAGGGCTGCTGCTCCTCCCCCTCCTCCCGTCGCCGCCGCCGTCGCCCCCGGAGCCGCCTCTGCTGCTTCCGCCGCTCCTCCGCCGCCGGCCTCGGCCTTCGGGCCCGTCGGCGCCGGCGTCCCCTGGCTCGAGGGGTGGCTGCTCTCGGCGCCGCAGCGGAGGGAGACGAAGGAGGGGGGCTCGATCGGGACGTTCTCGCTCTTCGCGGGGCCCTGCAGGAGCCTGGACGGCTCGACAGAGCTCGCCCGCTTCGCCTGGTTCCTCTCCGGGACAGAGGGGGGAGAGGGAGGGACGCGGGGCGAGGACGGCGACGGAGCGGCGGAGGCGAAAAAGAGGAGGAGGAGCAGCTCGCTCCTCGGCCGCGCCCCTGAGACCGGCGACGAGCTCCTCTCGCTCGCCTCCCGGTCCCAGCTCCCGCTGAAGGTGCGGCTCAGCGACCTGGTGGTCCGCGGCGTCCGGGCGACGGGGATCCCCGTGCTCGTGCCGACGGGCTCGTCGCGGGCGACGCGGGCGCGGGCGGCGCCGGCCCTGCCCGTCGCTTCCGCTTCCGCCGTCGCCGCCCCCGCCTCTGCCGAAATCAAAGGAGCTGAAGCCGAAGGAGCCGAAGCTCGACCCCCGCCGAGGAAGACGCCGCGCCTCCCCGTCGAGGGGACGGCGGCTGCTACCGCTTCTTCTGTCAGGGTCTGCTCCTCTCAGCAGCAGCGGCGGCGGCAGCAGGAGCAGCAGCAGCAGGCTCAGCAGCAGGCTCAGCAGCAGCAGCAGCTGCCGAGCCTGTCGCAGGCCCCGGCGCTCCCGGTCGCAGTCCCGGCGGCGGCGGCGACAGACCGGCAGCGACCCCTGCCTCCCGCTCCTCGCCCCGCCCCCTTCGTCCTCGACGCCGGGACCATCGCCCGCGTCGCCGCGGAGATCTCCGCGATGGGGTACTCGCCCGGGGAGGCCACGCGGGCGCTGCTCGTGGCCAAGGCGAGGCAGGACGCGGCGCGCGGCGTCGGCGGCGACGGCGAGACGATCGGAGAGGGCGGCGCGTCGCAGCACTCCTCGGTCCCGCTGTCGAGGGAGGAGGCGCTCAAGCTCAGGGCGGTGGACTGGCTGCTGAGCAGGAAGAAGGGGTAAAGAGAGAGAGAGTAGAGTAGAGAGAGCGTAGAGAGGTGACAATGAACGAAACAAATGAAACTGCAGCCTTTGAACTTGAAAAATTAAAAACACCATCGATCGTAAAAACTCGAGATCTCGTTTCCTTCTCTTCTTCTTCTTCCTCTCCTCTTTACACACAAGCGAATTGCCCGAGAAATACTCGGAACGTGAACTCGCTTTTGTGCGCCGAAAAGGAAACGGGCCTAGGAAGCATCGGAAATAACTTTGCTCCCTCAGGTCTCTCAAGAGCTTTTGCTGTTTGATTATATTTTCCTCTCTCCCTCTCTTCTCGTTTTGCCGGAAAAAACAGTATCTTTAGAGGGCCTTGAAGTACTCCTTGGAGTCTCCCGGAGTCGGCTTCATCGTCGCGGCTCCAGGGGTCCATCCGGCGGGGCAGACCTCGTCGGGGTTGTCCTGTTGTTTTTGGGATTTTGGAGATTTTGGGTTTTTTTTTGGGGGGGGAGGGAGTTTTTCGGAAGAGGAAAACAAAAAGTGGGTTTTTTTTGTTTTTTTTCTCGTTCATCTTTCTCTTCTCTCTCCCTCCCCCCTCTCACTTTCTACCCCCAAGACAAAGCCACTCTCACCTGCACGTGCTGCAGCGCCTGCAGCACCCGCAGCGTCTCGTCGACCGACCGGCCGAACGACAGGTTGTTGATCGTCGAGTGCTGCACGACGCCCTCGCGGTCGATGATGAAGAGGCCGCGCAGGGCGATGCCGTCCGGGGAGAGCACGCCGAAGGACTCGGAGACCTCCTTCTTGAGGTCAGCGACGAGCGGGTAGGCGAGGTCGCCTGGGGAGAGGGAGGAGGAGAAAGGGGGGGGAGGAGAAGAGAGAGCGGTGAGTTTTGAGTGTTTTTTTTTAGTTTTCGTCGGAAAACTTAAAATTTGATTCTTTCTTTTGTAACTTACCGACGCCGCCCTCCTTGCGGTCGGTCTGGATCCAGGCCAGGTGCGAGAACTGCGAGTCGACCGACACGCCGAGGATCTGGGTGTTGAGCTTCTCAAAGTCCGGGGCGCGGTCGGAGAAGGCGGTGATCTCTGAAAGAAATTTTAGTTTTTTTTAATATCGCGCGAGGCTGAGTCTCTCTGTCGCGCGCTCTCTCTCGCGCGCGCTCTCTCTCCCTCTCTCGCTCTCTCTCCCTCTCTCGCTCTCTCTCTCCCTCTCTCGCTCTCTCGCTCCCTCTCTCGCTCTCTCCATCTCTTACCGGTGGGGCATACAAAGGTGAAGTCGAGCGGGTAGAAGAAGAGCACGACGTACTTGCCCTGTCGTCGTCGGTTTTCGGAGGATTTCAAAAAAAGAAAAAGGGGGGTCGAGGTCGAGAGAGAGGTGAGAACGAAAACGAAAAAGAGAGGCGAGAGAAAAAGCAGTAAATCGAAAAAAAACTCTTTCTTCTTCTTACCTTGTACTGCGACAGGCTCACGGTCTGGAACTCCTGGTCGAAGACGGCCTCGGCCTTGAAGTCCGGGGCAGGGGAGCCGACGAGCGGGGGCTGTTGGTTGGTGTTTGTTGGTGGAAAGGAGGAGAGGGACGAGGTTTAGCGTGCGAGGCTTGTTGCTGAGGCCACGCGGCGAGCGAACGAAAGCGGCTCGCGAAAGAGATTCTTCTTTGCCCCACTTTTGAGCTCAATTCCGCCCTTGATTTTGGATCTCGGGTCCCCCTTTCTGCGTCAAGGAGTTAATTGCGATGTTCTTGCTCGCTGCGCGAGATTGTTTGGTTCAGTGCCCCTTCCTTGGCTCGTGGAAGCTTGCGGGTTCGATCTTTTCAGCGCCCGCCGAAATAAAAAAGTTTCCGTTCTCTCGCAAGATCCGTTCCTCACCCCACAGTGCGCGCGGCACGAAACGGCGCCGCGGCGGGAGGCGACAACGCGGCGAGAGGGGGCTGCGGCGACGACGCGGCTCGAGGCCGAGCGGCGGGAGGAAAGGGCCGCGCAGGGCGCGGCGGAGCGGAGGACGGCAGCCATTGAATTGATCGAAGCAAGCGACGAGAGGGAAAAAGGGGAGAGAACAGTGATTTTTGTTTCTCGTGCGTGCGTGATTTAGCCGCCGCAAGAAAAGAAAAACTCGCTTTCCTCTCCCCTCTCTCTCACAACTCGCTTTCCTTTATCCCTTACAGCCGCACACCTCGCTCGTCCGTAGCTCCTCTCTTCCTTTCTCTTCCCCCTCCCTTTCGCATCGAAAATGTCGCTCGCCCTCCGCTCCACCTCGCGCATTGCCGGCGCCCGCGTCGCCGCCAAGCCCTCGACGGCAGCCCGCCGCCCGGCTCGCGCCGGCGCCGTCAAGGCCCTGGCCTTCAAGGTCACCCTCAAGACCCCCTCGGGCGACCAGGTCATCGAGTGCGCTGGTGAGTGATCCGGGAAAAGGGAGGGAAACGGGGGAGGGAGGGGGAATGCGAGGCGCGGAAGGAGGACAGCCAAGAGAGAAGAGCAGCGAAAGGAGAGAGATCGAACCGCTGCGGCCGCGGCGAGAAGAAGCAAAAAAGTGCTAGTCTTTCCTCTCTTTTGCTCGACCTCCCCGCGCGTCTGCCGCCCTCGTGAGGCTCTTTTAGAGCCCCCCTCCTTCGCGGGCGGATACCTCACGTCGTGGACTCCGCGGTTGCATAGCAGTGCGCGCTTGAGAGGGGCGAATGGTGCTTGGATTGGCGTCTCGAAGGAGGGGTTCTCGATCAACCGTTTTCCAGAGAGGAGAGAGGGAGACAGCAGCAAGTTTTTTGCTCCAGCTTCTTTCCTTCCTTTCTTTTTCTCTCCCTCGAGACTCGAGCCGAAACGCCCCGCGCACCCGGCCTCTGGAGGTCGCTTTGACCTCCACCGTCGATGGGAAGGTCGAGCGGGGTCCTGCCTCGGCGACGAGCGAGAAATCGAGGCCATGGAACGCGCGATCGCGTCCAAAAAAAGCGGGGTAGAGTCCCAGAAGAATTCCTTGATTTACCTTCTTCGACGACGACGACGTAAGGCGAGCAACGGCGACGTCCTGCGGCTGCGACAGAGCACCTGCGGCTGGTCTGTCGACCTCTTCTTCCTCCCCCTCTCCTTCTCACGCCCCCCCAC
>Ga0210003_1001417_pt1 | contig 21218 bp, 22 predicted proteins | sample LantaG_FD_182804 | JGI IMG/M metagenome (GOLD analysis project Ga0210003, IMG submission 182804) | Deep subsurface microbial communities from Baltic Sea to uncover new lineages of life (NeLLi) - Landsort_02402 metaG (SPAdes) (version 2) | ecosystem: Environmental > Aquatic > Marine > Oceanic >... | reverse complement strand
CCCCCCCCCGCAAAAAATAACAAACAGCCAATCGCCGAAGAGCAGATAAAACACAAACAAACAAGGAAAAGAGCATCGAGAGAGGCGCTCCTCCTTTCAAAAAAGGATGCCTTCCTCCTCCTCCTCCTCTCTGCCGCGCGCCGCGCTCGACCTTGCCGCGGCCAAGCTGCTCCTCACCGCCGCCGGGGCGCCCTTCCGCCGCGCCCTCTTGGCTTCCCTGCTCGCCGGCAGGTCCGCGCGCTCCCTGGCCACCGCGCTGGCCGGTGCCTTGCTCTCCTCGCTCGGCTACCTCGCGGCGCCGGCGTCGTCGCCGTACCTGCGATCGCGCCCCGGAGCTCGCGTCGTCCTCCGCCGCTGGCACGCGCTGCTGGTGGCCGCCGTCGCCGCCAGGTACTCTCTCAGGGGCATCAACGCCGTGGCAGAGCGCCTGGCCTGCGGGGGAGGGGCCGAGGGCGCCGAGCGCAGGCGGGCGCTCAGGCTTGAGCTCGAGAACGCGACGACTTACGAGGAGTGGTCGCTTGCCGCCACGAAGCTCGACGGCCTCTTGGATTCTCGAGGCCCGCGAGCGGCGGCCGCAGCCTGGGCGGCAGAGACCAGGCTCTACGACCGACGCTTACTGGAGCAGAGGCTGGGGCACCTGCGGGACGTGAGGGCTCGCTCCTGCGGCTTTGGCGTCAGCGGAAGCAATAACAACGGGGGGGACTCTATCCGAGAGATGATGTTTGCTCTCCGGACGGACCTCCTCCGCAACCTGGGCAATATGGCCGTGGCGGCTGCAGCCCACGAGACCTTCCGGGTGGCCCCGGAGCCCATCAGGGCTTACATCGACGAGGTCAAGCTCCACCTCAACGCCGTCGCCGACGCCGCCGCCGCCGGCGCCCTGCCGGTCGACGAGGTCTTGAACTTTTTGCGGGAGACCAGGCACGCCTTTGGTCGCACCGCGCTGGTGCTGTCCGGCGGAGGGGCCCTGGGCGCTTTCCACGTCGGGGTCGTCAAGGCCCTGCTGGACGCCAAGCTGCTCCCTCGAGTGCTCGCGGGCTCCTCCGCCGGAGCCATCGTCGCCGCCGCCGTCGCGACGCGCAACGACGCCGAGCTCGCCGAGATGTTCGCGCATGCGTCGGGCTTCGACCTGGCCTTCTTCGCCAACTCCACCGCCTCGCAGTTCGTGAGACACCTGCTGCTGAAGGGGACGCTCCAGGACGGGGAGGTTTTATCAAAAAGGCTGCGCCGGCTGCTCGGCGACGCCACGTTCCTCCAGGCCTTCCAGCACAGCGGCCGCATCCTCAACGTCTCGGTCTCGGCCGCCGACACCAACGAGCCGCCGCGCGTCTTGAACTATTTGACGGCGCCGCACGTCGTCGTGTGGTCTGCCGTGGCGTGCTCTTCCGCCTTTCCTTTACTCTTTTTGCCGCAGGACCTGCTGTGCAGGGACGCCAAGGGGGTGCTGGTGCCCTACGCTGCCGAGGGGGGAGGCAACAGCAACAGCAGCGGGAGTTCGACGCCCGGAGCGGCGGCGGGCTCTTCGGGGGGCCGCCGCTGGCGCGACGGCTCGCTCGAGGAGGACCTCCCGATGCAGTCCCTGAGCGAGATGTTCAACGTCAACCACTTCCTGGTCTCGCAGACCAACCCCCACATCGTGCCTTTGCTCAACGCGAAAGCGAAAGCGGGAAAGATTTTGGGCAATCTCGCGGAAGCAGAGTGGAAGCACAGGTGCAGGCAGGCCATGGTTTTGTTCCCGGGGCTGCGGTGGCTCAAGGTCCTGTCCCAGCCATGGGAAGGGGACGTGACGATGGTGCTTCCCCCGAGCCTGACGAGGCTGATCAAGTCGATCACCAACCCTTCGAAAGGTGAGAGTAGTGGAAGTGGAGAGAGGGAGAGAGTGGAGAGAGGGAAGAAGAACTCAGTGGAGAGAGAAGAGAAGAAGACTCGACGGAAAAAAACTCAAAAACTTCAAAAAAACTTTTCCGACTCCAAAACCTTTCCCCTCTCACTCTCTCTCTTAGCTGACCTCGACACCGCGGCCCGCGAGGGCGAGCGCGCCACCTGGGGCAAGCTCTCCGCCATCTCCGCCAACTGCGGCATCGAGACGACGCTCGACGGCTGCATGCTCCGTCTCTCCGGGATCGCGGCCGCACGGAAAGCGGGCGCGGCCAGGGCCGCGAGCCGAGGGGCGCGCCTGCGCTCGCGCATCCCGAGCTGGGTGAGCCTGACCGCCAGCGGGCTGCCGCACGTGGCCAGCGATGACGCGCTGGCCGAGCGCGTCGGCGTCGGCGCGGAGAACGGAGGCGGAGGAGGGGAGCACTTTTTCGAAAACCACCATGTGGCAGCGCCGTCGGCCGCAGTCGCCGCCGCGCTCGGGGAGCAGTTCTCGTCCGCGTCGAGCTCGCTCTTTGCCCCTGCTCCGGCTCCGGCTTCGGCTTCGGCTTCGGCTTCGGCTTCGGCTTCGGCTTCTTTGGCCTCTGCCAACGGGCCCGACACGCCCCCGCACCACCAGCTCCACCTCGGGAACGGGACGTCGGGAGCTGCTGCTGCTCCTGGAGCAGGGTACCGCCACTCTGTGTCGGCCTCGGCGCTCGACGCCGTCGCCGAGGAGACCTCCTCGCAGGACCCGACCCCGCGCGCGTCGTTCGAGCAGCAGCCGTCTCTTGCGCAGCCCAGAAAGAGCACTTTCGTCGTTCCTGCCTCCGTTGTTCCTTCCACCGCCTTCTCCCCTTCGCCCTCCCCTTCGCCCAGCACCAAAGCAGGCAGCAGAAGAGGTGCGTCGGCAGGGCTCGCCGTCGTCGTCTCGCCCGCGGCCGACGAGGTCGACGCCGCCGTCGTCTGCGACGGCCGCAACGGCGCGTCGCTGTCGCCGCAGCCGCAGCTGGAGCAGCAGCCTTCTTCTCCCTCGTCGCCGCTGTCGCCCACGGCGTCTTCCTCGGCGGGCAGAAAAGGCGGAGGGGAGGAGGAGGCGGCAGCAGCAGCAGCAGGCCACCGCAGCGATGGCGGCGAAGACTCGTCGTCGCCGTCGCGGAGAGCCTCCTTCTCCTCGACCTGCTCCTCCAGCAACAACGACCCCGAAGGCCACCACCACCATCGCCACCACCCAAACCACCACCCCTTCGGCGACGTCGGCGCCCCTGCCTCCGTCTCCGTCCCGGCCCCGCCGGCGCCGGCCGAGGTCGCCTTCGCCTCGGCCTCGGCCCTGCCCTTCGACTGCTGCGACGTCAGCGTCTCCAACGACATCTGGGGCTCGCTGATGCCTCCCAGGGCCGCGGGGGGAAGCGCCTCGGCGTCGATGGCTTCGTCGAATGGGATGCGGGTGGGGAGCGTGGGCGACGGGCTGGACTTTATGGCGATGTGAAAAGAGGAAGGAGAGGGAGAGAGAGAGACCCCTTTTGGGTTTTAAAAAAAAAAACATTTTTTTCTTTTTCATCACTTGCCCCCCCCCCCCCATTTTTGAAAAATCAATTTGTTGCGTGTCTTTTTAGGTCATTTTTTTAGATGCAGCAGCGTGCGTTCCTTCCCCGTTGTTCCCAACCCACCAAATTCTTTCCAAACCGGAGGGGCAGAGAGAGGGAGAGGGAGAAGGGAAGGGGAGAGAGAGAGAGTGAAGCCCTCTTGGCTCACTTTTTTTTTCAACCTTTTCTTCTCTTCTTTGCCCCCTTTTTTCTTTCTTGCTCTCTCTCTCTTTCTTTTCCTCATTCCCAGTTTTTGTTTATTTAGAGTAAAAAAAATAGACTTTCAGTCCCCTTGTTCTTTCAAGCCACATTCGCGTGTAAGAGAAAAAAGAGAGAGTCGAGTTCTGCTTCAAAATTCTGATGAGAGATATTTTTTTTGCTATTTTTTTGTTCATTTTTTTGTTGGGAGATACAGAAGGGTTTTTTGGTTTTTTTGTGGTGCGAAAAGGAAAAGAAAGCAGAGAAAAAGCCCACAGCGCACAGAAGCACACACACACGCCAACGAAAGAATCAGTGGGGGAAGGGAGAGGGGAATAGGGGAAGAAAAAGAAGAAAACACAACAAAGAAAAAAAACTCTCTCTCTCAAAATCCGGTGTCGTCGATCGTCGACCGCCCGAAACCGTTGGCCGCGCCGCTTCCTCCTGCTCCTCCAGCTCCTCCATTCCCCGCGTCCGAGGGCAGCTCCATGTACTGCGACAGGATCGAGCGCACCTCCGCGGCCATCGCGGCCCTGATGCGCGCGCGGTAGGCGACGTAGCCCCCGGCGGCGACCGCGGCGAGCGCGACGAGCGCGACGCCGGCGCTCGCCCAGATCGTCGCGGCCGAGCCCCGACCTCTTCCGCCACCGCCACCGGCAGTACACACGCCCGTCTTCTCCTCGCACGAGTCCAGGTCGCACTTAGGCACGCACTCGGTGCGCCCGTTCTGCTTAAATTCAGTGAAGCAGGGAGGGCACCTGCACTCACTCAGCTTGAAGTCCGGAGTGAGTCTGCCGTGCGCCGCCGCGTCCTTGAACTCCGGTAAACGGTCGTGGCACGCCGACACCAGCTTCTTCTGGCCCCGGATGGTGTATTCTTTCCTCCAGCAGCCGCCGTGGTCGTTGGCACACTCGTCCTTGATGTCGGAGACGCACTCGTAGCCGCCTGTGCGGTTTGCGTTTGAGTTGGAGAGAAGAAAGAGAGAAAGTAAGTTTTTGAGAAAGTTTTTTTCTTTTTCGTTTGTTGTCATCGTCGCCGTCACTCTCGCTTTCCCTCTCCTCTCTCTTTTTCAACCTCTCTCTCTTTCTCTCTCAACCTCGACACCCCCCCTCATCTCTCTCTCTCTCTCTCTCTCTCTCTTTTCAACTCACCGTAGGTGTCCTTGCACGCGCAGCGTTCGCAAGTGCACTTGGGGTCCAAATCCCCCAAGCTCGCCGAAACGCACTCGTTGATGTTGAGGCACGCCTCGGCGCCGTCGGGGCCCTTGTGGCTCAAAAACCCGGGGCCGCAGACGCACTCGTAGCCCCCGCCGCCGCTGGCCTTGTTGCGGCAGCCGGTCTTGCCGTCCTTGTTGGCCCCGCAGGCCAGGGCGGCGGCCGAGCCCGCGCGGCAGGCGTCTCCCGTCGCGGCCGCCGAACACACCGAGGGCTTGCGGCCGTCGGTGGGGAAACCGGCGCAAATGCCAGTAAGCACATCGTCGTAAGCAAGCCTCCCGCGGTACTGCCTCCCATTGATGCGGATCGTGGGCAAGATAAACACCTCGCCAGCCCCGCCACCACCGCGCTGTCTCGCCATCTCGGACTCGAGCATCGCGTTCGACTCGTCCTTGTGCACGTCGCCGACGCACGACCTCAGCTCGTCGAGGCTCGACCACTCTCTCCCGCCAACGTCGGCGAACACCTTCTCGCCGCAGGCCGCGCCGTACTGCTTCGAGGCCATCGTGCACTGCTCCCCGAAGCGCGTGACGTAGTCCCACCAGACCCACGGCTTCTGGGCGGCATCAGCTAATTTGAAGACGCAGAGCTGGCGGAGGTTCTCGGCGACGATGTCTGCTCCGCTGTAGCCGGCCCGAAGGTCGCCGTCGGGGTCCGGGGTGCAGTAGCGCCCGCCGTGGGTGCACTGGGCGCGGCACTCGGCGGAGCCCTGATGGAGGAGGAGGAGGAGGAGAGGAAGGAGGTTTTTTGGTTTGGGGAAAGAGGAAAAAAGAAAAAGAAGAAATGTGAGAAAAAAGTTTTTCGACGAAAAAAGAAGAAAAAAGAAAAAAAGTTGAACAAAAAAATAAAAAACTTTCAAAGTCCTCCTCCTTCTCTCTTCTTACCCTGTACGCCGAAGGGCACACCCACACGATGTAATGCGGCGTGAACTTGGTCCAGTTGCCCTCAAGCTGCCTGGCCGCAGGGACAAACTCCTTCACGAACTCCTTCTGGACGTCGCACACGGCGCCGCACTGGTCGTTGGAGTTGCTCCAAAACTCCCACTCTACCACCTCGCGCTTCGGCAAAACATCGGTCCAGTCCAAGGAAACATAAGCGTCCTTCCCGCGCTTGAGCAGGTCTTTCAGGGCCTGGCCATCGGTTTTAGTCAAAAACGCGGCCGGGATCGTGATGTTGCGGAGGTACTTGTAGGAAACCTCGTCCTGGTCGTCGGGCGCCTCCATCGTCGTGTGGCGGTCCTCGTAGTTGACGACGAGGACGGCAGAAGCACCTGCCGCCTGCGCGTTCCAGACCTTTTCGGCGAACTTGCAGGGGGAGGAGAAGTCGTCCCCGACGGGCCCGCGGTCGACCAGCATCACGAAGTTTGTGGGGCCGCCCATCTCGCCGCCCGTGGGGTCTCCTCCCGACGACGACGTCGGCGAGAGGTGGAACGGCGGCGACGCGTCCGAGAAAGGGGAGCAGGCGAAGTTGCAGGCGGGCTGGCACCTGTTGGCGTGGCCGTGGTCCGGGTCGACGTAGACGAGTTTGCCTCTGGAATTAGGGTTCGGGTAGGGGGTTGGGGATGGAGTGCGGGAGAGAGAGAGAAGGAGAAGGAGAAGTAGGGGTGAGAAGAGGAGGTCGAGGTCCGAGTTCCGAGGTTTTTCGGCTAGATTGGAAAAGAAAGGAAAAAACAGCAAGGCATCCCGGAGGGCAACAACAACCCGCCCCCATCCATCGACACGCTTTTCCTGCTTCGATTCGACCTCCAAACCCTTTGATGCTCCAACTGGGTCGAAGCGCCTCGATAATCTCTCTGCTGTGGAGCAGGAGGCGACGGAGATAGAGCAAGGCACGAGGATGAAGAGCGGGCGGAAAGAAGCGGATGCGGGGACTTGAGGGCAAAAAAGAGAGAAACGAAGAAAGCCCACGGTGCATCGAGAAGAGAAAAAAAGAAGGCGCGCCCTCCATCGAATGCCTGCCTTCTATCCTCTCTCTGTCCTCTCGATGAGAGCAAAGACAGTCCCAGAGTCGTCTGTGCGACCTTTTCTAGGTCTCAGAAGTAAGAGCAAAGAGATCGGAGGCTCGGAAGGGGGCAGAGCGCGGCGACGCGCGATGGGGGGTATCGAGAGAAGAGAGAGAGAGAGAAAGAGCGACGACGACGCTAGCCGATGTCGAAGCCTCTCTTTTCTTTCTCTCTAACCCCCTGCGCCTTCTCTCTCCCTTGCTCTCTCTTTACGCGCAGAGCCAGAAGAGAAGAGAGATCGCGCTGGCAAGGGAGAACTCCAACAAAAAAGGAAAACACTCACGTCAGCGACCCGGCGTAGAACGCGCGGCCAAAGTTGCCGAGCGCCATCGAGATGGGGCCGAGCTTCCTGGCCTCGGGAGGGAAGCGCACGCGCAGCCCGGCCTTCTCGACGATGAAGCGCGCATCGACGCCGATGGACGAGAGGCTTGAGAGCGCGACGAGGCAGCAGCAAAGCAGCGGGAGGAGCCCCGCGAGCTTCATGGCGAAGGGTAGAAGGGGAAGCTCTTGAGAAGGCTTTTCGAGAACGACGAGGGGCGCGAAGAACGGGGAAAAAAATGTGAGTGAAAGATCATCGAGGTGGTCATTTTCTTCGTTTTTTTCCCTTCAAAATGCTCGATCGAAAGGCGCCGCGCCCTGCCTCTTAAAGGCATCGTCCTCCTCCGATCCAATCCCGGGAGCGATGCCTCTACGACGGAGACCCCATCGCCGGAAGAACGAAAGCAATAACGAGGACGACGACGACGACGACCCGCGATTCTTCGACGCGAGCGACCTTGATGCCCGCCGCCGCCTGCTCACCGTCTTCGCGCTGCCGCTCGACCCGGTGCCGTTCCGCGACGATGGTGACGCCGAGGACCCCAGCGCGGCCTCCCTGATCCCTTGGGGGGATTCGGAAGAAGGGGAGGGAGAGGAAATTCCGTTGCTGCTTGATCGTTTCGACGCGCGCCTGCTCCTCCGAGGAGAAGGCGGAGGACGAGGAGGAGGAGGAGAAAGTTCTTCCTCCTCGGCGGAGGCGGTCATCGAGGCTGCCGCTCTCCGCAGCGCCGAGGAAGCAGCATTAGATGAAGACAAAGAGGAAGAAGACGAAGCGGAGCTCGACAGGATCCGCTACGAGTTCCTTCCGGGGCACCCGCTGTTCCGAGGAGGAGAGGAAGAAGAGGAAGAAGAAGGGAGCGAGGAAGAGGAGGACGACGAAAGGAACCGCGGCGCCGAAATCGCTCCGCCTCCTTCCTCCTTTCCCCCTCCTCCTCCCTCCGCCGCCTCTCTGGAGCCCTTCGTCCCCTGGTTCCAGCCCCCGCCCTCCACGCAGCTCCCGGCCACGCTGCGCCTCCACCGGATCATAGCGCGCACAGCGCTCTTCGTCAGGAGGGCCGCGGGGCAAAGGACCGAGCTCGCCCTCAGGGCGGCGCACGGCTCCAACCCGGCTTTCTCGTTTTTGGAGCCTGGTAGCGAGCTCCGGCCTTACTACGAGTGGTGGAGGGACGGGTGCGGTGGGTTAGAGGTGGGGATGCTGCCTCCTGGGAGGGAGCAGGAGGAGGAGGAAGAGGAAGGAGAAGAAGCGGCTGCTGCCGCTAATGACGACGGCGGCGAAGAAGAAGAAGCGCCAACCGAGGAGGAGGCCGCCGCCGCAGCCGCCGCAGCAGCTGCTGCTGCTGCTGCTGCTGTCCCTCTCCCCGGGATCGGCGCCTATGCTTCTTCTTCTTCCTCCGATGAGGATGAGAAAAAGGAAGAGAAGGAAGAAGAGGGAGAAGAAGCAAAGGCCTTTGGCCCTTCCCTTCCCCCGCCGAAAGAGAAGAGCGACGGCGACGGCGAAGAAGAAAAACTCAAAGCAAAAAAGGAAAAACCTCCTTCTCCTCCTGCTGCTCCCGCCTTCGTCATCCCCACAAACCCTTCCCTGGCCCCGAAGGCCTCCGCCGCCGTCGCCAAAGTGGCCCGAAAGATCGAGGAGGCTCAGAGGAAAAAGAGAGAGGCTGCGCTCGAAGATGAAAAGAAGAAGAAGGAAGAGGCCGCCGCGGCGGAGAGGCGGAGAGCGGAGGAGGCCGCGGAGGCCAGACGCAGGGCCGAGGCCGAGGCCGCAGAGGCCAAGCGCAGGGCCGAGGCCGAAGCCGCAGAGGCAGCCCGGAAGGAGGCCTCCGAGGCGGCCGCCGCCGAGGAGGCGCGGAGGAAGGAGGCCGCGGCGCGTGCCGTGAGGGCTCACAGGGAGGCGTTGCTGCTGCTGCAGCTCGAGGAGGAAGAAGGAGGCGAAGACGAGAAGGAGGAGAAGGAGCGATCTCCGCCTCGTTCCCTTCCTTTCCCTGCCTCCAAGAGGGCTCGGATGGGAGCAGCAGCAGCAGAGGGGGCGGCGAGCGGAGGAGGAGGAGGAGGCAGAGAAGAAGACCGAGAAGAAGACGAAAAAGAAGAACAAGAAGAGGACGGCGAGATCAAGGGAGGAGAAGAGAGAGACGCCTCTGCTGCTGCTGCTGCTGCTGCTGCTGCTGCAGCTAATGCTGCCGCTCTGATCCCCCACCCTCGGCTCGTCGCCGCGGTCCGCGAGATGCTCGAGCGCGGGGACTGAGGAGGAGGAGGTCTTGTAAAACTAGAAGACGGAGAACGAACGCGAAACGGGAACAGAGAGAGAGTTCGAGAGAGAGGAGGGCGAGGTCGAGTTTTCTTTCTTTTTTCACTTTTCCCATTCGCCCTTTTGAAGAAGAACAAAAATAAAAAAAAATCGAACCATGGAGTCGCTCTCTCTCGACGACCCTCCGACGCCCAAGGACGCCGCCGTTTCTCCTGCGCTCGCAGCAGAGGCAGAAGAAGACGACCTGTCCCCTCTTGAGCACGGCGCCGTCGCCGCTGCGAACGCGCCCGTTGCCGAGACGAAGAAGGAAGCGAAGGAGGAGCATGCGGCGCCATCGTCGTTGTCGATGGCCGATGCCCATGCTGCTGCTGCTCCTTTCGCGCTCGCCTCCACCACCCCTCCAATCGCCTCCATCCCTTCCGGGGGAGGTGGCGGGCACCTTGTAGCGCCTGCTCGGAGCGTCTCTGGAGTGTCCCCAAACCAGATGATGCCGGCGAAGGACAACAACAAGGAGAAAGCAGCAGCGACCGCCGCGGCGGTCGCCGACGGGGGCGCGTCGATCGGCCGACCGACCTCGACCTCAACAACTTCCTCCACCGCGACTTCCTCGACCTCCGCCGCGGCCCTGAAGTTCCAGGGATCGGCCTCGGCCTTCGCCCTCGCCATGCGCGCCCGCGCCAAGGCGGCTTCGGAGCGCGCGGCCGCCTCCCTCAAGGCCGCGGACCTCGGGGGGGTGTGGCACGGCGCCGTCGACGCCGCGGGCGCCGCGCTGGCCGCGACCGAAGAAAAAATCCGGAAGCTCGGCACCGCCGCTGCCGCGGGCTCTTCCTCGTCTTCTTCAGCTTCCCTTTCCGCCCTGTGCAAGTCCGAGGCCGCGGCACGCCCCTGCCCTCGCCTGGTGCTCTCGACCTGCTGCTCGATCGCCGCAGAGGCCGGAAGGGCCGCCTCGGAGCGCGCCTTTGCCGCCGACGCTCCTTTGGAGCTCGCGGGCTTTGTGCTCGCCGAACTCGACGAGGCTGCGGGAGTGGCCCTGCCTCCCCCCGGGACCCCCCCGGCGATCCTGGCCACGGTCCTCAAACACTTTTTGGCTTCGCTACCCGAGCCCTTGTTGCCTGCTAAGGCGCTGCCCGAGTTTATCGGGGCGGGGATGAAGAACGCTCCGGCGTCGGCGGCGACGGCCGCGGCCGCCGCCCTTCCCGCCGGCCCTCGCGGGGTCTTGTCGCTCGTCGTCGAGACGATGTCCCGCGTAGCCACCGCCGGCGGGGAAGCCGGGATCGCCGGGGCGCCCACCCCGGCGGAGCTGGCGGAGAGCCTGGTCCCCTGCATCAGCTGGCACGCGGGCGCGCCGAAGCCGCAAGTCAGTTACCATCAGAGCTCGGAAGGAGGAGGAGGAAACAACAGCCCCGGCGGAGGCGAAACTTCTAACCAGCCCCCTTCGCCCGCCGGGGGCAGCAGCAACGCCGGCAGCGCCTCGCACCTCCACCACAACGGCTCGCGGGCAGAATTGACTCCGGGAGAGGCCGCTGCCGTGGCGCGCGCGGTGGAGATTCTTATCCTGACGGCGGCGGACAGAGCCGCCGGCGGCGGCGGCCTTGGCGGAGGAGGTTTTGGGTTCGGCGGCGGAGCAGGCTCTCTGGGGAGCGCTGCTTCTTTCGGGTCCGAGCCCGCGAGCCCCATGGGGTTCTTCGGCGGCGGAGGAGGAGCAGTGGGGACCGGAGAAGGAGGGGCAGGCGGAGCAGGAGGAGGCGGAACAGAGAACTGAAAGATTGTTACTAGACAAAAAAAACAATGAAAAGAAGTGGAAATCAACTTTTTTTTTTACACCTTCCAGAGGTCGAACGCCTCGGCGTCCAGCGGCAGCAGCACCTCGTTGAGCCTGAACGGGGGCAGCGTCACGGGCCCGTTGTACTGCGCCAGGAGGTAAGGAGGGTTCGAAGAAGAGGAAGACGAGACCTTGACCCCGTCCCTGGCGAGGTCGCTTTTCAACTTCGCGACCGCCGCGGCGGAAGCGGCATCGGTTGCGATACCCCCGAAGGCCGCGACGGCGTAGATCCCCCCTTTCACCTCCGAGATGGAGACGCTTTCCTGCGAGCCCTCCTCCGAAGAAGAGGAAGAAGAAGGAGTGGAAGTCGAAGAAGAAGCCGCAGCTGCTCTGGCCCTGCTCTCGGCCTCCCCCGGGGTCAGCACGAAGCGCATCGCCCTGGCGTCGGAGAGAACGGGGGTCGTCATCGAGATTTTTTCCTTGGTGATGAAGGAGGCCAGGGCGCGGAAGGCCGAGCGCGCCCCGGGGCCCGTGACCCCACCCTCCTGTTCTCCCTTCATCGCCGTCGTCATCGGGGACTCGATCACCGAAAGGTCATCGTACCTCCTGATCTCGTAGCTGGCGGTCTTCCGCAGCAGCTGCTTCGGCGGGGACCACAAGCTTGACGAGGGAGACGGCGACGACTCGGCAGGAGGTTTCCGGACGTCGGTGAGCTGGGCGAGGACGTTCCTGAACCCCGCCACGGAGAAGTAGTCCTGGTCCTTGCCCTGGTCGAGCGCGTCCTGTTGTTTGGAAGGAGAAGAGATGGGAAAAGACAGTGAGTTTCTTGTTGTTGTTTTCGAAAGAGAGAGAGAGAGAGAGAGAGCGAAGGGGAAAAAAAAAACTCACCCAAGTGTCGACGTGCTTGCAGACCTTGCCCTTGCCGTCAAAGGTCAGGATCGAGGTGCCCGTGAAGGAGAGCTTGGGCCGCAGAGGTCCCGGGATGAGGCCCCCACCGGCGACGGTCATCTCCATCGCCCACCTGGAAGAGAGAAAGAGAAAAGTGAGAGCTTTTTTTTTTGCCTCCTCGCCGAGAAAGAAAGAGAAGAGACCAACCAACCACCCCAACTCCCTCTCACCTCGTCGTCAGGTCCCTGGGGGCCGTCTGCCTGACGTCGAGCAGCACGAAGGCGGGGGAGAAGACGCGGCGCAGGGCGGCGATGTTGAAGAGGTAACCCTGGAGCGAGTCATACTAGATTTTTTTTCGAAGTTTTTCGGTTTTTTTTTTTTGTCAAAAGGTCAGAAGGATGAATTTTCGACCCTCGAAAGAAGCTCAAAAGAAAGAGAAAACGATAACTCACGCTGGTGATCGGGTCGCGGAACTCTACGACCTCCGCGTACCCGGACCTGTCGATCCCGACGTCGTCGAACAGGTGAGGGAGGTCTCCCTCGAGCCACCGCTTCCTGTCCGCCATGAAGGGCGTGAGGGCGTCCCCGGGCCTCCAGGCGTCCTCTTCGGGGCCCGGGGCGAGAGGCGGAGGGGAGGGGGAGGCGGCGGCGGCGGCGCGGGCGGCGACGGAGCTGCGGGGTCGACGAGAAGGAGAAGGAGAAGAGGAGGAGGAGGAGGTCGAAGAAGGAGAAGAAGAGGTCGAGAGGAGCGTCGTGGTCGAAGCAGCACCGACGACGAGCATCGCCGAAGCGACGCTCTTTTGCGGCTTGGCCTGGACTCGCCGGGGAGCGAGAGCGGTCGGGCCCTGGAGCAGAGCGCTGGGAGACCATGCGATGCGTCCCGGCAGCATCGCCGAGGCCTGAGCGCGAGAGGGTGCCGCTGTGGAGAACATCGCTGTTGCTGATGGGGAAGAAGAAGGAGAGAGAGAGAGAGAGAGAGAGAGAGCAAAGGAAATACAAAAAAGAGAGTGCAAATCTTCGTAGGCGCCCCTCGATTCAAAAACAAAGGGAAAAAAACGCGTCGAGCGATCGAGCAAAAAAAGCGAGAATTGGCTTTCTTTTCCGCCCCCCCCCCCACACACACACACACTCCCTCTCCCTCGCTCTTTCCCCCTCTCTCGCTCGCGCGCAGTGCTTCTTGACGACGCGCTCTACCTCCCCCCGCGACAAACGCGAGAGAAACGGACACGCATGCCGCCAGCAGGAACAACAACAACGACGACGATGAACGAAAATGGCGCGCCATCATCGACCATCGATGCGTCGACGAGCAGCAATCCCGCCTCTGGCGCCCCCGCCCCCGCTGCTCCCCCATCCAAGAGCGTCGTCCTCGTCACGGGAGGCACCGGCCTGGTCGGTCAGGCCCTCAAGGAGATCGTCGAGGCTGATCCCATCGAGGGCTACGAGTGGTATTTCGCGGGATCGAAGGACGCCGACCTGACCGACGCCGCCGCCGTCGGAGCGCTGTTCGACCGCGTCCGGCCCACGGCCTGCCTGCACCTGGCGGCCTACGTCGGGGGGCTGTTCGCCAACATGACCCACCGCGTTGAGTTCTGGAGGCGCAACGTCGCCATGCAGGACGCGGTCATGCACTGCTGCCACGAGCGCGGCGTCCGCCGCCTGGTCTCGTGCCTGTCGACGTGCGTCTTCCCGGACAAGACAAGCTACCCTATCGACGAGACGATGATCCACAACGGGCCCCCGCACTCGTCCAACGAGGGCTACGCCTACGCGAAACGCATGGTCGACGTGCAGAACCGGATGTACAACTCGCAGCACGGCCACGACTTCACCGCGGTGATCCCGACCAACATCTTCGGCAAGTTTGACAATTTCTCTGTGACCGACGGGCACGTGATTCCTGGCTTGATCCACAAGTGCTACCTGGCCAAGAAGAACGGCGAGCCCTTTGTTGTTTCGGGTTCCGGGAAGCCTCTGAGGCAGTTCGTCTTCAGCAAGGACCTGGCGAGGCTGATGCTCTGGACCCTGAGAGAGTACAAGGAGACGGACCCGATCATCCTCTCTGTCGACGAAAAAGATGAAGTCTCGATCGCAGACGTCGCCTCGGCCATCGTGAAGGCCATGGACTTTAAAGGAGAGGTCGTCTTTGACACCAGCAAGGCCGACGGGCAGTTCAAGAAGACTGCGAGCAACAAGAAGCTGCGGAAGTACCTGCCGCAGTTCGAGTTCACGCCCTTTGGTGACGCTCTGAAGGAGACTGTCGAGTGGTTTGTCGCCAACTACGAGACGGCGCGCAAGTAGGAGCAAAGAGGAGAGGAAAAGAGCGTCGAGAAGAGCGAGAGGTGGAAGAGAAGAGATGGAAGAGAAGAGACGGAAGAGAAGAGGTGGAGGTGGAGAGAGAGAAAGAAAGAAAAGAGAGAGACAGAGAGAGAGAAAACAAAAAAACACCCCTGCGTTTATCTAAACAAACATAACAATCCAAATCAGAGAGAAAGAGAGAGAGAGAGAGAGATGGGTAAACACTCACGGATGCAAACTAAAAAAGAAAGAGGAAAGTGGAGAACCCGCAGGTCGAAAGAAGAAGAAGGGAGAGAAAGAGAGAAAGAGAGAGAGTTTTTTTCTTCCGTCTTTCGAATGAATAAAGAAGAAGAGGAAGGGCGAGACACCCAAAAGCGATGAAGATTTACAAGAACAAAGGCTTTTGCTCCTCTCTCTCTCGCCCCCGAGCGAAGCAGACAGCAGAAGGAGGATAGAAGGAGGACGCGTCGCCGCTTCCTCCCTCTCCTAACGCTGCGTTCTTGCCCACACTCTTTTCCTTTTTTTCATTTTTTTCATACTAATTTTTTTATCCCAGCAAATTTGAAGAGAAAAAACTCGCAACTCCCTCTCTCTCTCTCCAGAAAATCCGTGCGTTATGTGTTTGTTGTTGTTATTGAACTCTCTCTCTCTCTCCTTCTCCGGTCACTGAAAGCATGCGTTTTATGTTTTTTTTGGCTCCTGAAGCCAACAAGCCTCTAGTAGCGCAGGTACGCGCGCGGGTCGCGGGCCATCTCGATGTCCGCGTCGACCATCTCGTTGACCAGCTCCTGCAGGCTCGTGCGCTGCGGGTCCCAGCCCAGCACGTCGCGCGCCTTGGCCGGGTTGCCGAGCAGCAGCTCGACCTCGGCCGGGCGGAAGTACTTGGGGTCGATGCGGATCACCGTCTTGCCCTCGAACTCCCCGCCCGTGCCGGCGGCGACCACGGCGGTCTCCTCGAGCGAACCGGCCTTGCCGACCCACTCGATGGGCAAACCCGCGCGCGCAAAGGCCATCTCGCAGAACTGGCGGACCGTGGTGGTCTCGCCCGTGGCGACCACGAAGTCGTCGGCCTTGTCCTGCTGCAGCATGCGCCACATGCACTCGACGTAGTCGCGCGCGTGGCCCCAGTCGCGCTTGGCGTCGACGTTGCCCAGGTACAGGCACTCCTGCTGCTTGGTCACGATGCGCGCGACGGCCATCGTGACCTTGCGCGTGACGAAGATCTCGCCGCGGCGAGGGGACTCGTGGTTGAACAGGATCCCGTTGCAGGCGTACATGTCGTAGGCCTCGCGGTAGTTCTTGAAGGCCCAGAACGCGTACAGCTTGGCGACGGCGTAGGGGGAGCGAGGGTGGAAGGGGGTCTCCTCGTCCTGCGGGATGGCGTGGACCTTGCCGTAGAGCTCCGAGGTGGATGCCTGGTAGAGGCGGGTGGTGGACTCGATGCCGACGGTGCGCACGGCCTCGAGAAGGTTCATGGCGCCCTGATGAGTTGGGGGTTTGGTTGGGATGGGGAAGAGAAAGAGAGAGAAAGCGGAAGAGAGAAGAAGAGAAAGGAGAAAGGGTGAGTTCTGAAGTTGAGGTCGAGGTTTTTCTTTCTTTCTTTCCCTTCGCTCGCGCGCGCTCCTGCTCTTCTCTTTCTCTTTCTCTTTCTCTTTCTCTCTTTCAAAACACAAAATACTCACGACTCCGGAAGCCTCGGCGGTGTACTGCGGCAGCTGGAACGAGACCTGGACGTGGGACTGCGCGCCCAGGTTGTAGATCTCGTCGGGCTTGGTGGCGCTGTTTTGTTGTTTTGAGGAGGAGGAGGAGGTCGGGGGTTGAAAATGAGTTAACTTTTTGATTTCTTGCCTCAAGCTTTGCTCGTCGTCGCGCGACGAAGAAGACGAGAGCCGAGATCGAAAAAACAACCCAAAAACAATTCTCTCTTCTTCCTTCTCTGTTCTCTCTCTCTCTCTTCTCTCTCTCCTCTCTCTTCTCACCTGAGCAGCTGGCAGAGCGAGCCAAAGTCGATGAGGTCGGCGTAGTGGAGGAAGAAGCGCTCCGAGCCGGGGTAGCCTGTTTCGAGAAAAAGGAATGAGAGTTGGGGGGTGAGCGAAGGCTTCTCTTCAGCTCGCTCGCGTGCACCCTACTCGCTCTCGTCGAAATCAAAAAACTAACTCACTCGAGTCCATGATGTGCTCGATCCTGGGGTGGTTGTACGACGACGCACGGCGCTTGAGGCCGTGCACGACGTAGCCCTTGTCGAGCAGGAGCTCGGAGAGGTAGGAGCCGTCCTGTAATGGTGGGGAAAAGAGAGAGAAGATTGAAATGAGCGCCGACGACGGAGAAGAAGCTCGAGAGCAAGCAGGAAAGCGGAGAAAAGTCTATACCGGCAAGATTGGGCGACGACGAAGGGCTTCTAGACCCTTTCTTCACAATTCGCCACGCCAGGGCGCGAGACACGAACATCTACTCTTGACCCACGCAAGTTTCAAAGAGAAAACGAGGCGGGAAGAGGGCGCAAAGAGCACGAAGAGGATCGGCACAAGGGCCTCTTTTCGTTTTTTTTTCAAATGCTCGCCTCGTGTTCTTGTTTTCAATGCTCTCGCTTTCCCGCAGGCAGGAAAGGCATTAAATAGGTTTTTCCTTGGTTTCTCCTTCACGGGGACACAAGATCTTGATGTTCCGCGTCGTTGCAAATCAAAATCAGGCGAGTGGAGGCGCGGGAAAGAGGAAAGAAGAGCGCGAGAAGGATGCACCTTTTTTCTTTCAATGCTCGCGTCGTCGCCGGTCGTCGCGATCGCAAAGACTCTCTCTTTTCCCTCTCCCCTCTCTCTCTCTCCTCCCCTCAAGACTCACCTGGCCCGTCACGCCCGTGATGAGCGCGATCTTGCGCTTGTTGCCCGCCTCGTCATAGGCCACGGCAGAGAAGTTCTTGGTGGGGGACTGGCCCATAGCCATGGCTGCTGCTTTGAAGTTGAAAGGAGTTGACAGAAGAAGAAAAAGGAGGGAAAAAGAAAGGAAGTGAAAGAGAGAGTGAGATTTTGCTTTCTCTCTCTCTCTCTCTCTTCCTCCGCTGCTCTCTTCTGAAATTCAAAAATTTAACCCCCGTTTTTTTTCTTCTCACCTGCTTTTTCGATCCTCACTGTTTTTTCTTCTTCTTGCGCCTCCTCGGTGCCCCTTGCTTCCTTCCTCCTTCCCGCACCCTCTACCTCGGACTCGACTCTCCTTGCGGTTTTTTATTTCTCTTTTCCTACCTTGGCTTCTCGCTCTTGCTGTTGCTCCTGCGAAAGAGCGAACAGCGAGCCACCCAGGCTCGGCGGGCGGAAAGTGGGAGAAAAGGCGGGAACTTTGGGGGGGTGGAGAGGGAGAGGGAGAGAAGGGCTCGAAAAGGTCGAGGTCGAGAGACACTCTCAGAGATCGAACACTTTTTTTTTACTTTTTTTTCCCTCTCTTTCTCTCTTCTGTTACCCGGCTGCCGATGCTTCCAGGCACGGCGCCTCCGCGCTTCAGGCAGCCCCTGCTGCCTGCTGCTGCTGCTCGCTCCTCGGCCAGCGAGCAGCAACAGCAGCAGCAGCAGCGGTGCCGCGCCGGGAGAGCAGAGCAGAGCATCATCGCCTCTGCTCGACGACGAGGACATTCAATCTCGACATCGCTCGCTCCTCCTCTCTCCACCGCGCCTCTCTCCGCCGCTGCCTGGCCTCTGCCTTCCCGGCCAGCCGTCGCGGCATCGGCGTCCCGACGAGCAGCAGCAGCAGCAGCAGCAGCGGCGGCAGTCAAGGCGGCGCCGCCGTCGCTCTTCGACCCGGCAGCGGTCTCGGACGCGATCAAGGCGTTTTTCTCGTCGGCGCCGTCCCCACTCCCTCAAGTCCCCTCGCTCGCCGCAGCCCTCGCCGCGGCCGCCGCGCTGCCCCCCGTGCGCAGGGACGCCCTGGCGGCACTGGCCACAGCCGTCGGGGCCTACGCCCTGGTCAAGTTCTTCGACAAAGTCGCGACCAGGGGGTGGCTGGACCAGGTTCGTTTTCTCTTTCTTTTTTTCTTTTTTTCTTTCACCTTTTCTCTCTCTTTCTCTCCTCCCCTCTCGCTCACGCTCAAGCTCTCTCCGAAACATCCCCGCCACGCCAAACAACCCAACCTTATCCCAGAAACTCACGCGCAAGCTCGTCCACACCCTGGCGGGTCCCCTGTTCGTCGCCTCCTGGCCCCTCTTTTCGAATTCCGAGGCCGCCCGCCTCTTCGCCGCCGCCGTCCCGCTGCTCAACGGTCTGCGGCTCATCCTCGCCGGCACCGGGATCACCTCCTCCGAGGGGTCCGTGCGCTCCATGACCCGCCACGGGGACCGCGCCGAGCTGCTCCGCGGGCCCCTGTACTACGTAATCGCGCTGGTGTTTGCCACCCTGATGTTCTGGAGGCTCTCCCCGGTCTCCGTCTGCGCCGTCGCGGCCATGTGCGGAGGGGACGGCCTCGCGGACATCGTGGGGCGCCGATCCCCTGCCAAATCGCCGCGCATCCCCTGGAACAGGGACAAGACCGTCAGAGGGTCCGCGGCGATGTTTGTGGCGAGCTGGGGCTTCGCGTTGGCGCTGGTGTGGCTCTTCGCCGGGTTTGGCTTCTTCGGCTTTGTCGGCAGCGAGGTCGCCCCGGCTGCTTCTGTTTCTGCCGCTGCGTCTTCTGCCGCTGCCGCTTCTGCCGCTGCTGCTGCTGCTTCCTCCTCCTCCTCTGCTCCCTCGATCGCCTCGACGCTGTTCGCGTCGTTCTCGGCGCAGCGGGCCGCGGCCTCCGCTTTCGCAGCCCCGACCGCGGCCGCGCTGGCGGCGGTGGCCCTCGCGGCGACAGCTGTCGAGTCCCTCCCGGCCAACGCGCTAGTGGACGACAACGTGAGCGTGCCCGCGGTGGCGATGACGCTCGGGTGGTGGCTGTTCGAGAAGAGCTGTTAGGGTCTGAGAGAGGAGAGAGAGAAGAGAGAAGAGAGAAGAAAATTTTGCAAAAAAAACGAAAAACAACACTGAAATCGGAAAAAGAGTTCTCTCTCTCTCTCTCTTTATCGTCACCGTTGCTGCTGCTGCCTCTCCCCACCGCTGCTGCTTCTCCCCGTCTCCGCAAAAATAAAAGAATAAGAGACAGATCGATGAATCGGAAAAAATAATTACATTTTTTGTTTGTGACCAAAAGAAGCCTTCTTCTTCACTGCTTGCCGCCGCTCTTCTCTCCGCCTCTGCCTCCGCCTCCGCCTTTCTTCTTCGGCCTCACCAGCGGCGACTGCCGCCGGCTCATCCTCCCGTGCAGCGGCTCGACCCTGCTCGAGGGGGCCGAGTCGCTCGAGGAGCTCGAGGAGGGGCTCGACGAGCTAGAGACCACGGCGGCGGCCGCGGCCGTGAGCGTCCCGTCCCCTCCGGCCGCCGCCTCGATCACGCCGCCGCCGCCGTGGTCCCACTCGCAGAACGATCCGTCCATGTCGTCGGAAGACAGGGGGCCTCCCTTGTTGAGAGACTGCTCCTGCTCTAACGCCACTTTGGCCGCGGCGTCGGAGACGGCGGTCGGGGAGACGGTGGTGGCGGTCTCCGGGACAGAGGCACCAGAGGAAGGAAGAGAAGAGGCTTCGGGTTCTCCTCGCCCTTCCGTCCCGAAAATGTGGTCCATCTTCTCGCCCTTGGTCTGCAGGTACCTCGCGCTGAACTCCTGCGCCTGCACCAGGCACGGGATCCTCCCGGTCACTCTCACGCCCAGCTCCTGCAGGAGACGGACTTTTCTCGGATTGTTGGTCATCAGCCGCACCGACCTCACCTCGAGGCCGGAGAGGATGGTTGCGACGCTGGTGTACTCGCGGCAGTCGTCGGGCAGACCCAGCGCCCTGTTCGCATCCACGGTATCCAAACCTTTCTTCTCCTGTAAAGCATAAGCCGCGATCTTGTTGGCCAGGCCGATCCCTCGCCCCTCTTGTTGGAGGTAGATCACGATGCCCGTCCCCTCTCGCTGGATGTGCGCGAGCGCCAGCTGGAGCTGCTCGGCGCAGTCGCACTTTAACGAACCTAAAACTTCCGAGGTGAAGCAGGCGTCGTGGACTCGCAAGGGAACGTCCTCTAGGCCCTCGGGTTCGCCCGTCATGATTGCGGAGGGCTCGGAGTAGGTCTCGCCGCCGTCGACCTGGTTGATGAGTGAAGTTGGTCGAGGTTGAAGGAGAGGTTGAGGTTGAAGGAAAAGAAAACGAAAGGTCAATGAGCAAAGCTTGGCCAGCGTTTGCAAAAAAAAAAGAAGAAGACCGAGCTCTCTCTCTCTTCCTCTTTCTCTCTCTTTCTCTTTCTCTCCCTTTCTCACTCACCGTGTGCAGGTAGCCGCGGAGCCTGAACTTGCCCAGCCGTGTCGGGAGCAGCGTCTCGGCGACGAAGCGGGTCTCGACGCCGTCGATGAGGTTGGAAGCGTCGTCGTTGCCGGAGCTCGTCGTCGCCGGCGTCGTCGACGTTCGCAATGAAGAAGAGGAGAGCAGGGCCGTCCCTGTCCCGCGTCTTCGCATCTGCTGCATCTGCTGAGGCAGTCTTCGTGCTCCTGGAGTGTGCGGCCAGTTGGGAAGCGAAGGCTGAGTGTCAGATGGGGAAGGGGAAGAGGAGGAAGAAGAAGATGGCGACGACGACAAAGGAGAAGGCGACGAGCTCGCGGCCACGAGCGTTGGTCGTCGATGATGCTGGTGATGATGACTGCATCGCTGCCCTGCTGGGCTTCCTCTTCCGCTTGCCGCTCGTTCACTCCAGTATCCGCGCCCGCTGCTGCTCGCTGCTGCGGCAGAGCGGGACGAGAGGCACGCGCGTGACGCGTCCATTTCTCTGTCCTCTCTGCAGAGAAAAGGCTCGTGTCGAAAAAAAAAAAAAAAAAAACCAAATTT